>Ga0182024_10012484_pt1 | contig 16804 bp, 14 predicted proteins | sample P32metaG_FD_120480 | JGI IMG/M metagenome (GOLD analysis project Ga0182024, IMG submission 120480) | Permafrost microbial communities from Stordalen Mire, Sweden - P3-2 metaG (Illumina Assembly) | ecosystem: Environmental > Terrestrial > Soil > Wetlands > Permafrost | place: Sweden: Stordalen... | reverse complement strand
CACATCGTCGACATGAATGAAATCCCGTGCGGTTGCTGGGGAAACCATATCGAGGGCCTTACCCTCCAGGCATCGCCGAACGACGGTCGATACGAGCCGAGTGGGCTCCTCATAAGGTCCGTAAACCGAGAACAAGCGGAACGTGTTGATGGGGCGGCGATCGCTACGGGCCATGTGGGCGCAGACCATGGTCTGAGCGCTTTTCGCCACAGCGTAATAGCTATTGGGCTCCAGCAAATCGGTTTCTCTCATCGCGCTCTGCTTCGAGCCATACTCCGAGGAACTGCCCGTATTCACAAAGAGTTTGTAGTCGATTTCGGCACAAGCCTTCAGGAGGTTCCAGGTTCCGAATACGTCGGTGAGAATGATCTGGTCCGCATCGGTCTGGTTGGGATAGGCGCCGTGCACAGCCAGATGATAAATCACGGTCGGCTCAATGCCGGAGATCAGAGTCCGCAGGCCTTCGGCGTCGTTCAGGTCGCCGGTGTGAACGTGCAAGCGATCCTTTAACCCGCTCAATCTCCAATGGTTGGATCTTTGCCGCACCAAGACATGAACGTCGCAGCCGAGTTCGACAAGCTTTCGCGTAAGGCACGATCCGACAAAGCCGGTTGCGCCAGTGATGAAAAACCGCTCGCTTGTGATGTTCATTCCAACGCGCTCCTCAAGCGGATTCCGCGGAATCCGAAAGCACTCGTTCTATCGGCCTCGGAGGCCTTCCGCTTTAGGGCCTGCTCGGGTGTTTTCCTTAGACCCGGCCAAGGCATGGCGGGCCATCGATCAACGCTGGATTGAAACCAATTGGCTTGCGGCGACACCGCCGGTGATCAGCCGTATGGTTCGCTTCTGTCTAAGATTTTGCTACCGCTAACGCTATCGTTTGAGGCGGCCGATTCCTATAGTGACGGGCGCGTCCCTCAAATGGCTTTTCTTCTATGGCTATACCGACAGAGTTAACGGCTCCGCCCGGGGGACAATCCGCAATCGCCTTGCGCCGTCTCATAAACTTGATCGACCGCCGGCCGACTCTGGCGTTGCCGGTCTGGATCGTCGTCTATTTTACGGTCCTTTGGCCCGCCGCCCACCGGCCGCTGTGGTACGACGAATTGGTCACGTACTACGTCTCGATGTCGCCCACTTGGGAGCGCTTCGTCGGCAGCATCCGTTTTGTCGATTTGAATCCACCGCTGGGCTATCTCTTTGTGCGCTCCGGTATCGCTTTATTCGGAGATACGCCGTTCAACGCCCGTATTCCCGCCATGTTGGCGTTTCTCGCCGCTGGTCTCGTGGTATTCCGCCTGATCTCGCGAAGGCTGGGGGGCGGGTTCGGGTTGGCGGCGTTGGGGATCTTCTGGTCCTTCTCCATCACCCGTTACGCCGTGGAGGTGCGATCTTACGGCTTGATACTCGCCTTCTTTTGCACTGCGGCCCTGTGCTGGCTGAACGCGGCGGAGTCGCGCCACTGGACCGTCTGGCACGCCGGATTGGCGATCGCAATTGGGGCCATGTTTCTGACCCATTGCTTCTCACCGCCATACGCCGCCGCGATTGGAGCCGGAGAACTGATCCGGACCATCGTGTCCAGGCGCATCGACAAGAGGGTTTGGGTGGCGCTGCTCGCGCCGCTCAGCATCTTGCCGTTTTACATTCCTCTGGTCAGAAACGCGCAGTCGTTGCTGACGCCGCATGCGTTCGAGGCGGCGCCGATCACCATTCCCAAATTTTATCTGGCGATCCTCGCTCCTCTCCTTCCCGTGATTGGCGCGATGCTGGTGGCCTGGCTGGCCGGGTACGGACGGGGCGACCAAGTGCGGTGGCGCGACTGGGCTCGTCCACACGAAATCGCTTTCGCCATCGCCGCTTTCTTGTCCCCTTTGATCACCATGAGCTACTGCATATGGAGCGGTGTTCCGTTCTGGACTCGACATGGCGCGGGGGCGATCTTAGGCGGGACCTTGATACTGACCGTGATGCTCGCGGTGGTCGCCAAGCGAAATTCGAGCGCGGCAGTCGCGTCCGCGGGGCTGATCCTTATTCTATTCTGCTTCACGAAGGCGGGGACGGCCAAACTGATGACGCCGTATGAGAACACGTCTACCAGCTATCGGACGGTCCGTCCGGAGCTTCCCTTTGTCACTGCCAGCGGATTGACATTTCTCGAAATGGATCATCGTGAGGCACCGGAGTTTATCCACCGTCTTTACGATCTGACGGACCGGGAATCCGCCGTGCGATATCACACGAATATATTTGAGTGGCTTCCGATCATGAAGCAGTGGTTACCGATTCGAGCCACCATTGTGCCCTATCGCGAGTTCGTGAGCCGCAACCGCCAATTTCTGGTTCTGGGCACGGCCGGATTTCCCGAGGACTGGCTGCTGCCGAAGCTCCAGGAGGACGGCGCGCAGATCCGTTTGCTCCAGGATGTAAAAACCGGCTATCGCGATCGTGAGTTGTACGAGGTCACACTTCGTCCCTAGGCTGATCTCCCGCTACACTTAAGAGCGCGTGCGCATTTTCATTTCTGCCGGGGAGGCTTCGGGGGATCTATACGCCTCACTGGTCGTCGAGGCGATTCGGGCGAAGCATCCAGGGGGCGCGGATTTTTTTGGGTGCGCTGGTCCTCGGATGCAGGCTGCCGGAGTGCGCGCGGTGGTGGATTCGCGGTCGATCGCCGTAGTGGGTCTGGTCGAGGTAATCGCGCATATTCCGCGGATTTACGGGGAATTTCGCAAGCTAAAGAAGGCCATCCTATCGGAGAGGCCGGATGTTGCGGTATTGACCGACGCGCCGGATTTCAATCTACGGCTGGCGAAGTTTCTGCGCCGGCAACGCGTGCCGGTAGTCTACCTGATCGCTCCGCAGGCGTGGGCCTGGAGGCAGGGACGGGTGAAAATCATGCGGGCGACGGTCGACCGGCTTCTCTGCATCTTCCCCTTCGAGGAGGAGTTTTTCACGCGCCATGGCGTTCCTACGACTTATATTGGCCATCCGCTGGCAAGGCTTGTCAAACCTTCTCTTACGCGCGAGGAGTTTTGCGCGAAGTTCGGGTTACCAGCCGGCAAAAGGATCATCGTGCTGCTGCCGGGAAGCCGCCGCGGGGAGATTGAGCGGCACTTGAATGACTTAATAGACGCCAAGAAATGGCTCGAGGGCCGGGACCTTGTGTTTTTATTGGCACTCCCGGGCGGATTTGGCAACACTTTTAGGGAACGCATTCGCGGCGTGTCCATCCAAGTAATAGAAGACGCGACCTGGGATGCGCTCGCCCATGCAGAGCTGGCGCTTGCCGCGAGCGGGACGGTGACCATTGAGGCGGCTTTGCTCGGCTGCCCTCTGGTGACCTTTTACAAGGTAAACGCGTTAAGTTGGATATTAGGTCGCTGGCTGGTGCGGGTGCCGTTTTTATCGATGGTGAACCTGGTAGCCGGACGGAAGATTGCGCCTGAACTCATCCAGGGCGAGATGACGGGTGAGAGAATCGCGGCAGAGGCGATCCGGTTATTGGACGATACGACGGCGATGGACGCGATGCGGGCCGGGCTGAAGGAAGTTTCAGCGAAGCTCGCGAGTGAACGCGATCCGATGGAGATCGCGGCGGGGTGGATAGAGAAGGTTGGGAATGAAAAAGCTAGTCGTAATTAGTTGTTTGATCGTGACGTTTGCGAGCGCACAAGACAGGTCATCTGACCGCAGTGCGCGCCAGCAGAAGATCGACGTGCAGAGTTACCTGATCGATGCGCAGGTGGATCCGCGCGCGCAGACGCTTACGGCGACGGTGCTGGTGCGATTCATTCCGCTTGAAGACACGTCGCAGGTTACGTTTGAGTTAAACAACGCCTTGAACATTTCGAGGGTGACCGACGAGGACGGGCGCCAGGTGCCATCGTCGCGATTGCAGCAGGACATGAGTGTGCGGCTGAGCCTTCCGCAGACCCTCAAAAAAGGCAAAGTCGCGGGACTCACCTTCGTCTACGACGGGAAGTTATCGGGCGACGAGGAGTCTCCGGTATTCGGAATCAAGTTCGCGGCCATTCATCCGGAGGGGTCCTATCTGCTGTATCCGTCGCGATGGTTCCCGGTGAACGACTACTCGACGGACCGTTTCAGCTCCGATCTGAAGGTCACGGTGCCCGACGGATACAAAGTCGTCGCCAGCGGAACGGAGAGCAAAGAAGGCCCGGCGTTCCGGTTCAAGTACGAGCAGTCGTCGTTTCCGGGAAGCTTCGCCGTGGTTCGAGGCGAAGCGCAAATGGTGGCGTCGGGCGGCATCAAGACATATTTCTATTTGCGCGAGGCGTCGGCGATGGCGCAGGCGTATGGCGACGAGATCGCAAAAGCGATTTCGTTTTTCACCAGCATTTATGGTGTGCCTCCGCGGTTGAGTTTGACGGTGGTCGAGACGGAAGCGGGCGCGGCCAATGGTTACTCGGCGCCGGGAATGCTGTTCCTTTCGCCGGGTGGGATCGGCAAGCAGGTGAACCTGAAGCTGGTGGCGAATCAGGTGTCGCGGCAATGGTTCGGGACGCTGGTTTCGCCAACAACGCGAAATCACATGTGGCTCGAAAACGGCATGGCGCGGTATTCCGAGATGCTCTATGAAGAGCACGTGAACGGCCCGGGGGCGATGGACACGGAGATTCACGATGCGTACGTCGAGGCGCTGACGGTGGATCAGCCGCCCATGATTCAAGCGGCTCGCCTGGAGGATTATTCGCCGGAATATTGGGCGACTACGGGAGGCAAAGGGGCTGCCGTGCTTCAGATGCTGCGCAATGTGATGGGCGACGACGCGTTCATGAAGGTGTTGAAGGAATATCCGGCGCGCTTTGCATGGAAGTCGGCGAATACGGACGATTTTCACAAAATCTGCGAGGAAGCGTACGGGCAGAGCTTGAACTGGTTCTTCCAGCAGTGGGTGGAATCGAGCGGCGCGCCCGAATTCAAAATGGAGTACACGGTGTTTCGCACGCAAAAGGGATTCCGCGTGATGGGAAAGATTTCTCAGGACCTCGACCTGTTCCGCATGCCGGTCACGCTGCGCGTCGAAACGGAAGGAAATCCGGAGGAAAAGACCATCGAGGTGGTGGGCACCTCATCGGAGTTTGTCGTCGAGACGTTCGGAAAACCGAAGAACATTATCCTCGATCCGAAGGGGCTGGTGCTGCGGTTTTCGACCGACGCCCGGGTGGCTGTGGCGATCCGGAAGGGCGAGCAGTTTGTCGAAATCGCGGACTACGGCGCGGCGCTGAAGGAATATCAGAAGGCTCTCGATGTGGCGCGGAATAGTTCGCTCGCACACTTCCGGATCGGGCAGGTTCATTTCCTCGAAGGAAACTGGTCGCCCGCGGCGAACGAGTTTCGCGAGTCGCTCAATGGCGATTTGGTGCCGAAGTGGACCGAGGTGTGGTCGCACATTTACCTGGGCAAGATTTTCGACGTCAGCGATCAAAGGGATCGGGCGTTGAACGAGTATCGCCAGGCGGCGCGCACCAAGGACAATACGCAGGGCGCTCTCGACGAAGCGGCGAAGTACACGGCGCAGAAGTATGAGAAGCAGCGGACGACGAACTGAAGAAGAAGTAGCCAGTAGCCAGTAGCCGGTAGCCAGTAGCTAGTTGAAAACGCAGTACGGCTGTACGAAATATCGTGCGCGGCCGGCGGTTAAACCGGCCGCTAGTGGATTGGACTGTCTCTCACATGGGGCCCGCGGTCACTTCAACATGACCGCATATTCCATGCTTCGATGCACAATCTTCTGAAATCCTCGGGTGCGGCGATCAGTGCTATCCGCTCTCCCGTGATCTTATGAGGTCGACCCCAAGATCTCCCGTCGGCACCACACGTTATAGTTGATGCCGCAAGGCGGCTCACGCCTCCGGAAGCTCAGGACCACCGTAATACGACATTTCCTGGCCAGGAAAAAAGCTGTCAAAGAAGCCTCGGTGGAGGACTCCTTCTGAATGGAGAATACACCAAGAAAGCACAAGCGCATTTCACGCAAAGTCGCAAAGCTCGCAGAGGAAAGCAATTACGGGCTGCGGCGAGATGGGAAAGTTAAACGGGGCGTGTTCACACTGGCGGCCCACGGATCGAAAGGTCAGCCGGTCGCGCACGACCTTTCGCACCGCCGGGGTGCGCCTGCTCGAGGAAGTTGGAACGGTCGCATACCTAATCTTGAAGAACCACTAGAGGATTCTGTGCGGCCTCACCTTCGGCATAGCCGTCGAGATCGAGAAAACGCGGATCGAGCAAGCGGCTGGTTTCGATGTTGCCCATCGCCGAAAGGAGCGTCTCCCTGAGATGAGGATGTTCGGCTTCCAGGCCACCCAATAAATCCCGCAGCGACCGCCGCACAGTGCCGGTGCGCTGCGAACAGCCGCAAGGAATCACCGGCGCGCCCATCGATTCGGCGTACTTCGCGGTCAGGTCCTCGTGAACGAATACGAGAGGCCGGATCATCCGGAAATCTTTTTCTCGCGACCATGTGATCGCCGGAAGGGCGCTGATACGTCCGTTGAAAAGAGCGTTGCGCAGGAACGATTCGCAAACATCGTCCGCGGTGTGGCCGAACGCGATGACATTCGCGCCCAGGCCGCGCGCAATTTCGAAAACCGCGCGACGGCGATAGCGGCTGCACAAATCGCAACCATGATCGGGCTGTTCTTCGAGCAGACGGAAGGATGGATTGTCGCGATGGTAGCTCCAGTCGATGCCGCGCGACTTGAGATATTCGGCCATCGGTTCGAACGGACGCAGAAATTTTCCCTGCTCGACGGTAAACGCGCAGACCGTGAAATCGACCGGCGCGCGCTTCTGCAACAGCAACAACGCGTCGAGCATCGTAAGCGAATCCTTGCCGCCCGACAACGCTACGGCCACGCGATCGCCGTCGCGGATCATCTTGAACTTCGCGACAGCCTCGCCGACCTTGCGAAGCAGTAGTTTTTCTAAATCCACAATCCTATTTTGTCAGGAATCCGGACTCGCCCGGCCGTCCGGAATCGTAAACCTGGTATTGCGCCTGTACGAATCCTGCTCCACGCGTGAGTAGCACCGTGCCAAGAGGGCTGTTGCCCGCCGCGATCAGGACCATGCGCTTCCTGTTCATCGGATTCGTGCCGGCAAGCACCATCGCGTCGTTTTCCGACGAATGATCCTTCCCGGCAAGTTGGAACGCCGTGCCGTCGTAATCGAGCGCGAGAGGTTTCGCCCACGCCGCGAGAGCCGAGTTCGTCTCCGGGCGGCCGATAAATAAAATATCGTGATCGGCCAATTCCCGCTCTGTCGCTTCAAAATCCTTGCGAATGGGAACCGCGCTTTCAAATTGATCGAGAAACTGCTTCTGCCACTGCTCCGCCGCATAACGATTCGCCCCGGCTTCGATGAGCGTGCCGTAAACGATGATCGTGGAACTGAGCCTCCGTCGGAGATCGCCAGCGCTATACATCGGTCCGTCCCCGGTATCCGGGAGTCCTGTCCCGTTCAGCCATTTTGCGAACAGAGCCTGCTGCGCCGGACCAGCGGCCGCTATGAAATCCGACGCATGCACGGTTTTGGTTGTATTCTTGTCGAAGAAATCCTTCATCAACGCGTAGAACGCATCGTCGCCCATCGCGCGCCGCAGCGCATCGAGCAGCAGAACACCCTTGGCCTCAGCCAGCGTGTGCCAGTTGGAAGAAATCGTCGATGCGGCGATCTTCGAAAGCGGCTGTTCTCCGTCGAGCGCCGCTGCGCGATACTGCGCACGGAACGCTTCGATCCGCATGTCAACATCGCTAGTGCCAGCAACCGAGTGATATCCGGTCGCACCCGCGGTCAGCCAAACATCCGTATCCGATGCAGGAAGAATCCAGCCCTTCCATAAATTCTCGTTGGACGAGGCCGACGTTCCTCCGCGTCCTCCGCGACGCCCACCGCGTCCACCAGGCATGTCACCGGCGGTCTGGGCGGAAATTGGCGAAGCCTTCGGCGCCGCGTCGAGCAACATTTTAATCGCATCCGCCGGATGCCCCTGGAACAAACGATAGCCTGACGAATATAAGCCGTCGTTCGCTGCGAACTGATCTTTCTGCATCGGTGAAGGCACCCACTCGCGCTGATTCGGTTTGCCGAACAGAGCCCACGTCATCATGCGCTTCGCCATCTCTGAAGTCGCGATCTTCGCGTCCATCGTGGTCGAACTCACCAGCGGCGCCGTGCGGAACGCGAGCGCGGCGAATCCTTCATCGATCTTGCCCTTATAGCTTTGATACATCTCCTGCCATTTGATGTCCCGTGGGGCAGGCACGAACGGCAAATCCTCAGGCGCGGCGTGGGGATCGGGCGCATATTCCAGTCGAACGTTCAGATCCTTCGCGTTGTTGCAGCCCCAATAAAATCCTTCGGTGCCGCCGAACCATTCATTCTTCGCGCTGCTGTACAGCTTGGTCTTGTAAGTACCCAACTCGAGCATCGCAATTTCATTCGAGCGCGAATCGCCGACGATCCATTCATTCGTATACAACCCATTGTTGCGCGTCGATAACAGCTCCACCACCTTGGCGACGCTATCGCCATATTGAATCGCCTTGCGCGCGCGATAAGCCACCGGGGTCCCTTCCATATTAAAAGGACTCTGCCGGATGGTTGTCTCGGTGAGCACCACGCCGACGTCGTTTTGATACCAGTCCGTGCCGCTCTGGATTCCTCCCGGGTAGCTCTGCATCAATACTCGATGACCTTCGGTCGGCACCACGTCCAGCATGATGTTAGTCTGCTCGGCGAGCGTCAATGGCCACATGGTAACGTGCGCGATTACCATCTTTCCGTCGCGAGTAGCTTTGCCGGTTGCGGCGAATGCGCTGCATCGCGCCGTCACCGGAACATCGGTCTTCGACGCATCGTAACGAGGCTTCATCAGGTTGAGACCTTCAAGACCGCTCGGCGTCATCGGCATCGCCGACCGGAGTTCGCCCAGCTCCGTGATGGTGTTCAGCGTGACCACGTCCACCAGATCGATGGTCCGTCCGTTTACCTTTGCGCCGGCCGCCGCCGCGCCCTCGGCGATACCCTTCATCTCTGTCAGAATCTCCTTGTCGAAGCCGCGCAGGAACAGGGCGTTGGCAACCGTGCGTCCGTTATTCCACGCGGTCGCTTTAGATTTCGCATCGAGCTGCGAAGCGCAGCGATCGATGTACTGTTCTATCTCGCGAGCCAACAAATAGCCGTGCTGATAACCGCGTTCGTACGGAGCGCCTTCGATGTGGACGTACAGCCAGCCGCCGCGCGGATAGCGATACGCGGGCCCGAATGTCCGCAGCGTCGCCTTCTGCGGCAACACGCCCGACTGCGCGACCTCTTCAATCGAAATCCCCTCGAACCAGGCCTTCCCCGTGAATGTGCCGCCGCCGGCGACGTTGAGCACCACTTGATCGTCGGCGCGCGTCGCGGTGAAACGCAGGTTGACCCGGGTCCAAGCCCTGGTTCCCCCCAGCGATTCCGAATGCACGTCGAACGGCATCGAAGCCATTCCGATCGAGGCGCCGGTAGCGATAGGTGAGCGGTCCGTGTCCCGCACGTCAAGCTTGTCGGTCCGCATCCAGCCCGAGAGTTCGTAGCTCTTGCCGACGGTGAGCGTGACCGGGGTCGAATGAACGTACGCGTCCGAACCGCCGTTCGGCTCCACGCGGAGCGAAGCGTGACCTTCGCGCTGGACCTGACTATCGGGAGTCGCGATCCCCCGCTGGGCTTCCCAGTGCTTTGAATTCGCATCAAACGACGCTTGGTAAAGAGGTGCGGCGATCAGGGCCGAAACGGAGAGCAGTCCTAAGGCAAGCTTTCGCATGTTTGTATTGTAATGTCAAAATGCTCCGTTCGTGCGCCGTTCCCATAGCTTGCGCGATCTGTATTATGATGGTTTCAGTACTAGGCATACTGCTACGTTATTTCCTAGGCATTGATACCAATGGAGTACCCACGCTATTTCGGTGAGCTCGTGGCCGCCTTGGCGGCCTTGATCTCGCTGGCTATCATCGTGACGCTGGTCTTGCGTACGTATAAGATTCCGGAATGCTACTCTTGCGGGGCCAGGAAAGTGCGCCCGACCCACTCGGTCGGCTTTTGGGACACCTTGGCCACCGCGTTCATGATCCGGCCTTACCGCTGCGGAGGTTGCCGCGAGCGGTTTTATGGGTTTCGCCGCTCCGGCGATCCGAAGAAACCGCCCCCGGATGCGGCTCTCCAATCGCAACGGGTCGTAAAGGTCACCTTCCGCTTTCGCTATGGCCTACCCAACCGCGTAGCCATCCGGGTAATCGATCAGCACAGAGAACCGGACGCGATCTCCGACCGACCGGCAATTCTTCAAATCTAGGATGTAAATCTTTCTTCCACTATGGAAGATTTTTCCTCCCCTGTTTAGCGCTTTTTGCAGCCTTCCAAGCTCGACCTCGATCCAGTACTCGGCGATCGACTGGCTCGCCACTGCCATTTCATCAGACACGACCCCTAGGCAAAAGCCGAGTATCAATATTTTACTCGACTTGTTAAAGTCATTGATATCAGTAGTTTGAGTGGATGGCTACTTAAAGTAGCCTTCCGCAGTGGTGATCCCCGTGCATCTTTGCTCGGGGTAAGAGTCTGTCTTGATAGAGGGAAACGACCATGCACCATGTGCTATATGAGCTCAAACCGGGAGCGATCCTTGGAGCCATCTTAATAATCGTCATCTCCTTTGGCTTTCTGGTGAACGCGGTGATGCGCGGGCGCCACATTCCTCAGTGTTTCCAATGTGGCGCAATCAAAGTGAGGCCTTCCCAACCCATCGGATTCCTGGACGCCGTGTGCTCCGTCCTGATGATCCGCGCTTACCGATGTATGGGCTGTAGGGCTCGTTTCCACGCAGTCAGCCTTTCTAGCAGGCCGATTCCATGAGTCTTCGGAATTGTTTCGCGTGGGGGACTCACGTTGGGGTTTCTAATCGAAGGAAAGGACTTACATTAATGAAAAGTCTCATATTCGGATTGTGCGTAATCGTCATACCGGCTTTTTCTTCCAACACATCTTGTCCGCAAGGCGGGCAGCTTTCTTCGGTCGTCGGCTGCCAGACTTTCGATTTAATGTTAGCGAACGTCTCCAGTTCTTCTCTTGGTAGCCCCTCGGACGAGGTGCCGGCCGTTTCAGTGATGCCCAGTACATCGCCTTTCTCTGACCTGCTCGTCTCGCCGGTGCCGTCCGCCGTATCAACCGCGGCTGACACGAGTGCACCATCAATACCTTCGAGCAGCATCTTTTCTGCCCCCTCTTTTTCGCAAGACATCTTTATCCCTCAGCCCACCTTCTTCGAATCGCTCCCCGCCATTAGCTTTACCAGCGGTCTGAGCAACTCGCTTGGGATGGGTCAGGTCTCGCTCGGGAGCGTGTTTCTGCCGAGCCAATTCAACATCGGCGGCCTGCCGTTAGGTGTGACGCCGGGGAGTCTTTTCGATCCGATTGTTGGTGATGCCTTAGGTGCGCCGGAGGCCAGCTCCGTCGCAATGATCGGATCCGGGCTCATCTTCCTGAGTCTCGTATCCACCGCCGTCCGCAAGAGGAAGCGGGCGTCATGAAAAAGTGCGCCTCGCTCGCGGTTTTCGTTGTGGCTGGTTTGCCTGCCTTCGCGGAAACCTGGGCGGGCAATCTGGTCGACGCCGTGTGTATGACGTCGGACGAAGGAAGAGACTTCTCCAGGGCCGGTTGTGCAGCCACATCGGCAACCCACCTGTTCGCCATCGAGCTGTCGGATAGCAAGATGCTGAGTCTGGATGCTGCGGGAAACGAGAAAGCCGCAAACGCAGTGAAGAATATCAGGAAAACGAATCCGCGCGCCATCGTAACAGGGTCCCTTGAAGGGCTGATGGTCAGAGTGGAAACCATCGAAATTCAATAGGGTTTAGACAGGTTGGGAGCGAGTTCGCTCCCGCATGTTTTAGCGGAGCAATCCTTGTTGCCGCGACAAGCGGCTTAAAGCCGGGCCCATCGGGTGCCCGGCATTTTTTTTTACATGCGCTACGCTGAAAATTTTCCCGACCCCGCGCCAATTCTTACGAAATTTCTCTTTCCCCGCAACCGTTGCTACTCCCTCAGTTGCAAGCAGTGTGCCCCATCGCCACGGTAAATTTTTCACTCCGCATAGATGGACCCGCCGCATAGGTCAGAAACCTAGGGGAATCAACCTCTTCGATTCTTACTCGCCATCCGTTTCCGGCTATGGGCAGGGGATTGCATCCTGGCAAGCAAATGCTTCATATTGTCGAGCTTGGAGCAATTATTCTAGGCGTGGTCGTTTTCTGTTCGCTCGTAATAACGATGATTCGCGGCTTTCGGATCCCTCAATGCTTTTATTGTGGAGCGACCAAGGTCCGGCCGGCACGCAGAGCCGGATTCTGGGAATTTGCCGCCGCGGTAATTCTGATCCGGCCTTACCGCTGCTCAGGTTGCCGCGTTCGATTTCACGCGATGCGCCTGTTTGGTTGATATGAGCGCAGCTTTACGAAGTTTGATAGTCCGGCAAGCCATTTCCTTGCTGCCGCAAGAACCCACGGCAAATTAAAAGCCGGGCCCCATCACGGCGGCCCGGCCATTTTTTAAACTCGAAACTGCTTTCGCGCACCCAATTCAGGCTACTTTCTGCGTTTTGTAACGGCCCAGAATCTCGTTCATCTGGTCCTTTAAACGCAGCTTCACCTTCTTCAAACGATGCTCCTCAGCCTGCTCCTCATCGGTCAGGTGCGACTTCGCCTCCAGCAACTCCAGTTCCTTGTGATACTGGCAGTGCTGAGTCGCAAGCGCTCGGAACTCTTCGTTCGTCGCCATCAAGTGCGCCTTCAATTCGTCTTGATTGGTCTCCATCAACGGCTCTCCTTTGGAAGGGAAATTCCACGCCGAGTCTGGTTGGTTGGATTGAATCGGGCTCGGTGGGTAGTTGTTAGTCAACATTCAGGTACAGAGCACAGCCGGTCACCGATGGCCAACTATGCAACATGACGATATCATGAAAAAACTCTCAAGACAATAGCCGCCTCAGGGGGTCCGTGGTAATAGTTTTCCCGGCGCCCACTCGGTAAGAACCCTAATGTCTTGTAAAGATTAATGGCGGCATAATTCGATTCCCGAACCTCCAGGAACCAAGCCTTACGAGCGCTCGCGAGTAGCGTTTCCATCAAGATCCAGGCGATTCCAGCACGTCGAAATTCCGGCTGGACCGCTATGTTCAGAATCTCCCCTTCATCTGGGGCAGTTGCGCGAGTCACCAGGAATCCCACCACACGGCCTTCGGACACTGCCACCAGGCAGTCATGCTCCAGATAGCTTTCGGTCTGCCATTGTGATGCCTCAGGCGACGCGTCCTGAATCGCCGCGATTGCGGCCAGATCGTCACTCCCAGCCGCGCGAACCTCGATGGGCTTTCCCGCGAGTTCGCGAATCAGCGCTCTTTGCCGCAACCCGATCGCCCGCCAATCGAACCTTTTTTCGACATGGCGCCGCCCGTTTTCTGCGATCTTCAAGCGAAGGGGCGCATCCCCCAGCAACTTGTCGATCGCAGCCGCAAACTCCTCCGTTGTGTCAGCGATCCAGAGGTTGACCCCGTGCTCGCCCCCCAGCCCCGCGCAACCCGATGAAGTGGAAATCACCGCGCGCCCCATCGCCATCGCCTCCGGCACCTTCACGTTGGTCCCCGCCGATTCGAGCGTCGGCACCACCGCCAGATTCGCCTCATGATAGAGAGGCCTAACGTCATCCACAAATTCGAGAATGCGAAAATCCGCCGCCGGTTTTAGCGTGCCAGTGTGATGCGTCCAGTGCAGCCACGCGTCCGGACCCGCGACCACCGTTAACTCGACCCCCGTCGCCAGCGGCAGAATCTCTTCCGTCAGATAGCGAAACGCCACGATGTTCGGAAAATGTCGAAAGGACCCAATAAACAGCAGTTTTCTTCCCGGCTGTTCAGTTCGGGGCACAAACCGAGCCAGGTCGACCCCATTCTCAATCACGCGTCCACACCCCAGTAACTCGCGATCCTTCTCCGACATCACCACAACGCTTCGAAATGTCCTCGTCACCCGCGTTTCGAAGCGATGCCATCGCCACCAGTCCCACCACGCGCCGAGAGTTTTGCGCCGCGCCCGAATCTGCGCATAAAGATCGAACGTTACATCGTGCTCGACGAGAACATCGCCGCCGTAGGACGCGAGATATGTATACTCCACCTGCGCGACATCCGCCTCCCGCTTGCGCCACAACTCGATCATCGCGGGCGAATAATATTCACCCACCTCCGGCGGAGCGATCGTCGACCACCGCGGCTCGCGGTACCGAGGCTTATCGACCAGATACACGCGCGAACAAAATTCCAGCACCGGACCCGGTTCCGTCTCCGGCCCTTCCGTAAAAGCAAAAAGAATTACATCGAATTCCCGAGCCGTCTCGCGCAGCAGGTTGAACATCCGCACCGCACCGCCGTGCGATAAAGGATAAGGAAAATAAGGCGTCAGCACCGCGAGGCTTTTGCGCTTCGCATTTCGCGCACGCCCTTCGATCACCCGATGTCCAGCCGGCCGCACGGTATCGCCGCTGAACGGCCGCAGGAAAATCCGGTCGAGCGGAACGCCGCGCAGAAACAACCACGACGCAATCGAAGGCCTCAAATGATGTCTTTCAAGCCGCGTGTTATACGCAAGAACCTTCGTCGGCGCCAGCAGCCACGCTGCCGGAGGAATCGGCATCAGCGTCGGCATCAGCCCGATGCGATATTTCCTGAATCGAGCCCGCAGCGTCCAGTACGACTCATCCGCACGCGCTTCAAACACCCGCCGCCCCGGCTCCAACCGACGAATCTCCCCGACCATCGCATCGGACAGCTTGTCGTTCGTGGAGCACAGGCACACGATTACCGCCTCGGGATCTTTTCCGAGCGACGTGAACAACCAACGCTTCCACCAGTTCGTCATTTCACGCAAGTCCACTCTGGCGTTATTCAGGTGCAGGCCCGCCTTCAATACAGTGTGCGGGGTATTGTCGGGTTAGATGCGTCGTCGCGAGTGTGATTCTATCCGCATGCTTACACATGGCGGTTCAGTATTAACGCCGAGACGCGGCACGGGTGCGCACAGAAGCCGGCACTGAACCGCCATGCGTAAGCATGCGGACAAACGCTTCCCGGATAAGCCGAGATTCGGCAGCGCAAGGCGCCGCGCCACTCCTGACTCATGCGGGCCTCATTGTCGTCACCTGCAAAATCCCGACCCCCACCAGAGGCAAAACCGACATCGTGACGCACACCGCGCGGAATCCGAAATGACCCACCATTCCGCCGATCACCGGCGACGCGAACGCTTGCAGCAAGCCATATGCAAACGTAAGCACAGCAACCCCGAACGCAGCCCTCCGCGGACCGAACAAATCGATCGGCAGCGCGTAAAGATTGGCGGAAATGCACACCGACCAGAAGAAGCTCATGCTCACCGCGGCGGCAGCCAGGCCGCGCGTAGGCATCAACGGAATCGCCGCTGTTACCAATAAAAATCCCGCGCTCAACCAGGAAGCTTTCAGCCGTGCCGTCACCACCTCCGTCCCCGCGCGAATCGATCGGTACGCCAGCCAGCCGCCGAAAAATCCGCCCAATCCCCCCGACACCGAAGGCATCCACGCGAAGCGCAGATTCGCCTCTTTCCCCGTCATCTTCCATTCGTGGACGAAATAGAGAGTGGTCCAGTTCGTCCACAAGGTATAGAGCGACATGATGAACACGGTCCCAAATGCCAAGCCCCAAACTCTTCTATCGCGCAGCAACTCTGCGAGAGTCGCCGCTCCCGCTTCAGCCGGTGCCATTTCTTTCGCCGGCATCTTCTTTGCCACGAGTAACCAGAGCGGCACCCACACCAATCCCAGGGCTCCGCAGAGCACGAACGACGATTGCCATCCATAACGGGGTGTCAGAGCGGCCACGATCAGCGGAGCCAGCGTGAGGCCCAAGCTGATGCCAACTTGATTCATCGCGGTCCCGAACGCCCTTTCGCTCGGTTCCAGATACATCGCGTTCGCCTTGCCGAACAACGGAAGGCCGGCCGCCGCCGTTACTCCAAACGCGGTACGGATTCCCAAAAGCCCGCGAAACCCTGCAGCCAATCCAGTAGCCGCACCGGTGCAGGAGAATGCCGCCACCGCGATCACCGCGCCCAGGTTCAAGCCCACGCGGTCGATGAACACGCCCGCCAGCGGCGCCGTCAGTGCATAGCCGACCGAAAACGCCGAGACGATCCAACCATACTGTGTGTCGCTGAGATGAAAATTGGCTTCGAGCGTCGGCGCCAACGCAGCCAACACGCTCCGGTCCAGGTAATTCAACATCGACGCGAAAAGAAAAATACTGATTGCAATCCACCGCAGCGGAATCCGAGTCATCAGGGGAACTCTACCACCAGCACGTCCCCTAGCGTTCCCAACTTCGCATCGGGTTTCGCTTCATACGTCAACCGGATCTTGCGCACTGGCCTCGCGACGCCGCATCCAAACTTCGCTTCGTTAGCTCCATTCACGGTGAGCTTCTTCAAATCCCGGACTGCTACTTTTACAGCAGCCCCGCCGTCTTTTTGGCTGCCGCCAATGAGTATGGTCAATCGCAGCGGACCATTCAAACAATCGACGCGCGTGAGCCGACCCTCGACCTTCTGTCCCGTCGGTTCATCCCACCAGGCCTGCGGCGTCTGATACGCCCCCTTGCCCGCATTCAATCGCGCATTCGCCGCCGCCTCCGCCGCATGAACCTCCGCCGCCGCCGCCGCTT
>Ga0182024_10012483_pt1 | contig 16804 bp, 14 predicted proteins | sample P32metaG_FD_120480 | JGI IMG/M metagenome (GOLD analysis project Ga0182024, IMG submission 120480) | Permafrost microbial communities from Stordalen Mire, Sweden - P3-2 metaG (Illumina Assembly) | ecosystem: Environmental > Terrestrial > Soil > Wetlands > Permafrost | place: Sweden: Stordalen... | reverse complement strand
GCATCTGATGGTCCAGCCCGTCGACGAACTCGCCGCTGCCTTCGTTGCAGCCGGAGCGAATCTCATCAGTTTTCACCCCGAGGCATCTGCGCACATCGATCGGACGCTGCAGATCATCCGCAGCGGCGGGTGCCAGGCAGGACTTGCCTTCAATCCGGCGACCTCGCTCGACGTGCTTGACTACGTCATCGACAAAGTCGATCTCGTGCTCATTATGAGCGTCAACCCTGGTTTTGGTGGGCAAAGCTTCATTGACTCTGCACTGCGCAAAGTGGAGCGCGCGCGCAAATTGATCGACGCCACGGACCGCGACCTGAGGCTTGAGGTCGATGGGGGCATCAAGGCAGAGAACATCCGCCGCATCGCCGATGCCGGGGCCGATACGTTTGTTGCCGGCAGCGCCATCTTTAGCAGGCGGGATTACAAGCAGGTGATCGACGCGATGCGAGCCGAACTCAAGCCTCTCACGCCCGCGATGGTTGTCTGACATGGCTGCACCGATGTACCAGATTGCAGGCCAATCGATGCCCATCCCTGAAGGATCGACGCATACCCCCGCCAGCCCAGCAGGGGCCGCGACGCGCGCTCGCACGGTCACGGAAGTGCTCGCACAATCGCAAGCCAATGCGGTGATGAATGAACTCGAGCGCGACCTCGTCGGGCTCGCGCCGGTCAAGAGCCGTATCCGTGATATTGCGGCGCTGCTCGTGATCGACAAGCTGCGCATGAACCTAGGATCACAGGCGCACGCACCGAGCCTGCATATGTCTTTCACCGGTAACCCCGGCACCGGCAAGACCACGGTGGCCCTGCGCATGGCCGAGATCCTGCACCGCCTCGGCTATGTGCGCAAAGGCCACCTGGTGGCCGTGACGCGCGACGATCTCGTGGGTCAATACATCGGCCACACGGCTCCGAAGACCCGGGAAGTACTTAAGAAGGCGATGGGCGGCGTGCTGTTTATCGACGAGGCGTACTACCTCTACCGCCCCGAGAACGAGCGCGACTATGGACAAGAAGCGATCGAGATTCTGCTGCAAGTGATGGAGAACCAGCGCGATGATCTGGTCGTGATCCTGGCCGGCTACAAGGATCGCATGGACACGTTCTTTCGCTCGAACCCCGGCATGAGCTCGCGCATCGCGCACCACCTTGATTTTCCGGACTACCCTGCGGGTGATTTGCTGCGGATCGCAGACATTATGCTCGAGCAACAAAAATATCGCTTCGGGCCCGGCGCACGGCAGACGCTCGAGGAATACCTCGCGCTTCGGATTCAGCAGCCGCACTTTGCGAACGCGCGCAGCGTGCGCAACGCGCTGGATCGCGCCCGACTGCGCCAAGCGAGCCGGCTGTTTGCCGATAAAGATCGAGAATTCACGCTCGATGATCTATCGACAATCGCTGAGCCCGATATTCGCGCGAGCCGAGTTTTCCAGCTCGCCGCCCGGAAGCCAACCTGAAGGAGTTCAACCCATGCAACTTGGACGCACGACGCTCTCGAAATTCTTGATCCAGCAGCTCAACGGCATTGAGGGCGCGAATGACTTGAGCGCGTTGCTGGTCGATGTAGCAGCCGCCCTGAAGGCGATCTCGGCAATGACCGCCAAAGGGTCTCTCGGCGCCTTCCCGGGCGAGTTCGACAGCAAGAACGTGCAGGGCGAGACACAGCAAAAGCTCGATGTGCTAGCGAACGACGTGATGATCCGCAGCTGCGAGTGGGGTGGGCTCCTCGCCGGCATGGCGTCCGAGGAGCTGGTTGATCCGTATCCGATACGGAGCGAGTACACCCGCGGGCGCTATTTGCTGGTATTCGACCCACTCGATGGGCCGTCGAACACCGATGTGAATGTTTCGGTGGGCACGATCTTCTCGGTGTTGCGCCACGATAAGACGGAGCCGCCGACCACAGCCGACTACTTGAAGCCTGGTTGCAGCCAAGTGGCCGCGGGCTACGCCATCTACGGTCCTGCCACGATGCTCGTGATCACGGTAGGCAAGGGCACGCACGGTTTCACGCTCGATCGGGAGATCGGCAACTTCATCCTGACGCATCCGAGTCTGCAGATTCCCGCGGACACCAGCGAGTTTGCCATAAACACCAGTAACGTCCGATTTTGGGAGCCTCCCGTGCATCGGTACGTGACCGAATGTCAAGCCGGCAAGACTGGTGATCGGGGACGCGATTTTAACATGCGCTGGATTGCCTCGATGGTTGCCGAGGTGCACCGAATTTTGATGCGCGGCGGCGTATTCATGTACCCCAAGGATACAAAGGATCCGAGCAATCCGGGACGTCTGCGTCTGTTGTACGAAGCCGGTCCGATGAGTCTGCTCATCGAGCAGGCCGGCGGGCGCGCCACGACCGGGCGCGAGCGCTTGCTCGATCTTCTGCCAGAAGCCTTGCATCAGCGCGTTCCGCTGATTCTCGGCTCCCGTAACGAAGTCGAGCGCATTGCGCGCTACCACGCCGAACACGCGAGCGGCGTGGATCGTCCATACAGCTCGCCGCTGTTTAACGAGCGTTCGCTATTCCGGCCCGAGGCGCGAATCTGAGCAGGATCACGCCGAAACTAAAAGTAGATAAACACGTCATGTCCATCAAGCACCCCGTCATTGCTGTAACCGGATCTTCCGGGGCCGGAACCACGACCGTGATGAAGAGTTTCGCGCACATCTTCCGGCGTGAAGGGATCAAAGCGCAGGTGATCGAGGGCGACTCTTTCCACCGCTTCAACCGACTCGAAATGCGCGAGCGCGTGAAGACGGCTGACAGCGGTGCGAGTCCTCCGATCAGCCACTTTGGGCCGGAGGCCAATTTACTGGGCGAATTGGCTGCCACGTTTGCCGAATACGGTGGGACCGGTCGCGGCAAAGTGCGCCGCTACGTGCATGACATCGTCGAGTCCAAGGAACTCGGCAGTGAACCGGGCACTTTTACGAACTGGGAGCCCATGCCGGCGGATAGCGATCTCTTGTTCTACGAAGGCCTGCACGGCGGCTACGTTGGAGGCGGCATCGATGTCGCACGTCATGTGGATCTCCTCGTCGGAGTCGTTCCCATCATCAATCTCGAGTGGATCCAGAAACTGCATCGCGACCGGCATCAACGTGGTTACAGCCACGAAGCGGTGGTGGACACCATCCTGCGGCGTATGCCCGACTACGTGAATCACATCTGCCCACAGTTCAGTCGCACCCACGTCAATTTCCAGCGGGTGCCGACCGTGGATACCAGCAATCCATTCATCGCCAAGGATATTCCGAGTACCGACGAATCGATGGTCGTGATCCGTTTTGCGAATCCCAAGGGCATCGATTTTCCGTACCTGATATCCGTACTGCACAACTCGTGGATGAGTCGACCCAACAATATCGTGGTGCCCGGGGGTCAGATGGGCTTGGCGATGCAATTCATATTTACGCCGATGATCCTTCGGTTGGTGGATCTGAAAAGGCGCGCACAGTAAGGAGTGGAAAACGATGAATGCCAGAATGCAGACAACCCCGTTCGAGCACAACGAGTTGGCCAACGCCCTGCGCTTTTTGGCGATCGACGCCGTAGAGACGGCGAAAAGCGGCCACCCCGGCATGCCCTTGGGGATGGCCGACATCGCGGAAGTGCTGTGGCGGCGATTTCTAAAACACAATCCGACCGACCCGCATTGGCCGGACCGCGATCGCTTTGTGCTGTCGAACGGCCACGGCTCGATGCTGCTGTATGCGCTACTGCATCTCACTGGCTACGCGTTGCCGATCGAGGAACTCAAGCGCTTTCGTCAGTTGCACAGCAAAACCCCCGGTCATCCCGAAGTGGGCCAGACGCCGGGCGTGGAAACCACCACCGGGCCGCTCGGTCAGGGTTTGGCCAATGCGGTAGGCATGGCGTTGGCAGAACAATTGCTGGCGGCCCAATTCAATCGACCCGAGCACACGATTGTCGATCATCGCACCTGGGTCTTCGTGGGCGATGGATGCCTGATGGAGGGCATCAGTCACGAAGCCTGTTCCTTGGCCGGCACGCTGAGACTTTCGAAGCTGATTGTCATCTACGACGACAACGGCATCAGCATTGATGGACACGTTGAAAATTGGTTCACCGACGATACGCCCAAGCGCTTTGAGGCTTATGGCTGGCGCGTGATTCGCGCGGTGGATGGCCATGACATCGCGGCAGTCGAAGCGGCGCTGCGGCAAGCCTGCGACAACGATGGCCGGCCGACCCTCGTTTGCTGCAAAACCGTGATTGGGAACGGCAGCCCGAACAAGGCCGGTACACACGATGTGCACGGCGCCGCGCTCGGTGCCACCGAGGTCGCCGCGACCCGCGCCGCCCTCGCTTGGGGCGCTGCCCCCTTTGTAGTGTCGGAGGAGATTCGTACCGCCTGGGATGCCCGCGCAACCGGCGCGACCCGACAAGCCAATTGGCAGCGCCGTTTCGCGGCTTATGCGCAGGCGCACCCGGATCTCGCCGCCGAGTTCGAACGCCGCGTGGTGCGTCGCCAATTGCCGGCTGGCTGGCCCACCGTGTGCAACGACGTGCTCAGCAAAGTGATTCGAGACCGCCCCAATGTGGCCTCGCGTAAGGCCTCTCAGAGCGCCATTGAGGCGTTACAGCCATTTCTGCCCGAATTGCTCGGTGGTTCGGCCGACTTGGGCGGATCGAATCTCACTGAAGTCAAAGGCAGCGTGCCGGTCCGGCAGGGCCGGTGGGGCAATTACGTTAACTACGGCGTGCGCGAGTTCGGCATGAGTGCGGTGATGAACGGGATCGCGTTGCACGGGGGGTTCATCCCCTACGGTGGAACCTTTCTGACGTTCTCCGATTACGGCCGCAACGCCGTGCGCATGTCGGCGCTGATGCGCGAACGCGTCATCTATGTCTTTACGCACGACAGCATTGGGCTCGGTGAAGACGGTCCGACGCATCAGCCCATTGAGCATGTCGCGAGCCTGCGATTGATCCCCAACAACGCCGTGTGGCGACCTTGTGATGCCGTAGAGAGCATGATTGCGTGGATTGCGGCGCTCGAGCGTGGTGACGGTCCGACTTGCCTGATCCTGTCGCGGCAAAATCTGCCGCACTTCGATCGTCAGGCGCAGCAGCTCGGCGATATCCGCAAAGGCGGGTATGTGCTCGCCGGCGGTGAGGGCACTGCTGCCGTGACTCTCCTGGCTACCGGGTCGGAGGTGGCCTTGGCGATGCAAGCGCGCGACGCTCTGGCCTCCGAAGGAATATCCGCACGCGTCGTCTCGATGCCCAGCTGCCGGGATTTTGATCGACAAAGCATCGAGTATCGGTCCGCGGTATTACCCCGCCACGTACCGGTGCTCGCGATCGAGGCAGGGGTCACACAGTTTTGGCGTGCCTACACCGGATTCGACGGTGAGGTGGTGGGCATTGATCGTTTTGGCGAATCGGCTCCGGCGGCGCACATCGCGGAAGAGCTTGGTCTGACGGTGCATACGGTCATCGCGCATGCGCGGCGGCTGGCGCAAAGCGCGCGGCGGCCATGAATGCAGACCCGGCGCTTGGCCCGCCCCGATGGAAGGGCAAAATCTTGGCAGCGATACTGCTTGATCTGGATGGCACCCTGCTCGATACGGTCGACGATATCACCCTGGCACTGAACCGAGCGCTTGCCGAGAAGCAGCTCGCAGCGCTCACACCAGTTCAGGTGCGCGACCTGATCGGGCGTGGCGCCCAGACATTGATCGCGCGCGCTGTTGAGCGGCTCGGCGTCGCTGTGGAGCCCGCCGGTCAAGCGAGGCTGCTGGAGCGATTCTATTTTCACTACGACCGGCTCCACGTGCTCAATGAATGCAACGCGCGAGCTTACCCAGGGGTTGCCGAAGGCCTTGGCCAACTGCACGTGCTCGGCCTACGACTCGCGGTGGTGACGAACAAGCAGAAGCACTTCGCCGTTGGCCTTTTGAATCGGCTGGGATTGGGCGAGTGGATCGACGTGGTGGTCGGCGGAGACAGTTGTGATCGCCGCAAGCCCGATCCGCAGCCTCTGCAATTCGCTTGCGACGTCTTGCATGTCGATCCGGCACTGACACTCATGGTGGGTGACTCGGTGAGTGATGTACTTGCCGCGCGCGCCGCAGGGCTGCCGGTGGTGTGCGTGCCGTATGGCTACAACGAGGGTAGAGATCCGCGCGACCTGTCGTGTGATGCCTTTATCGAAACACTGGCCGAGCTACCAGCGCTGTTGATGGGCTCTTGATCCATGATTAAGTCGATCCTTTGGGACGTAGATGGCACATTGGCCGAGACCGAGCGCGATGGGCATCTCGTAGCCTTTAACCGGGCTTTCGAGGCGTTGGATATCCCTTGGCGCTGGAGCGAGGAGCGCTATGGAGAGCTGCTGGAGATCGCGGGCGGGCGCGAGCGTCTGATCCATGACATGCAATGTCAGGGCCGTGCTCCCGCTGATCTGCAGGAGCGCGAGGCCTTGGCCAGGCGGGTGCATCGCTACAAGAACGCGATTTACGCCCGCATCGCTCGCAGCGGCGACTTGCCATTGCGCGGCGGGGTGCGCGAGCTGCTGGAAGACTGCGAGCGCGCAGGGCTGCGGATGGGCATCGTGACGACGACCAGTCGCGCCAATGTGGAGGCCCTGCTTAAGCCCCATCTGGGCGAGGACTGGGAATCGAAGTTCGCGGCGATCGTGTGTGCGGAAGAAGCGCCGAGGAAAAAGCCCGATCCGCAGGCCTACCTACTTGCCCTGGAGGCCTTGCAGTTGCGTTCGCACGAAGTTATCGCGATGGAGGACGCGCCAGCGGGTGTGGCGGGTGCACAGGCCGCCGGCGTGCCGGTCATCGTGACGCGCAGCCATTATTTTCCAGCGCCGACGGCCCAGGGCGCGCTGGCCATTGGTCCGTCGCTGGGTCGATGTTCGGGCTGGCATCCGGCTGCGGCCGCGAGCACCACACGCGTCGGTCTGGAACAGATTATTCGATGGTACGCGCAAAGTTCTTGGGCGCCAGGTTGAAACACTCCACCGTATTGTCCCTTAAGATCCAGCGCCGCTCGTCATCGCTCATATTCTGCGTGTGGTAGGCGAGCAGCTGCTGACTCCACGGCCAGGTGGAGTCCGAATGCGGGAAGTCGCTGGACCACAGCAACCGGCGGGGATTGAGCATATCCAGGCTGTTCATCGCGATGAGATCATCCTGGAAGGTGAAATACACGTTATCGAACACGCGCTCGCTCGGTAGTTTGGCCATATCGCCGAGATTCGAGTGAAATCGATGCCGCCGGTAGAAATGATCGAGCCGGTACATGAAGTGGGGCACCCAGCCTGCGTCGGCCTCTGCGCAGACCAGCTTCAGTTGAGGAAAGCGCTCGAACACGCGCCCCCAGACGAAGGTGCTGATGACGTCCTGATTCGCCCGAATGAGGGTGTGATGGAAAAACGCCATGCTGCGTCCGCGATTCTGCTCGCCGGAGATTGTCGCCACGATGGCTCTCGATTCCCTGGGTGAGGTCAGGATATGGAACGTGATGGGCAGCTTCAGAGCAACGGCGGCTTCCCATACAGGATCGAAGCGCGGGTCCTCATAGGAAAATTCCGTGGCCGGCTCGCAGGGCAACATGACGCCGCAGAAGCCCAGCTTCTTGATGCTCTCCAGATCAGCGACAGTCTGCTCGACCGAGACAGCGCCGGACTGTCCGAGGCCAAACAGCCGATCGGGCGCATAGGACTGGAACTCCGCCAGCCACCGGTTGTAGGCCTGGAAGCAGGCCTGTCGGAATTCGGTATCCGGGTGGTTGCAGAGGACCATCCCGATCGAGGGGAAGATGATCTCACCACCGAGGCCGTCGCGATCCTGCGCTGCCAGGCGAGCTTCGGGATCATGACCGCCCTTGTGGATATCCTCAAATTTCTGGGTATCCATCTTGATCTCTCTCGGATCGATGCCGGCCGCAGCGATGCTGCCCATACCGACCAGGTAGGGCTTGCCATCGAGAATGCCGTCGATGGACCAGACCGTTCCGCCCTTCGGGCCGATCATCGTCGTTGGCGCGCGATCGCGATACTTCGGATCGATGTAGTCCTTGTAGAGATTGGGCGGCTCGGTCACATGGGAGTCTGCCGAGATCGGTTTGTAAGGTAGCGCCTCGAATTTATCATTGGCCATTTCGGAGATATGACGCGCATCTTTGATGACGTTCTGCACAGCGTTCATGTCTTTGCTCCTCCTGCCAGACCCCAACGAAGCTTGTCGTTACGACGTGGCCATGGTCGTACGCATTCGAATGTAGACAGCCTCGCATATTGCGAGACACATTGTCCAGTGAAGTGAGATGCTACGAAGTGCGTCCTCGTAGAAGAACTGCTTGGCCAAAGCAGCCCATCGCCGCTATCCTTTCCTACCACTGCCGGATAGTTGTCAAATGCCCACATCAGATCACCCGCAACGCTCGACGAAATACAACACACCACTGCGTCAGGCGCAGCGCGACAAGATACGCAGGCGGATCAAGAGTGCAGCACGCACGCTCTTTTACGAAACTCACTATGACTCCACCACGATGGACCAGATCGCCGTGGCAGCGGGTGTGCGGCGATCGACGGTGTATCTGCACTACAAGGACAAGACCGAGATCCTGGCAGAGGTGATTGCCGAATACACGCCGAAGGCCCGCTCGGTGCTGGCCATGTTGCCGGGTCCGCGTCCCACATTGCCGCAGTTGAATCTATGGGTGAAGAAAGTCGTACAGTTTGTGGCCAAGGAACTGGTGCCGTTATCGATCATCCTGGAGTTGCGTCACGCCAACCAGGACCTCGACGCGCTCGAGAAGCTGACCTGCGAACTGCTGGCCGGCCTGGGCGAGAACAATCCGCCATTTCACGACGCGTCGCATGAGGACGCGACTCCCATGGTCCGGGCGCGCGGATTGATGCTGCTCCAGTCGTTGACCTACGCCTGTGAGATACACCTGGCCAACACCCACGATGCGCGCGGCAAGGCGCTACTCAAGGTCGTTGCCGAGGATTTCCTCGCCTTCCTTACACGCTGAACGATGAGCGGCTGATGCGACATGAAGTCCCCTCCTTCAGTACCCGCTCAGCGCTGAATCACCCGACGGGTGCGCCAGACGGCGCGGTGACCGCCATCTACCGGAATGTCGATGCCATTCAGAAAGCTCGCCTGATCAGAAGCCAGAAAATCCACGACGTTGGTGATTTCAACCAGCGTGCCCTGGCGACCCAGCGGGATCTCGCGTGCCTTGTCGCCGCGGGACACGCGCGCGTTCGTGCCATCGTGGCTCGGTAGGGTCGGTCCTTCGGCCCGTGCCATGGGCGAATCGATCATCCCGGGAGAAAGCGACAGCGCGCGTACTTCGTTCGGACCCCATTTGATCGCGAGTTTCTCGGCCAGCAGGTTGACGCCCAGTTTCGCGTGACTGTAGGTGTCGTCAAAATTCGGCTCTACACCCAGCAGTCCCACTAGTTCGTCGAGGAAGGTCGGTTTCAGCGGATCACCCAGCAGCGCTTCCAGGCGTGGATCGATGGCTGGCAGATAGCTGGCGAGCGACGAAATGAAGATCGCGACCCCGCCCCGCACCATGTGCGGACCGGCTGCTTCGGAAATCAGGTGCGCGCCGGACAGGTCAACTGCCATCATCTTGCGCCAGTCTCGGATCGACATTCCAACCGCCGCCACGTGCGCCAATACGCGCACGCCTGGCCCACGGGCCAGCGTGCCACCCAATGCCCGGGTCTGCTTAGGATCGGTTATATCGCACCGACATCCCGCGGCTACATACCCATCCATTCGCAGTGTCTCGATCGTCCGGTCGAGACGTTCGCCATCGAGATCGCAGATCAGCAACGGATGGCGCCGGCCAAGCGCCCGGGCAATCGACGTACCTAATCCTCCGCAGCCGATGATCAGCGCCACCGGCGCTTCGGCATAGTAAGCCTTGCGCTCCAAGTACCCCGTCATAATCACCCCCACGAGTTCTTCGTTATCTCGCCGCAGCGAACTCCGGCACGCTCTCCCCGAGGAAGCTCGTGATGGACCCTATCACTTCAGCGGATCTCTCCAGGTGCGGGAAATGCCCCGCACCATGCACCAGCACTTTCCTCGCCTCGCGAATGCCGCGCGCAAATGCATCCGCATAGGCGGGTGGGACCACGCGGTCGGCATCGCCCCAGATCAGCAGCGTGGGGGCCGTGATGCGATACAGGCGCCGCTTCAGATCGCGGTCGGGAACCGGCCAGTAAAAATGGCAGCTCGCTCCCATCACCAGCTGATACGCCAGCCGATCCTGCGGCGTGGGTTTCTGCAGCACCGAACGGGCCGCCTCGCTGTCCGGATCGGTGAACAGCAGGCCGGCCAGCTCGGTCGGATGCGTCGTATGCACGTCGGCAACCGGCATCTCGTCGAACCACAGTCCCATCGCGCCGATCAGGATGAGTGCAGATACCCGGTCCGGGCAGTGCGCTGCGAACTCCGCCGCCGCCATGCCGCCGAAGGCGTGACCAATCACCACGGCGTCGTCGACAGACAGCGCGCGCAATAGATCATCGTAGAAGAGCGCCAGATCGCTGAACGCATCGAATGACATCAGCTCATCGGGCTCGTCGGCGCCGGGCGTCAACGGTACATAGACCGTATGAGTCTGCGCCAGGCTGTCGAGGAATGGCGACCATACCCGCCCCTGCGCCGGATGCAGAAACAGCAGCGGCGCACCGCGCCCTTTTACCAGCACGTCAGCACTCAGACCGCTGGCGAGGCTGACCTTGCGGCTTTCCGGATCATTCAGAATCATCACGCCACGCCGCTCAGCACCGGTCTTGCAACAGCCGCAACCTTGGGCGTGCGTGCACCTGAGGGCCAGTAGCCCGTCGCACTCCATTTGTCATCCCAGAGATGGCGGATGTGAGGCATGACATTCTCGGCGAACATCCTGATGTTATAGAGCGTCAGGTCGTGTGGCATCGATTGCAGCTGCATGAGCAGCACGAAGTGCCCGACACGCAAGGTCTTGGCTGCCTCTTCCATCCGCTGACGGACGGTCTCCGGGCTACCACCGATGACCTTTCCGGATTCAATCGCTTCCTTCCAGTCCACCATTGTCGGCACGGTCGAGAACGCCGTGGGTTCCTGAAACTTGTTCATCGCATTGACCATACTGCGCTTTGACGAGTAGCCAGGCGATCCTGAGAAGTACGGCGGAATGTGCAGCGTCTTACGATAGAAATTAGAAATGTGGCTGGCGTAGAGCTTCTCCGCGTCCTGGTCGGTTTCGGCCACCACCACGATCTGAGCGAAGCCCGCCCGATAGGGATTTGCGTCATTGCCGGCTGCCTCGTTGCAGTCCCAGAACTGCTGCATGATCGCGCGTCCGGCGAGATGACCGTTAAAGCTCAGAAACGGATAGACGTAGTTGTTCTTTGCGGCAAGCTCCCATGTCTCCATCGACCCGCCGCCCGCCAGCCAGATCGGCGGATGCGGCTTTTGAATCGGCTTCGGCCAGGGATTCACGTTCCGCAGCTTGTGATATTTACCATTCCATATGAATGGCCCCGGGCGCGTCCAAGCAGCCTTGATCAAATCGTGTGCTTCCATGAAGCGTGAACGCGTCTGACTGGGTATCACGCCGTAGCAGTGATTGACATCCATTGTCGTGCCTACCGGCCACCCGGCAACCAGGCGGCCGCCCGAGAGCGCATCGATCTGAGCCATCTCCTCCGCGACACGCAGCGGATGATTCATGGGCAGCGTTTGTCCAAGCAGTACAATCGCGACATCCTCGGTAGTCGCCGCCAGGTGGTAGGCCGTCAGGCTCGGCATCGGAAAGCCGTACGCGTTCTGGTGGTGCTCGTTGGTCCCCACGCCGTCGTAACCCAGCTCCGCGGCGTAGTGGAGTTCCTGCAGATTCCAGCGCAGGTACTGACCGACCCGGACCGGATCGCACAGTTCATCATTCGGTGGGTTGACCCAAACGCTTGCGTAACGCTTGCTGAAATCCTCGGGTAGATCTCGGTAACCCTGCATATGGAAGAAAGTCAGTTTCATCAGCCTGTCCCCCGCACGCGATGCCATATTGAAAGACACATTGTCCATCAAGTCTGGTAAATTATCCATCCCCTTGAGGTGGCCGCGCACCTTGAGGTGGCTGCGTACCGCCGGACGGCTCCTAGCCGAGTCGTCGGTCAATGACGTGAACCGCTTTACCGGCCGAACGGGGAACCGATCCACTCCTTACCACGCGGACTTCGGCAGAAACTCCGATGCGATCTTTCAATTGCGAGGCAAGAAGCTTTGCTTTGGCCGTATGTGTCCTTTCCTCTACGTCGGGCCGCGCCTCGACCGCGATGCGCATTTCGTCCAGTCGATTGGGCCGTGACAGCTCTATTTCGTAGTGCGGTGCAAGGCCGTCACACTTCAGGATGATTTCCTCGATCTGCGAAGGAAAGACGTTCACCCCGCGCACGATTAACATGTCGTCACTGCGGCCGCTGATTTTCGCCAATCGTCGCATCGCCGTAACCGATCCCGGCAGCAGGCGAGTGAGATCACGTGTTCGGTAGCGAATCACGGGCATGGCTTCCTTCGTAAGCGACGTGAGAACAAGTTCGCCTGTCTCACCAGGCGCCTTGACCATTCCCGTAGCAGGATCAACAATTTCTGCCAAGAAATGGTCTTCCCACAGGGTAAGACCGTCCTTGGTGGCTGCGAATTCTTGCGCGATGCCGGGCCCCATGACTTCGGACAACCCATAAATATCGCAGGCGTCGATCCCAAAAGCGCTCTCAATTTCGGTGCGCATGCCCTCGCCCCAGGGTTCAGCGCCAAAGATCCCGATCTGCAGCGATGTCGAACCAGGATCAACGCCTTGTTTTCGGAACTCATCGAGAATGGCAAGCATATAGCTCGGCGTCACCATGATGATTTCCGGTTGGAAATCACGGATGAGCTGCACTTGTTTCTCTGTCTGACCACCCGACATCGGAATGACGGCACATCCCGCTGCTTCCGCGCCATAGTGGGCGCCGAGGCCGCCCGTGAAGAGCCCGTACCCGTAGGCAATATGTACCTTCATACCTGCGCGTCCGCCGGCAGCGCGGATCGATCGCGCCACGAGATTCGCCCACGTCGTTAAATCGGTCTTGGTATAGCCGACTACGGTGGGCTTGCCAGTGGTGCCCGAGGAGGCGTGGATGCGGGCGACCTTATCCATCGGGACGGAAAGGAAGCCGAACGGATAGGCGTCTCGCAAGTGTGCTTTTGTGGTGAACGGAAAGTGGGTAATATCGTCCAACGACCGCAAATCATTCGGATGCACGCGCGCGAGGTCGAATTCCCGTCGATAAGCAGGATTGTTGGCATAGGCGTGATGCAAGGTGCACTGCAAGCGCTGCAACTGCATCGAGTGCAACTCGTCGCGGGTGGCACCGAGTGCCGGCTCCAATGTAACAAGTTCCTGGATGCTTCGATGCAGCATGCTAAACCACCGGTGATAGGCGCCCTAAGATCCGCCGCCTTCAAACGCCGGTTTTCGCTTCGCTCGCGCTGCGGCCAATCCGACTCGCGCGTCCGACAAGCGGAATCCCAAAAATTCAAGCGCCAATGAAGTGTCAAAACTGGGACCAGCCAGACGTACCCAATTATTCAGGGCATGCTTGGTCCATCGCGTAGCCGTCGCGCTTCCGGCTGCTAATCCCCGCGCCACTTCAAACGCTTCGCCAAGAACCTGATCGTCGGGCACGGCCATTGCAACAAGTCCGATTCGTTCAGCTTCTGAACCGCTGAGAGGCTTATTCGTCAGCAAGTAGTAACGTGCTTTGGCGAGCCCGCACAATAGCGGCCAGATGATCACGGCGTGGTCGCCTGCAGCTACGCCCAGCCGGGTATGTCCGTCAAGAATTCGCGCGTTTTCGGCTGCCACGGCAACGTCGGCAAGCAGCGCGATCGCCAGTCCAGCGCCCACTGCACTGCCTCGAATGGCAGATACCACGGGCTTGGAACAGTTAATGAGATTGTAGACCAGGTCGCTCGCCTCCTTGAGCACGCGGATGAGTGTCGCCTCGTCCTCGATCATGTGATCGATCATGTCAAAATCGCCGCCGGAGGAGAAATTGGCGCCCCGGCCCCGCACCAACACGACACGTACCGCGTCATCGAGGTCGACGGTGCGCCACACATTCGCCAAATCGCGGTGCATGCCTTCGGTGGCCGCATTGACGCGGGCCTCATTGGCGATGATCAACTCCAATATTCCTGCTTCGTTTGCCAGAAACTGCAAACTCGGGAAAGCGCCTTGATAGCTCGCAAGATCGATCGTCAATTTAGTCAGCCTTGGCGGTTGCCAGAGTGGTCGGGAATGGCATGAATGCTGACCATCGTCAGCACCGTATATGAGGCGACAGTTTCAGAGACTTGATTTGTGATTTCGGTGTCCCAGGCGACTTCGCCCCAGCCCTTATCTGCGCGCAAACTCTTCTCGGCGCACGTCAGCCGTACCTTGATTCGATCGCCGGGCTTGACCGGTTTCACAAAGCGCAATTCATTCAAACCGTAGTTGCCAAGCACCGGACCGTAATCTGGATCCACAAAGAGCCCGGCTGCCGCGGATATCAAGAAGTATCCATGAGCGACACGCCCGCCAAACAACGGGTTCCGGGCCGCTTGAGTCTCGTCCATGTGGGCGTAGAAAGTGTCGCCCGTCAACTTCGCAAATTCTTCGATGTCTTTCACCGTCACTTCACGTTCGGCAGATTTGAATGTGTCCCCCAACGTGAGCGCATTGAACGGCAGACGGAACGGATGGACCCCCGGATCGCGCTGCTGGCTGCCGCGAACCCAGCGTCCGCCGACGGCGGTGATCGTATCAGGCGATCCCTGCACCGCCGTACGTTGCATGTAATGCAAAACTCCGCGGATGCCGCCCATTTCTTCGCCGCCGCCGGCGCGCCCAGGGCCGCCGTGAATCAGCGCGGCCAGAGGTGTCCCATGACCCGTCGATTCCTTGGCGCACGCGCTGTTCACAACCAGTATCCGACCATGATAGGGAGCAAGCTCAAGAACCAATTCCTTGGCAAGGGCGTCGTCGCCTGAAAACACGGAAGCGGCAAGACTCCCGCCGCCGCGCTTCGCCAATGCAATTACATCCGCAGTACCCTCGTAGGGCAGAACGGTCGCCACGGGACCGAACGCCTCCACGTCATGCACGGCGCGGGCCGCATGGGCGTCGCGGCACAGCAAAAGCAGCGGCGGCACGAACGCACCGAGCTCCCTGTTCGCCGACTGCACTTCAAAGTTTTCTGCATTCCCCGATACGAGATCAGCTTCCTTCATCAATTTCGCGAGTGATGCGAGGACCTCGGTGCGCTGCTCCAAACTCACCAGCGGACCCATGCGCACGCCCTCGCTTCGCGGGTCGCCGACCACAACCTTGCGAAGCGCCGTCTGCAGTGCTGAAATCACTTCGCCGCTCATCGAGCGCGGCACGAATGCGCGCCGGATGGCAGTACATTTCTGGCCCGCTTTTACGGTCATTTCGCGCGCGACCTCTTTGACGAACAAATCGAACTCCGGCGTTCCGGGAGCGGCGTCGGCGGCCAGGATGCAGCTGTTCACGGAGTCCGTTTCGGCAATGAAAGGCACCGCGTGCCTCACCAGCGCGGGATGCACACGGAGTTTCGCCGCGGTTTGCGCGGACCCGGTAAACGCCACGGCATCCTGGCACGTGAGGTGGTCGAATAAATCCCCTAGACTTCCGCAGACCAGCTGCAGCGCGCCCTCGGGCAAAATGCGCGAATCAATGATTCGACGCACGGCGAGCTCGGTCAAGTAAGCGGTCGCGGTGGCGGGTTTTACGATACTGGGCAATCCGGCCAGGAGAGCCGGGGCCAGCTTCTCGAGCATGCCCCAGATGGGGAAATTGAAGGCATTTATTTGTACGGCCGCTCCTTCTCGCGAAACATACAGATGCTGGCCAATGAATGTTCCGGTCTTCGATAGCCCCTCAACCGCTCCATCAAGATAGACGCGGCTGTTCGGAAGTTCACGAGACGCCTTGCTGGCAAAGGCGAATACGGTGCCAATTCCACCGTCGATGTCGATCCACGAATCGCTCTTTGTCGCTCCCGTCCGATATGACAACGTATAGAGCTCCTCCTTGGCCTCTGTCAGACATTTGGCTAACGACTTCAGAAGCGCAGCCCGTTCATGGAAAGACATCGCCCGGAGCGCGCGGCCGCCAAACTTACGCGCGTGATCGAGCACTCCGGCAAAATCGACGCCCGCAGAGGATGCCTGGGCAATAGCCTCACCCGTGCTGGCATCCCGCATAAAGACCCCTTCGTCCTGTCCGTTTCGCCACTGGCCGGCGACATAGCTTTGTAATTTCATGGTTCTCTCCGCGACCACGCTTCGAGTCGCTTTAAAGTTCAGCTGCTGCGCTCAATGACCACGGTTGCCATGAACCATGGTCAGCGGCCGTTGAACAACGGTGCGCGCTTGCCAATGAAGGCCGCAACCCCTTCCGCATAATCCGCCGAACGCCCCAACTCTCTCTGCGCATCGCGTTCGAGGTCGAGCTGCTCGGCGAGCGTATGACGCCAAGATTGCCCGATCGCCTTCTTCGTCCATGCCAAACCGCGTGTCGGTGCAATCGCCAGTTGATCGGCGAGTGTTTGCACCGTCGATTCCAACTCCGCGTCATCGACACATTGCCAAATCATTCCCCAGGCGGCGGCCTGCTCAGCCGGCAGTTTGCCGCCGAGCAGCGTCAGGCCAAGGGCGCGCGCCGGACCGATGAGACGCGGAAGGGTCCACG
>Ga0182024_10012482_pt1 | contig 16805 bp, 7 predicted proteins | sample P32metaG_FD_120480 | JGI IMG/M metagenome (GOLD analysis project Ga0182024, IMG submission 120480) | Permafrost microbial communities from Stordalen Mire, Sweden - P3-2 metaG (Illumina Assembly) | ecosystem: Environmental > Terrestrial > Soil > Wetlands > Permafrost | place: Sweden: Stordalen... | reverse complement strand
GCACCGACAGAGCGGTGCCCGAGGTGCTCTCAGCCATTACGCCAACTCCGCTGGCAGATGACCCGTACATGCCATGGCCGCCTGCGGAGCTCGTGTCCTTGCCATAGACGCCGCTCTGCCCCGCCGTTCCGCAAAGCCCGAATACCCCTGTCCCATTGTCGGAGTACCCGCTCATCCCGTAGCCGCCGCCTGAGCTCTGGTCGTGGCCGTGGACGGCACTCTGCGTGTCCCCCTGAGTTTGGCCGAAAACCCCGAACAAGCTGTCCGAGGTACCACTGACACCGATGGCCCCGCCAGTGCCCTGGCCTACGACACCGCTCTGCAGTACCTGCGAGCTAGTCCCAATTACGCCCGCCGCATGGACAGAGGTGCCCTTGACCCCGGTGCCCCAGGTCGAAGTCCCATAAACCCCGGTACCACCGTCGGTACTGGAATCGACTCCGTTCACGCCGGCCTGGCGGTAACCCAGGGTGATGCCTTCGACGCCCGTTCCGTTCTCGGATCGGCCGTAGGCGCCGTGACCTCCTCCGGCGCTGTTGTCCACGCCCGCTGTCCCGCTTTGGCCGTCGGTCACAGTAGTCGCCAGGAGACCGGTACCCGAGGTCGTCTCTATCTCGGTCGTTGCACTGCAGCTGTTGACGTCTCCGAGCTGTACGTCGTTCGAATTCCCGTTGGACGCGGCCGCCGATTGGACGCCCGCGACCGCGCTGGCCGCCACTCCTGCACCGGCCGCGACGGCCCCAATCAGAAGGTGCCGGCGCGAAGGCCGGCCGGGATCGCTCTTTTCCATGCCCTGTCTCCTTTCAGTCCACCAAACGAAACCCTTGGGCCCTTTGACCGATCTCGAAGAATTATCCGGCGCCTAACTCTGCCCGCAGCTCGCCCAAGTCCGCCTTGAGCTGGGCGAGCTCACCTCGTACGGCGCTCACCTCGGCGCGCAACTCGTCCACCTCGGCGCGGAGCGATGCGACTTCTTCGCGGACCGGGACAGACCTCAGCCCTCCGGGTGACCCGGTGCCCTCGGTCGCATCAGTACGGCCAAAATGAACGGGCGGTTCGCCGGTAAGAAGCTGCGCCCACCGTTCTTCCTTGTGACCTGACTGGCGTGGGAGACGACGGACCAGTGGGTCGGGCAGGCCGCCCAAACCCGCCAGCTCGGCTTCAACCTCTCCGAGGTCGGCGAACTCTGCCATGCGCTCGGTGCGGGCTCGAAGCTCCCCTACCGTCTGTGGGCCTCGGAGCAATAGGACCGCGAGCAACGCGAGGGCACTGGAGCTCAGACCGAGACGCTCATCGATCACCTGTCGGTACCGGGTCACCGAGCGCCCATGAGACGGGTGGACAAAGCGGAGCAGCCCGGCGTCCTTGAGTGACGACAAAGCGATCTCCACAAGCCCCTCGTCGTAGGCGACGACAGGGTCCCGGTTAGACGACTGGTTGCACGCCAGGACCAAGGCGTTGAGCGTCAGCGGGTACTGCTGGGGCGTGGTCAACTGCTTTTCGGCCAGGCTGCCGATTACTCGAGCCTCGACTGCGTCCAACTCCATCATGATTGGAGCATACGGGCCTGCGTTGTGCGATGGACCTGACGGTCGGGACGAATGGCCCTATCCGAGCCACAGGCGACCTAATATCGTGGCTTCGGTCAACCGGAGGGAGTCTTGGCCGTGGTTAAAGGTTTGCTGCTGGCGTCTGTGGTCAACCTGGACGGCCCTGGTCGTTACCTCCACTGGTCGATCTTCATCGTCTCGGAAGCCAACCTGGCCCTAATCGTCGTCATGGTGGTGATCTTTGGCGCCGCCCTCCTTGTCCGTTTCCCCGATCACGGGACGGGCCAACCGCCGGAGGGGAGCAACGACGTCGCCGGTAGGCCCGACGCCGTGGCAGACGGTGGGATGTTACGCGCGGAAGCTGATCGCGCTGACATGGGCGACGATGCCGACGCCGCCATGTGGACATCCCGCCTTCGACGTCAGGGGCTCCGGCTGCTCCCCCCGGGGAAGTTGTTGCCCGACCGTCAGCCGGCTTACGTGGCGTCTTGGATCTACGTGTTCGGGGTGGCAACCCTGGCCGCGCTGGGAGTCGTCATCGTCTCGGGCCTAGCCATCGCACTAGGAGGCCCCGACTGGTGGCACACCGACCCCGTCGGGCATTTCTTCAACAGCCTCCACCTGTGGAGCGTCGAAGCGTTCATGGCCTTCATGGTCATCCACCTGTGGGGCAAGTTCTGGATGGCGGCGTGGCGGGGCCGCCGGGCCTTGACCTGGGTCACTGGCGTGGTGGCATTCATGGCATCGGTCGTCGAGTGTTTCACGGGCTACGTGTCCCAAACGAACTTCGACTCGCAGTGGATTTCGACCAGCGGCAAAGACGCCTTTAATGCCGTCGGAGTGGGCGCCTTTTTCAACGTTATGAACTTCGGCCAAATGCTCATGTGGCACATCGTGCTGCTGCCGCTCGTGCTTGTCGCGATCGTCGGGGCCCACGTGCTTGCGGTGCGCGTCCGCGGGGTGGTCCACCCGCTGCCCGCCCACCGGGACCGGGGCAGGGACGCCTTGCGGGCTGCCGCCGCCGCCGACCGGGCCGACTGGCGAGGGCCGACACGGCGTTACGACATCATAAAAGAAGCGTCGGTGGCAACCCTGATCGCCGTGGTCCTCGTGGTGGCCCTGGCTGCCCTGCTGTCATCGCCGGACGTCCCGCCTCTTACCGTCGCCACCTGGGCCAACGTTGCTCCCGCTGATTTCGTGGGGACCGCCGCCAGCGAGCTCGCCGGCACGAGCGAAACCGCTACCTACGGGCCGCCCTACAACAGCGGGAACGGAAGCACTCAGCGCATCTTGTTCTCGCCACAGACAATTGTCGGGGTGCGCCAGAACATCAACGCGGCACAGACCTTTGTATTGTCGCCCTTGGAAAAGGTCGCTCCCACCAACCCCGCCCTGGCGTCCGCGCTACAGCGCTACAACGCTGCGTCCCCCGCCACGCAGAGCTCCTGGGCCAGCGCATACAGCAAAGCCATAACCAAGCTCGTCTTCCACGGCAGCACTTTGGTCGTGCCCCCCGCCGCCGACGGGCCGGTACCGGCCCTGATTTCCACCGAGCTGACATTGGCACGCAGCGGGGCGCTGGATGCCGATCTCATTGCCAACCACTCTTTTTACGGGACCAATTTGACCAAGCCGCTGCTGTTCCTCGAAGACGGCCAGTACTTTGCCTCTGTCGCCACGGCTGACCACTTGACCGGCGCTCAGTGGGGCGTCATGAACGAGACCGGCAGCTACCCGGGCCAGCCTTGGCTCTGGCTCTACACCCTGTGGTACCAGGTGCCAGGGTTCGACAATTCAGCCAACGTCGACTTGATCGCCGTCTATCTAACCGGAGCGGCGACGATCTTGCTGCTAGCCGTTCCATTTATCCCCGGGCTGCGGGACATACCCCGCCTGGTCCCCGTCCATCGGTTGATCTGGCGCCAGTGGTACGAAAAAGGAAAGCCGGCTCGCTAAGGGACGGCTTGTCTGTGCCGGCAGAGCCTCTGTGCCCCGGCCGTAAGAGGCTATTCCTCGACCAACAAGACCAACGTTTCCGGTATGACGCCGTCGTGGTCCATCGCCGCTGCCATCTCTGGGCGCTGCATTGCGGCCATGACGACGTCCAGGTCGGCGATATCCATGACAACTGCGACCTGGGTCGGATCTTGGGGGTCCACGAAGGTGCGGATATTGGTGACGCCCAGAGGGCCGAAAACCTCTTCACGTTTGGGTGAAGACAACCAGTGGTCTTTACCCTTGCTGATCTTGTGGTGGCCAACGACGGTCGGCATGGTGGCTCCTGTGCTTGACGACCCTCGGCGGTAGTACCGGGGCCGCTGGCGACGCTACACCACTGGCGGCCAAATCGGGCATTCCTTCCACGAGGGGCCGGCCAGGAGATCACACGGGACCATCACAACTTGATGGCAGGTACCGCGAAAACGTCTGACAGAACATTGTCAACGGGCCAACGCGGCCCACCTATCAGGAGGGGAACAAGATGAACGCCGCCGTTTTCTTCACTAATGCCAAAAACTCTATGCTGAGTCGTGCCTTTCCCGGGGACCGCCGGGACCACCGGGTTATCGCCCGTATTACCGCCGTTTTTGCCGTTCCCGCGATGGCCGCAGGCGTCGCAATGGGAGCCGGTGCCTCACCCGTCGCCGCCATGCCGATGCATATCATGACCATCGACGCCACAGCGCTTTCGACCAATGCCATAAACATCGTCGGCGCGACCACTTCGCCCGAGCCGACGACATCGGTGATCACCATCATCCTTCCCGAGGGCGTGACCACCTTCAACGCGGGCGGAGCCTCGTTCTACTGCCAGCCTTCGGTCACGGCAGCCGGCACGTGGAGCCTGCCCGCTCCGTGCGCCGGGGCCGCCTCTGGCGCCGGGACCACCACGCTCAAGCTCACAGGCCTGCCCATAACGCTGGACGCGACCCACCTGTCCACGGGCGTTGACCCGCTCCTCTACGGCAACTTTGAGGTCGGCGCAGGCAGCACGCAGACGTTCACCTGGATGCCGCAGCCACCGGTCGAAATGGTGGTTGGCTCCGCCTTGCCCAGCCGCTGTGCTTTCGGCCTGGCCGCCGCCGGCAACGCCACCGTCTACCACTGCGGCTCCAGTGCCACTGTTTCGGGCTGGACGGTCAACTTCGTCGGGTTCCCGTTCTCGTTCGATGCTCGGTCTCTGTCGACTAATGACTACGTCATCGACGCGATGAGCCTCGAGGCCGATCTCACCTCGAGCGCCGCTGTCCACAACTACCAGCTGATGGCGGCCAACGGCTACACGATGCAAGTTGGGGCCGCCATCGTTGCTACTTTCCATTGGGGCATTGGACCGGCCGGGCTGGTGACTTACCCGACCGCCGACACCACCTTCCTTTCGGGGGAGGGCACTGCCGCCTTGGTCGTCCACGGACTGCCGGCGAGGGTCAACGCCACCGGTCTGGGAGCGGGGACCTTCACATTGGGACCGGACATCTACGGGCCCAGCTTCAACCAGGCGGCCATCCAGTACCTGCGACTAGTGCCGAGCACCTACGAGTTCGAGTCGGCGGCGCTGGCGTCGCCCGAGTACTTCGCCTGGAAGCTGCAAAACAATGGTACGGCCGCGTTCGTGACCGGCGATCCCCACGTCTGTGCGCATGTAGCTGGTCCCGCCCTCGTCGTCGATTGCAGCGCACCCACCTTCACCGAGGTGAGCGGGACGCCGAACCCTGTCGACGGCGACGGTACGTTCCTGGTTACCGCCCAGGAGTGCGACCGGGTCGCCGACGTCCATGCGACAGGCACCATCACCTTCACCGACGTCAGCACCGGGGTCGAGCTGGGGACGGTTGCCCTGGTCCCATCGAGCAGCTATGTCAACTGCGGGGAAGCCACCGTCGTTGACAGCGAGCATCTCGCGGCCGGGACCTACCAGCTCAAGGCCCTCTACACCCCGTCCGGAACGCTGCCGGTCCCGGCGAGCGTACCGGCCACTTACAGCCAACGGGTCGTGCCCACCTAAGCGCTCCCTTCCCGCCAGCGCCAGTGGTCTCCGCGCTGCCGCGGCGCTGGCCGCCAGTCCCTGCCCAAAACAACGGGCGGGGACTTTCGGCGTCTTTGACCCTCGTGCGCAGCTACCACCGCCCGGGCGCCATCGGTCGCTCCCGACACCATAAACCCATCGCCGGCAGGGAACTATTGTGGTGCCATGAGCGACGAGCCGCAGACCGGAGCTTTCATCCTCCCCCTACGTGACCCGGTGGCCGTCATTGCCGATTACCTGGGCCAGTTCGGAGCGGATGAACCGGACGCTTACGACCGGCCGGACCCCCAAACTCTGGTCCGCTGGCTCCATGACGAGGGCTGGGAGATCACCCCAGCCCGCTCCTGAGCGGCCGCGCCTGACGAGCCGGGCCCGTGCGGCTCAAGCGCCTTAGGGAACCTTGCCTGCCGTCAGTAGTAGCTGCGGGCGCGGGAGCAGTAGCCGGTGGAGGCGGTCAGGGTGCGCCAGGTACTCGTCCAGTTTTTGAGACGTGAGCGGACGTGAGATCAAGTAGCCCTGCCCGATCTCGGCGCCCAGGCTTTGGAGCGAGTGGAGGACCTCCTCCGTCTCGATCCCTTCGGCCACCAGCGTGAGGCTGAGCGCACGTGCCAGTTCGATTGTCGACCGTACTATCGCCTGCGCGCGCGGGTCCGAGGTGAGGCCCAAGATGAAGCACTTGTCGATCTTGAGCTCGTCGATGGTGAGCCCGAGCAGTTGAGACATGGAGGAGTACCCGACCCCGAAGTCGTCGATCGAGACGCGCACCCCTCGGTCCCGAAGCTGAAGCACGCACCTCCTGGCTCGGTCGGGGTCGCCGCCGAGAGCAGACTCGGTCACCTCCAACGTGAGGCGGTGGGGAGGGAAACCGTGGAGCACCAAGAGGCCGTCGACATAGCCGGCCAGGTCCTCGTCCACCAGGTCGTAGCGCGAAATGTTCACGCTCATCCCGAGCCGGTGGCCGGCGCGGTCAAGTCGGGCGGCTTCGGTCACGGCCATCTCGAGGACGGCACGGGTCAGCTGTGGCATCAACCCGTTTTGCTCGGCTAGGGGGATGAAGCTATCGGGGTAGAGCAGCCCCAGCCTGGGGTGTTGCCAGCGGACGAGCGCCTCGACCCCGCTGATGGTGGCGGTGTGCATTTCCAGTGTGGGTTGGTAGTGCAAGATGAGCGCCCTCGAACCAAGGGCGTCCCTCAGGGCGTCGATGAGGGCGAGGCGCTCCCGGCTGTTGGGATCGGTTTCGGCTCTGTACACCGCCACGCCTGACTGGGTCCGCTTGGCCTCGTACATGGCCACATCGGCGCAGCGCAGGAGCTCACCGCTGGGTTTGGAACCAGGCCGCGATATCGCCACCCCGATGCTGGCACCGACGCGAACGCTCATACCGTCGAGCACGCAAGGGTCGGACAGCGTCTGGGAGAGCTCTCGGGCGATGGCAACCAGATCCTCTTCGCCGTTCACCGGGCAGGCACAGGCGTACTCGTCCCCCCCGATGCGGGCCAGTACTCCACGGGTACCCAGCCGGTGCTCGAAGCGCCTCGCCACCACACAGAGGAGCTCGTCGCCGGCGGTGTGGCCGAGGGCGTCGTTGACTTCCTTGAAACCGTCGAGGTCGACCAGGAACACCCCGGCGTGCCCGCCGGCGCCTTGCTCAGAGAACAGCGCCGAATCCAGGCGTTCGAGGAAAGCCCGTCGGTTCGGCAGGCCGGTCAGGTAGTCGGTGCGGGCGTCCTGGTGGTTGGCCGTCGACTGGCGCACCTCGCGAAGCGTCATTGCCATGCGGCAGATCACAAGGCTAAGGGCGGCAATCGCCAAGGTCTCCACCACCGAGGAGTCGTGGCCGTAAACGGAGGCGGCGAGCACAGCCAAGGACAACACCCCGAACACAACGGGCACCACGGCGATCCCCGTCGGCAGAGTGCCCGATGCGCGCCGGTTCCCAGAGTAACGCCGGTCGCGTACCGATCCCGCCAGGCCTAAGAAGAAGAAACCGAGTAGCCAGGTCTCCCCGAGCAGCGTCCCTGCGACGTAGGTCCCGGCGACGACCTGGTTGAGAAAGATCACACTGCCGGCCACGGACCACGCCACACCGATCATCATCAGTCCCGTGGTCCAGTTGGGCCTGTAGCGGTGGGGGGCCAGGCCGGCCACCAGCAGCACGATCAGCACGAGAGCGCACACCGGGTAGGCCAAGTCCACCGCCGCCTGCAAGGGCCGGCCGCTCAGGTCCAGCACCGGCTCTAACCAGATGGTCCCCGCGACGGCCGCAATAGCAAGTCCGGCGATGGCGCCGTCGAGGCGCACACTGGCGTGGACGCGGCCGAAGGACGATTGCGTCAGGATGGCAAAGCCGACGATGAAGGCGGCATTGCAGGACAGGAAAAACGCGTCACTGGGCGCCGGGCTGGGTATGGGCTTGAGGTTCTGGTCGTGGTACACGTAAACGAGGTCGGCCATCGTGTACAGCATTACCCCGGCCGCCATGGCCAGCCACGCCCAGCGATGTTCGCTTGAGCGCCGGGCCCGAAGCAACAAGGGGATGGCCGGCAGCGCGCTGGCGATGTTCTCCACCCACCCATCCCAAAACGTGTTGTAACCGCTCGCCGGCCGGTGTACGACCAAGGTGGACACGCCGTATGCGATCACCATCACGGCGATGAGGCCCTGCAAGTACCAATCTGGCCGGATAGAGCCAAATGCCCTCGACGCGCCGGCACGGCGCCCGCGAAAAATAGCGCGAGGTCCAGCGAGGCTGGATGCGCCCATGAAAGCTCGCGCGCCAGAAGGCCGCTTCATTCCCTTTGATCGGCTCGACTAGAGCACGCGCAATAGGGGCCTTTGGTCACATTCTGGGTCGGCCGCGCAGATTGGGCGGATCGTCACCGACAAACCACCACCTAACATCTTGCCTATGGCGATCCTCCACTGGGCCATGCCGGCGTACCTGGCATCAGCTCGGAGCACCTGACCGTGAGCCCCGTCGAGGAGGCGGGCAACGTACTGCTGGGACAGTTGAAATGGGTGCACAGCCTGGTCCGCGGCGAGCTTCAGGCCTGCCGCGAGCTGGCCGTCGACGTGGCCAACGGCGCCCCCGTGGATGATGTCCGGGCAAAGATCGAGGCGCTACAGACACGGGGACCGCTGTTCCAATTACGCGTCAATTGCCTTTATTACTGCCGTTTCGTGCACAGTCACCACGGCCACGAAGACGCCTGGCTGTTCCCCGCCGTGCGCAGGTCCGCCCCCGAACTGGGAGCCGTGGTGGACAAGCTCGAAGCGGACCACCGCCGGGTCTCAGATCTGCTCGACGGCGTCGAAACCGCCGCCAAACAACTGGGGGGGCCGGACGATGTCACCGTCCGGCCGCTCCTCGTCGCCGGTCTCGACGAATTGTCCCGGCACCTCCTCGAGCACCTCGCCTACGAAGAAGAGGTACTGGCCCCGGTCCTGGGCTCCTGGGACTACTGGCCTTTCTGAACGAACCGCAAATTCTCCGAGTGCGTGCGCTCTCACGTTGTGCCGGGGCCCCCGGGGCCCGGGCTACCCGGCGGGGATGAAATGGAGGCGGCCTGCGCCGAAAACCGCAAACGTGAGGCCGCCATGGCCCGATCGGTCACCGCCGGGGCCACTTTTTTTGCACCAGCCTCACTGATGTCCACTTTTCGGATCCAGATCGGTCACCGTCGTGAAAAGTTGGCGACCGGAAGGGCACTTATCGGCACGGGGGCCCCGTTCCTTGAGACCGCATAGGCGGCCAGAAGCGCTTCCTAAAGTCGCCTTCTTCCTTTTCCGACATTGCTCCCAGCGAGGCGACGACCTTGATCCAAAGTACCCATAAGCCCTAACTGCGTCGCGCCCGGCGCAACCGGGTCGACGCCAGAGAGGGCGGAACAACGATGTGGCGACCCACCTCTACTCAAAGTGCAGCCGCGGTCGCGCTAGGGGGCATGCTTGTACTCGGCCTCCTCCAAGTCGTCGGCGTCGGGCCGGTGAGCGCCACCGGCGAGACGGGGCTCATCACTATCTCCCCCGCCAGCCCGGGCGCAGAACCCTCCGGTGCACCTACGACCTACACGATCGCCGTCTCATGCGAGGGGACGGCCGGTTCCTCATGCGGTGGGGGCTCGGCGGCGACCATCACAATCCCATTGACAGGCACCAACACCGTGCCCGCCGACATGAGCGGATGGGGCTACAGCAGCACTAGCGGGACCGCCAACTTGATCGTCAGCGGCCCGACCGTCGTCTCCAACGGCAGCGGCGGGTACAACCTCGACCTCGGGCTAAGCAATTCCCTTTTCGTGTCGGGCTTCAGCGGGACTCTCACCGTCGAGGTGACCCCGCCCGACAACACCACACCAAATGGCACCACATGGTCGTTGCTGCCTAGCTTGTCCGGGGGCAACATCACGACCGTAACAGCACCCACGGGGGCGACAGGTGACGCAACTTCGGCGCCGGTGCCCGTCATAACCAAGTTCACAGACGACGGCGGAAGTGTCTACCTGTCGGGCGGGAATGTCACCTACGACATCACGGCCAATTGCAACACCGCCGGCACGGGCAACCTCTACTTGTCCGACGGCAGCTTGACGGACCCCCTTCCCGCGGGCCTCACATATCTGTTGTCATCTCCTTCGGGGGCTGTGTACGACTCGACCACCAATACGGTGAGTTGGACCTTCCCGGCCGCTGCCTCGACGCCTGCGGGGTGCGCGTCGGGCTCGACCGGCGCCACCAGCTACCAGATTGTCGCGACCACGCCTGACCCAGCCCCCTCACTCAGTGCTCAGCCCCTCGCGAACATTGCAACGTTCTCGGGAGAAGGCCCCAACGCCGCAGGAGGGACGGTGTCCGCCTCTACCCGCGCTGAGGCCGATATCGACGTCGTCGACACCGCCCCGACCGCTCCAACGGGTAGCGGCCCCGGGTACCCGACGATCTCGAAGTCCTCGTTGGCCCCGCTGGCCATAACCAGCTTGCCCTCTAACCAATACCAGGGCACCTATGCCGGCAACTGGGTCAGCTCGTCGTCCAAGCCGAGCTACACCGTGGGCGCCGCGGCCGGCTCTTACCGAGTGGACGTCGGCTTCCCGCTCACCCACACCTTCCAGACGCAGGTGGTCGACCCTCTCCCCTGCCTCGACAACGTCAGTGGCGACACCTATTCCTCGGACAGCCCCTCGGCCCCCGCTTGCACGGTACCTGCCTTCCACACGACGGTGATCGAGGTTTCAGGCCCCGGTACAGGCGACGCCGTAGTCAACGGCTGGGCTCCGACGGCAACCCTCGTTGACAACTCCACCATGGCCCTCACGGCCACGGCGACCGTGCTGAGCAGCGACAACTCAGCGTTTTATTCCGTGCCCGGGGCTGACGTCACTTCGGTAGCCGACATCAACCTGCCCCCTTCGTCTTATCTCGACGGGGACTCGTTGGTCCTCACTCTGTGGGGCTTCGCCGACAGTTCGCTCGTAAGCCCCGACGTCTTGTCAAACACGGCTACAGCAACCCCCTACCTGGACAGTGCACCCCTAGTACCCGAAACGGCCACCGCCGACCTTGACATCCTGAGCTCGACGGCGGAGCTCGGCATTTCGAAGAGCTTTGGGGGCCTCGGCGACGGACCGGGAGGCACGACCCTGCTCCATATCGAGGGCGCCATAAGTTTCCCTGGCGTCCTGGCCAACAACGTCGTGCTGACTGACCTCCTACCGACGGGGCTCAGCTGGAGCAACCCGTCGGCATCGGGCTCGTTCCAACTGACGGAGGGTTCGGGGGAGTCGTCCGGAACGGTGACGGCCACTCTTTCCTACGCCCAGGACTATGAGGGCACCGGTCGGGACCTGATCCGCGCCACCATCCCGAGCACCGATTTCACTTCCGGCTATTGGACAATCAGCCCCCCGACGGACCTCTTCGAGCTGGTCACACCCACGGCCCTAGGGACCTACGCCAACACCGACCAGATCTTCTTGTACGACTATGCGCCGGCCGAGATCGACCCAGCCTGCACGACGCCTACCCAGACCAGCGGTGGGGTGAGCCCCGCCACTCTCGAGTCGTACAACCCGATGGACTTGGCCGGTGACGGGAAGGCCCAGGAAGATTTCTGCCAGGGCAGCGCAACGCTCGTCGTCGAGCCCTCCGGGGCGGCGTTCAACCTGACCAAGACCGTGCAAGGCAACCTGGACCCCGCCCCCAAGGGGGCTCTCGGGATCGGCGATGCGTCCGGTGGCGGCGCCGGCACCGGCACTTATGTGCTGACTTGGTCCAACGTCGGAAGCGACACGCTCGATGACCCTGTCGTTTACGACATCCTCCCCTTCGTGGGCGACACCGGGGTAAGCGAAGGCCAGGAAGACGTGTTGCGCGGCAGCCAGTTTGCCCCAGTGTTCTCCAGCGTGGCAACGCCGCCAACGGGCGTGACGGTCTATTACTCGCAGTCGACTAACCCATGCCGGGACCAGGTCTACTCCGACAGCGACAACACCGGCTGCGTTCCCGACTGGAGCACCACCCCTCCGGCCGACCCCTCGGACGTGAAGTCCCTGGAGTTCATCGATACGACGGACCATTACCCCCAAGGCTCTGGCTTTTCGGTGTCGTTCACGGTCACGGTGCCCAACGGCGACGTCAACAACGTGGCCTGGAACAGTGCTGCCACCAACGCTAGCGACGTCTCGAACCCCGGTACCGTCCCCCTCCCGGCGGAGCCGCCCAAGGTCGGCCTCACCGCACCTACAGGCCCGTCTTTGAGCACTACAACTTCGACGGCAAGCCTCACCGCCTACTCGACCACTGCGGTGAACGATTCAGTGACGATCTTGGGGAGCGGCGGCAACTCGGGTACCCTCGACTGGTCCTTTGTCGGGCCGGTCAGCGCCGTGGCGGGCTCGTGCACCGGCGCCGATTGGGCCGGGGCCGCAACGGTTGCGAGCGGTTCGATCACCACCCCGGCGGCGGACGGTGTGATAACGGTCGGGCCCGCTGAAGTCCAGGGGCAAGGCTGCTACAGCTGGACCGAAACCCTCACCCTCGACAACGGGGGCGGGACGGCTCCGTTGGCAGCCGGAGCGGAGACCTCCGAGCTCGTGCGGGCGAACCCCTACACCACGACGCTGACGACCTCGGCCGAGCCCTCCTACGTCACCACCAGCGGTGACAACCTCGCGAAGGACTCCATCACGGTACACGGGTCTGGTCTCGGGGTAGGCAACGGCGCCCCGACGTCGGCCGACCTGTCTTGGGACCTGTTCGGGCCAGCGACCCCTGTTGCGGCTGGGACCTGTGCCGGCATCGACTGGACAGGCTTCACGAGCCCGATTGGCTCGGGGACGCTGACCGTGACGGGCAACGGGACCTACACGACGCCGTCCACCGACCTCACTACGTGGGGGGTGGGCTGTTACACCTACACCGAAAGCTTGCCCGAGACTGGCAGCGGTACGGCGGTGGCGACCTCGCAGGGTGCCGCAAGTGAGACGTTCATCCTTCTGCCACCGCCCGTCGTCGGCACTGCGGCCCAGCAAGCTAGCCCGTACCCGCGCACCTCCGCCACTGATCACGCCACCTTGTCGGCCACTTACGGCTACTCCGGGACGGTGGCCTGGGACCTGGTGGGCCCGGTGACCGTACCGCTCAGCGGCCTTTGCAGCGACGTGACACCGACGCAATGGACGGACGCGACCAGCACTCAGGTCACTTCCGGGAACCCGTCGGGTACCGCGACTACACCCTCGGGAACGCAAAGCTTTAGCGGCAACGGGACCGTCACGGTCCCGTCGAGCGCGACCTACATCGGCCCGCCGGGTTGTTATAGCTGGGCCGACACGGTATACGGGCCAAATTTCCTCGGCGAGGCCAGCGTGGGCGCCGGGGCTACCAACGAGTACTTCCAGGTGGTGGCCTACCAGCCGTCGCTGTCGACCACAGCAGTCCCGTCATTTGGGAGCGGGTCGAACAGCGCCAGCGACACAGTGGTCGTGAGTGGCTCCGACCTCGGCGGCAGTAACGATGCGCCGGCGTACGCCGTTCTCGACTGGACGCTGTACGGGCCGTTGGCCATACCGGCAGGAGGCTGTGGCAACGTCGCCACCTGGGCCGGCTCCCCAACCGTGCTGACCGGCACGGCTGAGGTCAGCGAGGGGACCAACACCACGGGCTCGACGGCACTTTCGGCGATCGGCTGCTACTCCTATACCGAGAGCCTGGCTGCAACTACCGACACCAACGCTCTAAGCACCTCGGCGGCGGGCGCAGCGAGCGAGACCTTTGAGGTAATTTCCACCCAACAGGTGACGACCTCGGTCAACCAGGTCGCGCCCAACCCGCGAACTACCGTTTCGGACTCAGTCAACATCACCGGCACCAACGGCCACTCGGGCACCCTGGCGTGGCAGCTCTTGGGGCCGGTCAGCGTCCCGAGCGGCGGCTGTGGCGCGGTGACGGGCGCACAGTGGTCGGGCGCGGCTGTTTTTTCGTCGGGGAGCATCCCAATCACGGGCGACCAGAGCGGCATGACCGTGCCAGCTGGCGGGCTCACTATTGGCGCCCCCGGCTGTTACAGCTGGGCGGAATCCTTGACCGGGAACAATTTCTTGTCCACTACGACCTCGCCCGCCGGTTCGGCTAACGAGGTCCTCCAGGTCCAGGTGCTCCAGCCCACCTTGGCCACCACGGCGCAAACCTCTGTCAGCGCCGGGGCCCAATCGGCTCACGACAGCATCGTCGTGAGCGGTACGGACATCGCCCCAGGCAACGCCACCGGCGCCCCGACCTCGGGAAGCATCTCCTGGGCGCTGCGCGGCCCCGTGAGCCTGCCATCGGGGGGGTGCAGCGCAGTGACCGGCTCTGAATGGTCTGGCTCGCTCGTCGCTGCCTCCGGCACCCTGACGGCAACTGCCAACACCACCTATAACACCTCCTCGACCGGCAACCTCACCTTGGACAGCTGCTACTCGTACACCGAAACGCTGGCGGCAACTACGGACAGCGCCGCCTACACGGTCGCGGCAGGGGAAGGTTCTGAGACGGTCGACGTCGCTCCGGCGCCGACGGTGTCCACGCTGACCAGTGCGATCAGCCCCAACCCGCGTTCAACGGTGTCGGACTCGATCACCGTGGCTGGCACGAACGGGGGCGGCGGGAGCATCAGCTGGCAGCTCCTCGGGCCAGTGAGCGTTCCCGGCTCGGGCTGCAGCGCCGTGACGGGCGCCGAATGGACAGCGGCCGCCGTCTTCGCTTCTGGCACCAAGACCATCACCGGGGACCAAACCGGGCTGACCCTTCCGGCGAGCGGCGTCGTGCTGGGCGCCCCGGGCTGCTACAGCTGGGCCGACAACGTCACAGGCAGCACTTTCCCCGGCGCGACAGACCTTCCGGCTGGCGCGTCGGGCGAGGTATTCCAGGCACAGGTGTTGCTACCGGCGCTTGTTACCACCATCGAACCTGCTGTCATTGCTGGGACTGAGACAGTCGGCGATTCCATCGTCGTGACCGGCACTGATATCTCACCCGGCAATGGCACCGGCGCGCCGACGTCCGGCACCATCGACTGGGTGCTCCACGGCCCCGTGAGCGTGCCGACCGGCGGGTGCGGCAACGTCACCAACACCGCCTGGGGAGCGGCCCCGGTAGCGGGCTCGGGGACTATCCCTGTGACAGGCAACGGCACCTACGACACCCCGTCGAGCAGCGCCCTCACACTTGACAGTTGCTACTCCTACGCAGACGACCTGGCCGCCACGACCGACAGCGCAGCATACGATGTTGCCGCCGGCGTGGTGACTGAGACCGCTGACGTACCGCCCCCTCCTTCGGTTACAAGCGTGGCCACCGCAACCGCCCCTCCCGGCACGCAAGTGAACGACACGGTTACCATCAGCGGGCTGAACGGGTATACGGGGACGTTGACCTGGGAGCTCATAGGTCCGATGACGCCGGTGACGGGAGGCGACTGCACCGGCATCAACTGGAGCGGCGCGCCTGGCACGCCCGTCGGTCAGGGCACGGTCGATGTGACTGGCGACGGCTCCGTAATCACTGGCCCGGTAAGCGTCGGGGTCGTGGGGTGCTACGCGTGGGCCGACAGTTTTTCGGGGACGTTCCCCGGCAGTTCGGCCATAACGGCCGGAGCAGCCGACGAGGTTGTGCTGGTGGAAAACCAGGCCTACCAACCCCTCTTATTGACAGCCGCTGCGCTCACGCCTGCCGGTCCCGGGACGAACACGGTGGCTGACACGGTCACTGTCGCCCGGTCTGGACTGGGCCTAGGCCAAGGAGAAGGCCTGACCGTGTCCTACAGCGCCCCGCTCCAGTGGACGCTATTGGGGCCGGTGCCACCTGTCGACGACCTGTGCGCCGGGGCAAACTGGACGACGGCCCCAGTCGCCGCCACCGGGACGCTTTCGGTAACTGGCAACGGGGCCTACTCGACGCCTTCGGAGGAGTTGTACGCCGCCGGCTGCTACACCTTCACCGAGCAGCTGGAGGCAGCATCCGACGAGACGGCTGCTAGCAGCCCGGCCGGGACGAGTTCTGAGACTGTCCTAGTCGTGGCGCCGCCAACGATCGTAACCAGTTCCTCCAGCACCGTTCAGAAGGCGCACGGCTCCGTCTCCGACGTCGTCTCGGTAACTGGGACAGACGGCTCCCCCGGTGAGCTTGACTGGTCGCTGGTCGGGCCTGTGACTCCCGCCTCCGGAGGGAAGTGCGCTGGCGTCGATTGGACCGGTGCCTCCGTGGTCGCCTCCGGCACCGTCCCTGTCACGACGGACGGCAACTTCACGACCGGGCCGGCGAGCCTCGGCGCGGCAGGCTGTTACAGCTGGACCGACACTTTCACCGGCCAGGCCTTCGTCAGCGAGACATCAGTGGGGGCGGGCGCCGACAACGAGGTCATCGTGGTCGGGACGTTGAATATCACCCTGCCTGCGCCTGTCACCACCACCTCAACCCCCGCCTCCACGACGCCCCCTCCCACACGAGCACCGGCGCCCACTAGGACTTCTTCCACGGCCACGCCCCCAACTTCCCCTACGACGAGACCGGCGCCCATTAGGTTCGCCGGGACGGTGACGACTACATCTCGCCAGCCGGGTACGACCACTTCTCTCCCTCCAGTTCCGATGGCACCCACCACTACCGGGCCACCGCACAAAAAGGCGGCGGCGAGGGCGGCTGCTGCGACTGCGGCGGCGAGGGCGGCTGCGACTGCGGCGGCGAGGGCG
>Ga0182024_10012481_pt1 | contig 16805 bp, 13 predicted proteins | sample P32metaG_FD_120480 | JGI IMG/M metagenome (GOLD analysis project Ga0182024, IMG submission 120480) | Permafrost microbial communities from Stordalen Mire, Sweden - P3-2 metaG (Illumina Assembly) | ecosystem: Environmental > Terrestrial > Soil > Wetlands > Permafrost | place: Sweden: Stordalen... | reverse complement strand
TACGTCGTCGACGAGGTGTTCGATGTCTCGGGCGTCGCCGATGTCGCAGCGGATCGCGAGGGCAGTTCCGCCCGATGCTTCGATTTCGCGGGCGGTGTCGTGGATGGTCCCGGGCAGTCCGCCCGGTGTTTCGACCTCCGAACGCGCCGCGCACACCACCGTCGCGCCCAGCGCGGCGAGTCCGACCGCCAGTCCCTTGCCGATACCGCGCGACGCGCCCGTGACGACAACGACGCGGCCGTCGTGGTTGACGCTCAAACCGTCGTGAGGCGCAAGCTGGCGCGCATGTGGTGGCGGATGTTGACGGTGAGCAGCACCGCCGCGAATGTCTCCATACCGACGGCGTTGCGCAGCGACCCGCCGTCGAGCGGACGCAGATTGGGGATGCTCGACGTGATGTCCATGAGGACAGACTTGGCGTCGTCTTGATCGCCGAGCACCACCACGTCGCTCTCCATGATGTGTTCGAGATCGGCGAACTCGGCCGCGGGTACGAGATGGAACGCTGTACACACGTGGGAACGCCACAGCAGGGCTTGGATCTCGGCGGCGACCGATCCGTGGGGGGGCAGCACCGCGTTGAACTCGTTGCCGTGCTTGACGAGGTTGTTCGCCATGGACACGACGATCTTGCCTTGGAGTCGCTCGGCGTGTTCGTGGACGGTGGGGATCGCCGAATCGGCGTTGACCGCGAGGATCACGACCGGCGCGTCGCACGCCCACGCGTTATCGCATGGATGCAGGTTCGCGACTCGGTCGCCCCAACGGGTGTTGAGTTCCGCGACGCTCTGTTTCGCTTTGTCGACCGCGCGCGAGCCGTACAGCACTTCGTGGCCCGCCGCCGCGAGGCGGGCGGCAAGGCCGCCACCGGCCGGCCCCGTCGCCCCCAGGATCCCGATTCGCATCGGCAGATGGTAGTGGGCGAGGCCAGGTCACGAACCGACGTGCAGACCCAAGACCGGTCGGTGAGGTTCACGCCGCTTCGGCCGTTCAGGCGATGCAGTCTCCACCGAAGAGGACGCGCAGCTCGGCGTAAAGACCGTTGCGCGTGTCGCAGCGGAACTCGTCGCCGAGTCGAAGCACGGTCTCCTTGTCGGGGCCGACGACGCGTACGAACACCGGGCTTTCGCCCGGATGCGAGCGCAGGAGCTCACGCAGTTGCGTCACCCGCTCGTCGGTGAGTGCCGGGGCCTTGACGCGCAGGGTCAGCGGCAGCACACCGTCGAGGTTGATTTCCGGACGGCTGATCTCCATCGCCATCAGCTTCGGGGCGTCGTCCCGGCCGTCGACGCGGGCTTTCATCACGACGATCGCGTCCGCGTCGAGGAGCTCGCCGTATTGCGTCATGGTCTTGGGGAACACCATCACCTCAATGGCCGCGCCGAGGTCCTCGAGCACGAATGTGCCCATCAGGTCGCCGCGCTTGGTGTACTTGCGTGCCAAGCCGGTGACGACACCGGCGACTGTCCGCACCGCGCCGTCCTCGAGGTCTTTCAGTTCCGCGATGGAACATTCGATGTAGCGTCGCAGCACCGTCTCCGCACCCATGAGCGGATGGTCGCTCACGTAGAGGCCGAGCATCTCCTTTTCGGCCCGTAGCCGTTCCGATTTGTCGTATTCGACGGCCGGGATCGGCAGGCGGTCGTCGAACACCGAGCTCTCACCGCCGCTTTCCTGCCCGAGGTCGAAGAGGCTCATCGTCCCCTGGTCGCGTTCGCGGCGCCGTCGAAGCGTTGCATCGACGATCGGCTCGAACGCCTGCAACAGCCCTTTGCGGGGATGGCCGAGCGAATCGAAACCGCCGGCTTTGATCAACGATTCGATCGCTCGCTTGTTGAGCACCGAGGGATCGACGCGTTCACAGAAGTCGTAGAAATCGACGTATGGACCGTCGGCGCGGGCGTCGATGATCAGTTCTGACACACCTTCGCCGACGTTGCGGACCGCAGACAGGCCGAACCGGATCGCGTCCTGATCTCCTTCGACTGCGGCCAGCTCGCACGCGAAGTCACTGGCTGACCGGTTGACGTCGGGCACGAGCACTGCGATCTTCCGTTGGCGGCAGTCGTTGAGGTATACGGCCGCCTTGTCGAGGTTGGTCTTGACGCTCGTCAGCAACGCCGCGAGGTACGGCACCGGATGGTTCGCCTTGAGCCAGGCGGTTTGGTAGGTGATGTAGCCGTAGCCGACCGTGTGCGACTTGTTGAACGAGTAGTCGGCGAACGGTTCGATCGTGTCGAAGTAACGCTCGGCGAACTCGGCGGTGTGCCCGTTGCGAATGCAGCCGTCGACGAACTTGCGACGTTCTTTGGCGATGAGCTCGCGGATCTTTTTCCCGGTCGCCTTGCGGAGGTTGTCGGCCTCTTCGAGCGAATAGCCGGCGAGCTTCTGCGACACGCGCATCAGCTGCTCTTGGTAGATCATCAGCCCGAAGGTCGGACCGAGGATCTCCTCGAGATCGGGATGATCGAACTTGACTGGCTTGCGGCCGTTCTTGCGGTCGGCGTACTCGTTGTGCCAGTTCTGGGCCATTGGACCGGGCCGGTACAGCGCGAGCACGGCCGACACGTCTTCGAACGTGCTGGGGTTCAGCGAGCGCAACAGCGCACGCATCGGTGTCCCCTCGAGCTGGAAGACACCCATCGTGTCGGCCCGTTGCAACAACGCGAACGTCGGCGGATCGTCGAGGGGCAGGTCGTCGATGTCGGGCCGCACGCCGGTCGAACGCTCGATGAGATCGAGCGCAATTTCCATGACGTCGAGGTTTCGAAGACCCAGGAAGTCCATCTTCAACAGGCCGAGGTCTTCGACGCCGTGCATCTCGTACTGCGTCACCATCGGCGCGTCCTCGATGGGCGTGCCGGGCTCGGGCTTGCGTTGGATCGGGAGGTATTCGGTGAGCGGCTCGCGTGTGATCACGACCGCGGCGGCATGGATTCCGTCCTGGCGCCGCAGGCCTTCCAACCCGCGGGCGACGTCGATCACACGATGCGCGTCGGGATCTTCCTCGTAGAGCCCGCGCAACTCGGCGGCCATCTTGTATCCGTCGACATATTTTTCGTTCGGGTCGAAGCATGCGTGCAACGGCGTGTCGCGGCCCATGATGAGCGGCGGCATCAGCTTGGCGATCTTGTCGCCCACGACGTACGGATAGCCGAGTACCCGCGCCGCGTCGCGCACCGCGGCCCGCGCCTTGATGGTGGAGAAGGTAATGACCTGGGCGACGTGGTCGTCGCCGTATTTCTGGGCCGCGTAGCGGATCATCTCGCCGCGGTAGCGCGAGTCGAAATCCATGTCGATGTCGGGCATCTGCTGGCGGCCGGGGTTGAGCATACGCTCGAACAGCAGGCCGTACCTGATGGGGTCGACGTCGACGATGCGTAAGCAGTACGCAACACAGGAGCCTGCCGCGCTTCCCCGCCCGGGCCCGACGCGGATCCCACGCGACTTGGCGTAGTGCACGAGGTCCCACACCACGAGGAAGTAGGCCGAGAACCCCATCGACTTCACGACGTCGAGTTCGTGCTCGATTCGGTCGATCACGTGCGGCGCGGGCGTTGCGCCGTAGCGCTCGCCCGCGCCGATCATCGTCAGCTCTCGCAGGTAGGAGTTCTCGTCGTGACCTTCCGGAACCGGGAACGACGGAAGAATCGCCTGACCGAACTCGATTTCGACATCGGTTCGTTCAGCGATGAGGAGGGTGTTGTCGCACGCATCGGGAAGTTCGCGGAACAGATCCCGCATCTCGGCCGCCGACTTGATGTAGAAGTCGTCGCCGTCGAACTTGAAACGCTTGGCGTCGCTTTTGAGCGCTCCGGTCTGCACACACAAGAGCGCGTCGTGCGCCTCGGCGTCCTCTTTGTGGGTGTAATGGCTGTCGTTGGTCGCCAACAGCGGCGCCCGGAGCTTGCGCGCAATGTCGAGCAGCGGCCGGAACACTCGGACGTCGTCTTCGATCTTGTGATCCTGCAGCTCGATGAAGAAGTGATCGCGGCCGAAGATGTCCTGGAATCGGGCAGCTGCGTCGAGCGCGGCGCGTTCGTCGCCGGCGAGGATGAGCTGCGAAACGAGCCCGCCCAGGCATCCGCTGGTGGCGGTGATGCCCGCATGGTGACGTTCGAGCAACTCCCAATCGGTGCGCGGCTTGTAGAAGTAGCCGTCGAGATACGCGCTGCTGGTGACCTTGATGAGGTTGCGGTACCCCTCGTTGGTTTCGGCGAGCATCGTCAGGTGGTAGATCTCGTGCTCGGAACGCTTCGGGCGGTCGAAACGCGACGTGTTGGTGAAGTAGCCCTCCATGCCGAGGACGGGCTTGACGCCGACCTCGCGTGCCGCGGTGTACATCGGGAGCGCGCCGTACATGTTCCCGTGGTCGGTGATCCCGACCGCGGGTTGCCCGTCTGCGGCGACCGCGGCGACGACGTCACCGATGCGCGACGCCCCGTCGAGCATCGAGTACTCGGTGTGCAGATGCAGGTGAACGAACGAATCGTTGTCGCGCTGGCTCAGGAGTCTCCGCCTCCACTCCGCAGGCTTTCCTCTTATCCACAGGCCTGGGGATAAGAGTTACATGCCTGTCATTCGTTCCGACGATACGCCCAGACCCGGGCCGGTGTCGACCGGGTGACAGGATGCGCTCGTGGAATCCTCGGATGTGGTCGCCTGGGGTCTGGCAGTACTGCTCGGCGTCGCCGGCGCTGCCCACTTCGTCAACCCCGGCTCCTTCGACGAAATCGTGCCGCACCTGCTGCCGGGATCGCCGCGTCGATGGACGTATCTGAGTGGGCTCGCCGAGTTGGCGTGCGCCGCCGGGATCGTCCATCCGTCGACCCGTCGCGCCGGCGGGCTGGGCGCGGCGTTCCTGTTCGTCGCGGTGTTCCCCGCCAACGTCCAGATGGCCGTCGACTGGAGTTCGCGCCCGGCGCTCGAACGGGCTGGCGCCTACGGCCGGTTGCCGCTGCAGATCCCGCTCGTGTGGTGGGCATGGCGCGTCCGGGCCGACAGTGCGTCGAACACCCCGGGGAGGAGATAACCGCATGGTTTCGTGGCGCAAGACCACGGTCGCCGAGGTCGTCGTCGGCGACCACGTCCGCCAGGGCACACGCGAGTTCGACGTCGCTCGGATCCAGTCGCCGTTCCTCGGCCAGACCGCGCTCGTCTGTCTGATCGAGGACACCCCGACCCGCTGGCGCGCGTATCCGGTCGGCGTCACCGTGGAGATCGAGGTCTTGCGCAACGACTGACGGACGTATCTACGTGCGCCGTTTGCCCCGCGCCGCGAGGAGCGGCACGTACATCTCGTCGGGGGTGAGGCTGCCGTGGCCCGATCGCAGCGTGCGTTCGTTGGGCAACGCAGGATCGACGAACGCCACTGCCTCGCGCGCCGCGAGCACGACGTTTCCGATGCGTCCGGGCACGGTGCCCGTGCCACCGGCGCCGAACAGGCCCAGGTCGAGCATCTCGGCCCGTGACCACACCCACGCTCGATCCGAGAACTGCTCGCGGGCTCGGCCGAGGAGCTCCTTGCGGCTCTCAGCGGGCCCGTACAGGTAACGGAAGCGGCCGTCGCCGGCGACGGCTGTGGCCATCGCGGTGAGATCGGGGGTCTCGATCCACGACTCGGCTTCGAGGTGCACTTGTCCGTGATCCGACGTGACGAGCAACGCCGCGTCGGCCGGCAGCGAGTCGACCAGCTCGCCGACGAAGCGGTCGACGAATCCGAGCTCACGGGTGAATGCGCTGTCGTGCAGCCCGTATTCGTGCGCGATCGTGTCGACACCCGGGTAGTACGCGTAGACGAACCGTTCGCCGCCGTCGACCGCGCGCACGCACTGTTCGATCAACCCTGCCACCGTGTGCCAACCGGCGAGTCGGCCGCCGCGCAGGTGCGCCTGCGTGAAACCGGTGTCGCGGAACTCGGTTCGGGTGACGACCGGGACCTCACGATCGAGGAACGGCTGGTGACGTTGCACGTCGGAGGGATCGGGTACGCGTCCGCGGCCGGGCACGGTCCAACGCAAGACGTTGAGCACGTCCCCGTCGACGAGCATGCGGTATCCGACGATCCCGTGCTGGGCGGGAGGCAAACCGGTGGTGATCGACGTGAGGGCGGTCGCGGTGGTCGACGGCGCGACGGTCGTGATCGCGCTTCCTTCCAGTTGTGCGAGCCGAGGCATGTTCGACGAGTGATCCTGTATTGCGCTCCATCCGAGCCCGTCGAGCACGAGGAGGACGACCGCGCGTCCCGTACGCGCCGGTTCGGGAATCCACGTGTTGTCCACCCGACCGAAGAGCGCGGGGACCAGTCCGGCCACCGACGCACCGTCGAACGCGGGGAGCACAGGGTCCACGAACGTCGAGCGTAGGGCGTCGCGCGCGCACCCTCGTACCCGCGGCGCTGGTGGCCGACGCGCGAGCATGGAGGGGTGAAGGTTTCGACGCGCGGCGACTATGCGGCCCGCGCCCTGCTGTCGCTGGCGCTGCGCGGCAGCGACCGGCCGACATCGGTCAAAGAGATCGCGGAGCGCACGTCTCTCCCGCAGCCCTATCTCGAGCAGATCTTGCTGTCCGTCAAAGGTGCCGGACTCGTCCGTTCCAAACGCGGCGTGGGCGGCGGCTACGTGCTGGCGTACGCTCCCGAGGACATCACGCTCGCCGACATCGTGGCTGCCGTCGAGGGACCGCAGCTCCCGTTGTCGGAGCATCCCGACCACTGCGAAGGCCACTGCATCCTTCAAGAAGTGTGGGTCGGCGTCGACGAGGAGAGCCGGCGGGTACTCGAGCGGGTCACGCTCGCCGAACTGGTCGAGCGCACCCGCGTCGGTCACGGTGACGGCGGGCCGCGCAGCTAGCCATTCGGCCGGAACGCGACTTTGATCGCGTGCGCGTTGCGCTTGTCGATCGCGGTGGCGACCGCGTCGCGCAGATCGTCGAGCGCGAAGTTGTGGGTCACGACCGATTCGGGGAGGGCGCCGGCTGCTAACACGTCCAGCGCGAGATCGATCGAATGGTGCGTTCCGCGGGTCGGATGCTGTCCCATCGAGTGGTTCCATGCGCCGACGAGCTCGGCCTCCTTGAACCAGAGCGGGCTGAGGTCGACCTCGCCCATCCCGCCCGCGCCCAGGAACAGCACCGTCCCCCAGCTGTCGACGACACGGATCGACTCGGTGACCGAATCGAGGCCGCCGACCGCCTCGATCACGTAAGGGAAACCGCCGAGCAGCATCTGGCCTCGGCGCCGTCCGGTCACCGTGGCGCCGACGATGTCCGCCAACTCCTCGAAGTGCGCGTACCGATCCTGGACGACGACGACATGGTGCGCGCCGACCGCGCGTGCGGCGTCGGCTTGATGTGGGTAACGCGCGGAGATGGTCACCTCGCACGCGGGGAACAGATGCCGTACCGCGGCGGCTGCCGCGAGGCCGATGATGCCGGCGCCGACGACGAGCACCGGATCACCGTTTCGGGGCGGCCTGCGCAAAAGACCGTGGACCGCGACCGAGACGGGCTCGTGCAGACTGGCGATCGAGTCGGGGACGCTGTCGGGAATGCGGTGCAGCATCGAACGATGCCCGAGGACCTGTTCGGCCCAACCTCCGCCGAGCCCCTCGGTGTAGCCGATCGACATGCCGGCTGTCATCACGCGGCTTCCGAGCTCGAAGCAACACGACGCGTGTCCGGCCGCGCACATGCGACACGGTGGATGGATGCCGCGCGCCTCGCAGGGAATCGCGGGGTCGACCGCGACGCGTGCGCCGACCGGGATTGCGCATTCGTCGCCAGCCTCGACGACGGATCCTGCGATTTCGTGACCGAGCAGAAAAGGAAATGTCCAAAAGCCGCCAAGCGCCGGCGCGTGCAGGCCTTGGCTGGCGAACAGGTGCAGATCGCTGCCGCAGATACCGCCGACGGTCACCGCGACACGGGCCCACTGGCCGTTGGGGAGGGTCGGCTCGTCGACGTCGATGAGCTCGGCGCCGAAGTCGGGGTCTTTGCGGTTGAACTCGACCGCCTTCATCGACCGGTCAGCGTATCGAGCACCTCGGCGAGCTCGGCCGGTAACGGGTCTGCGAACGTGAGGCGCTCGCCGGTGCTCGGCTGATCGAACGCGAGGAACGCGGCGTGCAGGAACGGCCGGTCGAGCCTGATCGTCTCGCGGGCGCCGCCGTAGGTTCTGTCGCCGACGATCGGATGTCCGATCGCGCTGAGGTGCACGCGGATCTGATGGGTGCGGCCGGTCTCGAGCCGGCAATCGAGCAGCGTGCACGCGGGCTCGTCGTAGGTTGTGCGCACCTCGTAGGCGGTGCGTGCGGCTTTGCCGGACTCGCGCACCGCCATGCGTGTCCGCCTGGACGTCGATCGTCCGATCGGCGCGTCGATCACACCTCGAGGCGAGCTGAGCGCACCCCACGCCAGTGCGACGTAACGGCGTTCGACGTGACGGGTCGATATTTGCTCCACGAGGCTTTCGTACGCGTGCGGCGAGCGTGCGGCGACCAGCAGGCCGCTCGTGTCGCGGTCGAGGCGGTGCACGATGCCGGGGCGGAGCTTGTCGCCCACCGTCGCGATTTCTGGAAATCGGGCGAGTAGCCCGTTCACGAGGGTGCCGTCGGCATGCCCGGCGCCGGAGTGCACGACGAGGCCGGCCGGCTTGGCGACGACGATCAGGTCGTCGTCGGCGTAGCGGACGTCGACTGCGACGGCGGCGTCGCCTTCGGGAGCGACGTCGACGGCGGGGCCTTCGAGGAGCTCGATGACGGTTCCGGCGACGAGCCGGTGGCTCTTGCCCACCGGGCGTCCGTCGACGACGATCGCGGCGCGGGCGAGCAAGACCTGCACGTCGGCGCGGCTCCAGCCGGTCAGCAGGGCAATCGCCCGGTCGATGCGTTCACCGTCGAGCGTTGCGGGCACCGGGATCGACTCGCTCATGGGCGCGGTCGGCTGGGCGGCGCGCGCAACGAACGCAGGATGAGCAGCACCGCGCCCACGGTGATACACGAGTCGGCCACGTTGAACACCGGCCACCAGCCGATCGCGACGAAGTCGACGACGTGGCCGCGCAAGAATCCTGGAGCGCGCAGGAATCGATCGGTGAGGTTGCCGAGCGCGCCGCCGAGAACGAGCGACAGCGCGACGACGAGGACCCGGTCGGTCGCGTCGTGCAGCACACGGACGAGCACGACGGTGACAATGATTGCGCCGACGGCGAGGAACGGCGTCATGCCTTGGAAGCGGCTGAAGGCACTTCCGCCGTTTCGGGTGAGGCTGAACTCGACGGTGTTGCCGATCAGGTGCTTCGGTCCGTCGGCCAGGTTGGTGACGGCCCACGCCTTCGTGGCTTGATCGACCGCGACGATGGTCGCGACGCCGGCGAGCACCCGACCGGTTCGGCGAACGTCGGTCGGCGCGGGCGGGCGAGAGTCTCGTCGACCCTCGTTCAACGGCGCCGTTCGCCGCGGGCCTTGCACTTCACGCACTGGACCGCCCACGGGAGTACCTCGAGGCGTGCGAGCGGAATGCGATCCCCGCAGCTGATGCAAAGACCGAACGTGTTGTCCGACATCTGACGCAACGCACGTTCGATGTCGTCAACGGTTTGGCGTGCCGTCGCCGACAACGCGAGATCGCGTTCGCGTTCGACGTTGACGGTGTCGCCCTCGCCGGACTCCTCGTCGAACTGGGTGTCGCCCTGTTCGCGTTCGCTGGCGAGCAGGTCGGCTTCGGCGGCGAGTTCGTCGGCCTGGCGGAGGTGGCGCGACCGTTCGGCTTCGAGTCGTTCGCGCAGCTTCTGCAGCGTGCTCGGCGCAAGGGGCGGCGGCAGCTTCTTTTTCGGCGGCGCTTTGGGTGCGGGCGGCGCTTTGGGTGCGGGCGGCGCCTTCGGTGCGGGCGGCGCCTTCGGTGCGGGCGCCGCCTTCGGTGCGGGCGCCGCCTTCGGTGCGGGCGCCGACTTGGGTGGCGCGACCTTCACGGCCGTCGGCTTCGCGGCTGCGACCTTCGCGGGGGCGGCCTTCTTCGCCGCCGGTTTGGTCGCGACCTTCTTCGGCACGATCTTCTTCGGCGGCGGCTTCTTGGCGGCCGGCTTGGTCGACTTCTTCGGGACAGGTTTTTTCGCGGCCCGCTTCGGTGCGACCTTGACTGGAGCTTTTTTGGCGAGCTTCTTCGCCGCTGCTTTCACGGCTGGCTTCTTGACCACCTTCGCGGCGCCACGCCCTGTCTTTTTGGCAACTACAGGCTTTTTGGCGGCCGCGGGCTTCGCGCTCTTGCGGGCGGCAGCCTTGGACGCGACCTTCTTGGCCGTCGAGCGCGCCGGGCTGGGCATCGCGTCCTTCCCTCGTGCTACGTCGGCGGGGTCTGCCGCCGAACCAACTCCCGAGGCCGAGGCGGCTCCGGAAGGAGCGGGAGTGTAGCGGTCCCGCTGCGTCGTTTAGGTCATCTCCGCTGGTCGCGTCCCGTGCGTCGAGATTCGCGTCCTCACGTGTAAACCCAGACGGTCGTACCGATCGGCATCAGGTTTGCGGCCCAGATGAAATCGATGGCGGCGTCGGACACCCGCACGCAGCCATGCGACGCAGGGTAGGGCGGCACGTCGGGATATCCGTGGACCGCGTCGCCGGTCGTGGTGAAGTACCGCGGCCGGTACAGGTCGCCGAGCGGGCCCGGGTCGTAGCCGTCGACGGCTCGGATGATGTTGAAGAAACCTTCGGGGGTGTGCGCCGAGTACCCGACGCCGTCGAGCGTGTACGGGATGTCCGATCCCGTCGAGGTGTTGAACACCCACTGCGCGTGTCCGCTGTTGGCGATGATGAGCACCTGGCGGGTCTTGTCGACTTCGATGACGTATCCGGTCGTGGACCGAGGGACGGGCCGCACCGCGCGGTGCATCTCGTTGTGGGTTGCCTGGTCGACGACCCCGGTCCGGGGGAGGTTTTCGTACTTTTGGAACGCCCACACGGCCTGTTGGGTGTCGGCGTCGAACACGCCGGTGACGCCGGGAAGCCAGTACCCGAGCGACAGGAGACGCTGTTGGATCCCGATGACGGCCGCGCCGGTGGCCCCAAGACCGATCGGCTGCGTGACGATGATCGGCCTCGGCAATGCCAGCAGCCGGTAGCCGCCGGTGCCGGGAACGCCGGTGATCTCGGTGATCTCTCGGCTTGACGGAAGCGTGCGTGACGCGCCGCCTTCTTTCTTGGCGTCACCGAAGTTGTACACGCTGCCGTTTTGGGTCGCGAGCCAGTACCCGCCTCCGGTCGAGTCGGCCGCGATGCCCACCACCGGTGCCGTCACGTGCCGGTTCCCGGTCGACCCGTGAAAGTGTGCGTTGCCGAAGGTGAAGACGCCGCCGTCGCTGCCGACCAGCAGGTATCCGCCGCCGTTGGGTGTCGCGGCCATGCCGATGATCGGCGCGTTGAGGTGCTTGCCGCCCATCGATCCGTGGAAGCGGGCGGTCCCGAAGGTGAACACGCCGCCGTCGCCCGCCATCAGCCAATAGCCCTTGCCGCCGGGGCCGGGGATCATCTGCGTGATCGGCGAGTTGAGGTGCATCGAGCCGGTCGAGCCGTAGAAGTGCGCGTCGCCGAAGCTGAACACCCCGCCGTCTCCGGCGACGAGCCAGTAACCCTTGCCGTCCGGCGTCGCGGCCATGCCGACGATCGGCTCGTTGAGGTGCATCGCGCCGAGCGATCCGAAGAACGGCGCGTTGAACGCGAATACGCCACCGTCGTTCGCGACGAGCCAGTAACCCTTGCCGTTGGGTGTGGCGGCCATGCCGACGATCGGCGCGTTGAGGTTCCGGCCCGACGTCGAGCCGTGGAACGACGCGCTCCCGAACGCGTACACGGTGTCGTCGTGACCACTGCTCGCGGCGACCGCCGCTGTGGTGCCCACGACGGTGCCGGCCACGAGCGGGACGAGCGTCACGCACAGCAGCGCGGCCAGACGAGACGCGAAACGACGGGGGGTACTGGCAGGTGCACGCAAGGAGGGCTCCAAGAAAAACATGAACGAGGCGGCCGGAGGCTACCAGCGACATGCCGGGTCGAGCCGGTCGGGTCGACACCGCGGTCGAGGAGTCCGAAGGGCCCGAAAAGAGTGGGCGTTGCCTGTGAGGTCGGTCGGTAACGTACGAACATGTTCCAGCCGGTCGACGCACTCGACCTCCTCGATCTCGAAACGCGTGTGCTCGCACGTTGGAGCAACGACGACGTGTTCGGTCAGAGTCTGCGCAACCGTCACGGCCACCCGGAGTGGGTGTTTTACGAAGGTCCGCCCACCGCGAACGGCCGTCCCGGCATCCATCACGTATGGGCTCGGCTTTTCAAGGACCTGTATCCCCGCTTTCACACGATGCGGGGCAAGCACGTCGTGCGCAAAGGCGGTTGGGACTGTCACGGGCTCCCCGTCGAGGTGCAGGTCGAAAAGGAGCTCGGCTTCTCGGTCAAGCACGAGATCGAGGACTACGGAATCGAGCGCTTCAACGCCAAGTGCCGATCGTCGGTCCAGCGATACGTCGAAGACTGGCAGTCGCTGACGAGCCGGATCGGCATGTGGCTCGACACCGTCGGCGCCTATTGGACGTTGTCGAACGACTACATCGAGAGCGTCTGGTGGCTGTTCCACGAGATGTGGGACAACGACGCGATCTACGAGGGCGACAAGGTCGTGCCCTACTGCGGACGGTGCGGCACTGCACTGTCGAGCCACGAACTCGGCCAGCCCGGCGCGTACCGCGACGTCACTGAGCCGTCGGTGTACGTACGGTTCCCGTTGGTCGACCGGGACGTCGACCTCCTCGTGTGGACGACGACGCCGTGGACGCTCCCGTCGAACGTCGGCGCGGCGGTCGGTCCCGACGTCGCGTACGTGCGCGTCGGCGCGCCCGATGGTGGACGCGACCTTGTGATGGCGCGCGATCGCGTTGAGGCGGTCTTCGGCGACGCCGCCCAGGTGGTCGGCGACGTCCGGGCCGGGACGTTGATCGGCGCCCACTACGAGCCGCCGTTCCAGCTCGTCGCAGTGCCAGGCGACGCGTTCCGGGTGGTTGGCGACGACTTCGTGACCGTCGATGACGGCTCGGGTATCGTGCATCTCGCGCCCGCGTTCGGCGAAATCGACCGTGAAGTCGGCGCTCGCGAAGCGCTCCCGACGGTCAACCCGGTCGACGACGCCGCCCGCTTCACCGCGGCGGTGGGCGCACCGTACGCGGGAAAATTCGTCAAGGATGCCGACCCCGACCTCGTCGACGCACTCGCGCGGGCGGCCAAACTGGTCCGAGTTGTCGACTACACGCACTCGTATCCGCACTGCTGGCGGTGCGACACGCCGTTGATCTACTGGGCCAAACCCACCTGGTTCGCGCGTACCTCCGCGCACAAGGATGCGTTGCTGCGCGAGAACGAGTCGATCAACTGGCATCCCGAGCACATCAAGCACGGCCGTTTCGGCGACTGGCTCGCGAACAACGTCGACTGGGCGCTGTCACGCGACCGCTACTGGGGCACTCCGATTCCGGTGTGGCGCTGCGGCGACTGCGGCCACGACACCTGCGTCGAGTCGATGGCGAGACTGTCGGAGCTGTCGGACCGCGATCTCACCGGAATGGACCTGCACCGTCCGTACGTCGACGGCGTGACGATCCGCTGTCCGAGCTGCGAACGTGGAACCGCCACGCGGGTCGCGCCGGTGCTCGATGCGTGGTTCGACTCGGGATCGATGCCCACGGCCCAGTTTCACTACCCGTTCGAGAACGTCGACAACTTCGCGGCGCGCTTCCCCGCCGACTTCATTTGCGAAGCGATCGACCAGACACGCGGCTGGTTCTACTCGCTGCTCGCAGTGAACACCCTCGTGTTCGATCGCTCGCCGTATCGCAACGTCGTGTGTCTGGCACACATCGTCGACGGAGACGGCCAGAAGATGTCGAAGTCGCGCGGCAACGTCATCGACCCCTGGTCGGTGCTCCACGAGCGCGGGGCAGAAGCCCTGCGCTGGTACATGTTCTCTTCGGGGTCGCCGTGGACGCCCAAGCGGGTGTTCGTCGACGGCATCGACGAAGCCACCCGCCAGTTCCTCCTGCGCCTGTGGAACGTGTACTCGTTCTTCGTGACGTACGCGAACCTCGACACCTGGGAGCCGGGCGCGGCGACCGCCGCTGCCCAGTCCCAACACGTGCTCGACCGCTGGATCCGTTCCCGCCTGCACCGCGCGGTGTCCACCGTCACCGACGCGCTCGACGCGTTCGACTCGTTGAGCGGAGCCCAAGCCCTGGCTGAACTCGTCGACGACCTTTCGAACTGGTACGTCCGACGTTCGCGACCCCGGTTCTGGAAGGCGTCCGATCCGGCCGCGCACGCAACCCTGCACGAGTGTCTCGTCACGATCTCGCAGGCGCTCGCGCCGTACTGCCCGTTCATCACCGACGACATGTACCGCAACCTCGCGGGCACGACCGACTCGGTGCACGTCACCGACTGGCCCGCGATCGACGGCGCCGCGATCGACGACGCACTCGAAACCGAGATGGCGCTCGCCCGCCAGCTCGTCTCCCTCGGCCGCGCGGCCCGCAACGACGCCAACATCGGCGTTCGTCAACCGCTTCCGCGTGCGGTCGCGCTCTTGGCGTCGGGTGAGACGTTACGCGACGAGGTCGTCGCTGAGGTCGCTGAAGAGTTGAACGTGAAGCGCTTCGAGGTCGTGGCGACCCTCGAAGGTCTGCTCTCGTACCGGGTCGTCCCCAACTTCAGAGTGCTGGGCCCGCGCCTGGGCAAGCTGGTCCCCCGCGTGAAGGAACTCCTCGCTGCGGTCGACGGCGCTGCCGTGCAGCGCGCGTTCGACGAACAGGGCCACTTCGATCTCGACGTCGACGGCGAAACAGTGTCGCTCGACCCCACCGAGGTCGAGATCCGCGCCGAACAACATGAGGATCTCGCACTTGCGCAAGACGGACGGTACGCGGTCGCACTCGACCTGACCCTCGACGACGAGCTACGAGACGAAGGTAAGGCTCGAGAGCTGAGCCGAGCGATCAACGACCTGCGCAAGACGAAACAGTTCGAGATCAGCGACCGTATCCGTGTGCGCTACCAGGCCGCCGACGGCCTCACGAAGGTCGTGGAACGGCATCGCGACTGGATCATGACTGAAGTGCTCGCCACCGAATTTGAACCGTTCGAAGGACCCCCACCCGAGACTGCCGTGCGTGTCGACATCGCCGACGACACGATCGTGGTCGACCTCGCCAACGGCTAACGGCGACGGCGGAACACGTCTCGGAAGCCGGAGTTCTCCGCTTCTTGGTCGAAGAACATGTTCTCCCCGGTCACGTCGCCGTCTTCGCGGGGGCCGAGCGGCGTCTCGTCGTGCACCGCCTCGCGCAGCGTCGCAAAGAACGCGTCGTCGTCCAGTACTTCGGCGTCGATCGCGTCGGATGCCTGCGCGGTGGACGCCCGGTCGGCGGGGGCGTCGGCCGTTGCGCTCGCGCTGGTCGGCGGGTCGCCGGCCAGGGTGTCGGCCGCGGGCGGTTTCGGCGCGAACGGATCAGCCGACGGCGGTTGCGTCGCGGTGGCGGTGACGGTTGCGGGCCTCTCGAACGCCAGCGTGGACGTGCCCATCCCGGCGCGGTCGAACAGCGACTGCACGTCGACGGCTTGCGTCGACCGGTCCCCCGACTCAGCGGAGGCACGTTCAGGTTCGCTCGGCGCCGGTGCGGGTGCGGGTGCCGGTGCGGCGGGTGTTGGGGTCGCGGCAGGAATCTGCGCCGCGAACGACGTCGGTGTCGCGACGAACGGCGACGGTGCCGGTTCGGACGAACGGCCCGCGAACGGGTCGGGCGTACGCGCCGCGGATGCTTCGGACATCGGCGGCTCGGCCGGTTCGCGACGTGCGAATCCTTCCGACAAGACCGGCAGATCGACGTCACTGGTGTCGGGGCGCGGACCTGGCGACGCCGGCGGCCGACTCCGCAACGCGGAGAGGTCAGCCTCGAGCGCACGCACCATCCGATCGCGGTAGTCGGCTTCGAAGCGCGTGAGCGCCTCGACATCGGCTAACAGCGCGTCGCGCCGGCCGGCCAGGTCGAGGACTTCTTCCTCGAGTCGGCGCCGTTCGGTTTCGCCTCGACGTCGGGCGTCGGCCTCGGCGTCGGCGACGAGCCGGCGAGATTGGATCTCGGCGTCGTCGAGCATCTGGCGGGCCTTGGCGGTGGCCTCGCCCACTGCCTCGTCGGCGGCGCGCTGGGCGAGCAGCAACGTGCGGTGCAGGATGTCTTCGGTCTCGCGGGTGTGACCGGTGTCGGCCTGCACGCTCGTGAGACGCTCGTTGATCTGCTGCATTCGCTCGTTGGCCGTGTCGAGCGTGGCCGCCGCTCGTTCCAACAGCTCGTTCACGTCGTCGCGGTTGTAGCCACGGAAGCTCTCACGGATCTCGACGTCACGGAGCTCGCGGGGGGTGATATCCATGCGATCCACTGTAGACCCCGATTTCACGGGAATTGCGGACTCTTCGGTCCCGCGACCTGGTCCTTCGCCGCCGGCTACCGGCACACGTAACTACGAACGATGATCAGGAACACGAACAGCACGGTGAACGAGAGGTCGAACATCCCGGCCGGCGGAATCACCCGGCGCAAGGGGGCGAGGACAGGCTCAGTCAGATCCATCACGATACGGAAGACCGCTGTGAATCCGCCGTTCGACGACGGCGGGAACCACGACATCACTGCCCGCAACAGCAGGACGACGATGTAGACGGTGATGATGTCGCACGGGATGTTGTTCACGGGGAGATCAGACTCAAAGATGCGACGCTCG
>Ga0182024_10012480_pt1 | contig 16807 bp, 12 predicted proteins | sample P32metaG_FD_120480 | JGI IMG/M metagenome (GOLD analysis project Ga0182024, IMG submission 120480) | Permafrost microbial communities from Stordalen Mire, Sweden - P3-2 metaG (Illumina Assembly) | ecosystem: Environmental > Terrestrial > Soil > Wetlands > Permafrost | place: Sweden: Stordalen... | reverse complement strand
GTGGCTGAACTCCTTACGAACTCGCCCGACAGCGAGATAGCCATCTTTCTACGAACCATATGCGCATCGAAATAATCGCGCTCTCAAACCTGCCGGAAGTGCGGCGCGGCGATGATCTGGCCACACTTATCCGAGAGGGGGCGAAAAAAGATGCGCAGCGAATTGATCCCTCGGTCGTGCTTGCCGTAGCGCAGAAAATCGTTTCCAAGGCGGAAGGTGCGGTAGTTAATCTTAGAGAGATTCAGCCTTCGGCTCTCGCCCGATCCTGGGCGAGCGAATGGGGCAGAGATTCGCGCTTGATCGAATTAGTCTTGTCGCAATCCAGACGAATCTTGAAAATGGATCGTGGTGTCCTCATAACGGAAACTCATCTCGGCCTCGTCTGTGCGAACGCGGGTGTGGATCAATCAAACGTCGCAGGTGATGATTTTGCGACCGTATTGCCTAAGGATCCCGACGCTTCTGCCGGCCACCTGCGGAAGGAGTTGGGGTGCGGTGCCGTCATCGTAACCGACACATTCGGCCGTCCGTGGCGCGAAGGACTCGTGGATGTCGCAATTGGTGTAGCAGGACTTGATCCCCTGGATGACTATCGGGGGGCTATGGACCGCCGGGGACGGAAACTTACCGGCACAATCATCGCGGTTGCGGACCAGCTTGCCGCCGCGGCTGGCGTCTTGATGCGCAAGCCTGCCGGGTACCCCGTCGTGCTGTTGCGTGGCTTCGAGTGGAAAGCAGCCGAAGGCTCGGCGCGCACACTTATCCGTACTCCGGAGCAAGATCTGTTCCGATAAAGTCTCCGAATCCAGTGACCAGAAACTGCGGAATGAACCCAAACGAGAAGTTCTATCTTCACGGGCAAGCGACTTTCATTGGCGCACCTCGGCAATGTTCACCCTCCACGATGTCGGGCACAAAGATGGAATTCGAAGCTTACCGCGTCAGATCTGTCCGGAACCAAATGCCGGAGGTTCAACTCCTCTCAGGGGTCTCTTTCGAGAAAACTTGCTGAAAGTGCGCCGTTGAGCCTGGGATAGCTCACCACATGCCTCGCCAGATGGTCAAAAGGCTGCTGGTCGGACCGTCAATACTGGGCGCGAACCCTCATGCTCGCGATCAAGCGCACGAAGGCTTGGAACAACTTCAGTGCGGTTAGAAAAGAAGGAAGATTGGCGCCTTCAATAACCCTAAGCGACGGCTGAACAGCGACTTATGGATTTGCTTCCTAAGCTGTTAACCGAAGGGTTGTTGGTTCGTATCGGGGAGCCAATCTTCTCAGTCCGTCAGTTGTTTGCGGCGACCTCCTTTTTTGATTTCCTTGGAACACTTGGATCAATAACGCGCTTTGGCAGCTTGAAGCCGAGTCCAACTCACTCAGCGACGTCTGCCTGGAACTGCGAGTCTTTTGCCATCGTCACGTAGCGGTCCGCGCACAGGTCTGGTCAATAACTCGCATATCGTCCGATTCGGCTGTCCAGTCTGTCCTCTAACTATTCTTTGGAACCTTTGGCGTTTTTGAATATAAGCTTCGATCGCTGCTTGCAACCAGGAGTGCAGGAGTCTGTTCGTGTCGGACGTAAGTATAGAATCCGGTAGAGTTGCGGAGAGCGGGGTTGTCAGGTCACAAGAGAGCGCGAAGGCTGTGGTCGTCAGTACGGTAGGAAACGTGCTTGAGTGGTTTGATTTCGGGATTTACGGATACCTCGCTCCCTTCATGGGAAGGTTGTTCTTTCCTCGTGCTGATCCATTAGCCTCGATGTTCTCTGCTTTTGCTGTGCTTGCCGTGGGAGCTCTTTCCCGTCCTGTGGGCGCGGTCATATTTGGCTGGATCGGAGACCGGGAGGGTCGCCGAGCCTCACTCACAGCTACCGTTCTATTAATGGCTACCGCTACCTTCACGATCGGTATTCTCCCGACCTATGCCTCCATCGGCGTTCTCGCACCCGCTCTGCTCATCGTGGCCCGGCTGCTACAAGGACTGTCGTCAGGCGGAGAGTGGGGCGGCTCAGCCGCATTTATGGTGGAATATGCTTCTGAGAATCGTAGGGGATTCATTGGTAGTTTCCAGCAGGTCAGCACAGGCACTGGATTCTTCTTCGGTTCGCTCTTCGGTTTGGGCGTAACCTCCGCTATGTCTCCGCAAACCATTCTCGTCTGGGGATGGCGGCTTCCGTTTCTCACTGGAATCCTGTTGGGTGCGGTTGGCCTTTATATGCGACTGCAACTTGAGGACACGCCCAAGTTCAACTCAGTTAAGCAGCGGGGAGAAACGTCCACATCTCCCTTTATGGATTCGCTTCGAACTCAGCGGGGCGGCATCATCATCGCATTCGGATACAACGTAATTCAGTCAGTGGGCTATTTCACCATGCTGACCTTCATGCCCTCTTTCATCTCCGAAGTGCTGAAGCTCCCGCGCGAGCGCGCCTTTCTATCCAATTCGCTCCAGATATTGGTCTTTGTTTTATCTCTGCCCATCATGGGAGGGTTTTCAGACCGCGTCGGAAGGAGGCCGGTGATGCTGGCGGCAAGTTCGTTTTTGATTCTGGCCACCTTTCCACTCTTCCAACTCATCATCAAAGGGAGCTTGTTCACAATCGTTCTTTGCCAGCTGATATTCGGCATTGCGCTGGCGGCCTACTGTGGGCCCGCAGTGGCGGCTACAGTTGAACTGTTCCCTACGCGGCTTCGCTACACTTCGGTTTCCATCGGATTCAATCTGGCGGCGCTCCTAGGCATGACCTCTCCGATGATTTCCACCCGTCTGATCTCCGTGTTGAGAACACCTGCGGCACCCAGTTATGTGATCATAGCCGCATCACTAATCAGTTTCTTTACGGTTCTGTTCGGCTGCAAAGAGACTGCCTGGGAACCGCTTAAACAATAAATCCAGCTGCGAAAGAGAGGTAATAATGGAACGCGATTTCATCGGTTATGCCGGTACTCCTCCCCGAGTCCCCTGGCAGGATGGTGCGCGACTCGTCGTTTCCGTGGTGGTCAACTACGAAGAAGGAGCTGAGTACATGGTTCAGGATGGGCCGCGCCGAGAGACCATGGGAGAAGTTGCGTCGCCTGTCCCTGCTGACCGCCGAGACATTTACAACGAGTCTTTCTTCGAATATGGCAGTCGCGTGGGAGTCTGGCGGCTGCTCGCCATCCTGAAGGACTACGGAGTTCCTGCTACTTTCTTCGCCTGTGCCCGAGCTCTTGAGCGCAATCCTCGCGTGGCACGCGCAGTCATCGAGGCAGGGCACGAAGTGTGCGGCCATGGTTTCGGCTGGGAGGAATATCACTCCAGCAGCCGAGAGAGTGAACGCGAGAGCATCTCGCGCACAGTCGGGTCGCTGGAGAGGACGACGGGGTGCAAGCCGGCGGGCTGGTTCAGTCGCTACGCGTGCAGCCCCAATACGCGGGAATTGTTGGTTGAGCACGGTGGTTTCCTCTATGACAGCTTAGCGATGAACGACGACCTGCCCTACTACCTCGGCGTGCTCGGGAAGCCGTGGCTCGTTATTCCTTACTCGTTTGAGGTGAACGATGCTCGCTTTTGGCGAGGCGGTTTGAATAGCGTTGCTTCGTTCGAGGAATATATGCGCTGTGCCTTTGATTGTTTGTACGCCGAAGGAGCGGCGATTCCCAAGATGATGTCGATTGGGCTGCACTGCCGCATTGGTGGCACAGCAGCACGGTCCCGGGCGTTAGTCAATTTTTTGGAATATGCACGGAGCCGCTCGGGCGTTTGGTTCGCGCGTCGCGTGGATATCGCGCGATATTGGTTCGAGCACCAGCCGCCAGAGGTAAGCCTGATTCTGCCCAGCCGGTGACACAGGGGCATGGAGCTGTCCAATGTACAATTGGCCGCCCTGCAGTTGTTCATAGGCTTCTTGCCGCGAGCTATCAGGGAAGCCGTCGATAACGAGAAAACGGCCCTGACTCAATTCATTCTCCCTTTGTGTTTCGATGGCGTGAATGTAGCGATCAAACGCAGCTTCAGCTTTCGGCTTCAGCTCTGTTGCCGTGGAAGCAACTGCAAACAGGGCAAAGGTTAGCAACACCGAGAGAACACGCATAGCCAGGCCGCCCGCTCATCACAAGAATACGCGATTGAGTACACCGCCCTTCAAAAGCGCGCGACACTCGGAAAGCCGTTGGTTTGATCGATAATCTTCGCCATTGGGTAGGACGGCTTTTGCCTGGGACGGATAGCGTCGTGAGTGGCCCGGCGATCAGTGGAGCCTTGGCGAGGCCGCCAGGAGCATTACTCCGATCCCAAAACCGAGTGCGTAGATTTACGGAAGTAACGTGACGTTGACATCTCGCCGCCGCCCCTTGGGTAAGATACCCACCTCGTTCCGAATAGGCATGATGGAGAAGAATTTTCTTTTTATCGCTCACAGAGTCAGATCAGTGGAGTATTTGCCCTAGGAATGCATTTTCGAGCATGAGCCCGGTACATTTGGTTTCAACTCGTCTACGGCTCCTTGCGCCGCGCCACACCTTTCACCACGGCCACGACCTCAACCGTCCTCGGGGCACCGAATGAGTCGCGCACCGATTTCCGCTTAGCGGTGTCCCAGACAAGGTGCGGACAGGCCATTCCATCCTATTCAGCCGATCCCCAAACCTGTGGAAAACCTCCGAAATAACTTGCCACCGAATCGAACGCTCTACCATCTGACTTGACATGGAAGTTCCCACTTAGAGCGGGAGGCGACGCTACATAAAATCGCTTCCCACTCCCCCTTCAGAAGGAATCAAAATATTAGTATTGTAGCATTCTACTGTTTCTGAGGCTCTAAGCTTACTCAAACGCGGGACTTATTTTCAGTTCCGGAAACGCAACATTACTTTTCGCGTCATTTCTCCCTCGCTGGCTCGCGCTACGAATGTGATCGCCTTCAATAGGCGATGCCACTCAGCCGGCACGAAGCGGGCCGCGCATCGATCATTCTCTTCTCATTTGCCGTCTCGATTCCTGCACAGAGCCATTCACGGTGCAGCGAACAGAATGTAACTAGATTTAAGTCGGCTGTAACTTCACCTGTAAGTAGGTTTAAGTAGAGTGTAAGTACGGCGTAAGTCCGCCGAAATCACCCTTCCGTGCCTATAAACTGCTGAAAGCAAAGCTAAATATGTTCAACCGTGGTCACAATTTCTCGGTTTTTAGCTGGAAGGATTAATTATGCGCGAAAAAATGAAAAAGGGGCCGGTTGCCAGGGCACACGGGTAATCGTACACCGTCATGGGGCTCGGCTGGCTCACTGGCTGCTGTGATGGGGCCTCCGTTCTGGCTTTCCCAACTCTGAGTCATCATCACATTTCGGTGCGGCGATCAGCACGCTGTGGAGTTCGACGCCGCTGCGGCCATCGAAAATCTCTTCACGAGTTTGTGGTGGGTTCGGAAACTGCGGGAGCAATCTTTTTTGCGGACACGACGCACCTCAGAGTTGATGTCAGAGGCACGCCTCTTTACCGAAGTGCACTGGCTACCCGTGTCTTCGCATCGAGCCAGTGATGCTGTGCTAACCAAGAGCCGTCTCGTTCACCCTGAGTAGGTATGGATTCGTTTTTCATGGTTTACTTCTCTCAAAGCCGCCGCCCGAGCGAATTGCATTGCCCGTCCCGTATCTGCGGTGGTAGCTCACGCCGCCTTCTTTGTTGGCAGTGTTCCGTCTGTAAACGCTTTGAGTGAAGCGAACGGCACCAACCATTTATTTCCCACGATGCGATACGGGAGCACACCCTTCCGAGTCAATCGGCGAATGGAATAAATGCGAACCCCAAGCAAGCGAGCTGCTTCGGACAGTGGTACGAGTAGGGGTTCAGATGAATGGATTGCGGTTGTTGTTGCAACTGCGGGAGAGTCTTTTTGGGGACATGACGCACCCTGGTTTGGATATCAGGGATGCGTCCCTTTGAAGCGATGCGATGATCGTCCGTGGTGTTCGCCTCAGACCATTGAGGCTGTGCTAACTAAGGGCCGTCTCGTTCGTCCTGAGCCTGACAGCTGCATGGGACTGTGCAACCGGGTTATTGCAGCCAACTACATGGTACCCAAGAGTCGATACAAAACAAAAAGTGGTGCCCGAAGAGGGAGTCGAACCCCCATGCCCTTGCGAGCGGGAGATTTTGAGTCTCCTGTGTCTGCCGATTCCACCATTCGGGCACAGCGATTTGACTGTATCACGACACGCATTAGTCGCTCTCGATTTTTGGAGCGGTAGCTTGTTGTTCTGCGTCTGTTCTCACGATGTAGCGGGCAAAGACGTCTACGGTGAGATGGGTGCCAGCTTCCAAAGACCCGATTCCCTTGTTCGACATGCCCGTGAAAGCACTCCGTCGCAGGTCGTGAATCGTGACGTGGCCGCCTCGACCGTTGGTGATGCCTTCTGTAACCTTGGCCCACGCGCCGCGATAGTCTCGCACTGGTACGCCCTTTCGCGTGAACAGAGCATCCTGTGAACTCCGCCCGCCAGTAAGCTTCACGAGCATCTGGTAGATTTCCCCGTCGCGCTTGACCGGGACACGCGCTCCATTTTATTTTTTGTCGTGAACGCGGGCAGGCATGAAGACAGAAGATTTCGGGTCGAAATAGCTGACTGTCGCGTTCAACAGTTCGCTATAGCGAAACCCGAATTTAAAAGTCATCACAACCAGAACCTTTAACCAGAACATCTTGGGGTCATCAAACCGAGCCAGAACCGTTTTATAATTCTCGACGCACAAACGACCCTTGCGAACATGATTTTTCTCACTGTGCATCGCTGGGAAGTGAGGAAAGTTATCGTGGGCAATCTTTTCACGGTTATGGTTGAAAATCATTTGGAGAACACGGTTCTCGCGATTCCGAGTGACGTTTCCCGCGCCTTGCTTCATGCGTTGGGAGAGATACGCCGCGACTTTATCTTTCGTGACTTGAGTGGCGAGAAGGCCACCAAACGCCGCCTTCAAGTGGTTGTTCCATCGCTGGCGGTAATCCTCGGCGGTGCGGGGCTTGCAGGTTCGCTCGACTTCCGAAATCCAAATGTCGAACATGGATTGAACTGTGATCGGCTCAAAAGTCTTCGGTAGCTCCCCAACCCAATAACGGCGATAGTTTTTAGGTGTGAGTTGCAGGACTCAAAATCCGTTGGTCGCAAGGCCGTGTGGGTTCGACTCCCTCCTCCGGCACCATCGAAAACCCAATAAAACCGAAGTACTATTGTTGCCTCACTCCGCCCGTCGCTCTTGAGGTTCGCAGCCTGAATCACCACGGGTGAGGGCGTCTAGCAAATCATTTAAGTTTGACTTTATATTTCCGATAGCGCGTTTGAACGAAATCGCCCGCGCGGCGGACGCTTACGCGTGAGGCGAACGGAGGTTGGTTGCTTCTCGGTTGAGATAGGTTTCTGGGGAGGGGGTCCCTGTGACCCATCTACGACAGCACAAGGAGGTTAAAGTGGTTTTCAAAGATGGAAACGCGAAGCCAATCGGGAAGCGGTTCAGGCTTCGCGGTCGGATGTTGCCCGAAGGTGTCATTTACGCCAGTTGGGTGGACTTAGCGGGCGCGCCTATTCTTTCGCGCATTCGACCTCGGAAAAAGTGAGCATTACTTCCTTGTCCTCTACGTTAGACGCGTCGACGGTTACCGAGGCGGCATCGATGCGCGCCGGGATAGTGCAAGGGGCGGACCTGCGGGCGCCCCCTGCTTGCCCTGGGCCCAGGTCCTCCCAGGCTGAAACCGTGTAGTGTCGCGATTGGAGCAGCGTGAATTCGAATACACCCTCGCCAATTTTTTGCGCGGCCGGATTTGCTGTTCCGTCATCGGCCTTGGCCATAACTGTGAGGTTGCCGGGCAGCTGGTCATGCTCCCAATTGATACGTACCCGAAGGGGACGCGTGGGATATCCATTATGGAGCCTGATGTTGGCCTTTAGCAGTTGCTGCCCGTCTTTCAGTCGAATCGTTTCCGCATCGCCCCCAGCGGATGTGCCCGGATAGAACGACCGGGGGAAGGGCGAATTGGGATCGATGCGGTTCATCCGGTTATAGACGATAATGTATTCGCCCGGTCCGATGTGATCGAAATCGAAGTAACCTTTTGAGCCCTGAAAACTCCACAGGCTCCACAGCCCCGGATGCGTATCCGAGTATGGGCCTGCGCGATAGAGTTCAACCGATGCGAGCGCGAGCGATTTTCGGCCAGGAGCGAGAACCGAGCCGCGGATGTGTCCGGTAGGCAGCGCCTCCACGTCATACTCATAGCAAGCCCCGTTGGGGATTTTGAATGGGGGAAGACCGCCGTTGAGCGCCTTGTGGGTAAGCAACATTCGAAGGGACGGGTTTGCAGTAAAGCGATATTCCCCCGCGTGCACGTCGTAGAAGGTATAGATTCCGCCGGGGCTGGTGCTGGTTGAGAAGCGATCGTCGCGCGAACGCAGCCTGAGCGCGATATTCGGAACAGGATCCTCGGCATCATCGGGCGGACCTAAAAATGCTGGGTCCCTGCGGCGTACCATGCCGAAAACAGAAGCAACGCGCTGGCCGTTGCGCATCGCGAGCAACTGCGGCAACAAGGCCCGGCCCTCGCTTGCAGGCCGGGTGCCATTGCAGCTCGTGGCAAACAAGCGCCCTCCGCCTTTCTGCTGCGTGAATACGATATATTGTTTGCCTTTCTCGAAAAGATAGGCGCAGTCGCCGCCGGAAAAGACCTCCATCTCCGGTGCGTCGGGACCGGCGAATTTTTCGTCAATGTGGAAGTGATAGCGCGTCACGGACGTGCTAGGAGGGGCAGCGCTCGTAGCGGCGGCATTCGATTGCTGAGCTTCCGTGCTTGGATTCTCCGGAAACGCGCTGGTATTGGCGTCTTCGGCCGCTGCACCGGACGGCGCCGGAGAAGCAATGGGCCCCTCGATATCTGTGACGGTGCCGAGGAACACCACGTCACCTTTTTGCAGGCCCTGGCAAGCTCCCGGAGCATCTTGGGAGCATGCACACCCGCGCGCGTCGGAGGCGGCAACGAGCCAGATGAAAAACAGAAGCCAAGCAAATTCGTGTTTCCCCAGAATGTGATTCAATCCCTGTCCTCCGTAGGTCGTCCCTTTACATTTGCATTCGCTCAGGACAAGCCGTGGGAGAATTGTTCATTCTTGCTTGCGTCCTTGCCTATGCACTTTGGAACACACTTCGCAATAGGCATAACCACGACGCGCATGATAGCCGCGACACCAAAATGGCCCTCAGCATCCTCCCTTTCTAAGGGACCTTTGATTCTCGATTTCCGCCCCAATCTCAAATCCAAGGGCCTACTGGGCGAATGTCCCAAATCTGCCAAACAAGCCACCACCGTGGCCTGGCACAGCCCTTCCTAGCTCTGTCCTATTATTCGCGTTCTGCGCGTTCACGGCCCTAAACACGGGCGGGTTTGAATTCCGTGTCGGCGTCGCCAGTTAAGCTGGGCTCGTTTTTGTGGCGGGTATCCAGGCGGCGCTGTAACCAGGCGCCCAGTCGCCGAAAATGTCCCTTCCGCATAGCAACCTCGACGAAATTCAGCGGCAAAGCAAGCACTAGCCAATAGGGCCAAAGCGGGCGCCGTTCGCGCACGTAGCTTCCCTTCTGATCGAGCAATTGGGCCATCGTCGGTTCCACGCGTCCACCGGTTACGCGACTGATTTCCGTAAGCAGCGGAGCATTGATCTCGCGTGGCTTCATTTCCTCCGACTCGCGATAGAAACCCGCTTCGGGAAGCACGATCTCAGAGTTAGCCGAAACAATGCGGTACAAGCCGCGCTGATCGGCCGGGACCCGCGCTTCATAGTGCCCCGGAGCGGTTTCTTCAAGCGGCACGGAATGAGCAGCCTCACCGGGAGGCGTGACCATCACTTGCGGGGGCCCGGAGGTACCAGGAGGGGGCGTCATGTCCTTGTCCGCGTCACCAAGAACGTCGTAATAGACAACTGACTCCCCTTCGCGAGTTCCCGGGCGCACACCGGCACGCACGGTGCGGTCGCGATGCGAAACATCCCTCACCATTTGCGGCCACAGCGTGCCGTAAGCATTCCAATGAACCCAGTCCGCCGACCAGCGTGCTTTGGCGTCCGACAAGAAAGACACGACCCTGCCCAAGCCATACTGCCAGCGCACCAGCAAAGGCTCTCCGCTGTCCACACGCAAAATGGTTTCCGAACCCTTTTTTGCCTTTTCTTTGGCAAAGCCCAGCAAGTGCGGTGCGTTGCTGAAATCAATACCGTCAATGAATTCGACGGGCCGCACGCGAACCACTTTAACCGGGCGCTCCTCCACGGTGGACGCCTGCAGGTCGCGCGTTTCGCCGCTGATGACCTGCGGAATTTTATTGGGATCGTCGAGGAAATAAGACTTGCCTCGCGCCTCTCGCGCCAATTCTTCGAGCAACGACCGATCGACGTCGCTGCCAACGCCGATTGCCGAGATCGTGATGTGCTCGGCCGCAGCCGATTTCTCGAGCTGAGGCAAATTGCCGGGCGGCGAGACTCCGTCCGTCAGCAATATGATGTGCCGGCGGGTTACGTGTTCCGCCTTGATCGCATCGAATGCCATTTCCACGGCGGGATAAATTCGCGTGCCTCCGTCGGCCGTGATCGTGTTTATCAGTCCGCTGATGCGCGGCACGTCGGAAGCCATGCCCAATGGCACGACCCATTGCGGAGTTTCATCGAAAGCGATCACGCCGATTTTGTCGATCGGTCGAAGCGACGTGAGGCTCGCGCGCGCGGCTTCTCGCACCATGGCGATCTTCGGCCCATCCATGCTGCGCGACTTGTCAAGCACCAGCACCAGCGCTGTGGGCTCTTCCGGAGGCGGTGGAGGATCTCCGCTGACGGGAAGAAGCTTTTCCAAGGGAGTGTGCGGATCGACCGCGAGCTGCGCATTGTTTTCACCGGCAATGAAAATGAGTCCGCCGCCAGTGAACACATACTTCTCAATGGCATCCTGCTCGGCGGCCAGGAGGGGATGATCGGGATAATTGTCGAGCACAACAGCATCCCAGTTCAGTCCCTTCGGATCGACCGGAAAGGCTGCCGCAGGTTCCACGTCGACTTGAGCGCGCTTGAGAGTTTCCAGGAGCGGCTCGGAAGGCCCTTCGCCACCAGCAATATAAAGCACGCGAGGCCGCCGGACGGTGATCGCTTGCGAGAACAAGACCTGCTCGATGCCAGCCGCTCCGAGGTGAACTTCCACGAGATTCACACCCGGCTCGGTCATGTGCGAGGCAAGATCAACGGCGTTGGTGCCCGCCTTCAAATCCACGGTCGCTGAAGCAATTTCCTGACCCTGCGACGTCATCCAGACGCGTCCCGAAAACGCACGCGAGCTTTCGACGCCCAGCGACAACGTGAATCGTTCGCCGGAAAACACCTGCTGGGGAGATGCAACGCTCTCAAGTTGCACCGGCAGGCGCGCAGTACCGCCTGAAGGCACGGTAAACACTTCGACGCCGCGTTCGCGGGCGCGAATTGCCTCGCCCAATGCGTCGCCTCGATTTTCATTTCCGTCGCTGATCAGCACAACCCGGCGCGCGCCTTGCTGCGGGAACGTGCTAAGGGCAAGCTGCAAAGAGCCTTGGATATCTGTCGCCATCCCGTCCATCGGGTCCAGTCCCTGCGGTATGGTCACTTTGTCGGCCTGCGAAGCAACGGGTTGAAGACGCGCATTCTCTGCGAACGTAATCAGCCGCAGTTCCGCGCCCGATTTTTTACGTACCAAGTCACGAAGGATGGCTTGACCACGATCAAGAGACTCGCGCGGCATGCTCGAAGAAGTGTCCATGACGAGGGTGACGGCCAATTTCTGCACAAGAATCCGCGCCCAGGGATCAGCCAGCGCGATAATCAAAAAAACGAATACAATGCTCTTGAGCGCCAGGCACGCGCGGGAAGTGCCCGGAGACTTCCGCATCTGCATCCACACCAAGGGCAGCAGCAGGAGAAGAAGAAAGAATATGGGACGTTCAAACGTCATGCTGCCGCCTGTCTAACAAAATTAGACAATCAAGTTAGGTAATGAAATTCGGATCAAGCGCCTCATCGTGCTGCGGGCTTCGCTCGGTCGCGACCGGCCGCTCCCGCGGCACTGTATCCCGATACATCTGCTGAGCCGTTACCGCGTCCCGATTGACCCGCGCTGAGTAGAACAACCACCACTCCGCCCAAAGAGCGAGAATTGCCAATATCGCCAGCATACGCCACAAATAATTCCCCTGATAAGGGATCACTTCGGTCTGCGCCAGCGATTTCTCGGCGTCCGTTGCTTCGATCCTTTGCGAAGGCAAAAGTGCCGGCGCATTCACCGCAAACGTTGTCGTGCGGTTTGCGCCAATCACGCGATACAAGCCGGCATCGAGCGCCAGAATGTGCAAGTTCGATCCGTTGCGCGCGAACGGAACCTCCGCGCCCGATGGAGCGAGCACTCGCGCCGCGGGCCCCGGCAAATCCAATTCGCCCGCCGAAAGCGAACCCGAAACGTCCTCAATCGGATGCGTCAGCCACTCCACACTTCCTGCGATTAGCAGAGGAAACGCCGACTGCTGCGGGAAATTGGAATCATGAGGATCGAACCCGACAATCAGTACCCTGTGCCGGTTCTGCTCCCGTGCCACAATGAGCGGGATCGGCGGATGCCCTTCTCCGGATGCGAGCACCGTGTCCGTATGCCGCACATCGAGCGCCGCAGCATTCCGCACGCTGATGTCCCGCGTGCGCACCCAGCGTGTCGCAGCGTGCTGTGGGTTCCAATCGGTCACGCGAATAGGACGAAGCGATACCTTGCCCTGTCCTCGCACGAAATAGATGGAATTCACAGAAGGCGCGACCGGCGGAGCAGCGCTATCGTAGATCGACATGTCCGGCGGGGGACTCAACGTCCCCCCAGGACTCAGAAACTCAACCTTGAGATAAGGATTGGTCGCAAGCACCGGCCGTAAATCATCCTCAAAACTCTTGCGCGCCGTGAACACGGCGACGCGCACCGGCCGGAACGCCGGAACGTATACGATGGCGCGATCATCGGCTTTCAGGTCGTCTGAAGGAGTAATCTGCGCTTCAAGCAATCCACCTTGCGCGGTGGTGAATTCGTCATTCAGACCCGCTAGCTGGCCCGGCGCAAGTGAAACGTTGCGTTGCAGCAGCGGTTGCCCGGCAACCGAAAGCTTCAGAGCAAGATTCGCCTTAGAGTCACTGTAATTTTTCAGCTGAGTAAGCAGATGCCAGCGCTCCGGCTGCGTCGAATCGCGCTGCAAAGCAAGCCGCGTGATCCCGTGGTTCGCGATCGCTTCGTCGGCGCCCACGAGACGAACGAGAAACTGAGGATGGTCCCCGCTGCCGTCGACCGCTCCCAATTCCTGGCGGAACTCGTCGACTTTTTTCGCCTGCCGCTCGTCGACCATCCCAGGCCCAATGTAAACCAGGAGTCCCCGCCGCGAACCAGCCAGGGCAGCGCGGCCGGCCTCAAGGGCGCGCGGAAGGTCCGCAATGCTGCTCGCGGGACGCAACTGCGCAACAGTTCGCCGCTGGGTCGCGCGATCGTTTGAGAAAGGCAAGATTGGCAGTGCATCCGCTTCCGCACGCAGGAGCAGCACATCATCCGCAGCCGGTAGAGCGTTCAGAAAGCGATCCCCCTCTTGCCGTAGCCGATCGATCCAGCGGGATTCTCCGGCAGGTTGCACCTGGGACCAAATCGACGCATCGAGCACCAATACAACGCGACGGCCTTCCATCACGTTGCCCCAACGCGGATTCGCCAGCGCAAGAATAATGAACAGCAGAAACAATATTTGTGCCAGAAGCGCCCACGGCTCGCGAAGCCATCGGCGCCGACGGTAGACACTTGGCGGCAAATCGGCCCAGAATCGCAGTGTAGAAACACGGCGGCGCATGGGGCGCTGGTGCAGATAAAGCCACAAGGCAAGCCCCGCCACACCCAGCCAAAAGCCGAGCACCTGAAGCGGAGTCAGCGCCAACCAGCTCACGCGAGCACCTGCCCGCTTCGCAAGCTCTGCAACACGAATTCCTGATAGGGAACGTTGGTAACCGCCCGCGCGTAGCGCCCGCCATTGCGAAGAGCGAGCCGCTGCAACCGGTTCGAGAATTCCAGAAAGGTTTTTTCGTAAAGTGCGGCTTTCTCCCGAGAGCACTCGATCGTGCGCCGGATTCCCGTTTCCGCTTCCTCTAGCATGAGTTCGCCGAAGGCCGAGGGCCGCTGCTCCTCGGCGCTGTGCACCTGCACGATCACGAAATCATGTCCTGCCGAGCGCATCACTTCCATGGAGCGCTTGGCTCCCTCTTCATCAAAGAAATCCGATATCAGCACCGCAATTCCACAGGAGGGGAAATTGGCCACGAATTCCTTCGCACATCGATACAAATCGGTGCCGCCCTTGGTTGATAGATCGCTCAAAAACTGAAGAATCGGCCAGAAATTCTCGCGTCCGCCGGCAACCTGAATTGGTTTATGCAGGCGTTCCGCAAAAGGAATGATCGCCGTCATATCCAGACGCAACAAAGCGAGATAGCAGAACGTCGCGGCCAGCCGCTGGGCATAAAAAAATTTCGATTCCGCCGCTTCTTCGCAATCCATGGACTCGCTGCTGTCGAGCAAAATCCGCACCGGGACGTGCCGCTCGGTCTCGAAGATTTTCAGAAAAAGCTTGCCCAGCCTTAGGTAAGCGCTCCAATCGAGAAAGCGGGGATCGTCGCCCGCACTGTAGCGGCGATAATCGGCGAATTCCATTCCCGGACCATGACTTCGGGAACGGTGGTCGGCGCCGATCGGACCCGTGAGGTCCTCGCGACACAACAGTGTGATCTCTTCGAGGGTTTTTAGGAAGTCGCGATCGATTAACAGAGGAGAAGCCATGTCAAAAGGTTAAGATGGAGCGGTTTCGAACGGCAATTCTTCGGCCGCGCAAAACCGCTTTGCCTCGGAACTCCCTTCAATTCTTGCTTGTAGCTCCGGCAATCTCTTCGAGCAGATCGTCGGCCGCCCGGCCGTCCGCCTGAGCCTCGAAATTCAATATGATTCGATGCCGCAGAGCGGGTTTGAGCAACGCGCGAATGTCGTCCGTACTGACGTTGAACCGACCATTCAAAAGCGCGCGCACCTTCCCGCCGAGGATCAAAGCCTGGGCGCCGCGCGGCGAACTCCCGTAGCGAATATATTTGTTGGCCAGGGCGTTGGCACGTCCGTCGGAATGCGTCGCGAGAACCAGGCGAACCACGTAGTCTTGCACGTGAGGCGCGAGAGGAACCATGCGCACCACGTGACGCATCTCGAGAATTTGCGGGCCGGTCAGCACATGGTGGACTTCCGGTTCGGCGCCCTGCGTCGTTCGGTCGAGAATATCGTGGAGCTCCTGGCGGGCAGGAAACGGCACGCGAATCTTGAACAGAAAGCGGTCCAGCTGCGCTTCCGGGAGCGGATAGGTTCCTTCCATCTCGAGCGGGTTCTGCGTGGCCATTACAAAAAACGGCTCTTCCAGCATGTGCGTGGTGTGGCCAACGGTCACCTGCTTTTCCTGCATCGCTTCAAGCAGCGCCGACTGTGTTTTTGGCGTGGTCCGGTTAATTTCGTCCGCAAGAAGAAGGTTCGTGAAGATGGGTCCCGGTTGAAAATCAAGGACCTTCCTTCCGTCGCTGTTGTCCTGTACCACCGATGTGCCTATCACGTCAGCCGGCATGAGGTCCGGTGTGAACTGGATTCGCGAATATTTCAACGACACAGCTTGCGCCAGCGTGCGAACCAGCAAGGTCTTGCCAACTCCCGGAACACCTTCGAGCAGCACGTGGGCGCCCGCCAACAAAGCGACGAGAACGCCCTCGACCACTTCACCCTGCCCCACGATCGCCTTTGAGATCTCCTTCCGGACTTCCACCATCTTTTCCGAAAGCGATTCGATCTGGCGTTCCAGCGCTGGGTCGCTCTTCTGATTTTCGGTCAACACTATTGCCCGTCCTTTGTCCGTTAACCGCCGGCAAAATTATTCGGGTGCCTTGTCCGAATGTTCGAAGTACCGCTGCACGTACAGTCGATAGCGCACCGGAATGTTTTCCTGCTCCGCCCCTTTGATCGCCGTCACCGGCTGGGGCTTTATGTCTCGCAGTGGCAATTGCGCTGTACCAGCAGCAGAAGTGGTTCGAATTCGCCCCTGCTGACGAAAATTGTTAGCTTCGAGGTCTACACGATCAGCAACCGTATTGGACGGGGGCGGAGGCGAAGACTTGGGTGCCTGCTTCGGTACCGGTGTGCTTCCGTTCCCCGCACCGCCACCGGGTTTCTTTGAACCCGGCGACGACCCAGAGTCCTTCTGATCGCTGCTGTCCTTTGAATTTTCGGACTTCGCACCCTGCCCAGGAGAATTGCCCGCTTGCTGCGAAGAACCGGCGGCAGAGGGCTGGCCTCCCGATTCGCCGGGCGAGGTTGAAGGCTGGCCAGCCATGTTCTTCATGAGATTCTTCAGCGCCTGCAAAACGGAATTCGAAGCGGATTGCTGATCGCTCGCTTGCTGCTGTTCGCTGGCCCCGCTTTGGTTTCCATTTTCACTCGGCAAAGGTTGATTCGCATCAGCCGATTGCTGATTCTGGGGTGAGTCGGCCGCTTGGCTGGTATCCTGCCCTTGGCCCTGCGCGCCCGCATCGGCTGTCTGGGGATCGCCCGCTTCTCCAGGCTCACCCGTATTCCCCGCTTGCGAATCCTCATCCCAGTCTCCGTCAGGAGCCATGCCGTCTTTGTTCGCTTGCGAAGGATCGTCCCCGTTTTTCGCGTCAGGCAAACCAGGAACCGTTTCTGCGTCCGC
>Ga0182024_10012479_pt1 | contig 16808 bp, 13 predicted proteins | sample P32metaG_FD_120480 | JGI IMG/M metagenome (GOLD analysis project Ga0182024, IMG submission 120480) | Permafrost microbial communities from Stordalen Mire, Sweden - P3-2 metaG (Illumina Assembly) | ecosystem: Environmental > Terrestrial > Soil > Wetlands > Permafrost | place: Sweden: Stordalen... | reverse complement strand
GGCCGACCCGCATGTCCACCTGCTGGAAGTGGTCGAAGTCGATCAACTACCGCCCGGCGCCCACCCGCCCGAGGGCGGTGTGCCGCCGCCGGGTTGGCCCTGGTTGGGCGGCGGGGAGGTGGTGGTGGTCGTCGGCGTGGTCGTCGTCGGCGTGGTGGAGGTGGTGGTCCCCGAGCCGCTGGCCGAGGCGCCGCCCGTGCTCGGCGAGCTGTTCGAGTCCGAGGAGGTCGACCCTGACGGTGGCAGCACCGTGTCGACGGTGGTCGTCGTGGTCGTGCCCGTGGTGGTGGTCGTCGTGGGTGTTGTGGTGGCCGTCGTCGTGGTGGTGGTGGCGACGCCGGCGGCCTTGGCCGGCTTGTGATGGGTGGAGCGGGCGGTCGTCTGCTTCAGCGCGGTCCGGACGCTGCCCGATGGGCTCACGGCAGCGCCTCCGGATGAGGTGCTGGCGAGCGGGGGCGTGACCGGCGGGCGGTGGTGGACGGCGTGATCGACCTCCACGGCACCGGCCGCGACCAGCGCGGCGGCGGCGATCCCGACCGCCGCTTTGCCGGCCAGAGCGCCGACTCCGGCCGAGACCAGGCTGCTGGCGCTGGTGACTCCGGCGGCCGCGGCGCCCGCGCCTCCGGCTGCTGCTCCGGCTCCGCCGGCGGCGGTGGAGGAGGCTGCGGCTCCGGCCGAGGAGGAGGCGGCGGCTCCTGCGCTCGAGCCCGCCGAGTGACCCAGATGGGCCAGGACGAGCTTGCGCAGCAGGGCCAGCGGACCGAGCGGAAGCAGCAGGGCCAGCGACTTGCTGGTGTCTTTGAGCTGTGTCTGGAAGCTGGCGCAGCGAGTGCAGGTCTTCAGGTGGCGGCGGACCAGGGGGCTCGGCTTGCGCAAGATGCCCTCGGCCACCTCGCCGAGCTCGATCCGCACCTCAGCGCAGGACAGCGCGCGCGCCTCGGCGGCTTCGGCCAGGCCGATCCGAGCCCGGACCAGCAGCGACTTGATGCTGGGCACGGTGGTTTCCATGGCCTCGGCGATCTGCTCATAGGACAGGGCATCCATCTCGCGCAGGACGAGGGCGGTGCGCTGGGTTTCGGGCAGGCGCTGGATGTCGACGACTAGGAGGCGGAACTCCTCACGCTCGTGGACCAGATCGGCGGTGGTGGTGCCGTGGTCGTGCAGGTGGACGTCCATCGAGTCCATCCCCACGGCTGTAGCCCGGCGCAGGTGGTTGAGGCTGCGGTTGCGGGCGATCCGGTAGAGCCAGGGCCGGACGTTGATCGGGCGCTCGTCGGCCAGGATGGCGTTGTAGGCGGCGGCCATCACGTCCTGGAGAACATCCTCGGCGTCCTCCCGGGAGCCGAGCATGTGCCGGCAGAAGGCCAGAAGGCGCGAGTTGTAGCGCGCCACCAGCACCTCGAAGGCGGCATCGCTGCCCCGCCGGACGAGGTGAACCAGGCGCTCGTCGGACTGCAGGCGCAGCAGGGGCGACCGGCCCTGGAGGCCGAGCCCACCCGAGTATTTGAGAGCAGAAACCTCCACCGATCAGCCAGGGCCGCGGACCGCGTCCGTCCGTGTGGACACCGTAGCAGCGCAAAGGTTGCGCTTAAGGTTCCCAGCGGGGCCCGCACTACCGGCGCGGCCGCTGCGCGCATTAACATCCTCGCGCGCGCCCGGGTAGACAAATTGGCAAAGTCGGCGCTCTTAAAAAGCGCTGCCCGAAAGGGCACTGCGGGTTCGATCCCCGCCCCGGGTATGCCTTCCGGCCGCGCATTCAGGCGCGGATGTGCGGTGACACGGTTCCGCGCTGGTCAGATGAGTTGGTTGGCGAAGAAGAAGTAGGCCAGGAAAGGAAGCATCGCCACCACGCCGGCGGTGAGCGATGCCGCCAGCCAGCCACGCATCCGCACGATCAGCAGCGCGGCGGGGAGGAGCATTGTGTCGGTGCGCCAGTAGGAGACATTGGCCTGCGTGAGGGGGAACAGCCAGAACACCAGCACGAACAGCATCAGAAGGTGCTCCCAGCGGTCGGCGAAGCCACGGGCCGTCCGGATCGCCACGGCAATCAGCAGCGACAGGCAGATCGCCGTGACGACGACGGCCTCGGCTGCCTTGATCCCAGCCACCCCGGTGGGCGCGGCGCGAAACGCGCTTTCGATCGCGGGCCACAGTTGCGTCCAGGGGAAGTGGATGCCGTGCTGGTACTTGGCCTGGATCATGAAGTATGAGTTCCAGCGTCCGGTCTCGGCCCAGAAGACGCCGAGGGCGGCCAGCAGCCCGGCGACGGCCAGGCCGGCTGAGCCGATCGCGCGCAGCACGCGTCGGGGCAGAAGCTCGGGGCCGGGTGCCGCCAGCGCCCAGATCGCGATCACAGCCGCGATGGCCACCGCGGTCGCGTAGTCGAACGCCGCCGCGCCGCCGGCCAGCCCGGCCCACAACCAGTGGCGGCGCTCCAGCATCAGCAGGCACACGAGCAGGAAGAACACCGTCATCGACATCGGGAATACGGCCCGCATGTAGATCCCGCCCGGATCGAAGGCGGCGAAGGCCAGCGCCACGTAGCGCACCGGCGAGTCGGTGCGGCTGAGGAAGCACTTCCACAGCAGGATCAGCGTGGCCAGCGCGAACAGCCAGGAGATCACGGCTCCAGCGGCGATCGCCGGTGCCCCGAGATCGACCAGCAGGGCCAGCACGGCCGGGAAGCCAGGGAACCAGCCCGCGTTTCCGCACCAGGCTCCGGGCTGGGCAGCGCACTTGAACAGCGTGTAGCCGTGCGTGGCGATCTGAACGTAGAGGACCGAGTCATAGTGGTACCAGGTCCGGCTGCTGGCGAAAGCCGAGCCTTGCGCCTTGGCGGCCACCCACAGGACCAGCGTGACCCCGAGGAAGGGCCAGCACCGGCGGTCCCAGCTCGGCCACCCAGTCGCGCCCGGGCCGCTGGCGCGCGATCCGCCACCACCCGCGCGCGACCCGCCCGCGCTGGCGCGCGTCCGCCGTGTCCGCCGTGTCCGTCGTGAGCTCAGCCACGGCCCAGCTCGCCTGATCCGCATCCCATGGCGGGAGGCTCTCACGTTTGTGGCCCAGCCCGGGCTCAGGCGGCCGCCGGCGCCCTCCCCGGAACGCAGCCGGAACCGCCTGGCACCGCGTCAACTGAACCATACCGTTCAGGGTCACCGTAAAGTGGAGAATCGCGACGGTTCCCATTTGACGCGGTGATCGACGCGCTGCTAGCGTCGCCCGCCGAGTCAGGCGTGGGAGGAGCGCGCGAATCCAGGGTCGATGTCGGAGCTGCGTGGGTGCGTAATTCGAGTTTGATCGGTCGAATTGCAGGGGTCGGAGCCGTGCTGGTCGCGGTGATCGCGGTCATCCTGATCGTGCTCGGAGGCGGGTCCTCGTACTCGGTCAAAGCGATCTTCGCCAACGCCAGCCAGCTCGTCACCGGCGACGAGGTGCAGGTGGGCGGCACGTCGATCGGGACGGTCAGCAGCATCGCCCTGACCACGAACGGCGAGGCCGCGCTGACCCTCAACATCACCGACAGCAAGTTCACGCCGCTGCGCCAGGGCACCCAGGCGACGGTGCGCGAGCTGTCGCTGTCGGGCATCGCCAACCGCTACGTGGACCTGACGATGGGCGCGCCCAACGACCGCGGGATCCCCAATGGCGGCACGATCACCCAGACCCACACGACCAGCGAGGTCGACCTCGACGAGCTGTTCGACACGCTGAACACGCCCACCCGGCGCGGCCTGCAGGAACTGATCCAGGGCACGGCCTCGCAGTACGCCGGCGCCGGCAAGAAGGCGCAGATCGCCTGGCAGTACCTGAACCCGGCCGTGGCCTCGACCACGATGCTGTTCGACGAGCTCAACCAGAACACGTCGAAGTTCACCCAGTTCATCGTCAAGTCGGGTCACCTGTTCACCGACATCGCCTCGCGCCAGGCCGACCTGAGCGCGCTGATCAGGAACCTCAACACGACCACCTCGGCCCTGGCCGCCCAGCACACGGCCCTGGGCGAGTCGATCAGCGACCTGCCGGGGTTCATGCGCCTGGCCAACACCACGTTCGTCAACCTGCGCACCGCGCTCGGTGTGCTGACGCCGCTGGTCAACGCGTCAAAGCCGGTCGCGCCGAAGCTCCAGAAGCTGCTCGTCCAGCTGCGCCCGCTGGCCAACGACTCGATCCCGACGATCCGTGACCTGGCCAACATCGTCTCCAAGCCGGGCGCCGACAACGACCTGACCGACCTCACCCGGCTGGGCGTGCCGCTGGCCGATGCCACCGTGCGCAACATCTACGCGGACGGCAAGTCACGGCCCGGCGCCTTCCCGGAGTCGACGACCGCGCTCAACGACTCGACTCCGGAGCTCGCCTTCGCGCGCCCCTACTCGGTCGACCTGACCGGTTGGTTCGAGGGCTTCTCGCATCCGGGCGGCTACGACGCCAACGGCGGCTTCAGCCGTGTGGCACCGGTGATAGGTGTCTCATCCACCAGCTCCAGCGGCCTGCTCACCGTCGACTCGGCGCTGGCCGATCCGGCCCAGCGCGCCTCGGCGACCTACGGCTCGAGCAGCCCGCTCGTCACCAACGACGGCGACCGCTGCCCGGGCTCGATGGAGCGCGGTGCCATGTGGTACCCGTACAGCGGCTACGCCTGTAGCCCCAACCAGCAGCCGACCGGGTCATGAAGCGGATCCTCCTGAGCGGCTCGATCTTGGCGGCAGTGGTCGCGTTCGTGATCCTGACCACCGGTGCTGCGGGCACGGGCAGCCACGCCACCTCCTACAAGATCGACTTCGACAACGCCTTCGGGCTGGTCACCGGCGCCGACTTCAAGGTCTCCGGGGTCCCGGCGGGAGAGATCTCGGCCATCAACCTGAACCAGAAGACGCTGCAGGCGGTGGTCACGGTGACGATCAGCCAGCCCGGCCTGGGGGCCTTCCACTCCGACGCCACCTGCGACTCCGAGCCCCAGTCGCTGATCGGCGAGTACTTCGTCTCCTGCCAGCCGGGGACCAGCGGCCCGGTCCTGCGCTCGGGGGCGACGATCCCGGTCACCCACACCCAGTCGACGATCCCCGCCGACCTGATCCTCAACATCTTCCGGATGCCCGAGTCCGAGGGGCTCAACCTGATCATCAACTCGCTCGGCGCGGGCGTGGCGGCCCGCTCCACCGACCTCCAGGCGGCGCTCGACCGGGCCGTCCCCGCGCTCACCCAGACCGACAACCTGCTCAACCTGCTGGCCAACGACTCGCACACGCTCCAGTCGCTGACCGCCAGCTCCAACCAGGTGATCACGGCGCTGGCCAACAACACCGGCGCCGTCACCCGCTTCATCCAGTACGCCAACCGGGCGGCCACCAACACGGCCGCCCAGAAGACCGCCTTCAAGCAGACCCTGGCTGACCTGCCCGGCTTCCTGTCCGAGCTCCAGCCCGCGATGAGGAAGCTGGACGCAGCCACCGCGTCGAACACGCCCGTGGTGGAGAACCTGCACGAGGCCGCCGGCCAGCTCGACCAGTTCTTCACCGACCTGCCCGGCTTCGCCCACTCGGCGCTGCCCGCCACCCGCGCGCTGGGCAAGGCGTCGGTGACCGGGCGGGTAGCGATGATCGCGGCCAAGCCGACGATCGCCGAGCTGGAGAAGTTCGCCAAGCCCACGCCGGAGCTGGCCAAGAACCTCTCGATCGTGCTGCCCGACATCGATACCCAGAGCCGGGCCACCGAACGCAACTCGCGCAGCCCGAGCGGCAAGGGCTACAGCGGTCTCGAGGCGGTGCTCCAGTTCGTGTTCAACCTGGCCGGCGCCACCAGCTACTACGGAAACTTCGGGCACGAGCTGGCGGTCGATGCGTTCGCGAGCTCGATGTGCTCGGACTACGCCAGCCCGCAGTCGTCGGCCAACAGCCTGGCCCAGGACGGAGCGGCCTACCGATCCTGCTACGCCTTCCTGGGCAAGAACCAGCCCGGCGTCAACGAGACCGATCCCTCGGACCGCTCGGCCTGCGTGCCCGATCCGGGTGGCGCGCCTCCGGGCAGGAAGGGCCCCAGCACCTCCGCGTGCAAGCTGAGCGCCAGCCCGTCCAGCCCGCTGTCGAAGTCGGCCGGTAAGGCGAAGACGTCGGGTTCGAGCAAGTCCAGCTCAGGGGCGAGTTCGAAGGTCGGATCGACGCTCAACAAGATCGTCTCGGGGCTGAAGGGCACAGGCAAGAAAGCCAAGTCCAAACTGAAGAAGGCCACCAGCACGCTGAAGTCGCTGCTCGGATCCCTGGGTAGCAGCAGCGGCAGCTCGTCGACCACGAGCCAGGCCCAGCAGCTCCTCAACTACCTCCTGTCGCCATGAGAGACGGCACCAAAAAAGCACCGTCGGCATTCACCAACCCGGTGCTGGTCGGGGCGGTCACCGTGCTCGTGCTCGTGGTGGGGATGTTCCTGGCCTACACCGCCAACGTGGGCCTGCCGTTCGTGCCCTCGCGGGAGCTGAAGGTCGACATCTCCGACGGCTCTGATCTGGTGAACGGCAACGACGTGCTGGAGTCCGGCTTCCGGATCGGGTTCATCCAGTCGATGCGCTCGATCGTCCTGCCCAACGGCCAGCCGGCCGCGCAGCTGACCCTCGACCTGAGCGCCGCCAAGGGCAAGCTGCCCGTCGACTCCACCGCCACGATCCTGTCGCGCTCGGTGCTCGGCCTGAAGTACGTGAACCTCACGGTCGGCCACGCCAAGCAGATCTTCAAGGACGGGGCCACGATGCCGGTCAGCCAGACCACCGTCCCGGTGCGGCTGGATCAGATCTATGACTCCTACAACGGGCCGACCCGGAATGCCGTGATGCAGAACCTGGTCGGGTTCGGCAACGTGTTCGCGGGCCGGGGCTCGTCGCTCAACGACACGATCGCCGCGCTGCCCTCGCTGCTCGGGCACCTCACGCCGGTGGCCCACTACCTGTCCCAGCCGGGCACCGAGCTGACCCGCTTCTTCCGCTCGCTGAACGCATTCACCAGCGCCGTGGCGCCGGTCGCGCAGACCAACGTGCAGCTGTTCGCCGACATGGCCACCACCTTCGAGGCCATCTCCCAGAGCCCGAGCGACCTGCAGGCGACGATCAAGGACTCGCCGGGGACCCTGCAGGTCTCCACCCAGTCGCTCAAGGTCCAGCAGCCGTTCCTGAGCAACCTGGCCACGCTGGGCACATACATGACGCCGGCCACAGAGGAGCTCAAGAAGGCACTGCCCAACATCAATCCGGCCATCGTGGCGGGCACCAAGACGCTGATCCGCACCCCGTCGCTCGACCGGCACCTCCAGCAGGTGATGAACGCGCTCAAGAACCTGGCCCAGACACCCAGCACCGGCGTGGCCCTGAACGGGCTCGCCTCGACCGTCGACGTGCTCAACCCGACCGTCCGCTACCTGGGCCCGTATGTGACCGTGTGCAACGACTTCAACTACTGGTTCACGAACCTGGCCGGTGACCTCGACGAGGAGACCAACTTCGGCTACGCCCAGCGAGCGATGCTGATGTTCGGCGACACCGCGGAGTCCAACAACGTCGGCAGCCAGGGCGCCGAGGCGCCGGTCAACGGCGGCGCCTCGTCCGGAACCGGGGCGGAGGAGTACGCCCACGGCCCGGTTTACGGCGCCGCGGTCTCGGGCAGCGGCCAGGCGGACTGCGAGACCGGTCAGCGCGGCTACCCGAAGAAGCTCAACCACCTCGATCCCCAGCGTCGCGACTTCGACACCGACTCCCACACGCCCGGCCTGCAGGGCCCCACTTGGGACGGAATCAACCGCGTGCCCAGGGGCGAGACGTTCAGCCGAGTGCCCGAGCTCGGAGCCAAAGCCCCCTTCGTCGCCAGCAACCAGTGAAACGCATCCACCTCAGCAAGTTCCAGTCGGGTCTCCTCGGGATCATCCTGATCGCGGCGATCACCTACGGGTGCTACACGAAGTTCGCCAACCCGTTCTCCAACCCGTTCACGGTCCACGCCACGTTCTCGTCGGCCAACGGGATGATCCAGGGTGCGCCGGTGCGGATCGCCGGCGTGCAGGTGGGCACGGTCACGGCGATCAACACGATCGGCAGCGCCTCCGACGGCAAGCAGGGCGCCGACGTGACCATGGAGATCGACAGCAACGGGCTGCCGATCCACCGCGACGCCACCTTCTACATCCGGCCGCGCATCTTCCTGGAGGGCAACTTCTTCGTCGATGTGAACCCGGGAACGCCGGAAGCCCCGGCCGTGCACAGCGGCCACACATTCCCCATCCAGCAGGGCGCCGAGCCGGTCCAGTTCGACCAGCTGCTCACCTCCCTGCAGGCCAACACCCGCTCGAGCCTGCAGACGCTGATCAACCAGTACGGCAAGGCCGTGTATCTGGGAGGCAAGTCGTTCAACTCCTCGATCCAGTACTGGGAGCCCGCCTACAAGTACTCGGCGATCGTCACCCACGACTTCCTGGGCAAGCGGCCGAACGACCTCGCGACCTGGATCGGCAAGGGCGCCACGGTGTCCGCGGCGCTCGACGCCCACCCGGAGAACCTGGAGAACCTGATCACCGACTTCAACACGACGGCCTACTCGTTCGCCCGCGAGAACACGGCCCTGGAAGCGGCGGTGGCCGAGCTGCCCAAGACGCTGTCGGCGGCGATCCCCGCGTTCAACGCGCTGAATGCGGCCTTCCCGCCCCTGGAGCGCTTCGCCCGGGCTCTGATCCCCGGCGTCAAGTCCTCCGGCCCGACGATCGACGCCAGCCTCCCGTACATCACCCAGCTGCGCCTGCTGGTCCAGCCCTCCGAGTTGCGCGGGCTGACCGCCGATCTGGCCGTGACCATCCCGGCCCTGGCCAAGCTCACCAAAGAGACGATCCCGCTGATGAAGAACGTGGTCCGGCCGACCTCCAGCTGCGTCGTCAACGAGATCTACCCGTGGTCACAGCTGACGCTCAACGACGGCAAGTTCAGCGGTCAGCCGGGCTTCCCGCTGCGCAAGGTCTTCCAGGAGGGCGTCGACTACCTGCCCGGGCTGGCCGGCGAGACCCGCAACTTCGACGCCAACGGCCCCTACATCCGAGTGCTGGGCACCGGCGGCACGGACACCTACTCGCTCTCCCCGGGCATGTTCGGCCAGTCGCTGGAGGCGATCGCCGGCACCGAGCCCGCGCCGGTCCCGTTCGGCAAGATCCCGCCGCTCAAGCCGCACACCCAGTGCGAGACGCAGGCCGCCATCACCCAGGCCGAGCTCGATAACGGCGGCCAGGGCGCCGCACCCACCAAGGAGTCGACCAGTCTGTCCGCTCCGGGCGCCACCGCCGAGTGGGACTCGGCTGTGACGGCCGCGATCGCCCAGATCCAGCAGCTGGTCACGCCGCAGCACATCAATGTCGTCAAGTCCGCCAGCCTCAAGAAGCTCCTGCCATGAAGCGCGCGATCAAGACTCACTCCACCGACTTCGCGGCCATCCTGGTGCTGCTGGTGCTGGCCGTGCTGGTCAGCGGCTACGTGCTCAACCACCAGGGCCTGCGCTTCCCACTGATCCAGTCGACACCGTTCACCGACTACGTAGTGCTGCAGACCGGCCAGGCGATCACCCCGGGCCAGGGCCAGAGCGTCCGCGTGTCCGGCGTGCAGGTCGGGACGATCGGCAACATCCAGCTCCAGGACGGCCGCGCCCGGGTGGCGCTGGACATCCTGCCCCAGTTCCGCCACCTGATCCACACCGACGCCACAGCCCTGCTGCGCCCGCGCACCGGTCTGGACGACATGTTCATAGAGCTCGATCCGGGCATCAAGCCCTCCCCGGTGGCCAGGGTGGGTTTCACGATCCCGATGTCCAACAGCCTCCCGGATGTGACCCCGGACGAGGTGCTGGACGAGCTCGACTCCGACACCCGCGCCTACCTGGATCAGCTGATCAACGGCGCCGGCATAGGCCTCAAGAACCGCGGTGACGAGCTGGCGCAGGTATTTGAGCGCTTCGAGCCCACCCACCGGGACCTGGCCCGCGTCAACGGGGCCGTCGCGAAGCGCGGAGGTGACCTCCAGCAGCTGGTTAACAGCCTGGCCCGCCTGAACACCGCGCTGGCGGCCAAGCAGCAGCAGATCGTGCAGCTGATCGACTCGAGCTCGGTGGTCTTCCACGCCTTCGCCAGCGAGGACAACAACGTCTCAAAGGCGGTGGCGCTGCTGCCCGGAACGCTCCGCCAGACCACCGCCACCCTGCAGAGGGTGCAGGCGTTCGCCGACCAGCTCGGGCCGGCCGCCGAGAGCCTCTTGCCCGCGGCCCGGGCGCTGCCCTCCGCCAACGCCGCGCTCAAGGCCCTGGCCGTGCCCTCGACGCCGATCGTCAAGAACGAGATCAGGCCGTTCGTGATCGCCGCCCGGCCGGTGGTCCGCTCGCTGCGCCCGGCCGCCGTCAACCTGGCCAAGGCCACGCCCAACCTGGACACCAGCTTCCACGTGCTCAACGACTTCGTGAACATGCTCGGCTACAACCCGGGCAACACGATGCACGGCTACCTGTGGTGGCTGGCCTGGGTCGATCACAACGCTCGCTCGCTGTTCTCGAGCCAGGACGCCAACGGCGACTTCCGCAACCTCTTCCTGCAGACCAGCTGCGCCAGCGCCGCCCAGATCGCCAACAATTCGCCGCTCGACACGGTGATCTACAACCTCACGCCGATCCTCACTAACGCCGGCCTGTGCCCCAAGCAGGCGGCCGCCAGCGCCACCGAGTACTCGCTGAAGCAGGACCACAAGCTGCCCTCCTGGGCCCGCAACACCAACACCGGCGGCGTCAAGGTGCCGTTCCTGACCAAGCTCCCGACCAACTAGCTCATGGAAACCCGCTCCCCGTCATTCGCCAAGATCATCACGATGGTCCTGTTCGCCCTCTCGTGCGTGGGCCTGCTGCTGTTCCTGTGGCTGTCCTTTGGGGGCACGCTGCCGTTCAACCCGCAGGGCTACCGGGTCAACGTGCCCTTCCAGTTCGCCGACGAGCTGGCCCCCCAGGAGGACGTGCGGATCGCCGGGGTGTCGGTGGGCAGCGTCGTCAACACGCGGCGGGCCAACGATGGCAACCACACGATCGCCACCCTGCAGATCGACCGCCAGTACGCCCCGCTGCCGGTCGACACCAAGGCGATCCTGAGGACCAAGACGATCCTGGGGGAGACCTACGTGCAGCTCACCCCGGGGGTGCGCAACGGCCACTATCTGAACGACGGCGCGACGATCCCTGAGGGCCAGGTCGTCCCGGCCGTCCAGCTCGACCAGATCTTCAACACGTTTGACCCCAAGACACGGGCGGCCTTCGAGACCTGGCAGCGACAGCTGGCCACGGCGATCAAGGGCAACGACCAGAACCTCAACGACGTGCTGGGCAACCTGCCCGCGTTTGCCTACAACGCCAGCGACATCCTCACTGTGCTGGACGTGCAGCGCGCCGCCGTGGTCAATCTGGTCCGTAACGGCGGCACCGTGTTCGCCGCCATCTCCCAGGACCCGTCTGCCCTGCAGAACCTGATCCGCACCGGCGAGACGACCTTCCACACGACCGCCGAGCAGAACCAGGCCCTGGCCGCCACCTTCCACGTGTTCCCCACGTTCCTGCAGCAGAGCAAGCTGACGATGGCGGACCTCCAGAGCTTCTCAGAGAACACCAATCCGCTGGTCGTCGCGCTGGAGCCGGTGGCCAAGAACCTGGGTCCGACGATGCGCTCGGTGGACATCCTCGCCCCGTATCTGAAGCAGCTGTTCATCAAGCTGGGCCCGCTGATCACCGCGGCCAAGACGGGTCTGCCCGCCACCCGGGACGTGATCAACGGCCTCAACCCGCTGCTGGGCTCCCTGGGTCCATTCCTGGAGCAGCTCAACCCGATCATCGATTGGATGTCGATCCATCAGCCGCTGCTCAGCGACTTCATCTCCAACGGCGGCGCCGCGCTCGAGGCCACCACCACGGCGTTCGGCGGTGGCGGAAGCGGCCACTACCTGCGCCAGTTCGGTCCGACGGGGCCCGAGACCCTGTCGTACGCGGCCAACCGTGACTCCAACAACCGCGGCGACACGTACCCGCCGCCGACGTGGCTGAACACGGCCGAGCAGCTCATCAAGGGCGACTTCCCGGCCTGGGACTGCAACAACGCCGGCGGCCAGCACGCGGCCACCTCCACCGAGCAGGCCTGCTGGGTGGCGCCGACGCTGCCGGGCGCCAAGGCGGGAAAGATCCCGCAGCTGATGTCGGCCAGCTACCCGAGCAAGTAGCCGGGGAGCGCTCAGGCCGCGTGGCGCGCGCGGCCGGCGACGGTGCCGTGGAGCGACAGCCCATCCAGCACGGTGTCGGCCAGGGCGTGGTCACCGTGGACCGACAGGCCGCCGCGGTCAGACTCGGGAGAGAAGGCTCGCACCCAGGCCTGGACGTCGCCGCTGATCCGCGTGTCGGCCGACTGACTGGGCTCCTCCCTGACCTCGCTGCAGTCGCCCAGCAGGGCAATCGTGAAGATCGCCTCGCCGCCGTCGCGCGCGCCGCCGCTGACCGTTAGCTCGACCTCACCCTGGGCGCCCGCGACCTCTATCAGCCCGCGAGCGAGGCGGAACATGGCGCCCAGGTCGATGCGCTCGTTGCTACGGGGCACGCTCCAGGCCCACTGGTAGCCCCACCGGGCCAGCTCGGCCAGGATCGGCATCAGGTCGCGAGCCCGCGCGGTCAGCTCGTAGTCGACCCGGGGCGGGACCTCGCGATAGCGCTTGCGGGTCAGCATCCCGTCGGCCACCATCCGGTTCAGCCGCGAGCGTAGCTGCTCGGTGGAGATGCCCGGCAGCACCCGCTGGAGCTCCACGAAGCGGCGCGGGCCGGCGGCCAGATCGCGCACGATCAGGAGCGTCCACTTGTCGCCCACCAGGTCGAGCGCACGGGCGTCCGGGGACCATTGGTCGTATGGATGCCGCTTGGGCGGGGGTACCTGGGGCATTACACCCTTCTCCGGTAAAAAGTCCGTGGCGACGGAACTACGAAAAGTCAGTCTAACGGAATCCGCGGGGGTAAAACCGACAAAAGTATGAGCGGGGACGGGTTCGCCGCCAGGAATGCTCATCCGGGCCCGTTAAGTCGTATGTGGGTGATCTCGTCTTCCTAGCTCAGCGTCTGGCCGACCGATCGCGCCGTCCGCCCGGATCGGTGGCGTTCTTCCTGGCGCCCGGCTGTCCGATCTCGTATCTGGTGGCCGAGCGGGCCGAGCGCACCCTGGGCGAGGTGGAATGGATTCCGGTCCTGCCGCTGAGTCCGGCCGACGCTCGTCTCCTCGCCGAAGCTCGCGGCGAGGCGCTGGCTCTGCGCCTGCCCCTGCAGATGCCCGACCAGCCGCTGGCCGACCCCCGTCCCCTGACTCGCGTGGCCTGCCTGGCCTCCGAGCGTGGTTCCGGAGCCCGCTTTGGCCTGGCCGCGGCCCGGCTGATCTTCTGCGGCGGCTACGAGATCGACGACCCGCAGGTGATCGCCGAGGCCGCCGACGTGGCCGGGCTCCCGGTCGCCGAGGCGCGGCGCGCCGCCGGGGATGACCGCTTCGACCCGGCTTTGGAGGCCACCGTCGCCGGGCTGGGACGCCACGGCGTGGTGAGCACGCCCGTGATCCGCGTGGGGCGGCGCTGGTTCCAGGGCATGCAGGCCCTGCCGGGGGCGGCGATCGCGGCCGCAGTGGGGGAGCTGGCCAGCGCGCCGTCTCAGCCTGTCGGCTGACCCGGCGCGCCTGGGCCGCGCGCGCATTTCCCATCGACGGTCCGCTATCGGGGAGGTTTACCCCGACAATGCGGGAACCTCCTGAGATGCGAATCCGGCGCGCCACGGCTGACGCAGCGGGCACCACCTCGGTCCCGGAGCCTGGCGGCGCCGGTCACCGGCGCCGCTTCCGGCGCCACGCCCGGGCCACGCCCGGGCGTCTCCGGCGCTTCTGGCGGCTGGCCTGGGACTCGAACATCACCGGGCTGTCGTCGATGCTCGCCTTCAACATGCTGCTGGGGGTGATCCCCGTGGCCCTGCTCGGCCTGTTCGTGGCCGGGCACATCGTCTCCAACGCCAGCATCTCGCACTCGGTCACCGTCGACCTGCAGGACATCTTTCCCGGCAGCACCCAGAGCACGCTTGACTCACTACTGGGCCAGGTGTCGCGCTCGACGACGAGCACGGGCCTCCTGGCCCTGATCGCCAGCTTGTGGCTGGCCTCATCGTTCTGGGGCGCGCTCGACACCTCGTTCAGCCGGATCTTCTCGAGCCCCTCCAGGCCCTGGCTGGCCCAGAAACGCTTCGGCGTAATGATGGTCGGCCTGGTGCTGCTGTTCATGATCGCCACGGTGGCGATCCCGGCCCTGCAGTCGGTGCTCAAGGCGGGCGCCAACCAGCTGCCCCTCGATCTGGCCCGCGTCACAGACCTCGTCTACGTGGTGTCGTTGGCCGGCAGCCTGGCCATCCTGTTCGTCTGCCTGGCCGTGATCTACGCCACCGTGCCCACCCGACGGCTGCCCTGGCGGGCGATCTGGCCCGGCGCGCTGGGGGCGACGGTGGCGATCGGCATCGTCGACGTCGCCTTTCCGCTCTACCTGACCTCGATCTCCACGATCGCCAAGTTCGGCACCACGGTGGTGTTCGTGGTGATCGTGCTCGGCTGGTTCTACGTGGTGGCGCTGATCATCCTGGCCGGCGCCGTGGTCAACGCGATGGCCGCGGGCGTCGCCTGAGGCCACGCCCGCGTGACCGCGCTAGGGCGAAACCAGCCCGGCCAGGATCTCGGCGTCGAACGACTCGGTCTGCTCCTCGGTGAGAAGCGGCGCGATGTCCAGCCGCGTCGTCACTTCCGGCAGCGTCTCGTAGTCCTCGACCTCGGCGCACAGGCTGTCGAACTGCTCGTGTTCCTGCGGGTTCTGCGGAAAGGTCATGCTCAAAAGCTCCTTTCGCGTCGGGAACGTGCCACCAACCTACGGCCCGGACCTTCAGCACATGTTAATTTCCCGCGGCATGGAGACCAGCGAGGGCGAAGAACAGCTACACGGAGGAAGACTGATCGCCCGGCGCCTGAAGGCCCACGGTGTGAGCCACCTTTTCACCCTTTCGGGGGGTCATCTGTTCTCGATCTTCGACGGCTGCCGGGCCGAGGGGATCGAGATCATCGACGTCCGCCACGAGCAGACGGCGGCGTTTGCCGCCGAGGGCTTCTCCAAGGTCACGCGCCGGCTCGGCGTGTGCGCGCTGACCGCCGGCCCCGGGGTGACCAACGGGATGAGCGCGATCGCCTCGGCGTCGCAGAACAACTCACCGATGCTGGTCCTGGGCGGCCGGGCGCCGCACGGGCGCTGGGGGCAGGGCTCGCTGCAGGAGATCGACCACGTGCCGTTCGTGCGCCCGCTGGTCAAGCTGGCCGCCACCGCCGACTCGCCCGAGGAGATCCAGGCACTGGTCGATCAGGCGATCGCCGCCGCGCTGGAGCCGCCCGGCGGTCCGGCCTTCCTGGACTTCCCGCTCGACCACGTGTTCTCGCCCGCCGCCGACTCGGGTGCCCCGGCGGTCGATACCGATCACTGGAAGGGTCCCGGCGCTGACCTGCGCGACGTGGAGCGGGCGGCGGCGCTCCTGCGCGAGGCCGAGCGCCCGGTGATCATGGCCGGCACCGGTCTCTACTGGGGTCATGGCGAGACGGCGCTGCGCGAGCTGGCCGAGCGCCTGCGGATCCCCGTGTTCCTCAACGGCCTGGGGCGCGGCTGCCTGCCCGCCGACCACGAGCTGTATTTCTCCCGCGCCCGAAGCCGCGGCCTGGGCGGCGCCGACGTGGCGCTGGTGATCGGCGTCCCGCTGGACTTCCGGCTCGCCTTCGGGGCCGCTTTCGCCCCCGAGGCTGAGCTGATCATCCTCGACGCCGCCGAGCCCGCCCGCGACCATCCCCGCCCCGTCCAGGCGGAGCTGTACGGCGCGCTCCCCGCCACCCTGAGCGCGCTGGCCGCCGCGGCCGGCGGCGCCACCCCCGAGCGCAGCGGCGCCACTCCCGAGCGCAGCGGCGCCACTCCCGAGCGCAGCGCGTGGCTGGCGGTGCTCCGTGAGGACGAGCGGGCCCGGCGGGAGGAAGAGCGCGCCGGGCTCGAGGATGACCGCAGCCCGCTTCACCCGATGCGCGTGTACGCCGAGCTGGCGCCGCTGCTCGATCGCGACGCGATCGTCGTCTGCGACGGCGGTGATTTCGTGTCCTTTGCCGGACGGCTGATCGATTCCTACGCGCCCGGCTGCTGGCTCGACCCCGGACCCTACGGATGCCTGGGCTCGGGCCCGGGCTACGCGCTGGCCGCCAAGCTCGCGCATCCGGAGCGCCAGGTCGTCCTGCTCCAGGGTGACGGCGCGTTCGGGTTCTCCGGGCTGGAGTTCGACACGCTGGCCCGGCACCAGGTGCCGGTCATCGGCGTGCTCGGCAACAACGGGATCTGGGCCCTGGAGAAGCACCCGATGGAGTTCCTCTACGGCTACTCGGTGGCCGCCGAGCTTCGCCCCGAGACCCGCTACGACGAGATCGTCAACACCCTGGGCGGGCACGGCGAGCTGGTCCGCGCGCCCGGCGAGCTGCGCGGCGCCTTCGAGCGCGCCCTGTCCTCGGGCGGGCCGGCCCTGATCAACGTGCTGACCGATCCGAGCGTGGCCTACCCCCGGCTCTCCAACCTGGCCTGATCAGCGGTCCCGAAACGAAAACCGCCCGCATCACTGCGGGCGGCTTCCGATCCAGGTGTGGCCCAATCGGGACGGGCAGGGGTACGTGCCGGAATGGGCCGTTTAGTAGCTCAGGCGGCG
>Ga0182024_10012478_pt1 | contig 16808 bp, 18 predicted proteins | sample P32metaG_FD_120480 | JGI IMG/M metagenome (GOLD analysis project Ga0182024, IMG submission 120480) | Permafrost microbial communities from Stordalen Mire, Sweden - P3-2 metaG (Illumina Assembly) | ecosystem: Environmental > Terrestrial > Soil > Wetlands > Permafrost | place: Sweden: Stordalen... | reverse complement strand
GAGGCGGCGCACATTCGAACGTACAAGGGCTCGGATGACAACGACGAGCGAAACGGGATCCTCCTTCGCGCCGATATTCACACGCTCTTCGATCTCGGCCTGATTCGCGTTCGCACTTCGACATGCACGGTCGTCATAGGTAAGAAGCTAAAAGGCACTTGCTACGAATCGCTCGATGGTAAATCCGTAAGATTACCGCCGAACGCAAAGCTCTGGCACAACGCTCTTGACTATCACCGCCAGACAAAATCCAGCCCATGATCGTGAGTTGCATGTCCGACCACAGAGCGAACGGGAGCTTCTCCTTCATGGCCTGCGTTATACTGCCGCCATGCCTGAGCCGAAGGTCTATGAGTTCAGCAAGCACATCGGCGCTCTCCGCGTGACCCGGGGCACGGACGTCCATAAGCTGGGGGCAGGGCTGGGCGTCGACCCGATGGAGTTGCTGCGCATGGTCAATGGCCGGGGAATGCCGACCGAGGGACGGTCGTCGCTGGGCTGGCGAAGGAAATCGACTCCGCCCTTAGCGTCTTGCTCGTACTGCCCAAGGTCCCCCGTGTTTCCCCGAAATTTTCCAACACTCGGCGACGTATCAACTAAATCACGTGAGAATGGGTGTCCTGCCACCTAATTCCATTCACCAGGCGTTATTATTCAGGCGCAGGGGGAACCAGCGATGAGCCGACTGTTTGCTGCGGCGTTGCTTACAGCAGCCATAATCCTTTGCCTTCTCTACTCTCTCGGATTGTTACAACTACCGGGCACTCAGAGGCACAGTCCCTCCAAGATCGTTGAATTCCATAGCGAGGGCGAGGTAGACGGGTTCTGTTATGTGACGGCTCAAGAGGGGACGGCACTGACCTACGCGCGGTCGGTAAAAGGAGAACAATGGGACTGTAACTATCTGATGGTCGGATACCCCGTCAAGAGATTTATCAGGAAGAACTATATTAACGAAGAGCTTCAGGTACACATCGACATGAGCCATGAACCGTTGGCCCCTAACGGAAAGGCTCCGCCCGATTTCGATATGGACTTTTTCATCTACGGTGGGAGAGAACGCAACTACACTCCCATAACTCTCGGCCCCAAGGAGCCGGTGGGTCTGCCCAACTGTTCTGAAGTCCCGGCATCGAAGAAATGGAACACCTCTTGCAGAGATGACAGCGGCATCCTCGTAGACCCTCTAGCTCATTCCCATTCTGCCGGTAACCGAAATTGACGTTTGATGGGGCTTACTGCGGATGGCATTGCTATGACTTCTCACCTGAAGGTGGCTCCTTCTTCGGGGGGAGATTAACCGGGAAGACCCAGTCTCTATATGCTGATTCCTTCCCGCGATACAGACGGATAAGCTTTTCGATGCTTCCCTTATAGCCGTACCCAACGATGAATGGGTGTATGACAACCTCGCTCTCAACCTTGGCAACCCAATATCCTACATCTGGAATATCTGCCGCAAGGAAAAGCTTTCTATCGAGTGCGCTGCCAACCAGAGAGAGCCAAGAGAGAAAAGCATCCAATGATGTCCTGTAAATCTGAATTCTGGGGTCTTGGTCCATCTCGCCGACCTTGAGAAACGGACTCAGGGCACTTGCAAAGACGGCACGATCATGGACGATGACTCCCGCTCCATCCGGCATATAGGGCCGAAGACTCTCGGGCAAAATTAGTTTGCCGCCGTTCCAGTCAAGGCATCTACCGGCGAAGACCAGCTCAGGTGTGCTATTGAAATCCTTCATGTAGGTGTTGGCGAGTTCGGCGCGCTTCCAGAGCACCGCTTTCCTCGTGTTGAAGAGGCTTACGCCGCCCCCAACCAGACCGATGAAAGCACCTACATACGCGATGGCTGTCGCTGCGTCAGAGGGCATCGGCTCCCGATTATACTGGACTTGAAATCACACCATCATCTCCACTGCGGTGCGTGGCAGCGCGGGCTCCGTTTCTTCAACAGACGCATCAATTACGTACCGACTTCTCCGAAGCATCTTTCCTTGCGAGCTTCTCTTGCCGGGCCTCCATATCTTTCACCGTCCGAAAAAGAGACACGGCTCACGTATATCGCAACGCTTGTCCGGTATCGCGCCATGGTCGAACATCATCTTCTCTCACTTTGGATTCCTTCCGGGGGATGGTTGGAATTCCGGGGGATTCTGGGCAGGTCAATCCGCCGCTAGCTCCTTTACCTGGAGCGGCTTCGGTTCGGCGGTTGCTAAGCTGATCGGATCGCGGTCCAACTGCACCGCCTCTAGACTGTCGATCTCCGGCATAGACTTGCCAATGATGCCCTGAAGTTCACCATCCATGCCCTCCACTCCGAACATGATCTGTTCGTGGCTCGTGTAGCGCTTCACGTTGTTTTCGTACGTCGAGTTCGACGCGCATTGATTCAGCGAGCTGGACAGGATCGGGCTACAACGCACCGGGCTGCCGTCAGTCTCTGATGGCGTTGGCAGGGGCTGCGTGCAGCCTCAGCTTCTTCGTCAGGCAATCCCTACAGAGACACCCGGTCGTCGCTTGGTCGGGAACTGGCAGTGCGGGCGGGAGATCGGAGCACCAACAGTTGTGGCCTGGATCGCAGGACCTGGCCGCGTTGCAGTGTGAGCAGACTGTGTCCATGCGCAAGTTGCCGCTATCCGCCGGCGAGTTCAAAGTCCACGCGCTGTAAGTCCCCGGAAATCTGATGTTTGGTGGAACGTTGCGTATAGGTTCTAGTTGGCTTCGCTGCTTTATTACTCTTTGGTCGGTTGCGTTTGGCTTTGCTTCTGCTTGGCCCAGCGTGCCTCGGCAGCCTTCTTCGCGATTTCACTGCGACGAGCCTTTGACAAAGAATCCGCCCGGGCTCGCCCTCCAACTAGTCCGGCTTGCGTCCCAATGTCGCTGCGCTGCTCAGCGCTGAGGACCTCTGCCCGGCGCTTGCCTCCAAGACGACCCAGAGCGACTGCGTGCGGATTCTTGCTTTTGCGAGGACCCCTTGTTGTCACCCCTCAAGACTAGCAAGTAGCGACTCAAAGTATTAGATGCTTGACTTACCGGTACGTCATGTATAGACTTTTGAAAAGTGCAAGACACCCCTTAGCGATTACCGCTAAACGCAAAGAAAGAGGTCCGAATGAAACTGATCGCCAAATGGAAACCTGAACTAGAAGCCGCCTACGATGAACCGTCCTCGGTGGTCTGGGAGGATGGCACCCCTGCGACCCTAAATGACTACCGGGCGCACGAACTCGACACTCACCGTTTGCACGCTAGTGATGACGGGGGGATGGAGCGTCACATGTTCCCGGAGGTTGTCGCCGATGTCACGTTCGACACGAACGTTCAAGATTGGATTATCAGTGGCCGAGATGTGAACTCGGCAGCGCTCCGACTGCATGATCCGTCCGCCACGGACGGGCAGATACTAGCTGAAGTCTTCACGTTTCCGACGGTGTACAAGCATAGGATCATCCGTCCATAACGGCGACGTTGCGATTCAGGTCGCGTTTGGTGCGGCAGACGAAGCCCTCAATCAGAATTCAAGCTGCTGGTTGCTCAACTTTTATCCAACATAACTTGCTGAATCTACGGAGCTTGAGAATCATGGCCCGAAAGGAACCCAATGGCACGAAGAAACGGACTCACATACTTGGCTCAACGAGAGGGAACACGAAAGCAGCCGAAATGCGAGAAGCAATCAAACGATACGAGCAAAGATGCGTCGCGATGGGCCAAAACCTCCCTTTAGCCGAACTGAAGTTAATGGCACAAACCGTGTTTCCAGCAGGAAGCTTGCCAAATGAATCAGACCCCATCGACTTCGCGATCCGAGAGCTAGAGATATTCCGTAACCTGCAATGGAAAACAGCCGAAACAGAGCAACGATGGATGCATGCCGAAGTGGAACGAGCATTCCGCGCCCGGGCAGTCCCTTCCCATGATGAGTGAGGCACGAATATGGAGAAAACTTGCTACTACTCTCTGCTAGCGTTGTGGTTTGAGCGAAGATGGTCGACACCAGCAGCAGAGCGATGATGCGGCGCTGGGCACGTATCGGAATTCTGTTCGTACCAACCGGTAAATCTCGCAGACCACAGCAATCATCCGAACCGAGGATAGAGAAATGCTGGAAGCAGACGGTCGGCGTCCCGTGCGTGAATCCTGATTGAGACTACGTAAACAACTGCGGCCTTGGCGTAAACAAACCCGCCTCAAATTAGTTCTTGGAAATCTTCCCCCAAAACGTCTACAAGCCTGGAGATTACGACAGGAAGCACCTGTTTGGGAATAAGGCCAGATGCTTAGCCCGAACAACTAGACAACCGTGGAGGAAACAATGGGATTGCAACTTCAACCTGGGACGGAGATCGCGGGCATTTCCCCGCTGAAGGTCCGCGATTTGTTTCGGGCGCTTGATGACAATACCTTTCGGAGGGAGTGGCTGCACGAAAAAGGCATCGGCAAGCGGCAGGCTTCCCGTCTTATCAAGGCTCTACTTGAAGACGGTTACATACAACTGGTTGTTGATGAGAAGCGCCACGAGAGGGTTGGGCCATATTACAGGCTGACCGAACACGGGCGCACTCTGATGCGTGCCAAAGGCTCTAAGCCTGTTCGACGCGAAACTGCAAAACGAGTTCTAGATCACTTGATGGCTCGGGTGCACCTCATCAATGGAAGTCCCGATTTCATCGTCAAGGTCACGGAAGTGGTTGTATTCGGGAGTTACCTAAGCGAAAAGCAAACATTGGGCGATCTGGATATCGCTTGGCAATACGAAAACAAGGTAACGTACGTGGACCAGGATGCTTACTCACGTGCCATGATCGAACACTTGAACGCATCGGGACGAGCCTCTAAAGGATTCCTGTCAGAATTATTCTGGCCTTGGCAACAAGTCCATCTATACCTAAAAAACAAAAAACGTACGATAAGCCTTCATACTATTAACCAGGTAGAGCAGATGATCAGATGATTTTCGTTTTGAGGTACTTCTCGGCGACCGGGATGCTATTGTGGCGCGAAGTAAATCTAGGTCGCTATAGCCCGTTACTAGTGGTTCGAAGTCCCTTTTGTTGCCTGGAGAGAAGACGGTTGAGGACGATGATCCAATTCGTCTTCTGCTCGGGCCAAGCCAGAATGGAAGACCAATGAGCCACGAACGACTGGACGCAATCGCATGGCAGACGATACGCGATCGCAAGCGTCCGAAATATCCTCCAAGAGGCATTAATAACGGCGAGCGAGCACGGGACTTTGCCGAGGTCGAGACTTTAGCCCGTCAAGGCCTGTCCTTCGAAGATGCTTTCGAATCATGGCTTCGCGAAATGTATCTCTATCGTCTAGAGAGCTTCTTTGCCGTACCTCCATCGTCCTTCTTCAATCCGTGCCAGCGAGCTTGGATGGCGGGTGCAACCGAAGGGCTTACGAGAAAGCTCGGTCTTTCAATTCCATCGTGGGTAAATGATCCGGAATTCTTTCTTGATGACATCTGGGATTGGGAGCGGGAGGCTTTGGGCATTTTCTTTCCGCCAGAGGAGGCCGATAAGCTCGATGTCCGTCTAGAACGCTCCGATCCAGAATTCCGCCGCAGACGCGTGATTGCGCACTTGCGAGACCTCATTCGGGTTTAGCGAATGAAAATCTGGGTACGCCGCATGCCACCGCCATGATTATCGGCTCCCCCCCACCCTTCAGGCCCGTTGCATCTCCCTCTCATCGATGCACGGAGGCAGCGGCTCTACTGTACCGACCGAGGGCATGGATGGCCATCGAATAGAGTCGTTGTTTTCCGGTGTTGCTTGCCCCAAAAAGATAATTCGACGAAATGTTCCCCGAATTGGGTGCCCGGTCTGGAGATCAAGATAGCGGGCATGAAGGAGTGAAAAATTGGCACGTTCTCCTAGTCCCAAGTCGCGGAAAGGGACGTACAGGCTGTCTCTACCCGCAGCGGAACACCGACCAGAGGCAGTTTTGTCTTTCATGCGGGACTGCCTTGCGCCACTTCTCGCAGAGGAGTTCCTCCGGCACCGGGAATCTGCCGACCACTCGGCTGCCCTACCCGAGCCCAACTCGCTTAAACGGACTTTTGAACCGCTTGGTAGGGAGGGCGGCCTTTGAGGCCGTCGCGAATACCATGTCGAACGAAGCGAAAGTGAAGACTGCAGTACTGCCCGGAACTGATGGAAGTATCCGGTGTGCAATCTATGCCCGCTACTCCTCTGATAATCAGAGAAAAGCTTCAATCGAAGACCAGATTCGGGAATGTAGAGATGCTGCTGCCCGGAAGGGCTGGATTGTTCTAGACGATTTCATCTTCTCTGACGACGAGAAGACCGGCACGACTGTCTTTGGCCGCATAGGTCTAAAGACGGTCATGGACTGGGCCAAGTCCAAGCCGAAGCCGTTTGAGTACATCCTCGTTGCAGACACCTCGCGGTTCGGGCGAAACAAGGCCGATTCCTTCAAGAACGTCGACATCCTAAATTTCCATAAGGTGTATCTCTATTTCGTAGAAGATGCCCTCGACTCAAGCGAGTCTTGGTTTGACCAGGCATTTCATCAGAACGCGCAGCGCGACGAAGAGCAGTCCAAGTCAATTGGTCGCAAGGTAAGAAGAGGAAGAACTGGCCGTTTTCTGGCAGGGTACAACCCAGGCGGAGGATGCTTCGGATACAAGAACGTTCCCGAAGAGGACTTTTCGCGTAAAGGGCAATATGGTCGCCCAGCGGTTATTGGTGTCAAGCAAGTAATTGACTCCGAACAGGAATTAGTTGTGCGCCGGATCTTCGAGAGCTACGCCAACGGCATGAGCTTGGGTGAGATCGCAGGAGCGCTCAACGCCGAAAAGATACCCACATCTCAAGGACCAAGGAGCCGGAGAGTTGCGTCGTGGTCGAAATCAGCCATTAAGGTCATCCTCACTAACAGGAGGTACGTTGGTGACGTAAAATGGGGAACCACAGTGCAGGTCCGCAATCCCGAAACTGGCAAGTTCGAGCGGCGCGTCACCCCAGAGAGTGAGTGGCAGCAGCAACACCAGCCGCAACTCAGGATCATCTCTGATGAGCTTTGGGAGCAAGTTCAACTGCAGTTCATACGAGCTAATCGGGGTGGTGTCAAGCGGCTGGGAGGTATGGCCAGGACGGAAGCTAGTCGCCGATATCTGTTTAGCGGCCTTCTGCAGTGCGGTTGGTGTGGCGCGAATATGACTATAACGACAACTAACCCGCCTCGCTACGGCTGCTCTAGCAACCGCAACCGACGGACTTGCACAAACAGGGCCACCGTCCTATTGGAAGTTCTCGAAAGAGAGTTTGTGTCCGCACTTGGTGTGAAGCTGCAATCAGAAGACATTCGGGAAGAACTGGTGCAAGCTGTATTCCGGAGCTTGCGAGATGCAAAGAGTAAGAGACTGAGCGAGCAAAGCGCTGTGGCTAGAGAAAGCGCCGAGTTAGAGGCAACTCGAAAAACTTTGACGACCCAGGTCGAGAATCTCGCCCGAGCAATCCAGGAATGTGGCGGCTCACGCGCCCTCCTCGCAAACCTCACCGAAGCCGAGGCCAGACTCGATCGGATTGACGAGAGGCTGGCAAGCGCTACAAATCCACCCATAAAGGACATTAGCGAGGACGAGGTGCGTGCATTTCTTCGTGACTCGTCAAATTCGTTCACGGATATCTTGTTCGGCGCTCCAGATGTCGTTAAGCATGAGTTTCGGAAGCGTATCTCGTCAATCATTCTGACCCCGATCGTCGATGACCGAGGACCTGTGTACGTTGTCACCGGCGATGTAACTCTTTTTTCTGCTGCAGAACATGCATTGCAGAGCAATCAGGTCCACCTGATTGCTCTGCAATGCAAGATTTCCGTCTCATTGGAAGTGAAATCGTATCGCAACCGACTGAAGTGGGCCGAGAGAAGTGCCGCTTGAAATAAGGACCCGAATAAGCGTGGCCGGTTACGACCTACTACAATGACCATCGAGTACTATCGCCAGGTGAGGCGACAAGCCGGTCGCACAAACAACGAAGGTGGGGAAAACAATGGATTCCGATCTGTGTCAACTTCTGGCTATGGGCTCTGCATCAGGTGAAAGGATGGAACGGGATCGTCTATATCTTCAACAACGGATCTTTATCGGTCTCAAAGACCTAAACACTGGATTTGATTCACCCGTGATCCGTCACTTTTCGGCGGAGGATTTTTTCACCGTGGTTGATCGTTGTGAACGTCTGAATGTTCAAATTATCGGCATAGAGGCCTTCTCGGTGAATGTTGAACTTCTGGGAATCGAGATATCGTCGGAGCCGGGGTTTGGGTGGGCTCGACGATTCGTGGAAGAATTCCGAGAACAGGTAGGCGTTACGTTTTCAGCTACCTACGAAGTAACCGATCTGGCTGATCGACGATGACGCCTCACTCAGGACGGTGGCTCCCCCACCGCCTGCTTAGCCACCCACTCTGCGTATTCGCAGCACGAGCTTGAAGCATGATTTGAACGAGGATTTATGGGAAAGCCGAAGCCCGACAACCTGGAAACAATAAAAGAAGCTGCGATCTTAGCCCGCAGACTCGTATTGAATGAAAACCGACTCGCAACCCTGCAGCGCTGCAACGCTCCGGAAAAGATCATCGCAATGGAGAAGGAACGCTTTTGGGAGTTTAAAGAGAAGATCGAGGAAAATCCGTTGGTGACGGAGCTTCTGCCCCAAGCTCGGAAGGCGCTCGCCATGGAGAATAGGCGGAGGCACCTATTTCCGGACTCAGACGTTCCTCGGGAAAGTAGAAGCCAGAATAGATGAATACTGCGATGCAAAGTTGGTCAGACCCACATCGTCGTCACCGATAGTCTAATGTGTCAAGCACAGGATTCCTTCATTGCACTTCTACGCTCGGCCTCTGGGAATGGTTGCCGTACTCAGAACCGGGGGCGCTGCGCTACTTCCCGCTCCATGTCTGACCGACCGAGCTTTCGACTATGACAGGAATGGAAGCCCCAGCACACTTGCCGCCGCGACCATGGTGGTCTCCACAATGGCCCTGATCGCGTCTAGTCTCTCTCTGAGTTCTTCAACTTCGCGACGATCTCGAAGCCGCTCACAAAAGGCCTTCTGTTACGAACGATATCAATCTGCTTTTCTGCCAACAAAACATCGAACGCAATTTGGCAGTCGAGTACCAGCCTCACGTCGGCGCCGTCCATCAGAAGAACACGCTCGTCGGTGCGCCCCATCAGGCTGTCGAGACAATCCTTCGTATAGCCTTCAAACGAAATAAAGAGTGCCTTTGTATCACCACCAAATCCGCCAACCGCCCTGTCACGCAGGGTAGAAATATCCCCGGCGTTGGTTTTACGCTTCTTCCAGCGAGCTTCGACGTAGTAGCAGTGCTTGTCAAAGTAAAACAACCCATCTAGCTGCTCTCCAACCCGACTGAATGAACCTTCAGAACGCTCGCTGTAATAACGAAAGATCTTATTCAGGAGCTGCTCGAATCGGTTGCCGCGCTTCTGCGTATCCGTCATCGGGTAAATTTCGTCGAATTCATTGCGTAGGGACTGAAGTAGCTCGTGGTCGAGGGCCGTCACTTTGGACCGTTCAACTCGGGCCTGGTGCATCTCCCTTTCGCGACGTTCCCTCTCCTCACGCTCCTGAAAAGCCTGTTCGCGAAGATAGGCTTCGCAGGCCTGTCTTAGCGCCGCTAATGATTTCTCCGCCTTGGGCTTTCGGTCGGACTCAATGGATTGAAGGTCTTTCCAGTGATGCATTGACGTGAGAAGTTTCTTCGTCGTGACCCGCCCAGTGTCACCAAACTTTTCCAGCTCCGCGAGAACATGATGGACGATCTTGATGGTGGGAACCTTCTCCTGTTGAAGCTTCTTAACCTCCTTGAGGATCAAGGGGGGAACATCATTTGACCTGAAGAAGTCGTACACCCGGTCTTTGAACCAGATCACATCTCTGACCGCAATGGCGAGCAGGTTCGCAATATCCTGTGGCAGGGGCATAGGAGCGGATCCAATGAATTCTTAACTCCGCATTATTGTAATAGCCCTGGTCACCACCTGGAATCATTGATTCCAAAAGTCTCTTTTCTTCTGGCTTCGCTGCAAATCTCCTCGTCGAGGTAGAGCGCTGCAAGTATCTGCTCGGAATTGTGCAGGCCAGACCACGGTTTGGTGTATTGGGGTAAATCGCCGTGCGACCCCGGAGTAACGTGGAAGGATACCTGACCTCTAGGCGTCTCCACATAGATGACTTGCCGGTAGGAATTTCGTGTTTTCAAGTCCAGGTTCGCTCCGTAGGTCCAGCTCCGACTGCGAGCTGTGTCGAGAAGTGAGCGAATTAGATTGGCCTTCGCGATGCCAAGATGGCTGCGCTCATGTGGATCTTTTCTGGGTCCGTATCCAGTACAGCGCTTCCACCGGCGATAAAAGCTGCGAATAGCTAGCGCAGTGGGCTGAGTAGCCATTATGTATGCAAGCCGATCGGCGTTGACAAGTCTCCGCTCCTGAATTTGCTGGCGCTGTGCTTGGTGCCGAGCATGTCGCCTGCGCCTGCGGATGATGTTCCGCCGCCGTGTGGAAGATCCCAGCTTTATTAGCTTCGGTCGGGCACCCTCTAACGCATCGATCTCAGAGAGGGCGATGATTGCATGGCTAAATCCGTCGGCATAGGCGTCGTCCTTAGCTTCGGAGATCAGATCCCGGAGGTTTATGCCATACAAAGAGGGTTCGTCGGAGTAATAAATTGGGTCATCGTCAGCATTCGAAATACGGACGCGGTACTCCTGTCCGGTACTGAGATACGACCAATGGGATCGCTTGTGCTCTCGATCATCCCCATCATCGGGGTACGATGTGTACCAACAGTCGCTGTCAGCAATCCAAACAGTGACGACAGCTATCCGTGCGTTTGGGTACCTACGCCGTGTCTCGACGCTCAGCAAGCGAACTTCATCTCTTCCTGCTGTAGTGCCGGATGTTTCGCCAATAGCTTCCAGTGTTCATCAATCCCTCCCTTTGACGGCTTGAAAGTAGGAGCCTGCTTCGACCCTGGTCAGTTGGCAATAATCGACGTAAACCTTCCCTCATTAGAATCTCCGGCGCTGCGCCGAAAATGGGGAAGATGATCCGCCCGATCCCTCCGGGTCACCACTCCACCATTGACTGAATCGTCTAAACGCAGCCATGGTCGAACCGGGCCATGATCCAACCAGTGCTAAAACTGACCTGGGAATTTGCCTCTTCCCCACTAACCGTAACCTGTATCGGAGCTTCAAGGAGAACCCCAGCCTCCGCCGCCTAAGCGGTAGTCCGCCTTTGCACCCATCGGCTACGCCCTTGCCGCCTATGTTCTGTTCCGCGTCGGGATTAACGGTCGCGTTCAGAACCTGTCATCGGAGAGGGCGTTCAACCCAGATTTGTTTAGGGTCCCTCGCGAACGCATACTTCACATGCCGAGTGTGGAAAGGCCGTGGCGGCCTCGGCGCTGGCTGATCCCATATTGAAGCCGGATTATTCCCGGTCATAAACTGGCGCTCGTTGGCTCCGCGATTTGCAAAGGTCTGGCTGCGACGAGCTGCATGTGATTTATGAAAGGCAGGTTTCCGTTTGCTCTGGACGAGTGACCTACTCTCGGCGTGGTTGCCGTACCCAGAATCGGCGGAGCTGTGCTACTCCTCGCTCCATGTTTGGCCGACCGAGCTTTTGACCGCGACCGGAATCGACGGGCCAAGTACACTTGCCGCCGCCGCGATCATGGTGGTCTCTACGGTAGCCTTGATCGCGTCAACTGAACCCGACGGAACCTCGAAGACGAGTTCGTCGTGGACCGGCATCATCATCATCGCAGCTATCTCTTCCGGCAGTTCGCTGATCGCACTGGCCAGAATGTCGGCTCCGGTTCCCTGAGCCTGGTAATTCAATGCCGCGTTCAGTTCGTTCAGTGCGGCAACCGGACGACCAGTGAGCGTCGTCGTCTTAAACACACGAACATCGTACGGCGGGATGACGAGCTTGGATTTGTCATCACCGAATCCCCAAAGACGCCACTTCTCACGATCCGATTTCTGCGACTGGCAATATTTCGTCCACAAATGCCACAAGTGGAACTCGGGAAAAAGCCGAAACCAAGCCCGCCGAGCTTGGGATGCTTCCTCCAGCGTCCATTTAAGACCGAAGTTTCTGATCCCATACGCATGAAGCCCTTGTTCTTTCATGCCATACAGAAGGCCGAAGTTCGCGGCCTTCGCTGATTGCCGCTCCCTCGTCAGCTTCCCCTCCAAGGCCTGAATATCCAGTTGGTCCAGGGCTGAGATCCACTGCAGTGAATGCCCCTCGAAATCCAGCACTTGGCTGCGACGAGCAAAATCAACGGCGGTAACAAGGTGGGGATCAACCCCTTTCTGCAAAATGGAAGCCATCACCTGAGCACGGCGACGCAATACCGTACTCGCCACCGCCGCGATTACCGCCGCTTGCCACTGGGGAGTGGGTTGAGCACCTTCCGGCAGGTCTTCGGGATACGGCAGGCGACCTGCCTGGCGTACACCCCACCTCACATGCTTAAGGAACCAACCGGCATCGTCAGATGAAATGCGCGTGCGCAAATCCGCGATGGCACGATCCGCCAGGGCGGCAGCGATACGCAACTCAATGGCGGCGTAGTCTGCGGCCAGAATTGTGAAGCCGGGACGCGCCTTGAAAAGGCGACGGAAGCGGTCGTCGCGAGGCACGTTCTGAAGGCTGGGCGCACTGCTGGAAGTACGCCCTGTCACAGTAGTGAAGGCGACTAGCGAATGCAGCCTCCGGTTATGGCGAGCCGCGTTGCAGTAGTCCCCAAGTGTAGCGATCGCCTTCTTGGTGGACTGAAGCCGCTGCAGGTGAGGCCACGCAGGAATCCGATCGTCGCCGAGCGCCTGAAGAGATCGCCGATCGAACTTGCTTGAGTCTCCCTCTGAGAGAGTGATCCCGTTCGCTGCTGCATGAGCAGCGATGGCGCGTTTCATGTTGTCAGTTTCACCCGCGTGCAGATCGCCTAACTGGTCCTTGAGCCCTGCAAACTGCTTGTAACTTGCCACCTCGCTCGATGCACTCTCAATCTCGGCGAGCATGTCCGTCATCAGATCCCCGGCTGCCTCCGAATCGAAGGCGACGCCGCGAACGTGCCCTTCGGCAAGGCGCACCAACGCTGTCTGAAATGGCACGTACCAGGGCTGGTTATCGCGAATGTGACCCGGGATCTGCTCAACGGACACGTCCGGTAAGAGGAAGTGAAGGAACTGGAGCGTCAGGTCCAAGTTAGATTTTGCGTACCCACAGTGGTCGGTTGAGAGAGTACTTACGCACCAGCTTGCCGGACTCTGAAATCTCTTTTCGGGCAGTACCATTTCAGCGCAAGCTGCAAAATACTCGATGTCGCCAGAGGTATGGGGGTATCGCTTTAGCAGCGATTCGGCGAATCTTCGTTTGACCTCGTCTGAGAATCCCGCCCATCGATACGGTCGCAGAAGGACAGCGGGACATATCTGACGGAAGAGAATCATCGTGTCAAGAACGAAGCTCGGTCGCGCAGTCGTTTCGCCGAAGAGCCACGAGAGGGCGAAGCCGAGGTTGTAGCCGACTACGATTTTGCTACTAACCGCCGCCTCGAAAAGCAACCGCCGCTCTTCCTGCTTCAAGGCATCGAGGTCCCATACAGAGTGACCAAGACTTTCGGTGTAAACGCTGAGAACCCGAGCACGAGGGATGCTATTCAGGCTTGCTTCCGGATGGGCGGCGCGGTAAACCTGCCATTCGACGTCGCCGATCGCCGTGGTCTTAAAGACACGGAGGGGTCGGCTGAAGCGCGTTGGCGAAGTGGTCTGAATATCAATGGCGGCCCAAGGAGCTGCCCGGAGTTCATTAAGCAATGTGGTTGCGGTTTGGGTGTAGAACCCCGCCCCATTCATCTGCGTCGAGCGGAGCTGACGTAGAATCCGGGGCTTGTGAGCGACGGTGTATTCCCGTTCTGCAATGGTGATTCCCGGCGGCAGCAGGAGGTTCTCACCATTGCCGAGGATGACGATCCCGGACGGCAGTGTAGACGTCATAAGATGTAGCCTCCCGCACGCGTAGGCTGGAACGCCGACACCAGGGTTTGATCGCTGGCTGGAATGTGATGTGACTCAGATGACCAATCGGCGGGCGTTCCGGTATTCGGGCCTCCTTCTACCGCTACGGTAGTGTTGTCGTCGCGGTGGGCCTGGAGGCGAATGCCCAGCTTGCCCTGTATGCCATTTCTTTTCCTCGGTTCGTAACCTCTCTTCTCTAGGATTTGCGAGAAGCTCTTCAACTCGGGGATCGCGGCCTCGCCCTTGTTGGAAGCCCACAGGCAATAGCTCTGATAGAGGTCGGAGGACCTAGTCCACGCCTGCTGGTCGCTGAACGTGCACTCTTCGAGCCAGCGCCCTATCGAGTCGCGGGAAGCCATGACAGACTTGGACTCCTCGATGACCCGCTGCGGTTCGCAAAGCCCGGATTCGAGGTAGCGGATCGCGCCTTGGACGATCCACGTAAGTATGCCCGGCAGTTCATCGAGAAGGTGTTCCCGCAGGCGTGTGTCCATCTGGCGTTCGGGAATAGTAACGTCCCAGGGCACGATCTTAAGCCTCCGCCGCATCGCGGTACCCGTCTCGCGGAAGCTTGGGACATGGTTCGTATCGAGGATGGGAGTGAAGACGGGGCGGAACTGGAAGAACTCCTTGTGGAGAAAACGCGCCGAGATAACGTCCTCGCCGGTGATCGTCTTCAGATTCCCCTCGTCCAGTCTGAAGTGTGCGGAGTTCTCGGACATTGATACCAACCTCGCGCCGGCAAGCGCTGCGAGATCGTTCCTCGGGCGATCTGGGCCCTGTTCGGCTAACATACCGGTGTTCGCCTTGGCAGCGTACTTGCCCAGCGCATCCAGCACTAGACCAATGAATGTTCCTTTCCCATTAGCTCCGACACCCTTAAAGATGTAGAACTTTTGTTCACGCGCGTATCCTGTCGCGCCGTACCCGACCAAAGTCTGGAGAAACAGGCGCATCTCCTGCTCCGGCTGCACCCGCGAGAGGAAGTTGTCGAACGTGGGACAGACTGCGGCGCGATCATACTCAACGCCGGCTACGCGAGTGATCCGATACTCCGGGCAAGAAGTGAGCAGTTCACCCGTGCGCAGATCGACGACGCCGTTGCGTACGCCGAGAAGCGTTGGGTTGCGATCCCAGACGTCGTCCGCCAACGCCAGATGGCTCTGCGCGATTGTGAATGCGGCTTCCATGCCGCGAAGGTTCTCGATCTTCGCGGCAGCGTCATTTGCAATTTTGACTGCAACCCAAATCGGGGCTGACCAGGCCTTAACCTCATCAGGCCAATCACTCTCTTTCTTTCCGAAAGGCGAGGTCACCTTCCGCACAAGGTCGCTGAGCTTCTCGGCGAATGAGCGGTAGGAAGCTGCGACCTTCGAAGCGAGCCTACGCCGGTGACCAACGTTATCCATTTCCCAGATGGAGCCATTCCAGTGATGCCAGACACCGCGTGAGAACGCGAGTTCCTCCCTGAATTGCTTGGCGATGAATCGGGCGTTGTAAGTGTCGCTAATGCCGTCGCGGGCCACCTCAGCGGCGAAGGCCAGCGCGGGCAGGCTGCGGGCGGCGCGGAAGCAATCAGCGACCAACCAATCGTCCAGCCCCTGTTTTTTGCTCTCGCGCTCACCGTCGGGCCGAATCTCAACCGCAGGTGGGCAGTAGGCAGCAACCGCCCGAACCCCCTGGTGCGCTAGAGATTTCGCCAAGGTTTCGAGCCCCGCCCGCGCCTGTGGGTTCGTGAGGAGGTCGGAATCCCCTAGAACGAGAACGTTGTCATATTTACGTGCGACATCTAGCAACGCCGCGATCGGAGGTGTCTCCTCGCTGGCCGGCTTGCCCCGCAACTTTTCGGCAGCGCGAAGACCTGGGTCGAATGCGCTCCAGACACCCTGTATGCCAACGCAGGGAATTCCTTCCTGGACGGCCTTTGCACTCTTCTTTTCTCCCTCCGTGATCACCAGCAGATCGCCGACAGGCAGCTCGGCAAATCCTGGGGGCACATACACCTGCGGATCATCTCCCCGGCCTGACAGGTACCGCATATCCCTCGATGGAGCCCTTAGGCGGTAGCGGATATACGGGCCTCCGGTTTGGTCGAGAATCCCTGCGTACGGTATCTAAATCTTCGGCGTTCCTCATGACCTCGATTCTAGATCGGGACTGGTTTTTCCCGGGCAGGCTCAGAGGTTTTTCGGCGCATCTAAACGAGGGTTTCGCCTGCTCTTCGCTCTATACTGAGCGCATGCCCCGCTACGACAGGCCGATCCAACAGGTCTACATGAGGTTCTGCTTCCGCAGGGTTGGCAGGTTCAGTTCCTCGAGCGAGCATCCGAACTTCCTGCAAAGTCGGGGGTAAAATCCCCAGCCGGAGTGATCATGTGGTTTTCGATCGCGATCGACCAGAGATCGCGCCGCACGTTTACTCGGTACCGAGCACGATTGATCGATACGGGAAAGCTCGAACAGAGCCTTTACTTCCCCGGGCAGAGCACTTGCAGTCAATCGTACGAAATGTATGTGCCGCTCGCACGGAACACAGCGGAACTGACGCATCAGCTTATTTGCCTCTCGCCTCTGACATCGCTGATATCCATGAAAGGAAATATTGGAAGGACTACGCTGCCCTCTACGAGGGCCTGTCTACAGGTCACCAGCACGGAGTTTTGCGCCGTGGTATGTCGTTCCCGCAGACCACAAACGGAATGCCCGCTTGATCG
>Ga0182024_10012477_pt1 | contig 16808 bp, 12 predicted proteins | sample P32metaG_FD_120480 | JGI IMG/M metagenome (GOLD analysis project Ga0182024, IMG submission 120480) | Permafrost microbial communities from Stordalen Mire, Sweden - P3-2 metaG (Illumina Assembly) | ecosystem: Environmental > Terrestrial > Soil > Wetlands > Permafrost | place: Sweden: Stordalen... | reverse complement strand
CAGGGCAGCAGCCATTCCCCGTTGGTGGCGAAGTACTTTTCCAGCACTTCATCGCCCAGCGGCTTCAGCATTCGATAAACCTTGGCCTTGATATCGGTGCCGCCTTCGACGTGAGGATAATCCGTCGAATAGCAGTAGCAGTTCGAGAGGTTCGGATAGCGAGTGAAGAACTGGTCGACGGGCTCGACCACATTGTGCGGCGTTACGCGCACGTTGCGCGCGATGTATTCCGACGGCTTCATCGAAATCGTGTTGGCCATGCGACGCGCGAAAACCTTCGTCGCCCACATGTCGAGGCTGTCGCTCAGAGGCCCGAGCCAATGTGCGCCCAGTTCGATGGCGCCAAAACGCAGCGTCGGGTGCCGCTCGAATACGCCGCCCATCACCATCACCGTTAAGAAGTGCTCGATGGCGAGGTGCAGCGTCGAATAAGAATACGGCTCGAGGCCCACTTCGAGCCCGAGTTTCTGGGGTTTGAACGCGGGTGCGCTGCTCCACTCCGACGAACGGAGGAAACCGAGATCGCTGCCGACATGCGCCAGGACCGGTACCTTGCGTTCGGCGAACAGCGCCCAGAAAGCATCGAGTTCGGGTGCGGCGGGAGACAGTCCGGCAAGCGGTGAGCCTGTGTTGATGAGCACGCCCTTGAGGCCGCGATCAAGAAGGCCGTTGGATTGTTTCATCAGGTCGTCCACGTCGCGCGGTGCCTTGAGCATGCCGACGATACGCAGCCGGTCCGACTCCAGAGCCGAGCCGCGAATCGCCCATTCGTTGTGCTCATCGATGCCGGCGAAACCAATCGTCCGCGCCTGCTCGGAGGTCAGCCCGACGCCCAGGTGGCTCTGTACCCCTTTGGCCATCGCGCCGCCACCGCCGTCGGCGTGGGTCGACAAGATTTGTCCCCATAGGCCAAAGCTGGGAAAGATCAATTGGCGGCGCACGCCCATCAAGTCCAACACGTCGAGCCGCCGCTTCATGTCGAAGGCGCCGGGGGCGCCGGTGTGGCGCTGGTTCCAGACGTTGTCGAGCGTCATGGGCGAATCGTCGGCTGCCTGGCCCGGCCGATTGATGTAGCCCTCGCCGAGTTGGACTATCAACGGCTCGCAGATGCGGGACAGACGCTCGGCCGTCGGGCCAAAGATGGTCGCCCACAGATGCGGCGGGGCGAACTCATGGCCGTCGACATCCAACGTTCGGTCGAGTAGAGCAATGTCCGTCGCCTGTGTATTTGTCGCCCGTGTATCGATGGCCTTCACGGCGTTCCCCTGTGGTTGCTGAGCTGGTACCGGGTGCCGGGATGCGCTCAGCTGAAACTGATCGCGATTTTTCCCAGATGCTGGCCGCCTTGCAAACGCCGCAGCGCCTCGGGCAATTGCTCGAAGCTGTAGCGGCTGTCGATGACGGGATGAACCTTGTGGAATGCCAGCGCGCGCATGATGGCCTCGAAATGCTGGCGGCTGCCGACCCGTATCGGCGCTATCTCGACACTGGACGAGAACATCGACGAGGTACTATTGGGAGCACCGGTCAGCAGGCCAACGAGCGCGAGCCGACCGCCGAGCCGCGTGGCCCCGAGGGAGCGATCCACCGTCTTGGCACCGCCCAGTTCCACGGTCACATCGACCCCCGTTCCGCCCGTCAGCTCGCGCACGGTCTTGTGCCATTCAGGCACGGCGTTATAGTCGATCGCTTCATCTGCGCCGAGCCTCTTGAGCTGTGCGCAGCGTTCGGGACTCGATGAGATCACGATGACTCGCGCGCCAAATAGTTTTGCGAACTGCAGCGCGAACAGCGAAACGCCGCCGCCGCCTTGCGTCAGCACGGACATACCGGGCATCAGCGGCCCGCCGCCGCACAGCGCGCACCAGGCAGTCACCGCGGCGCAAGGCAGCGAGGCGCCTTCCTCGTAGCTTAAGTGAGGAGGCAGCGCAACCACCTCGGCCTGATTCACCACCACCTGCTCGCACATCACCCCTTGGAGGCTGCTGCCGCCGCGCCCTCGAGCTCCAAGCGATGGTTGCCAGTCTCCTCCGATCCAATCGGGGTTGAAGGTGAGCGCAACCCGCTCGCCAACCTTGACGCGCCAGACATCGGCAGCGATCTCGATGACCTCACCCGCGCCGTCCGAAACGGGGATGAGATACTCAAAGGCCGACGGACCGAGAAATCCGGAGATGGCGAGCAGATCGCGGTAATTGATTGATGCCGCGCGCATCGCAATGCGGACCTGGCCATACCCAAGCGCAGCGGGCTCGGCGATTTCCTCAATGGCCAGAGACTCCAGACCTTTTTGGCTCCGTGAGACGAAAGCTTTCATATCTACCTACCTGCCCCCGCGCTCGATCCGATTTTACTGTTGCTTTTTTCGATGTCGTCCAAGACGACAATCACTTTCAGCTAGATTACACTCATCTTTTACTAATCGTTAGCCTCCTCCCCTCGGGAGATCGCACGAGGCATCGGTTGAGGCCATGCATGCAAAATGACGCGACGACAGGGGATGGCGCGAGCATTGACTTTGGCCTCGCGGGCAAAATCGTCCTTCTCTCGGGTCTTACGCTTTCATCCTACGCGCTGTTCGGCTTATCGCCGGTTCTGCCGGCGATCGCGGCGCATTTTTCGCACACCCCCGACGCGGGCCTGCTGACCCGGTTGCTCATCAGCGCCGCCGGCATCGTCGTGGCGGTTGCCTCGCCGGTTGTCGGAGCAATTGCGGATCGCGTTGGCGCCCGCCGCGTTCTTCTATTCGGGCTGATCGTTTACACACTGGCGGGATGTGCCCCGTTTTTTCTCGACAATCTGTACGCCATCCTGCTGTCGCGCATCGTGATGGGCTTTGCGATCGCTGCGGTAGGAGCGGTCATCCTTACCATCCTGGTCACTCATAGTACGGGTGCAGCACGCAATCGCTGGCTTGGGTATCTGACGACGACCGCGACCATCGTCTCGGTCTTCTACTCCCCCATCGTCGGTTACATTGGCCGTTTCGGTTGGCGCTGGCCCTTCTTGACGTTTCTTTTCGCGCTGCCGCTGGTCGTGCTGACAATTCTCGGGATCGAGCCGGACCCTCAGCGAGTGATGCCAGAGAAGCGACCTGACAGCGCAAACAAGTCGGCCGGTTTTTCGCTGGGCACCCCGCTGGGGTTCATCGTATTCGTGCTGGTGGCGGGTGCAGTACTGGTCAGTCCCGCGGTCTACATCCCGTTCCGCATACGAGAGATCGGCATCACGGATAGCGCCAGCATCGGCATGCTGTTGATTCCCGCATCCATATCGGGTGTCGTCGCCGGGTTCAGTTACGGCTGGATCCGCTCGAAATTGTCGATGTCCCTGACGTTCGTTATTGGCTTCTCCGCCATGGCGGTGGGCCTACTAACCACGGCCACGGCGCATGGCGCCGTACAGGTAGTAGTCGCCCAGATCATTACCGGCTTCGGCACGGGCATCAACATGCCCAGTTTTTTCCTGCTGGCGTCGTTGGCGGGATCCGATGCCTTTCGTGCTCGAACGATGGGCTTCGCCAAGAGCGGCGTGTATGGCGGACCCATGCTGGGTCAACTGCTGTTGGAGCCGGTCATTGCCCGCACCAATTTTGCGACCGTTCTGTCGCTGCTCAGCTTGGGTTGCGCAGCGTTTGCCGTCCACTACCTGCGGCGGGTGATCAGTCAGCACCGTGCGCCGGTGCAGCAGACGTAGCACGGGACCTCGCGTCGTAAGCCTTTCTTGCGGTAGCGCAACGTTAGTACTAATGTACAACAACGTTGTTCTCTTCGGGGCCAGCGGCAGGTAATCAAAAAAACAAGGTTAGCCGGTGGTGCCGGGTAGCCTACCGATGCGAAGCGCGAGAGTCATTCACGCAAGCGATGGGGGGAGTCATGGATAAAGGTAAGGTTGCGGCGTCCGCGTGCTCGGCGTTCCTGGTCACGATGGCCCTGATTTTGGTCGGCCCTGCCTGGGCACAGCAAGGCGCTTCGGCCGGCGCGAAGCCAACCACCGACGCCGATGCACTGACCGAGATCATCGTCACGGCGACCCGCACCGAGGAACGGGCGCAGACCGTTCCGATCTCCATGACCGTCTTCAACCAGCGAGAGCTGGAAGATCACAATATCGTGAACGCCGGCGACCTCGCCGCGTACACCCCGTCTCTGTCGGTCAACACGCAATATGGCCCGCAGAATTCGAGCTTCGCAATCCGCGGCTTCGTGCAAGACCAGGGCACCGCGCCATCGGTTGGCACCTTCTTCGCCGATGTGGTCGAGCCGCGCGGTCCCAACAATGCCGACCCGGCCGGCGACAGCGCGCCGCCGGGCTCGTTCTTCGACCTGGAAAACGTTCAGATACTCAAGGGCCCGCAAGGCACGCTGTTCGGCCTCAACACCACCGGCGGCGATGTGCTGATCGTGCCGAAGAAACCGAGCGCAGACTTCGGCGGCTATGCCGAGATCTCGGGCGGCAATTACGGCATGGTGGGCGCCCAGGGCGTCATCAACCTCCCTTTGAACGACCGGGTGAAATTCCGTCTCGGCTTCAACTATGAGCGCCAGGATGGCTATCTGAAGAATATCTCCGGCATCGGACCGGACAATTTCAACAACATCAATTTCATCGCCGTTCGCGCCAGCGCCCTCATCGACGTGACCGACAATCTTCAGAACTACACGATTCTCACTTACAACCGCTCCGATACGAACGGCTTCTTCGAAAAGACCATCGCCTGCGAAAACGGGCTCAGCCTCGGTTCGTTCGCCTGCGCTCAACTGGCGAAAGAGGCAGCAGCGGGCGCCGGCTTTTACGATGGCGAGCAGAGTGTGGCGGTCCCCTCCTCCAAATTGACTCAGTGGCAGATCATCAACACCACCGAGTGGCATGCGACTGACGCGCTGACGATCAAGAACATTGCGAGCTACGCGCAATATAGTGACTATCTTAACGACCCCTTGTTCGGCAGTAATTTTGCCACGCCGGCGATACCGGGAATCTATCCGAGCTACACCGTTGATTTCGCACATCCCGGGCCGCCCCCGGGCGCCGCAACGGCGAACGAGAACACCTACACCGAGGAACTGCAATTTCAGGGCAACGCGATGGATCATCGCTTCACCTGGCAAGGCGGCCTCTATTTCGAGGGCAGCGATCCTCTCGGCCTGGAAGGGGTCCAATCCGATATCTTGGGGGCGTGTACGAATGTGGCCACTTTCCAATGCTTTGATCCGGTCGGCTTTTTGACCTCCCTGGCAGTCGGGGTCCCCGTTCACGTGGCATCGGCCAATTACTACGAGGGATACACCCACTTTCGCGACTATGCCGTATACGGACAGGCGAGCCAGAAGTTGAATGATCAATTCAAGATCACGGCGGGTTTACGCTATACCTACGACAATGAAAGCAATACGGACAACTCGGTGGCCTACTCGGGGTTCCCTTATTTCCCCACGCCGGTCAACCCGGCCACGCTGGCGCAGTCGTGCGTCTTCACGGTCGCCGACACCGTGGCCGAGGGCTGCCCGACACGTTATGAGCTGAAATCGCATGCCCCCACCGGGATGATCGATCTCGACTACACCCCAAACGAGAACATTCTGGACTACGCGAAATATACTCGCGGCTATCGGGCCGGCGCGATCAATCCCAACGTCGGCCCACCCTACAATTACACTCAGCCGGAGAAGGTGGACACCTTCGAGATCGGCACCAAGATGAGCTTCATGGAGCCAATCAGCGGTATCTTCAATGTAGCGGTGTTCGACAATGAGTTCCGCAATCAGCAGCTCTCGGTCGGCTTCATCGCGAACGACAACGCTCCCGTGGCGCCGACCAGCGTGCCCCTCAATGCCGGCAAGTCGCGCATCTACGGCGCGGAAGTGGAAACACACATCACGCCCATCAGGGGTGTCACCCTTGCGGTTGGGTACACCTATCTGAATGCACGCATCATATCCGTCCCCAATTTTCCCGATGTCGCCAACTCGGCCTATGTAGTGTCGGGTCCGCCGGCCGCCGGCGACCGATTGACCTTGACGCCCAAGAACAAGGTCACGATGACGGCTACCTATACTTTGCCTCTCGATCCCAACAACGGGAAAGTGACGATCGGCCTCACCTTCACCCATACTGATAGCGAGGTCTCCAACTACATCGACAGCACACTCGTTGGCTCGCCGTTCACGGCCTTGAGCACAATTCCCGCCACGAATCTTCTCGATCTGAACCTGAATTGGAATTCGATCGAAGGGTCACCGATCGACCTGTCCATCTTTGCAACCAATGTGACCAATGATCAGTACTACACGACCATCCCAGGGTTAGCGCAGGGCACGGGGTTCGAGACCGCCGGTCTCGGCCAACCGACCATGTACGGCGCGCGACTGCGTTACCATTTCGGCAAGTAAAGCGACGCGCTCATTCCAGCATTACGCGTTGTCCGGTGGCGATGCGTCTTGCCCTCCTGCGCCGTCCTTCCGCTCCTTGATCGCCCGCTGCAGGTTCAGGCGTACGCTATCCGGCAGTCGGCTGATGTCGATCGGGAAGTTGTGCAGCAACATGTTCTGTAGATGCCCGATCTGGTGGTTGGCAAATGAGGTGCGCATCGCCTCGCGTCGACCCATGCTGTCCTGCGCATTGTTGACCGATTCCTTCATGAGCTTGAGCACGAAACGGTCGGTACGCGCAATCGCCTTCGCAAGGTCGAGTGTCTTCGCACCGAGCTGATCGCGCGGCACGACGTGATTGACCATGCCGCAGGCGAGAGCATCCGCGGCGCTGAGCCAGCCGCCCGTGAACAGAAATTCCTTTGCCTTCCGGACACCCATTTCATAGGGATGGTTGAAGAACTCGACACCAGGCACGCCCATGTCGGATCCGGTATTGTCGCGAAAGCGCGCATCGTCGGCGCAGACGATGAGATCGCACATCCACATCAACATCAATCCGCCGGAGATCACGCTCCCCTGAACTTCCGCGATCACCGGCTTGGGCGCGTTGCGCCAGCGTTCGGTAATCTCGAGATACACCTCCTTTTCGCGCGAATAGTAGCCTTCCCAACCAGGTCCTGCGTATTCTCCCCAGAGCGTCACCCGGTCCGCGGAATCAGGCACGCGGGTCTCGGTCATGCTGAGATCGTGACCCGCGCTGAAATGATCGCCTGCCGCCGCCAGGATGATGACGCTGATCTCATCATCGTGGCAGGCCCGGCGCATCGCCTCATCCAGCTGATACGTCATGACCGTGCCCTGCGCATTACGTTTGGCGGCCCGATCGAGAACGATGCGCGCCACCTTGGGCGCGGCAACCTCGAACCGAACCTGCGCGCCGTGGCGCGGCGCTTCGGATGTATTTTCATGCTGCTCGGACATTTTCGCCTCCTGGTATTTTGTCAAGGATCTTGCGACAACGACGCCGGCCATCGTCACAGCTCGTGCTCGATCGGCAGCCACGACAGCAGCGTGGCCTTGAATCGCTGCCAACCGCTGCGCGCGGGCTCACGGCTATACACAACCTCCTGGCCTGCCTGCTGCGTGCGCCACACCAAGTGCGGTGCGCCGCCCGCCGGGGACTCCGGACTCAACTCCACGTGGAAGCAGTTCTCTGGCTTGACCATCTCGTCGAATCGCGTGGCTGCCTGCTGCGCGAGCTCCGGACTGCCGATGATCAAGCCGATCTCCGTGTTGATGCGCTCCGAGCGTTGATCAAAATTCATCGAGCCGATGAATACCCGCTGCCGATCGAAGACGTACATCTTGCCGTGCAGGGCATAATGGCCATAACGCGATATACGCGCCGTCTCACCGCTGCCGCGCGTATTGCCGAGCAGCGAGCGGATTTCGTAGAGCTCGGCCCCGGCGCGCAGCAGCGGGACCCGGTAATGTTGGTAGCCCGACTGCGCGGCGATCTGCGGATTGGATTCGAGCGAGTTGGTCAGAATGCGCACACGGGTCTGCCGGTCGCTCAGCGACTGCAGCAGCTGAAGGTCATCCGAACTCGGGACGAAGTATGGCGTGATCATCAGCAGGTCGGAGTGGACCTCACGCGCCGAGGCCATGACGGGTAGTTCGATCAACCGACCGCGCGCACCGCCTTTTTCCACCTTTTTCTTGTCGGGACTGTCATAGACCAGCTGAGCGTGGGCCCAAACAAGGGGAATTCGACCCACCGTGATTCCTGAATACGGTCCGTCGGTGGCCAACAGCGCGGTGTAGTCGATGCCTGATGCCTTCTGCCTCGACCCGTGGACGTCCTCATGCTCGCTGCGGGACTCGGTGCCAAAGGCTGCGGCCGGAATTGCCAGATCGCTGTTCCAGAACAGATCAAAGACATGTGAGAGCTGCCCGACCATCCGGCCCGCGACGAACACATCCTCATCGGCGAATTGCGACTGCGGATCGACCTGGAAATATTCGTTGCCGATATTGCGGCCGCCGATCAGTGCCGCCGCCCCATCGGCCACCATGAGTTTGTTGTGCATGCGATAGTCGAGCTGCGATTTGTTCAGCAGAAAGGTCAGATTGCGCAGCACATGCGAATGGCCGCGGTACGGATAGGGATTGAAGATCCGAATTTCGACCGACGGGTAGGCGGCGAGCTGCAGCAACTGCTGATCGCCCTGCTTGGTATCGCCGTCATCTACGAGCACGCGGATGCGCACGCCGCGCTCGGCTGCATGGCGCAGCTCTTCGGTGAGCAGCCGTCCGGTCTCATCACCGCGCAGGATGTAGTACTGCAGGTCCAGGGTTTTCCGCGCTGCTGAGATCATCTCCCTCCGTGCCCTGAAGCCATCGATGCCCATGTTGATGATGCGATATCCGGAAGCATCGCCGTGCTGCCGGGCCTCGGCCGCAAACTGCTGCCCGAGCGCGGTGTCCTCCGGATGCTCGATCGAGATCGATGCTTTCTTTGGAAAATCGGCGTGAGATGGCCGGCTTGCGCAGCCGCTCAAGTCGCACGCCGCCAACAGTATGCAAACAGCGACGAGCGCTCGATGGCAAAGATGCTCATTCGATCGCATGATTGTGTTGTCCCGACCGGCCTCAGGAGTTCGCGGCGCGAAGTGCGACCGCGCCTGCCGCGCTGAACATGCCGCCTACGCCCAACACGAGACTGGTTCTCACCTTGTCGACCTGTGCCGCGGCACGTCCCTGAAGCTGGCGCACTCCCTCGAGCAACGCAAACATGCCGTACATCCCGGTGTGCGCGTAGAGCAGACCGCCGCCGTTCGTGTTCAACGGCAATGCGCCGCCAGGGCTGGTCGCACCGCTGTCGATAAAATCCACAGCCTCGCCCTTGCCGACGAAGCCAGCGTCCTCGAGACCATAGAGTGGTACGTGCGCGAACGCGTCGTAGATCATCAGATGTTCAATGTCGGTGTGTGTGAGACCAGCGCTGCGCAGCGCTTCCGCGGATGCGTCGCGAAAAGCCCGGAAGCTCGTCAGATCCTCCATGAATGCGGGGCCGGGGCCCTCGCAAGATTCGCCGCTTCCCGCAACCACGACTGGTGGGTAACGAAGATTCAGATCCGCGGCGCGTGCCTTCGTGGTCATCACCAGTGCTCCTCCGCCATCGTTCACCGGACAGCACTCGAGGCGGTGGAATGGCCAGGCGATCAACGGCGAGGCAAGCACATCGTCAACCGTCAGCAGCGCGGGCCGCACTGCGCGCGGATTGCGGCTCGCCCAGCGCGACTGGGCGACTGGGACCTTGGCAAGATCTGCTTCGTTCAAACCATACTTGTGCAGATAGGCCATTACCGGCAGCGTGAACCGCGAATATGCGCCGAGGACGCCGTAAGGCAGTTCGAACTGGCCTGCCGTGCTGCTCGGCTCCCGGGGGAAAACCGCAGCGCCGACCCGCGAACGGCCCGACTCGCCATGCGCGATCACCACAACCTCCGCCTGGCCCGACCGGATCGCCGCTGTCGCATGCCGGACATGCAGCATGTAGGAGCATCCGCCGACCATCGTGCCATCGAGCCAGCGCGGCCTGACGCCGAGCATGAAGGCGAGATCCACGGGCGACAGCGTTCCAGCGACGCCATCGACATCGGCAATGCCAAGTCCCGCCTCGGCGAGCGCCAAGAGCGCGGACTCGGTCGCGAGCGAGGTGGCCGACTGATCGGGGATGACACCCAAGCGGGTGGACTCGGCCGCACCGACGATGACGACATCGCTCACGGGTGGCTCGCCAGACAGAATTGCGGAAGCGTCATGTCGCCACACTTCTCGAAAGTGACGGTGAGCGGCGCACCGATCGTGAGCCCGGCAGGATCAATGGGCGCACCGGGCAGATTGGTGAGCATGCGAGGCCCTTCCTCGAGTTCCGCCAGCGCAACAATATAAGGAACCTTGTCCTCGAAGCCCGGCGCCGCGCGATGAACGATTAAAAAGGAAACAAGCCTCGCCCGCCCGCTCGCAGGCCGCCACTCGACCGCACCGCCGGTGAACGGCGAGAACAGGCGAGGCGGAAAGAAATGGCGGCGGCTATCCACGCACATCGGCAGCCAGAGTTCGTGTGCGCGGGCCTTATCCCAGAAAAATTGCGTCTCGGGCGTCGGCACGGGAGTCATTTGAATCTGCACCTCAATGGTTGCCGCGGGAAGGCCATTATGAAGCAACCCGCCGCTTCTGTTAACGTGAAGTCGCGATGCAAATCCTCTGGATCAGGCTGGCGCTGGGCGCCGTCGTTTTTGGCGGCTTGATTGCGGCAACCGCCGCGTATTTCGCGCCCTATGCCGATGCGGAGTTGCTGGGCTGGCTCGAACCGCATGCGATTGTCGCTCCTGCGCCCGCGAAACTTGGCAAGGGCCGCATGTTCGACGACTACTTTGCCATCGAGGACCTTGGCCACGGAACGTTCGCGATCGGCGAGCCGCGCTATTACCAACAGAATTATTCCTATTTGATTCTCGGCGACGAGCGCGCCGTGCTGTTCGACTCGGGGTCGGGTACGCGCGACATCAGCCGGGTCGTCGCGAACCTGACGCAACTGCCGGTGACCGTGATCGTGTCGCATCTTCATTACGATCATTTCGGCGGCCTCGTGCCCTTCTCACGTGTCGCGATGATCGACACGCCGGAGACGCGAGCGGATTGGCATGACGGACGGTTCAAGCCCACTCGCTACGAATATCTGGGGTTGATCGATCACCTCGTGCCGCCCTCCATCCCTGTGGCTGAGTGGCTGGAGCCTGGATCGCTCGTGGAATTGGGCAACCGATCCTTGCGGATTCTGTCCACACCGGGACATACGCCGAGCTCGGTGGCGCTTTACGACGCGGCCAACGGCTGGCTGTTCATTGGGGATTTTATCTACCCAACGACACTGTACGCATTTTTACCTGGCGCGAGCCTGGCTGCCTATCAGGCGACGGCGTCGCGTTTGCTCGATACCTTGCCGCCGGCGACCATTCTTTGGACCGCGCATTGCTGCCGGAAAAACGAAGGCGTGGCTGCACCATGGTTGGGAATGCGAGATTTGCGGGATTTATCGCGGACGCTGACGCAGGTCCGCACGGGCGCCGCCCATGCCAGCGGATTCTACCCGCGCGTTTTTCCGGTCAATGCCGAAATGACATTGGCGACAGGTTTTTCTTGGAATAACCGCTGAGACAGTGAGCCGCTCCACCACGGCGTAGCAGGTTGACTACCTAGCCGGCGGCGGCATATTGGACGCGGTTTCGCCCCGCCTGCTTGGCACCGTAGAGCGCCTCATCAGCGCGGCTCAGCAGTCCTTCAACCGTATCCGAGTTGCCGGTCAGCCAAGCGACGCCGAAGCTCGCGGTGACATTGATGGAGGAGCCGGCATAGTTGAACGGAATCTCGGCGATGGCGCGCTGCAGGCGCTCGAGCGGCAGGAACGGGCGTTGCTTGGTTGCGCCAGGCGCGACCAACAGGAATTCCTCGCCGCCGTAACGTCCCAGCGCATCGGTGGGACGTATCCGGCTTTTGAGCTTGGCGCCCAAGGTGCGCAGCACCTCATCGCCGGCCAAGTGCCCGCGGGTATCGTTGATGCTCTTGAAATGATCGATATCGATGATGGCGACCGCGAGCGGCGTGCCGAACTCCCGTGAGGACTGCATCTCGCGCGCCAGAATGTCGAGGATGGCGGAACGGTTCCACAACCCGGTGAGCGCATCGCGCGTGGCCCGCACCAAGAGGGCGTCATGTTCCTGTTTCTGGCGCTCTTGTTCGAGCCTCTGCGCCCGTTGTTTGCGGACCCGCCATACCCCGACCAGGAAGATCAGGAACACGCACACCAGCGCCGCCGCCAGTTGGAACCATGATGCGCGCCACCAGGGCGGCAGTATCTCGAAGCTGAATTGCGTCAATCCAGACACTTGTCGGTGATCGGTGTCGACCGCGAACGCTTCGATCGTGTAGTGACCGGGTCCGAGCGCAGCAAGGTGCACGTCGTGGCTGCGGGTTTCGAACCAGTCATCGCGCAAGCCGCGCAGCCGCACATGTAAGGTCGACGGAGTCCCTTTGCCGTTGTTGAGCTCCGCCATGTGCACGCTGAAGAACAGGTTCGGCTCCCAGGGCAGCGGCGGCGATTGCGCCTCGAGCCTATTCACCCCAAGTGCCACGCGTGTGATTCGCAAATCCATCGGCGTCGTTTGCAGCAGCGCTTCGGGGCTCCTGAGATGCGTCAAACCGCCACTCGTACCGATCCAGATCGAGCCGTCCGCGTCCGCCAAGAAGCCGCCCGGCAGCGTGCCGTTCCAGATCAAACCGTCAGTGGTCTTGAATCGGCGCCAAATCCGCCCATCGAAGACCACGATGCCTGCGTCGGTTCCGACCCACACCCACCCACGTTGGTCGATGCGGGTGAAGTTCATGACGGCGCGCGCCAACATGAGATCGGCAACCCAATGCGCCTCATCCACCCGATCGCCGGCGACGTGTAAGTGCAGCATGCCGTGCGAGGCGGCGCCCGCCCAAAACCAGTCGCCCCCGGCGGCCGCCACCGTGGTGAATCCGGCGGCCGCTTGTTCGCCATCAACGTGAACGCCGGTCCATCGTCCCCCCGCCCAACGCTTAAGACCGCCCTGCGTCGCCAACCAGATCGCGCCATGAGCATCCTGGGTGATGTCGGCGACTTCGCCCGCGGGAATCGGCAGCTGCAGCGAATCGACTCGCGTCGCACCCGGTGCGACCACGGCGACGCCGCCGGTGGTACCGATCCACAGCTGATCGGTGGAGTCGACATAGAGCTTGCGCATCGCAGGAACATTCGCGATCCAGGTCGCGCTGTGATCTGCCGTGACGATGCGGAACAGACCGCCCGTCGTCATGCCGACCCAGAGCGCGCCGCGGCCTTCAGCCATGACCCGGATCTCGCCCGGCGGCAAATTGCCGAATGAACAGGGTGTCACGATGGACACTGCAGGATCGAGCCGGGAGCAGCCGGTGCGCGTTGCCAACAAAACGCTGTGATCGGCGCCGGGGGCGATGGACCAGACCGGATTGCCAAGGCCTTGTGCCTTCGTCCAAGATTCGAAATGGTCATAGCCAACCCAGCGCTCGACGCCATGGCCGGGCACGCCGAGCCACACTTGACCGTCGCGAGTCGCTAAGATCGTGGAGATCCCCGTGGTCGGTATGCCGTTCACGGCGGAATAGTCCTGCCAACCGTCCTGCCAGCGCGCGAGCCCAACATCCGTGCTCGTGAGGATGCGTCCCTGCGGATCTAAGACCGTGGGCACATTGAGAATCTCGGCGGTGAGCTTTGCGTTGGGCGGATCACGGACTTCAAACCGGGTTGCTCCCGCCTCGAGAATCACCGCGTGCGCCTGACCGCGTGCCCACATGCGCCCGTCGCGGTCCAGCGCCCACGAGCGCCATGTGTCGTCCGGTACGCCCAGCTTCGCATCGAAAATCTTTACCGCGCCTTGCTCGACGCGGCAAATCGCGCTGCCGCAACCAAGCCAGACACGGCCCAAAGGGTCGACGTGCACGCCGCTGAGATGCGTAAGGGCCGGAATCGCGCTGAGCAGGCTCTGCGGGAAAAAGGCCCTGCTCTGCCACCGATCATCGCCCGCAGCCGGAGTGAGCTCCCGCAATTCGTCACCGTCGATCACCAATAAGTGGTCAGGCGACAGGGCCGCGATTGTCAATCCGGCGGCCAGTCTCAATGGGCGTCCATCGGGGCGGATCGGCTTGAAATTCAGGCCGTCACTGCGATACAGATCCTGCGAAGTTGCGACCATGAGCTTGCCCGCGGAGTCTTCGATGGCGGCGCGAATCGCGGTGTTGTCGATGCCCTTCCCGAAGCGCTCAAAATCGACGCCATCGTAGCGATACAGACCGTTTTCGGTACACGCCCAGATGAACCCGTCACGGTCTTGCAGCAGACAAGTTACGGAAAGATTGCCAAGACCTTCCGTCTGCTGGTAGTGCCGAAAAGCGAATTGCTGCGCGGCTGCCTCGCGGTGTACGAAGAGCATCCATCCAGCGAGGAGACCGATCGAGGTTGCGCGCGCGAAGCTCCGCGCGACGGCGGACGCGCATTCCCAACCGCGCTGCCAGGATGACATATCCATCACGGTTACGAATGGCCGCTAGCGCGGCGTCCGGGTCGACCCGGGCCGGTAGTACTCCTCCACGACCTGATTCAGTTCCGGGTTCGGCGCCACACGCCCGTGAACGAACACCAGCGGCAAGGGTCCGTTCATCACTGCGGTAAGACGGCCCATGGCGGCGCGATCCACTTGCTGCGGATTGAAGCGAACTTGGCTGGTGCGCGCGACCGGCATGCCCTGTGCCCCTAGTTGCTTGGCGAGCCGGTCAGCCTGCTGCGCGGCGGCGTGCGGACAATTCTGCGCGGCAACCACATAGATGGTATCCAATTGCTGACCGACGGGCGGCGGCACATCGACGAAGCCGTTGACATCGGAGCCGACCAACACCTCACGCAACGCATGTGCCGCCTGGTGCTGAGTGAATATTTGATAGCCACCCCAGACGGCTCCGACGAGTATGAGTGAACTCAGAATCTTCATGGAATCTGCGCCGGCAGGTGCTGTAGAGACCTGCATAATCTCGAACCGGTGAGCCTTGCGGGGCAACCTAGGTCTCGCTCCCGACGACCCGCCCGGCTCCCGCGGAAGGTGGCGGCGAAAACTTCGACCTGCGTCACTGTTTTCGCGGTCTTAGGTCGGACTTGCCGACCGTTGCTTGTGCCAGTGATGCTTATGCGTTAATTCAGTCGCGCCGTTCGCGCGACCTGGAGTAAATGTGATGCCTGCCTACCTGATAGCCCAAGTTAAAATTCACGATCCAGAGAGGTACAAACAATATTCGGAGCGCACGCCCGCAATCATCGCCCAGTACGGCGGCCGATTCATTGCCCGCGGGGGAGCGAGCGAAACGCTGGAGGGCAGTGCATCAAACCGCCGAGTCGTCATCGTCGAATTCCCATCCATGGATGCGGCGCGAGACTTCTATAATTCGCACGCCTATCAGCAAGCAAAAGCGATTCGCACGCCAGTTTCGGATGCTGAATTCGTCCTTGTCGAAGGGTCGCCCTGAAGCGTCCGCGGCGGCGACCGGCGTACTTGACGGTCGCCGCCGCGGACATTATCAACTCAGACGGACTGTAGCCGCCGCCGATACGCGTAGAGACTGAAGGCAGCCAGGCTCAGCAACTCCCACCATCCCATTGCTCCGCCGCCGCTCTTGCCGGCAGCGTTGACCGTCAAGGCCGCCGTGGCGTTGGCGGAACCGCCGCTGCCGGTGCAAGTCAGCGTGAAACTCGATGCACCTGTCGAGGTCGGCGACTCGGACGCCGTGCCGCTGGTCGCCTGCGTGCCGTTGACGCCACCGGTCGACGCCGGGTACTTTGTATTGCCAAGTGAATGGAGCGTTGACGATGGGCGGGGATTCGATTGCCGGCTGGCGATGGAGCGGGATCGCGCAGCGCACTTCGACAGCGGCGACCAGGAGTGGCGGATATTCGTCACTCCGGACGCAACAACCTACGGGCTGACTCAGGTCGGCAAACGATACGGATGCAGATCCAGCGAGCCTTATGAATGCCGCTGATCCCGCGAGGTATCCGCGGGACCAGCGCAGCGCACCTCGACAGGGGCTGCTCCACGGGTTTCATGGTGCCCGCTTTGCTCTGCAAAGACTTTGTAACAATGGATCGATAGGGTATGCGTCCTCATAAATTCTCGGGGGGCGAACCAATGACCGTCAGTAATTTTCAGCTACGAATGGCGATGCGCTCAGTGCTCGGTCTCGCGCTCGGGACGCTGGCAAGCGTCTCCGGCGTCAGTCATGCCGACCAGTCGGTCTCCTCCAGAGGATTTGACGACGATCAGCGCTTCGAGCTTGAACATGATTCCTTGGTCATTAGCAGCAGCACTTACGACAACCGAAAGGGCGCACTAGCGACACTGGCCATCGGTACGACACTGCCGAATACCGCCACGGCCACCACCTTAGCCGTGGCCAGCAACAATTACGTCACCGTGTGGAACAATGCGACCGTCGATGGCAGTTTCGGTGCAACGTCGCCGATCGAATTGAGCGATGTCGAAGCGTTTAGTGGCCGGCTTCTGCATAGGCTGCGCGTGCCTGAGGAAGCCGTGGTTACCAGCTTCTCATCCAAGTCCGAGCTCGGCCTGCATATTGCCAAGGATTGGCGCGGATCGCATGTGGTATTCGTCGGCTATGCGTACGCGGGCGTGGGCGCTCTCGATGTGTCGAACTCCGATGCGGTGCGCGGACAGGACCCGACGAATCCGGTGACGTTCGCCTTCGGCACGAATTATGCGTTTCCCCGCACCATTGTCTCGGTGGACGAGCACGGACGTT
>Ga0182024_10012476_pt1 | contig 16809 bp, 24 predicted proteins | sample P32metaG_FD_120480 | JGI IMG/M metagenome (GOLD analysis project Ga0182024, IMG submission 120480) | Permafrost microbial communities from Stordalen Mire, Sweden - P3-2 metaG (Illumina Assembly) | ecosystem: Environmental > Terrestrial > Soil > Wetlands > Permafrost | place: Sweden: Stordalen... | reverse complement strand
TTGAGTGCTTCTATAATCCGAAACGCCGGCATTCGACGATCGGATATCTAAGTCCCGTGGAGTTCGAAATGCAGGCGGGATTCGCTTAGGCGGGTGTCAACCAAACCGGGTGCAGGCCAGTCCAAGAATTTTGATTTCGGAATTGGCGAGCAGTTTTCTTAGTTTTCATCGGAAACCGCCAAAACGACGGAAGGGAAAGGCGAAAACCTTGCGTAAGACGGTACGAAGAAAGAAGAAATAGTTCGGGTAACCTCGCGACGATCCATGGGACACCTCCGCCGCGTTCGCGCGGTTTGTCAGAACGAAGCGTGCCCACGCGGTTCATCCGTGAGGACCGACTGCATGGGCACGGCGCTTCGCGCCTTTGCCCACCATACACATTCGTCACCACCGGGCTTGACCCGGTAGTCTATGCTGCCTCGCCGGCCGCATGGATTGCCGGATCAAGTCCGGCCATGACGGGCCTCTAGTGCGGCCGCGGTGACGGCGTCGCCGATCCGCACCGGCGCGCGTGGATGAGTTTACCGCCCCGCATCTGCCGCCGAGATGCTGATCGATCCAGCCGCGCAGTGCGCCTGCCGCTGTGGCGGGCGACTTCGCGTCCGCCGCGGAACAGGATCATCGTTGGAATTGCGCTGATGTGGTAACGGGCCGCGAGGTTCTGTTCGGCGTCGGTATCGACCTTGGCGAAACGCAGCCGCGGCTCCAGCGCCTTGGCCGCGCCCTCGAACACCGGAGCCATGGCGCGGCAGGGTCCGCACCAGGCGGCCCAGAAGTCGACCAGAAGCGGCAACTCGGCGGCGGCATGGCGCTCGAAATGCGCGGCGTCGAGAGCGATCGGCGCGCCGGCAAACAGCGGCTGATGGCAGCGGCCGCATTTGCCGCCCTCTCCCTGCCGCTCGGCCGGAATGCGATTGAGGGTATGGCAATGCGGACAGGGAATGGTGACGGAGGCTGACATCGTCGTGCGTCTTCCGGCGAAGCAAATTTCAACGCCGCGCCGCAATCGCGGACATTGACCCCGCTCAAGAGGATTTGGGCACAGCCGGAACCGAAATCAACCCGCCATGGTCGAGAGCCCGACGTGGTCCTGCCGAAGCTCGTCGCGCTTCTCGCCGCGCCCGCTGAGCTTCGCGCCGCCTATGCCTGCCCGGCCGCCTCAAGGATCAAATTCGCGATCGTGTCGGGCTGTGAGATCAGCGCCAGGTGGCTCCCCTTCACCTCGATCGTCTTGGCGCCCATGCGCTTGGCCATGAAGCGTTCGAGATCCGGATTGATGGTGCGGTCTTCGGTGGACACCGCGTACCAGCTCGGCTTCGATCGCCATGCCGCGTGCGCCGCCTTGCCGGCCAGCAAGGCGCGATTGAGCGGCGCTTGCACGGCGTAGAGGACGCGCGCCTTCTCGGCCGGAAGGTCGCCGGCGAAGTCGCGCAGGAAGGCTTCCTCGCTCAACTGCCCCCAATCGCCAGACCAGACAATGCCGGCCGAGGCCGGCGGCGTCGGAAACTTTTTGGCCAGCGCCGTGTAATCCTCGCCGGCGTCGGGCGCCCGCGCCGCGACGTAGACCACGGCCGAAACTTTCGGGTCGACGCCAGCCTCGGTGACGATCATGCCGGAGAAGGAATGGCCGACCAGCACGGTCGGACCCTGCTGCATCGCCAGAGCGCGCTGCGCCGCCGCCACCGCCTCCCGCAGCGTCGTCAGCGGGTTCTGCACCGAAGTGACATTGAGCCCTTTCGGCTGCAGCCTGGCGATGACTTCGGACCAGCACGAGCCGTCGGCGAACAGGCCGTGCACCAGGACGATATTTTGGGCCTTCGGTGTTGGCTGCGCCGCCGCGGCGCCCTGGACCAGCGGGCTTGCCGCGCTGGCCGCCATCATGCTCACGAACGTGCGACGATCCATGGGATACCTCCGCTGCGTTCACGCGGTTATTTTACCTAAAAGCCATTTGGTCCCGCAACGTCCCCACGCACTCCCCCGATCCGCAACTACACCGCCGTCTCCCGCTTCGAGTTGAGGCCGGCGGCGTGACGGCGCATGAATTAAGCGGTGGCAGAACCGTTCAACCACCGTACAGTCAGCCGCCCGCAGGAGGCCGACCTTGTCTCTGGAGTCATGGTGAAACCCCCGCAGTCCAATCGCATCCCGATCGCCATCCTCTTCGCCGTGCTGTGGTCGGGCGGAATGTTGTTGAGGGCGTCATCGATAGACCTGCAGACCGTCGTGACCGCCATCATCGCCGGCGTGATTGTCGGCGGGCTGATGTACTGGCTGTTCGACAAGTTTCGCCCGCGTCCGTGAACAGCGAGGTAGGGTCGGTTGAGCGCAGCGAAGCCCACTCGGACTTTTCGGGCGATGACGCGCTGAGATGGCCAACCGGGACAAAGCGCGTTTGACGGATTATGATTTTTGCAGCGATCCGGGCGATCACCGATTATGCAGCCTTACCCTTATATCTACGTCAATGCCGATGGCACGGCCCGCGAGCTTCATGCCGGCGAACGCGCCTACCTTGAAACCGAATTCAAGGGCGGCGACGGCGCCATGCCGCACATCAAAGACAGCTACGAAAAGCGCAACACGGCTGGGGCGAGCTCAATGGCTATCTCAAGCGCGCGGCGCTGCCGGGTGGTACGCCGGTCGGGGACGCTTCCGCCGATAATCCGAGCCGGCCGCTCAGCCGCGAGGACACCATCGCATGGCTGCGCGGCAAGGGCGTCGAAGTAACCGAAAACAGCGGCGGCTCACTGACCCTGCATCCGCCGCGCCGCGACACCTAGTCAACCAGACGACACGGCATCGGCCTGCCATCTCGACCCCGGCGCTCTCCTATTTGAAATAGCTCACCCCGCAGGCCTGATCGCCGACACGGGCTTCGAGGGCTTGCTTGGCCGACGGCTTCGTCTCTTGCGGCTTCGGCATCCGGTAGTCGATGCTGACGACCGTGCCTTCCGGTGCGTCGTGAACGACGTCATAGCTGCGCTGTCCCATCGGCTCGTTATAAAGCTTGAACTGCCGGATATCGGCGCCGATCAGGGCGGACATTTCATAGGCGGTGAATTTCCCATCGCCGGTATTGAAGCAATAGACGAAAAGATCGCGATCGCGGAAATCCTTGTTGTGCGCATCGTTGAACGCCGCCAGCGCCTTGGCCTGATCGGCCTTGAGCGCGGTGACGGCGCGGTCGAGCATGGCGCGGGCCTGTTCCGCCGTGCCGAGCGGTTCGCCGGCAAGCAACCCATCGCTCCACAGCACTGCAGCCACCAACAACGCAAACGCCAACACTACCAACGCACACGCATTTTTCTTCACAGCGATCTCATCCTTTTTAGATTTCTCAACCCGACCCGATCCTAGTTTAGCGCGGCCCGAACGCGCAACGTTCGCGACCGGCCGCAACTGCTCGGGCGCATACCGCCACGCTCATGCGGGCAACATCCGCCGAATTCATGGCGAGATCGTTGGCAAGGTGCTCTCGGGCACGATAGTTCCATACCTCCAAGGACGCAGCCGCGCGCTTGCCGGTCGCGACCCGGAATTCGGCGACTTCGTGGCGTCATTCGGAAGGGCCAAGACTAAATACCCCGTTCTCCACTCCTTGGCTCGGATATGCTATACGCCGTCCCATGACGATCGAAGACATTGAAAAAGCCGTTGCCAAGCTAGCGCCCGACCAACTGGCCGCGTTTCGCGCTTGGTTTGAGGAGTTCGATGCCGCGCGCTTCGATCAGAAGATCGAGCGGGACGCCCAGGCGAGCAGGCTCGATCGGTTGGCGGATCAAGCCGTGGACGTATTTCGCAAGGGCTGCGCCCGCGAGCTATGAGGCACTTCGCAAGCCGCGCCTTTTGGGAGGCGTATGAAAAGCGTCCCGAACAGATTCGCGTGCTCGCCGACAAGAACTACGCATTGCCAAAAGCGATCCCCGGCATCCGTCGCTCCAATTCAAGAAGGTCGGACGCTTCTGGTCGGTTCGGGTAGGATTACGCCATCGTGCCCTCGCGGTCGAAACCGATGGCGATCTCGTCTGGTTCTGGATCGGCCCGCATGCCGACTATTGACGCAACGATCCGATAGCGCCATGCCCTCCCCGATCCGCGACAATACCGCTCTGTCCCGCTTCGAGCTCGATGCCGGCGACGTCACCGCGTTCATGACTTATCGCCTCGCCGGCAATGTCATGACGCTGGCGCACACCGAGACGCCGGTCGCGGCGCGCGGCCGCGGCATCGCCTCGCAGCTCGTCAAAGGCGTGCTGAACGAGATGCGCCGCCGCGGGCTCAAGATCGTGCCGCGCTGCCCGTTCGTCTCGGCGTATCTCGCCAAGCATCCGGAATACCGCGATCTGGTGGCGTAAGGTCGCGCGCTCGCCGCCGGCGTTTCCCGGATGCGGTGCAGCGTGAAACGGTGCACCGCTGATCCGGGATCGTAACGCGTTCAAAATTCCGACGATCCCGGGTCTGCAGCGCAGCATTCCATGCTGCGCTGCGCCCGCCCCTCGCCTATCGCACACGGGCGGGGCTGCGGTGGAGCGCCGGGAGGCGCGCCCCCCTCCGTATCTCCCTCTTTCGCGGGAGAGATACGGAGGGGGATGCCGCGCCCGAAGCGCAGAAGGCGGCGACCCCGACTGCGTGGCGCGGATCCACGACCGGCGCCTCCCGGCGCTCCGCTCCCGTCGGTATCGGGGGCATGTTGGCGTGGCGTTTAGTGGCAAAGCTCGGGCGCCGAAGCGTCGCGAGAACGCGTTGCTTTGAGTCGCGCCGGCAAGCCGAGAGGATTTTGCAGTGCTCGCCTACTGCTAAAGCCTCCCCCTCCGGCAAGAGCGATGCAAATGCGGTGGGGAAGGATTTCCTCTGCAACATTGCACCCGTAGGATGGATCAGTAGTAATGACGCAATGGCAGCGAAGACACCCGTGGTCGGCGTCATCGGCAGCGCGCATCTGGCCGAGGGCAAGTTTCCGGCGCAGCGCGTCAGCGAGCGCATCCTGCTCGCGGCCGCGGAGGCCGCCGGCGCGCTGCCGCTGATATTTGCCGGCTCGCCCGAGATCATCGATATCGCGGCGCTGCTCGATGCCGTCGATGGCGTGCTGCTCACCGGCGCGCGCGCCAATGTCCATCCGAGCCATTTCGGCCTCGACGAGGATCCGCGCCACGAACCTTACGACCGGAATCGCGACGCGCTGGCGCTGCCGCTGATCGAGGCCTGCGTCGCCCGCGGCGTGCCGCTGTTCGGCATCTGCCGCGGCTTTCAGGAGATCAACGTCGCCTTCGGCGGCTCGCTGCATCCGGAGATCCGCGAATTGCCCGGGCGCATGAATCACCGCGCGCTGCGGCTTGAAAACGGCGAAATCGATCCCGATCCCAAGGTCATCTATGCCGAGCGCCACGAGGTTCGGCTCGCACCCGGCGGCGTGTTCGCCAAAATCCTCGGCGCCGAGACCGTCCGGGTCAATTCGCTGCACGGTCAGGGCATTCTCGAGCCGGGCCGGCGTATCGTCGTCGAGGGCGTGGCGGAGGACGACACCATCGAGGCCATCCGCGTTGGCGAGGCGCCGGGCTTTGCGCTCGGCGTGCAGTGGCATGCCGAGTACGTGGCCGACCCCAATCCGGTCAATCGCACATTGTTCGCGGCGTTCGGCGCGGCGCTGGCTGCGTATCGGCGGACGCGGTGATTTCGCCGCCCGCCCCTCGCCAATCAGCCCCTCGCCAATCAGCCCCTCGCCAGACGGCCGCAGACAGGTAGAATGGCGGCACGGGACACCGAGAGCCGGGTACCGAAGCGGCGCGAAAGTCGCTCGGCAAGGGAGGAAAAGCGTGAATAAGTTCAAAAGTCTGGTTTCGACCGTTTTCGGCGCGGCGCTGATGTGCGCGTGGGCGGCTGTCTCGGCGCATGCCGCCGACGATGTCGCCAGCAAGGCCGAGGTCTGCGCCGCCTGTCACGGCCAGAATGGCACGCCGATCAATGCGGTGACGCCGATCATCTGGGGCCAGCAGAGCAATTACCTCTACAAGGAGCTGCACGACTACCACAGCGGCGCGCGCGTCAACGCGACCATGTCGCCAATTGCCCAGGGCATCGAGCTGCCGGACCTGCGCCAGCTCGCCAATTATTTCGCCGCCAAGACTTGGCCGGCCGCGGCCGCGACCGCCGCCAATCCTGCCGCGGCGCCGTCCGCCGACATCACCGGCAAGATCGAAATGTGCAAGGCCTGCCATCAGCCGCATTTCGAGGGCGGCGCGCCGGCGCCCCGGCTCGCCGGCTTGAGCTACGAATATCTGCTTTCGGCAATGAACGCTTTCGCCGACGGACAACGCACCAACAATCTAGACATGCCGGGCTTCATGAAGGCGCTGAGCGAAAGCGACCGCTACGCCATCGCGAAATATTTGGCCGGACTGTGAGCACCGGCAGCCAACATCTGGGGGAGAGAATGGCGAAAAAGAAACGGAAGAAAGCGACGGACAAGGCGATGAAGAGAACAAAAGCCTCGGCTAAGAAAAAACCCGCCAAGAAGAAAACCGCCGGAAAGAAAATCGCCGCCGCGAAAAAGCGGCGCAAGACCGCAGTGGCGACGCAAGCCAAATCTGTCGCGAAGAAACCTGTCGCGACGCCGCCGGCGAAATCAGCCGCCGGCACAAAACCCGCTCCGCCACGGGAAACTCTGACGCACAAAATCGCGGGAGCACTCGGCGCGGTGGTCGACATCTTCACCAACGCCGAGCGGCTGAACTACAAACTGGAGCCGGATATTTCCAACGAGCCCGAATAAAGCTCGACTCGCCACAGCCGCAGTCGCGGCGCTGACCGATCGCAACCTAGTTCTTCCGGCCCCGCTCGGTCTCTGCGGCGCTTCGGATGGCTTCGTCGTGATACCAGCCGCTCGCACCGGACACAAGCTTCACGCCGTAGGGCAATTGTACCTTCGGCGCCGGGTCGTCGCCTTGGACCCGCAGCGCGAAGCGGCCGCGGGATGGGAACGCGTAAATCTTCGCCGATCCGGAAATTGTCGTTGCCATTGTTCGGCTCCATCGCCGTGTGCGCAACATCCTGCGCGCGTCGTGAATGAGTCTGCTGATTCGTTGTTAATATAATGCTTTGCTCGTCATTTGTTCGGAGTGCCTCGCAGAAAATAAGCAAATGGCTACAATATGTGCAATCAAGCTGCGTTCATTTCTTTGCATAATTGAACGGCATCGCTACAGATCGCCAATGATCGCGGTTTCTTCGCACCGCACTAGCCGGGCACGAACAAGGCCGGTTTGGCACACAAAATGCTAGCAAACCGGCGGGAGGCGGCGGGTAGCCACGGTATTCGGCTGCGCACGCTTCGATGCACGCTGACATCAGCCAAGAGAGACGGGTATGACAAAATATAAGCTCGAATACATATGGCTTGACGGATATACGCCGACGCCGAACCTGCGCGGCAAAACACAGATCAAGGAATTTTCGGCGTTCCCAACGCTCGATCAGTTGCCGCTGTGGGGCTTCGACGGCTCGTCGACCATGCAGGCGGAAGGTCACAATTCGGACTGCATCCTAAAGCCCGTCGCCGTCTATCCGGACGCCGCGCGGACCGATGGCGCGCTGGTGATGTGCGAAGTCATGCTGCCGAGCGGCGAGGCGCATCCCTCGAACAAGCGCGCCACCATTCTTGACGATCCGGGCGCCTGGTTCGGCTTCGAGCAGGAATATTTCTTCTACAAGGACGGCCGGCCGCTCGGCTTCCCGTCAAGCGGCTATCCGGCGCCGCAGGGGCCTTACTATACCGGCGTCGGCTACAAGAACGTCGGCGACATCGCCCGCAAGATGGTCGAAGAGCATCTCGATCTGTGTCTCGCCGCCGGTATCAACCACGAAGGCATCAATTCCGAAGTGGCGAAAGGCCAGTGGGAATTCCAGGTGTTCGGCAAGGGCTCGAAGACCGCTGCCGATCAGATGTGGATGGCCCGTTACCTGCTGCTGCGGCTAACCGAGAAATACGGCGTCGATATCGAGTTTCACTGCAAGCCGCTCGGCGACACCGACTGGAACGGCTCCGGCATGCACACCAACTTCTCGACGACCTATATGCGCGAAGTCGGCGGCAAGGAGTATTTCGAGGCGCTGATGAAGGCGTTCGACGGGGCGCGTAAGGACCACATCGCGGTTTATGGGCCTGACAACCACATGCGGCTCACCGGCAAGCACGAGACGGCGGCGATCACCGAATTCACCTACGGGATCGCCAACCGCGGCGCCTCGATCCGCGTGCCGCACAGCTTCGCCAACAATAGTTACAAAGGCTATCTCGAAGATCGCCGCCCGAATTCGCAAGGCGACCCGTACGCGATCACCTCGCAGATTCTCAAGACCATCGCGTCGGTGCCGACCAGCGGCAAAGTGAGCGCCGCCGCTTAAGGCGACGCGATTCAGCCTCAGGCGTGAGAGTTCGTGCGAACTCTCACGCCCACCATCAAAATGTGCTTAAAGCCGACGACGCCCGCCTTGCCACCGACGCAACCGAACAACAGCCGGTGCAATTGGCGCAGTATTTTTATCATCACCACCATCATCATCACCACCATCACCACCGATATTATCGTGTCATCCCGCGCCCCTATTTCCATCATCATCACCACCACCATCATCACCATCACCACGATGGGGGTTTCGGCATTTACGTTCGCTGACACCGCGCAGTATTCGGCCTAGCGTCTAAATCAGCTCACATGTAAACACGACGCGGAACGATGATCCGCGTCGTGTTTGCGCCTGGAAGTTCAGAGGAGCGAATGCCTAAACGGCTGCATTACGGCACCACTGCCAAAATCCTGCATTGGCTGGTGGTCGCGCTTCTGGTCACTCAATATTCGATCGGTTGGCTTATGCCGAATATCAAGCGCGGCATGAATCCCGGCCTCGCGATGACGCTGCACATCTCTATCGGCACGCTGATTTTGGCCCTCATCCTCGCCCGCTTGGCCTGGCGGCTGACCCATCCGGTCGCTCCGGAAAGCTCGCTGGCGCCGTGGCAGCGGCTGACATCCGAAGCGGTACATTGGCTGCTCTACGTGCTGGTACTTGCGACCACACTGTCCGGCTGGCTGTTCGCATCGGCGCGCGGCTGGACCATAGCGTGGTTTTACATAATCCCGCTGCCGATGCTGACCGCCGGCAATCCGCAGCTCCTCCATACCATCGACGGCTGGCATCAGGATTGCGAATGGGCGCTCCTGACGCTGATCGGCCTCCACTTCGCGTTGGTCCACTCGCTGTACTACCGCGATGGCGTGATGCGGCGCATGTTGCCGCGGGTTTTGGCGACCTGACCTCGCGGCTTAAGCTTTGATGTGCTTGCCGACGAACATCACCATGTCGGCGAAGGCGCCCCCAATCTGCGACAGATCCGGCGTGTGGCCCTTGTGGCGCTCCATCTCGATATAGACGAGTTCGATCTCGCCGCCGGCCTTGCGGTAGTTGGCGACAAAGCGTTGCGGCTCGTTGCCGGGAAAGCTCGACTCGACGTCCTTATAGTCGTGCACATCGTCGCCTCGCGCCTGGAACCAGATCGCCGGCGGCAGCTGCACCTTCTCGCCGCGCTCGAGCGCGAGCATCGGATTGCCCTCGGCCATGTAGTCCTCGTTGCGCCAGTAGGCGTCATGGCGCGGCACGATGCTCTTGCCCCATTCATCGCCGCGATCGATCGCTCGCTTGGCGTGTCGGTAGCGCGACAGCGGGTTGATCACCGGCCATGACATCACCACGCAGGACACGCTGGCATCGGCCTTGGGCGAACCCTTCGGCAGCGCGATCGCGGCATAGCGCGAGTCGTGCGGCCGCATAGCGACCAGCATGGCGAGATGGCCGCCGCTCGACTGTCCCGACAGCGCGATCAATTCCGGCCGCGTTTTGAGATCCCGGGCGTGCGCCTTGGCCCAGCGCACCGCGTAATTGATATCCTGCACCGAGGCTGGATAGGCCGCCTCGTTGCCGGAGCGGAAATCGAGTGCGATCGAGACAATGCTGTGCGATGCCATGAATTCGTGGCGCAGATGCTCCGTCTTGCGGTCGCTCATGCACCAGGCACCGCCGTGAACCTCCACCAGCGCCGGGAACGGCCCTGCTCCACGCGGCGTAAACACCCGCGCCAAGAGCGGCTTGTCGCCGTGCCGGAGATATTCGATCTCCTTGGTGTCGTATGCGGTGGTTTGAGTTTCCAATACTGCGGTGGTCATCTCGGCTTCCTTCCTAGGTCTCGATCTTGGCCAGAACGGCCTGCATTTTTTCCAACACTTCGCGGGTCTTCTCGGCGTAGAACGCGTTCACGACCTCGCAGATAGCTTGCACGTTTGGATCGAGCGGATTTATCCCGGCTGCCTTCAGCCGGCCGTGCAAATCTTGGAGAACTTCGTCGCGTTCGAACATGGGGCCTCCAGACCTGGCTAAGGTAGCCCGGATTGAGCTTTTTGCGAAATCCGGGACGGGAACTTAGCGCGGCGAATTCTACAGCCTCATCACCGGCCTTTTGCCCTTGGCGGCCTTTTCGCTAGGCACCTTGACCAGCGCCTCGCCGTCCAGCACCACTTCGCCGTCGACGGCGCAGACGCAAGATAGCCGCGCCCGGAATCGGGCTGCGATCAACTCCTTCACCGTCACCGTGACGACGACGGTGTCGCCGATCTTCACCGGCGCGCGGAAATTGAGCGTCTGCGAAATGTAGATCGCGCCGGGTCCCGGCAGCCGGGTTCCGAGCACCGCCGAGATCAGGCTTGCGGTATAGAGACCATGGGCAATGCGCTTGCCGAACGAGGTACGCGCGGCGAAATGCTCCGACAGATGGATTGGATTGCGGTCGCCGGTGAGCTGGGCGAAGCCGACAACGTCCGACGACGCCACGGTTTTCTCCAACGTCTCGGTCATGCCGACCGAAAGGTCTTCGAAGAAAAGCGTGCGCAGCGGCGGCAGATTCATCCCGGCCCGTTACCAAAACATCGTTCAAGCCGCATGGGCGCCACCGGCTGCCGGCAAGATGACGCTGCGCGTCATGATCCCGAGCGCAAGCGCGCCGATGATCAGCAGTATGCACGAAATCCATAGCGCCCAATCGTAAGAGCCGAGCCCGGAGACGACATAGCCGGTGACGATCGGGGCCAGCAGGCCGCACAGATTGCCGCTCAGGATCGTAAGTCCGATCGCCTTGCCGACGTCGCTGGCGCGGTGAACGAGATCGGTCACCAGCGACAGGTTGAGCGAGATCATGGCGTTGACGCCGGACAGCGACAGCGCGAACAGCGCCAGAATCAACGTGGTGTCATCGGTGAACGGCACGAACACGATCACAGCGGAAAGCAGGGTGCAGACGACGACCATCGCGCGCCGGCCGCCGGCCAACAGCGTGTCGTTCTTCAACAGCCGATCGCTCAGCAAGCCGATGGCGATACTGACAGGCACCGCGATCGCCCACGGTATCGCGGTATAAAGACCGGTCTTCATGATGGTGAGGTGCTTGGTGTCCTGAAGATAGCTCGGCATCCAGAACAGCAGGAGGTAGAGCGTATAGATGCCGGACGCTTGCGCGATCATCGCGCCCCACTGCGATGGCGACCGCAGCAGTTCCAGTACCACGCCCGGATTGCCATGGATGCCGACTTCGTCGGGCGAACCAGCAGAACGCTCAGTCAGTATCTTCTTGCGTTCGTCGGGCGACAGCCAGCTCACCTTTTCCGGCCCGTCGAACCAGAGGAGATTGCAGGCAAGCCAGACCAAGCCCAGGGCGCCGAGGATGACAAAGGCCGCGCGCCAGCCCCAGGCGCTGGCAATCGCCGCCGTGATGACCGCACCGAGCGCGGGGCCGAGGAAGCTTCCGGCGCTCCAAAATGCGTTGGCGACGCCGCGCTCCTGCGCCGGCATCCATTCGCGCACGATTCTTCCGCAGGACGGGATCGAGGTCGCTTCGCCCGCGCCCATCACCATGCGCGCGCCGATCAAGCTGGCAAAGCTCCACACGCCTGCGGTCGCCGCCATGGCCAGCGACCACAGCGCGATACCGACGGAGTTGATGTTTCGCGGCGAAAAACGGTCGAGCAGGATGCCGATGGGAAGCAGGAATATCACATAGGTCCAGAGGAAGGATGAGAACAGATAGCCCATCTCTACCGGCGAAAGCTTGAACTCGCCGCGCACCGACTGCGCCACGATGCCGAGCGCCGAACGATCCATGTAATTGATCGTGACCAGCGCAAGCGTCAGAACGTAGACCCAGCCGCGCCGGAAATGGCTGGTGGCCGCTGTAGCGGTCTGCACACTCATGGTCTTCTCCCCAGTGTTCTGATGGTTTCTTGAGCGGCTGTCGGCGGTTGCAGGCGGCCCCGCGGTTTGGCTTTTATTGGCTCTTGGCTTTGCTGATCGGGCCTATTGCTTCGGCGGCGGCGCTCCGCCTGCCGCGGGCGGCGGTCCGCCCGCCGCGCCCGACGTGGGGCCGCGCGGATCGTTCCGATTGGCCATACAGTTCTTCAAGAACTTGGCGCGCGCCGCGCCTTGCAGTTTCTGGTCGACGGCGCCGAATTGACAGGTCGCCATTTTCTCCTTCGCCGTCACTGCCCATGATGGAGTGCTCGGCAGCATGGCAATCAGCGCGGCGGTCAAGAAAATAGTGCGGGAGGCGTGGCTAGGCATGGCGTTTTCCCCAGACTGTCGGCTCGTATATTAGCATCGAATAGAGGGTACGATACCATAGCGCAAATTAGCGCTATAAAGCGGCGGCATGACCTCCCCTCCCCGAATCAGCGACGTCCTTGCCCGGATCAAACCGGGTCTCACCGGCTCTTCCGGGATCGTGGTCGGCCCCGAGCATACGGCGCCGTTTGTCGGGTCCGGGCGGATCGCCGTATTGGCGACGCCGGTGATGATCAACGTGATCGAAGCCGCGGCGCTGGCGGCGATCGAGCATCTGCTGCCGGCCGGACACCAAAGCCTCGGCATCCATCTCGACATCAGCCATACCGCGGCGACCCCGGTCGGCTTGCGGGTCACTGCGACCGCCGAGGTCGTGCGGCTCGAAGGCCGCACGGTGACGTTCCGCGTGGAGGCCCGCGACGACTTCGAATCGATCGGTGGCGGCAGCCATCAGCGGGTGGTCGTCAGTGTGGCGCGGTTCGACGAACGGGTGCAGCACAAGCTGCGCGGCGCATCCTAGCGGCACACTCGGACGAGCGTGCCATTGCCCGGCGAGAGATCAGCGCCGTCCGGAAAACCAGCCGATCCCGAACAGCACGACGGCAGCCACGATCGCGGCATAGGCGTGCAAGTGGTGATGGTGCGTAGAGCCTTCGGCGTAGCCCGGCATGAATGTCGGCAAGGAACCGGCCTGGACCGTGTAGTACATCACGGCGACGATCACGCAAATAATGGCAAGCAGGTAGGCGATTATCTTCATCGATCGATTCTCCCAATTGCACGCAGCGCGCGAAGGCGCGCCATCGGCGGGTCAATAAGGCTCCGTTAGCACGCCGCTGGCGGCTTTGGCGAGATGGAAAATAACTACACGCGCTGGCCGCTTGTGTTCGTCGTCGCACGCGGCGATGATCCCGGCAAAACAAGGGGGAGGATCTTCATGGCTATCCGGCTCATCAGGCTTGCGGCAGCGCTCGGATTTATTGCACTCGGCGCGCTTCCGGCCCGCGCACAGTCACTCGACGATCTCTATGCCAAGGCCAAGAGCGAAGGCAATTTCGTCCTCTATGTCGGCGGCCCAACCGCGCCCTGGGAGGCGATGGCGAAAGTGTTCAACGAACGCTATCCCGGCATCACCGTCTCGATCAGCGGCGGCTTCTCCAACGTACTCGACAAGAAAATCGACGCGCAGATCGCCGCCGGCAAGCTCGAGGTCGACGCCGCGATCTTACAGACCATCGCCGACTACGTGCGCTGGAAAGCCGACAACCATCTGATCGATTTCAAGCCGGCCGGGTTTGACAAGATCGACGCGCGCTTCAAGGATCCCGACGGCGCCTATTGGGCGACGATGGTCAATGCCGTGCCTTATATGTACAGCACCGAGAAGGTTGCCGCGGCGGACGTGCCGAATTCGGCGCTCGATTTCCTCAAACCGCAGTTTAAGGAAAAGATCGTCACCGCCTATCCGGCGGACGACGACGTCACGCTCTGGGTCTTCTACCACATCGTGCAGAAATACGGCTGGGGCTACATGGACAAATACATGGCAGCAAAGCCGAACTTCATTCAGGGCCATCTCGGCGAGCAGCGCAGTATCGGTTCGGGGCAGAACCTCGTCACGTTCGATTCGATCTACAACATCACCACTGTGCTGAAAAAGCAGGGCATGAAGGTCGACACCCATTTCGCGACGGAAGATGCGACGCCGTTCTGGCCGCTGTCGGGCGCGATCTTCAAGGGCGCCCCGCATCCGAACGCAGCAAAGCTGTTCCTGACCTGGCTGCTCGAGCCGGCGCAGCAAGTCGCCACCGAAACCTGGTCCGGACGCGGCGACGTCCCGCCGCCGTCAGGCTACAAGCCGATATTCTCATACAAGGTCGTGACCGACTATAGGGCGTTTCTGGTCGACCAGAACAAGGTCGCCGACTTGCGCAAGCGCTTTGAGAAATACAGCGGACCGGTCGTCAACGCCGGCGGCGTGCGCTAGGCGCCGCCGCCGGAGTTTTTCATTCGGCAGCAATGGCAGCTGCCGGCGCAGCATGCGCCGCTTCCCCGCTCGCCAGCGCGGCAAGAATCCGCTCGACCAGCGCGCGCGCCGAATCGGCCGACAGCTCGACCGCGACACGGTCGCGGCCGCCGTCGCCCTCATTGGTGAAGTCGATGGCAAGCACGTGATCGAGCGTCGAGTAATAGGGATGGTCGAAATAGACATTGGCGGTGTCGATCCGCATCCAGCCTTTGCGGCCCTTGGCGCTGCCCACCAGCTCAGCCTTTTCGACGATATAGGAGCACATAGTGGTCCTCTCCGAATTTATTCGGCGGCAATGCTGGCGGCGGACGTCGCCATATAGCGATTGTAGAAAGCAAAGACCTTCTTCCAGCCGTCCAAAGCCTGATCGGGCCGATAGGCATCGCGGAACGTATTGAAGAAAGCGTGTCCGGCGCCGTCGTAGCGGTGAAACTCGTAGTTCTTGCCGAGCTTCTTCAGTACGGCCTCGGTGCGGTTGACCTGATCGGCGGTCGGATTGGCGTCATCGTTGCCGAAAATGCCGAGCAGCGGGCAATTGAGCTTGTCGGTGAGATCGATCGGCGCCACCGGGCGCTTGTCGTTGAGCTGCTTCGGATCGTCGACGATCACATTGCCGCCCCAGCAATCGACCACGGCGTCGATGCCCGGCAAGGTACAAGCGGCGAGATAGGCATGGCGGCCGCCGGAGCAGAAACCGATCACGCCGATTTTGCCGTTGCTGTTTGACTGCGCGCGCAGATAGGCCATCGCTCCGGCGGTGTCACCCATGACCTGCGCATCGGCAACGCCGCCGGCCGCGCGCACGCGCGCACCGATGTCGTCGGGACTGTCGTTGCCCTCCCGAAAATAAAGATGATGAGAAATCGCCGCGTAGCCGTGATGGGCGAACTTGCGCACCACTTCCATGATCCATTCGTCCCAGCCGGGCAAATGATGGATGACGACGACGCCCGGGAATTTTCCGGCGCGCGTCGGGCGCGCGTAATAGGCGTCGCCCTGATCGCCATTATGGTCGCGAAACCGCACCGATTCCGCTTGCAGGCCCTGATAAAAGCTCATTCGGCATTTCTCCTTGTTCGGTAATTCAATCCGGCCGCGACATTGAGATCACTTATCGGCCGCCGCGCCCGGCGTGGCACTTGTCGCCGCGCTTGGCGTGGAGTTCGGGCAGCGATACAACACCGCCTTGTAGGTGCCGTTGCCGTCGACGAAATCGACCGTATTGTCCGGCTTTGGCGTGAACGTGATGTTGCCCATCAGCGGTCCGCTCGGGAACTTGCATTCGACGTGCGCCGCAAAACTGTCGCCGTCCTTTTTCCTATCTAGGATGCTGCAGACCCCGACATTGGACACGATTTCCTGAGCCGAAATCATCACTTTGGCCATGGCTGGATCGCTGCCGTCCCCTTTGCAGGCGACGTTCTGCGTGTAATTTCCCGCGAGCGGAAAATCGTCGGCCGCAAGGGCGACACCCGATAGACCGGTTGCAACGAGCGCCAGTGCGACGCATCCGGCAAGCCGATGAATGGTTTTGTACACCTGTGCCTCGATCGACTCGCTACGACCCGGCGCCGCCCGACACCGCGGCCGTTGCCAGTTGCCCGTTGCCCCTTGCCAAAATGTAGCGAAAGTCGCGCGCTGAGCCAAACATTTTTCGGCCGGCGTGAAGCCGATTTTTGCCGCAATGCGTCTACGCATAATCCAGAAAGATGGAATCCGGTTCTTCGGCGTTTGCGAGCGCTTTACGTTGGCGGTCGAAGGAAGATCGGAAAGGATCGTCGCTAAGCGGGCAAACATACAGCCGTCGGTTTCGCGAGCGGCGTCTAATGCGCGCGGAACCCGTCGCTGATCACGCGGATACGGGCGCTCGACCAGTTCCTAGGACCGTCGAGACCCTGATCCGCGACGTCGTCGCAATTGACGTTTCCCTTGTCGGTGAATTGACCGTTCTGATTGTCGAACAGCCATTGATGGCAAACATTGCCAGTGTCGGGCACGTAGAGAAGCGCGCCGGTGTAGATATCGTCGCCTTTCGCTGCGTGGTACGTACCCGCGGCCTGGCGCTTGGCCACGGCCAAATATTGGTCAGTCGCCACCGCCCCGAGGCCGAGCACCGCGGC
>Ga0182024_10012475_pt1 | contig 16809 bp, 12 predicted proteins | sample P32metaG_FD_120480 | JGI IMG/M metagenome (GOLD analysis project Ga0182024, IMG submission 120480) | Permafrost microbial communities from Stordalen Mire, Sweden - P3-2 metaG (Illumina Assembly) | ecosystem: Environmental > Terrestrial > Soil > Wetlands > Permafrost | place: Sweden: Stordalen... | reverse complement strand
AGACTCCAAACTCCTTTGGGTGGCAAATAACTGACTACATTGTGAAAGATCTAGCTCTTAGCCACAAACTTTGGGGAATTAACCTCTAATGGCAATGTATCAAGGGACACCATCTTCCCCAGCCTGTCCGACAGAAAGACGGGATCCGGGGGAATATGAATGGCGGGAAGCTCGATCCGAAGCTCGACCCGTGCGGACGGCTCCGGCGACCCGAATTACTAGAAAGGGGAACGCGGCAGAATCCCACAGCGATCAGCGGGGTATCTAAAACCCTCGGGCCTCAAACGCATTTCGCTATTCATGGCGATACCTTAGAACATGGGACTTTTGATAAAATTGGACTTTCGATACAAACTCTTAGCTCTCCTAAATAGAAAATAGAATAGATAAAAACAGCTTCCTACATCACGCACGGGAGCCAATATTCCCCACGTGGCTAACAATAGAGTTGCTACTTGTCGCTAAAATAATGTAGTACAAATCAATCGCGAATAATCGCGAACTGACGACTCCGCTTTGACCGCTATGAAGGGTCAGAAAGGCGGTTCTTTCAATCTACATCACAGGATATCACAGGTCCCGGACAACTGCTATCCTATCCGTTTTCACAAGGATGAGAGGAAGAATACATTGAATGCCGCCGCGTGAATTGCGCTGCTGAAATTGCAAGCTGGAGAATAGCGATCGAATACCGCACCTTGTCGTGTGTGTAGCGGCTCCGCGATTTGAACTAGGAAAGAATCTTTCTAGAAGAACAAGTGCAATAGAGTGTACACTAATTCTATCGCATGACCGGCGATCTCAAAGAACTTTCATTCAAAAAAGGCAACTACGGTTATAGTTCAAGCATTAAAGAATTCAAATGCTGATGTGTTGAAATCTGCGGTCTTGGCTGTAGCGAAGAAGAGCGAAACTCGCGCGACGATTTCGCGGGGCACGTGAAATGCCGCCCGTTGCTTCAATTGTGATCGTGAACAAACGATGTCAAGGGATAAGTCGACCGATATGTTCTGTTGCGCTAAGGCGCTTTAGAGACGAGCCTTCAGAACACCACGGCGGTTTCCGAGTATACTTTCGCCGAAAGGCGCGTGCTAGGTTCCGCATCGGCGTTGTCCGAAAGTATATTGGGCAAGCCTATCCAGCTTTCTCGTGATTTGGGATACGCTCGGGCAGTTTGAAAGTGCGACAGGGTAGGTCTCTAGCTTCCCCGCATTCGCTCAAGTGTCCGGACACGGCGCCGCCTGCGGAACGCTTTGTACCTGGACGTTGCGTTGTCGGCGAGGGCGGAGGTATTTCTCCGCCAGTTGCATTAGTCGGAGAAGCCCCCTGGACGTGCCCTTTAGGGTAGCGAGGTGTCGGTGGATCCGGCCGGCTGCAAATTCCGGTAATCGGGCGAATCAATGCGTGCTTGTTTAGTGTTAAATGAATGGCCCGCGGCCAATATCTCGAGATAAAGGTAACAGGGATTTCCCCGGCGGTAATTGCCCGCGTATATTCTGCTTTGTGGGGAATCTCTGGTTGTGTGAGCTGTCGAATCAGGAGCGAGGTGGTGGGGCAAAAAAAGGGCGACGTGGCAGGAAGGGTGTGGGAAATCAGTGGTCCCCGAATGTCCGAAGCCACGAGCCGGGCTGATAAAATAGGGCTGCGCAATCTACCGAATCAGCAGCCGCCGCTCATCTGCATCTTCCGAGGGCCAGCACAGAGACTTTTCCATCGGCACCCAACCGCCTGGGAAGAAGAATTGCAATATTGCAAGCAGCCCAGCCCACACACACCCTTCAAATATCCAAAGTACCCCGGCCCCCGGACTCTCTGCGCAACCAATCCCCATCTCACCGCGTCAAGCTCCAGCACCAGCACCAGTGCTAGTCATTGTTCTCGCTCCCGAACACGGACCCTCGAAACGATTGATCGCTCGCTAGTTGGTCCACTTCTCAACACTTTCTCGTTCCGCCCGCCAGCCCCGCCGCGACTCCGATTAGACCGCAGACGACAACAGCAGTCCCCCAGCATACATTTCTCCACCCACGGCGAACAATCCGATCCCACGAAAAGGGTCTTTTGTCTGTGCCATTGAACTCGGACCAGCAACATGCTTGACACCACGGATCTCATCATCCTCGTCCTCGTCACCCTCGGCACCCTCGCCTACTTTTCAAAAGGCAAGCTATGGGCGAAACCAGCGCAAGTTGGATATGGCTACGGCGCTTCAGGAAAGGGAGCCGCCAATGGCGTCGCCAAGCCCAAGAAGACGCGAAACATTGTTGAGCGCATGGACCAGCAAAACAAGAATGTCGTCGTCTTCTTCGGAAGTCAGACTGGAACGGCTGGTATGTTTCCTCCGCCGTCGGCGCAAATTCTTGCAACACCCATACTAACATGTGTTTCTAGAGGATTATTCTTCCCGTCTCGCCAAGGAGGGCCATTCTCGCTTTGGACTCAACACGATGATTGCTGATCTTGAGGAATTTGACTTTGACACGCTTGATACATTCCCCTCCGACAAATTGGCTATCTTTGTTCTCGCTACTTACGGTGAGGGAGAGCCCACGGATAATGCTGTTGATTTCTACGAATTCATCTCTGGCGACGATGTGGCCTTTTCTGGTGAAGGCGACGCTGATCCATCCAAACCACTCGGCAACCTCAAGTACGTGGCTTTCGGTCTTGGTAACAAAACCTACGAACACTACAATGCCATGGTTCGCCGAGTGGACGCCGCCCTGACGAAACAGGGAGCGAAAAGGATTGGCGACGCCGGTGAAGGGGATGACGGCGAAGGGACCATGGAAGAAGATTTCTTGGCATGGAAGGAAGGCATGTGGGCTGCCGTTGCTCAAGAGATGAACCTCGAGGAAAGAGAGGCTGTGTAGTTTCCTGCGCTGTTTCGTGTTACTGATTTTCGTAGTTACGAGCCTGTTTTTACCATCACTGAGCAAACTGAGCTCACTCCTGATGATGAGACTGTCTACGTTGGCGAGCCATCCAAACAGCATTTGACAGGTGTCAAGGGCCCTTATTCGTCCCATAACCCCTTCATTGCTCCGATCGTCAAGTCTCGCGAGATCTTCACTACCAAATCTCGCAATTGTCTCCACATGGAGGTGTCGCTCGAAGGATCCGGTCTTACCTATCAAACGGGGGATCATCTCGCTGTATGGCCCACGAACGCAGACCGTGAAGTCGACCGATTGCTCAATGTGCTCGGTATCGCGGACAAACGTCATACGGTAATCAAAGTTACAAGCACAGATCCTACTACAAAGATTCCCGTCCCAACTCCAACGACATACGAAGCCATTCTGCGATTTTATCTCGAAATTTGCGCCCCTGTGAGTCGTCAATCTCTTGCGACTCTCGCCCAGTTCGCTCCTACTGACGCGGCGAAGACCGAGTTAACCCGCCTTGGTGGTGATAAAGACGCATTCCATGAAGCTGTCTCTAGCCGTTGTCTCAACATCGGACAGGTGATGGAGGCGGTCTCGGGCGGCGCTCCGTGGACCAGTGTCCCCTTTTCCTTTATCCTTGAAACGTTCAACCATATGGTTCCACGTTACTACTCCATCTCCTCGAGTAGCAAGGTCTACCCTGACACCCCTCACATCACTGCTGTTGTCGAGGCCCGAACCAATTCCCGCGGCAAGGAGGTCCTTTACGGAGTTACGACAAATTACCTCCTCGCCCTAAAGTCAAAACAACATGGCGAACCCCACCCTCATCCTCATGGGATCTCGTACGCCATTCAGGGACCTCGAAACAAGTATGATGGGATCCACGTGCCGGCGCATACTAGACACAGCAACTTCAAGCTTCCGTCTGATCCCCGTAAACCGATCATCATGGTCGGGCCTGGAACGGGAGTCGCTCCATTCCGTGCATTCGTGCAGGAGCGCGCAAAAGCATTCGACGAAGGCCAAGAGATTGGCAAAATGTTACTGTTTTTCGGCTGCCGAAAGCGCGACGAGGATTTCCTCTACCGAGAAGAATGGGAAGAGTTCGAGAGAAAGTTGGGAGATAAGTTTGAAATGGTAAAGGCGTTCTCGAGAGAACAGAAGCAGAAAGTCTATGTACAACACAAGATGAAAGAATATTCAAAGGAGATCAACAGATTGTTAGAGGAGGGGGCATACTTCTATATCTGCGGTGATGCCGCTAATATGGCTCGGGCCGTCAACACTGTTTTGGGAGAAATTATTGAGCAGGAAAGAGGGCTCAAGCCGGGTGGAGGAGACGAAGTTGTAAAGATGTTGAGGGCGTCAAATATGTATTCCCCCCTTTCCATCATTGACTTACTCCATCAGGTACTTAGAGGACGTCTGGTCGTGAGCCACGAAACTGGAACGAGTCATCGAATTTTTCAAGCTATCGCATCTCATTTCACCGTTTAAACATGGGCGGTTTCAGCAGCTGAAGACGGTTCTGGGGGAAGAAGACAGGGATTTGATATTTTTGGCGTCTTTCGCGTAGATAGTCATTTCCTAGTAGTTTTTATCTAGTATTGTTCCAGTACGGTGGGTCGTATAATCGAGTCATAAATCTTTCTCAAGCTGCGGAGTTGATGGTGTCATTCTCTGATACTTATAGCTACCTCTAAGCAAGCGAGCTATGTAAATTTATATGTTTTGTCACCGGACGAAGGTTAAGAAAGCGAATAGCGGTGCGTGCGCACCTGATCATTATTAAATGTCAATTGTTAGAATTTCGGAACCGATCTGAAGGACTACGTAAGCGAAAATAACTTCAAGCAAATTTAAAATGATCGTCGTTCACGGTTCGACAGATCATCGAGCCAAATTCCGACACACCTCGGAATCAGGGCCCCCACGGCGATCCATCCTTTTGGACTTTTAACTTTCTAATAACTGGCTGACTCCAATAACCGGTTGACTCAATGCAGCTACAACAATATATGGTCTGTGCAGGAGTTCCGACCGCAAATATCTGGACTGGGCCAATCGCAATCCGAAATGCAACACTTGCCGAGCGTACGAGGCGCAGCAGCACATGCCCATAATCAAAAGGCGTGGCATGTTCAATCGACCGAGTGGCCGGCTTCAGTGTTCTTGAAACCTCCATTGTTCTAGCTGCGGGTCGCATTGGCCTTATACAGAGGCCTTCGAATCCTTTTGATGCACGAGCCTCAAACTGGTTGTAACAAGCGGAACCGGCTGACGCGAACATATCTCTACACTTTTGCGGGTGTCTCGATCATTGGGATCTATTGAAGGCCTAAACGGGGCGGCTATCCAAAAAGACGGCGTTTTATGCCTTTCGGTGTCGTGAGGACATCCCTCGTGGTGATATGACCTTTGGCTTCCGCAATATTTACAACTCACATTCGCCTTTCTACCGCCGATTTAAGCATGATATCAACCACAATATTTCTTGTAGACTTTGTGGGGTGATGGATTTCCGACTTCATAATTGCCTATCTCCACGTGGAGCCTGCCGCGGCTGTCGAAGAAACAGTATGATAATATTCGGACTCACAGGATGACCTAAGTTTGCATAATACATTCTCGTCCCAGGATCCAACCTCCTTCAGAAAAAGTTTATTTTGGTCTTATCATTCGATGCACTGAGGAACCTGTGCCATTATCATCAATGAAAGCCATCAGATTCAGGACCGGCTCGGCGGGCTAATGCATTCGTCGGGCCTCCTCTGATGTGGCGGGCGATAAGTTCTTGAACCTTGGGACTGCTGAGCCCTGACGGTGATCTTCCGCTTTTTCTCTTTCCCGGAGGCGGGGGGCGTAATTTTATTTTGTTCATTTTCGCTGCATGCAGTAGCGGATTTCCATGGACAGATAAAAGCTAAAATTATTGACGAACGACGAAGAAGGGTCAGAAATCGACCTGTGCCCCCGATTCGTGAGCATGCTGAACGCGCTTATGCGAACATGCAGAAGGTTTTCATATAAGTGATGATTTTCTCGGGAGATTGGTGCCTCTAAGTTGTGCGTGGCCTGGGCACCATTCTCTCTTCCGCCCCCATCTTTTATGTGTAGAGCTGAGCTATTGGCTGGTGGGAGGACGCTGCCCAAGCGCACACAATCCGTTCGTGCAAGGCTCAATGCGACATTGTCGCAAACTTCCTGTATGACTTAGCGCCGAACCTGCGTCCCACCACCTCCCGCCTCTGCGCACAAGCTTTTCTTTATAGACGAAGCGTCCCCTTTCCGTCTATTCACAGTTTCAGTTCGGTGGTACTAGTATTGTATCCCGAATTGCGGAACAGAGGTCTAGGCGCTGTTTACACTTTTTTTCTTTTTCGACACACAGCATCGGAGGACGACTCACCCACACGTTAAAATTTCGTTCTTGCCGGCTGCAACTTTTAAGAGACAAGCTAAGCAGCTGGAACACAGGTGCATTTGAGCTAGGGCAGGCACACCATAAAATTCCGCCTCGCCCTCTTTCCTTCCTCACATATATCCACTCGCCTTGCCTCTCGTCCCTCCTGGACTGGACTTCGCCAGCCCTCGCTCCTCTTGCGGTCTTTCGACCCGTATTCATATCCCAGCTTTTCGTTTTGTCAATTTCATTTGGGTCGTCGAAGGTTAGATTGTATTGTTCTACCCCATCTTCGACCGATTCCGCAGCGCACTCGAATCACTGCGACTCTATTATCGCGTGCTGTAATATCGTTGAGAATATAGAGCGGTACGCAATTGTAGAGAACTAATGCGCTAACAAAGCCAGACTCAACTTGGAAAAGCGTCTATGGCCGTTCCAAATATGCACCCAAATACGTCCGGTACAAAATCGTTTCAAGAGCGCGCTCTGCCTGGATCTAGCGTGAAGCCGTCATCATCGATGGCGCCCACTTCACAACAGTCCCCTAGTCGACCGACAAGTACGGCGCCGAATATCAAGGCCGATAAGGACGGCGCGAAATCGCCCCTGAGAGGCGAGGAACTGCTCGGGATGAGAGAAGCCGATCAAGGATCATCATCAACTTCGCCCGACGCGATCAGGGGCGGACCCACTCATGCCAATATGGCTTTCAACCTTGAGTCGCACAATGGCATGAATCCTACGCTGCGCGGTCCCCCAGCGAATCCTAATCATGGCTTTATGCCTCATCCCTTTTTCTCAGGAATGAATATGAATGTGCCGTCGCAGCAGGCATTCGGCCCAGCGCCTACAATGCAATATTTCCCTGCCAGCTTCAATCCTAATGCCTATCCTCAGGCCGCCAGTACGACACGTCCCAGCGCTAGCATGCAGAAATATCCGACAATGGACCCGAAGTTTATGTCAGGGCAAAATCAAATGGTCCACCCGAACTCATCGCCGCAGCTTCAGAATAACATGGCAAGAAGGTCTTCCAATTATTTTGTGGCTCCGTCTATGTCCCCAGTCCAGAGCTCATATGCGCCGAGGACCTGGATGCCCAATAGCGGCCCCATGCTTGGCCCTCCTATGCAAATGCAGACCAATGCCTCGTCGTCATTGCAGAGTCCGGCTATGTACCAGCCAGCCATGCTCGCAGCCAACGCAAATGCAGGAATATTGACGCCTCCAGGGCCCATGCCAGCGGCCTATAATTCAGGCTTTCCACCTACAACCGTCTCTACTTCGTATGGCTTTCCAACGCCTCCTGAACAAGGTGGCCCCGTAGTCGCCGCAGACATTCCGCCTCCTGTCCCTTCAGTATATCCGGATCCTGCTTATAACAGTATAAATAACTGCATCTATAACCCAAAAGGCACGACGAATGTATATATTCGAGGTTTGCGACCGGAGACAACTGACGAAGACCTGCTCCACATGGTTCGACCTTACGGAGTTATCAGTAGTACAAAGGCCATTATAGACACTTCGACTAAATCATGCAAAGGGTAATAACCTTACCTGCCAGCTATTCTAATCGTTAGGTTTGGGTTCGCGAAATTTGAAACAATAGAGCAAGGCGTTGCTTGTATAATGGCTTTGAGTCAGGTTGGATATCAGTGTTCATTTGCAAAGGTAAAGGCCCTTAAAAGCGTAAGGTAATCGGGGAAGGAATCTTTCAGTAATCGTTTAAAGGACTTAAGCGAGCCGAGTAATACGAATCTCTATATTTCTAATCTTCCGCTGGATGTCGATGAGCAAGTAGGTTTCCTGATTTCATAGCTCATTACTTTAGCGCTTGGACGACATGCTCAAGCCACATCGGGTCCATTCGAGCCGAATTCTACGCGATCAGAGTAGGGCAAGCCGAGGCGTTGGCTTTGCCAGGTCACTCTCATCGCGAACTCTGTTGACAGTAGAATGACGGATCGCGAGTCCGCAGATGCCGTCATAGAACAATGGAATGGAAAGTGTTATCCTGGATCAGACGTTCCTTTACAAGTTCGATTTGCCGATACTCCCATGCAAAAGAGTAGCTGCCTATTTAACCTGGTCTAACACAACAGAACTGAAGAGCGTAACCGCTCGACGTCGAAGTTGGCGAGCGAAAGAGTACAACTCATTGACTCAGGGTCGTCCTTTGAGTCCTTCAACTCAAAGATATTACGAAGAGCAATTTGGCCAAGGGAACTTAGACTATCCAGCTGCGCAGCTATATGCTAATGGCGGGAGCTGGCAGCCTGATGCTTTCAATAACTATCAAATTGAAGCTGGCTATGATACTCATCCACCTCAGCAACTCTAAGCTTTGGACAGCAGGCTATAATGGGTTTGTTGGAGTACGGGGCTCGAGGTCGTTCACGGTTGACATACGCTTGTTTAGTTCTTTTGAAAACTCGGATTGTGTCGCGAAGTTCTTGTCGGTCATTCAAGGGAGGAGTTAAGCTGTTGTTAAACTTGTGTCAGATGGAATTTATTTTTTATGTAGTTCTTATATGTTGGATAGGATGTGCAGGATAGTGTGAGTCCAGTTTTGGGCGTGGATTGGAAAATACGGATTTGTCATTCATTGAACCCGTTCTCTCCTGTTTTGTCCCTGATTCTCTATATCCGGCTTGCAGTTTGTGGCGTTCAGGGGCTTTATCTTCCAATTCGATCTCATCTCACGGCTTGGTGACTTGACCAATCAGAACGAGAATATGGCTCGGCTGTCGCTCGCGCTCAATTAGCTTTTAAGCAGAAACCCTGGATCTCCCGTTCACCTATATGAACCGCAGCCCAAAGCCTTGGAAATTGACTGAACCAATAATACCACAGCTCAATTTTGAGCCCACAAGCTTCGATCCCTTTCGACTAGCATCCAATACCTGCGGTTGAGATCGCGCAATAGCCTTTAATGATAGAAACATGGCAAGATGAGCACGGAAACAGAGCGGGATTGGGTCGGAGCCCAACAATTGACAATTAGATATAATTTTATAACATGCAATTATGCCCAACACCGTACTTTTGCAACTTACGTCTTACATTCTATCTAAGTCTAAATATGATCCGCCGAGGGGCCCATGACAGCGGCGAGAAGTGCCATCCTGACAAATAGTCCATACCTCATCTGCCGGAAATAAGCGGCTCTCTAATGGAATTAGCTGCGTTAACTGGGAAGCAAGTTACCTGATCAAAATCTACCTCGTCGCTGATTTCTTGATTTCTCGGCAAAGGATGCATAACGATCATTCCTTTCTTTGCAGCTCTCAGAGCTTTGTTATCCACCACAAAACAAGATTTAACTCGCTCGTACTCTTCCAAGCTTTCAAAGCGTTCTTCTTGTATCCTTGTACAATATAAGACATCGGATTGAGCAATCACCTCATCGTTGAGTTCAGAATACTCATGAAACTCCAGTTTGCCTTTGAGATCGGCTTTGACGTCGTCGGGAAGAGCAATTTGCGCCGGCGAGACAAGATTGACATTGACATGGTAGTGGAGCAAAAGGCGAACAAGCGAATGCACCGTGCGGCCGTATTTGAGGTCTCCAACAAATGTCACGGTCAAACCATTGACAGTGCCGAGCTCTTCACGAATCGTGTAAAGATCCAAGAAAGCCTGTGTCGGATGCTCGATGCTTCCGTTGCCACCGTTGATAATTGGCACGGGCGAAAGGCTTGCGGCAATATGAGCACTCTCTGCAGAAGGGTGACGCATGACGATGGCGTCACTGTAGCAGGCGAGAGTCCGGATAGTGTCTCCTAAAGACTCTCCTTTGGATACGCTTGATGCGCTTGCGGTAACGGAAACCACTTTCCCACCCAACCTTTGCATGGCAGCCTCAAATGAGGAGCAAGTTCTAGTAGACGGCTCGAAGAACATAGTGGAGATGAGACGTCCCTGGAGGATATTGAGAACCCCTTGTCGTTCGACTCCTGTTCTCATCTCTTGAGCAATGCTGAACAGAACATGTAAATCGTTCCGATCGAATTGCTTGACTGAAATGATATGTTTCCGATAGAACGAGGTGTGCGTAATCATATCCGCCAGCGACGGCCCTGGAACCTTCTGAGGGATACTAGACATATAATTCGATTGTTGCGTGGAGGACAAGGAAGGGAGGAGCGCATTGTTCTGATCAAGTGATCGGAGGAAGGGAGATTGGAGTTGAGAGGAGTCAACAGTCGGTCTCCTTCTGGGTGCAACAATTGATCCAGAGGATGTGGCTTCCCGAGGACCATGTCGAGGCAATGGTCCCATACCAGACATATCTTTGCCCTGCCCGCGCTGAGACGTAATGGTCCCATCAAGGAAAACTGTTTGACCATTGAATATTACACGACGAACGATTCCCGTGAGCATTTTGCCCGCAAAGGGACTCCAAGTTGGACCTGAGGGAACCTTGAATCGTCGATCAACCTCTACTTCGACCGAAGAGTCGGACTGCTCGTGGAGGTCGAATATACGTTTCGGATTGTCGTGCAGCCGCCTAATAATATCATCGAGGGTCAAGCGTCCTTCCGCGACAGCGGTCAGCAATAGTGGTAACGCATCGCTAATTCCAACGACAGGTGACGGACTCTGTTTTGGAGCAGCAGAATGGGCAACGTAATACGGCAGGCTTCCGATGGAGAAGCAGTTGATAACCTCCATGTGGTCCCACAAAGCTTGTTGATCTTTCTTAGTTGGGAGGTGAATTTCGTCGGGATAGTCTTCCCTAGTGAGAAAGAGCGCATATATCGAAACGTCGCAGGTGACCTGGAGGCCTTTCTCTTTGCTCAAAGCAATCAAGGCTATGTCATGCTTGTGCACAACATTGTGTATGTGAACTGGTCGATTGTGGAGACTTGCCAGGAGGAGGATTGAGGCAAGGTCCGTTGTCTTTGCATCAGTGACTATTGGCTTAACTGGCGGCCAGACATTGAAATGCGATGCGACCGCAGCGACCTTATTGATGTTGCCTGACAGATGGTTGAAAGGTATAAACAGGGAGCCAACCTCCGAAACGACTTGACTCAATTGCTGCGCGTTGGTGGACGTTGCTGCAACAGAAATATTGAAGTCCAAATGAGATTTGTTTTTAGTATTCAAATGTGCGGCTGTGATTGCCCGAACATCGGTCAAGGACTCATCGAGTCCAACAGGTAATACGCGGATCATGGTGAAACCCGCTGCGACAGAAGCCCTGGTCACTTGTTCAAAATCGGTCGAGTTTGCTGTTGCGATTCCAGGAACGAAGGCAGCGATATTAACGAGACCCGGCAGAACAACTGTCCGATGACTGGATTGGAAATCCACGTCTGAAACCTCGAATTGAGTCTTCCTTGACAAAGCTTCTATCAGAAGTTTGGCACATTTGACGTTCGTGACAAGAGGAATAGAATAGTCGACAGCCAAGCGTCGTGTGCGATATCCACTGCTCATGTATGAAGCGGGACGCCGGAATCGATTGCTGGAGGGTAAATTGATATAGAGATCGATAGTGTTATTCGCCAGATGCTGTGTCAAAGAGTACTCAGATTTTTGTTCCTTTGCACCATCTTCGTTCAAGGTTTCGAGATACTGACAAGGGATACCGTGCTCCTGAATGAAGTCCGATGTACCCGCCGTTGCAAATAGCTTGAACCCAATTTCATGTGCCTTTATTATCGAAGGCAGCATTTCCATTTTCTCTTTGAAAGACCCAATGGAGAGGAGGATATTCTTCTTTGGCAAGCGTAAACCTGTTGAGATCAACGCTTTCAGGTATGCCTCATATTTATCATGGCCAAAGCATGCCACTTCTCCTGTGGAGGCCATCTCGACACCCAAGACGGGATCAGCACCAGATAGACGACTGAAACTGAATTGCGGCACCTTGACTCCAACGTAATTCGGCCTATTCTCGACCGGCGGGTATGGTTGGACCGGGAAATCAAGAATAGCATTCGTTGCCAACTCGATCATGTCGATACCCATCACCTTAGAGACGAAGGGGAAAGACCGAGCCGCTCGAACGTTACACTCTATAACCTTGATTTCGTTATCTTTGGCAATAAACTGAATGTTGAAGGGGCCGGTGACATTGAGTGCATTGGCAATCTTCTGCGTCGCAACTACAATCCGCCGAACTGTTTCAGGGTCCAAATCTTGAGGTGGAAGGACAAGCGTCGCATCTCCTGAATGAACGCCAGCATTTTCGATATGTTCTGAAACAAAATGCATTAGCATCTTTCCGTCTTTTGCAACGGCATCCATCTCAATCTCTTTCGCTCCTTCGATGTATTTGGTGATGACGACAGGATGTTCTCTGTTGACTGCAACAGCTTGCTTGAGATAATCGACAAGATCATCTTTAGAATACACCGTGTTCATAGCCGCACCCGAGAGTACATATGAAGGTCGAACAAGGACTGGATAAGTGATATCGTTACAAAATGCTGCAGCCTCCTCGAAACTGGTGAGTTCTTTCCACTTAGGCTGGTCGACCTCGATTTTGTCAAGCATTCGACTGAACTTGAAACGATTTTCGGCAGTATCGATCATTTCCGGAGATGTACCAAGTATTTTAACATTGAGGCGATGGAGGGCAAGGGCGATATTATTGGGTGTTTGACCTCCCATAGACACGATGACTCCACTGGATGCTTCTGCCTCATAAATGTCCAAAACAGTCTCCAAATTGATATTTTCGAAATACAATCGATCCGCCTCATCGTAGTCGGTACTGACAGTTTCTGGGTTGTAGTTGACCATGACAGTCTTCACTCCATGATCTCGCAATGTTCGGACGGCGCGAACTGCACACCAATCGAACTCAACCGACGAACCAATGCGGTAAACACCAGAACCCAGGACCATAACGCCTCGATCGTCGAAAGTGATATCGCCCTCGCTGGCATTATATGTCATGTAAAGGTAATTTGTGTAGGCTGGAAATTCAGCGGCAACCGTATCAATTTGTTTGACGAACGGGAAAATGCCATTTTCTTGTCGAAGACGCCTGATAGCCAATTCGTTGGAACTTAGGAATTTGGCAAGCTGTCGGTCTGCAAATCCGTATTGCTTGCAGAGGCGAATCAAGTCGACAGGAATACTGGATACGGTATATGTGCTCACTATTTTTGCGACATTGATCAAGCCATATAGTTTGTTGAGGAACCACTTGTCAATCTGTGTCAATTCCCAAATGCGCTCCACCGTGTAGCCGGAATGCATAGCATTTGCAATCGCAAACAATCGTTGATCACTGGGTGTCTGTAACTCTGCGTCAATCGACATCAATGCCTCGGTCTAACGTTAGCTTGGTTGCGATAAACAATACCTCATTGAATCCCATATTGCTATAGTCAATAGCACGGATAGCTTTTTGAATGGCTTCCTCGAAAGTTCTTCCAATACTCATAACTTCACCCACACTTTTCATACTCGAACTCAGAGCGGTGGAAACCCTCGTAAACTTCTTCAGATCCCATCGTGGAATCTTGACGACAACATAATCCAAACTGGGTTCGAAGCATGCGCAGGTCACCTTGGTCACCTTGTTCTTGAGTTCATTCAAAGGAATTCCAAGACCGAGTTTGGCAGCAACAAAAGCCAGAGGGTAACCTGTGGCTTTTGATGCAAGAGCGGACGATCTGGAGAGACGAGCATTGACTTCGATGATGCAATATTCCTTGGAGAAGGGATTCAAAGCATACTGAATGTTGCATTCCCCAACAACGCCGAGGTGGGTGATGACGTTGACCGCCGTCGTTCTGAGCATGTTGTAATCCTCGTCGCTCAGGGTCTGAGAAGGTGCAACTACTATAGAGTCACCGGTGTGAATTCCCAGGGGATCGAAGTTCTGGAGTCAGATAGAGTAAATAAGTGACGCACCTCCATGTTACAGACCGTGATACAGTTGCCTTGATAATCTCGGACAACTTCGTATTCGATCTCCTTCCATCCTTTCATACTCTTCTCAATCAAAACTTGAGGACTGTTTGCAAAAGCTTTTACACACAACTCCCTCAGATCTCCCTCGTTGTAGGCAAATCCACTTCCCAGTCCACCAAGTGCGTACGCCGCCCTGACGATGACTGGATATCCGATACCCTTGACAGCAATAAGAGCTTCCTCCAAATTCGACGCGGAGGCTGACTGCGCACACTTCTCGTTGATTTCAGCCATTGACTGTGCAAATAACTCTCTGTCCTCAGTGGTCATAATCGTCGAAATTGGCGTTCCAAGCACTTTTACCCCAAGCCCCTCAAATTCATCTCTTAACTGAACACCGACATTCAAAGCAGTTTGACCACCAAAAGTGACATAAATCGAATCAGGACGCTCATGTTTTATGACTTTTCGAACGAATTCTGGAGTAACTGGCAAAAAGTAGACCTTGTCCGCAAGGCCTTTTGACGTTTGAATTGTTGCAATATTAGGATTAATTAAAATGGTGTAGATTCCTTCCTCCTTCAGAGCTTTGATAGCCTTTCATCAGCACCGTAAAGGAGTGCGAATTACCTGACTTCCGCTGTAATCGAATTCTCCAGCCTGGCCGATACTAAGCCCGCCGCTACCGAGAACGAGACATTTTTGAATGTTGACACGATGACTTACATCGCCGTTGACAAGATTACTGAGCCGGGCCTTTGTGGCGCCAGGCATTCTGACGTCTTGCAATTTTCCCTCATCCGCGCTTCTCTTTACCACATCGACGAAAACATCGAAGAGGAACTCTGTATCGCGTGGGCCGGGAGTCGACTCTGGATGGAATTGCACAGAGAAGTATGGCAATTCTGAATGATAAATACCCTCGTTGCTACCATCGTTTGCATTGACGAAGAATTCCTTCCATGGTTGAGGCAGTGAATCCGCAACTACAGCATATCCGTGGTTTTGGGAGGTAATGTAGCACCGTCCAGAGGTGAGATCGGTACATGGAATGTTGTGTCCGCGATTTCCGAATTTCATCTTCTCGGTTTTAGCGCCTGCTGCCAAAGAGAGAAGTTGATGCCCGAGACAGATTCCAAAGATAGGAGTACTGGCTGATTTGATTGCAGATCTGATGTGTTCGACGGTCGATGCAAGTGTAGATGGGTCCCCTGGACCGTTGGAAATGAAGAGACCGTCATGAGGTTCTGGATCTGGGAGGGGAGAGTCCCAAGGAAGGACCTTGAGTTCGACTCCTCGGTTGGTAAAGCAGCGGATCTGGTTGAACTTCATACCAACATCAAGAACGACAATCCGTAGAGTACGCCCTGAGGGGTGCTTCAAAGCCTTGTCCGGGTGAGGTTTGTATAGCCGGGGTTCTTTGATGGAAACTATTTTCAGCCAAGGATATCAGTAGTGGAACCTTCTGCAACCAAGTTGGTTACATTAGGATCCTTCCATTCCAGTTCTTCCCAGGCAGTCTTGTCTCCATCTTTCTGTTGCCTCAACCTCCCGAGCATACTTCCCTTTACTCGGATCCTCTTTGTCAATGCCCGGGTGTCGACTCCCCAAATTCCGGGGATTCCCTGCTCCTTGAGCCAATCCCCCAGGGCACTATTCGCAAGGTAATGAGAGTACTCCTCTGTATACGTAGCGACAACCAAGCCGGCGATATGAATGCGCGACGACTCAAAATAGGCCGGAAGATCATCGAGAATGGTCTCTCGAGGAGGAACACCATAGTTGCCAACCAAGGGAAAAGTGATGACGAGGATTTGTCCCTGGTATGAAGGATCGGTTATAGACTCAGGATACCCCACCATCCCTACACAAAATCAATCAGGGCCTCGGGAAAAGAATAGCGAAGGCACAGTACCTGTTTGAAATACCAACTCTCCGCTGACCGATTTAACGGCACCGAAAGAAAATCCCACAAAACTGCTCCCATCGGCAAACTCCAGCAGTGCTTGTTGGCCCTTGCCCTTCCCTTGCGCATAGTCCAGATCGAGGGTCGCAGGAGGCAGTGGATACTCAATAGCAGCAGTGGCATGTCGCGTGGAAGGCCGAGGATGAGTTCCGACACCGGCAGGAGGCACGAGCGGAAAAGCAGCGTACGCTCGAGGCGACGAAGGAGTCATTGGAGTGGTGAGAGCCAAGCGAGGAGAGGTCGGCGGAGTGGCCATTGGCAAGCCTCGTTCCGTCGTCATTGTCCCGTGAAAGACTTTTTGGAGCGAGGGTCCGTGGTGAAGAAAGGTTTTATCGGAGCAGATTTAGGCTGGCGCGTTGCCGAAAATTTTATGCAGATCAGTTGTGAAATCGACTGACTGTGGCCAATCAATGAGCGGTTCCCTGCCGAGGAGCCTGAAGAGGTTAATTTTTAGCGGAAATCATGTCCGATCGTATGTGATGTAACACAGAATCTGTTGAACAGTCTGATCAAACAGGAACCGTCTGCGTTATATTCAGATCAATCCACGGGTCTGATACTGAAACTAATCGTGAAAAAGGTCTGAAATATCTCCAGCAGATAGTTCTTGGTGTGAGATGGATAATGCAAGCAGATATGGAAGGGAATTATCCCGACGCGTAGGT
>Ga0182024_10012474_pt1 | contig 16810 bp, 15 predicted proteins | sample P32metaG_FD_120480 | JGI IMG/M metagenome (GOLD analysis project Ga0182024, IMG submission 120480) | Permafrost microbial communities from Stordalen Mire, Sweden - P3-2 metaG (Illumina Assembly) | ecosystem: Environmental > Terrestrial > Soil > Wetlands > Permafrost | place: Sweden: Stordalen... | reverse complement strand
TTGCCGATCTCGACGTGGTAGCTTGTCGCTCGACCCACTCCAATGCGCCGGCCGGTCCTCATAACTGACCTTTACGGTTCTAGTGTGGCTGGGTCATAGGGAGGCGGCGCGAGGCGTTGGCCTCAACCAGGCTGCGGGTGTAGTCCGACAAATGCACTCTGGCACGGATGTGGGTCGCTTGCTCCTGGCATCCGCCACACGGCGTGGCCACGTACGCGTGGACGTCGCCTGCTGCGTCGACGCCGTAGCCGACGATCTGGCCTCTGTTGTTGATCACCGATCCCCATATCAGATACAGGGCGGTATCGGTCGGAACCAGGGTGTTGAGGTCAGTCATCACACCGTTCTGGCGAACAAAGGCGCGCGGATTACCGTCGGCATCAAATGAGCTGCCAACTATTTCACCTCGGTCGTTATTGGCCAAGGCGACACTAGTGGAATCGCCCGGAATCGTTCCGATGTCCCGCATGCCGGTTGCCTTGGTCCACAAAAAGGCGTGATTGATGATGTTGCCGGCGAGGGGTGACGTTCCGACCACTTCGCCGCGGTTGTTGATGGCCAAAGCTGCATTGCCCACGCCCAGCAAGGTGGGATCGATCGTGCCGCCGAGGTTGCCGAGGTCATGGACGGAGCCGTCCTTTTCCCAGAGCACGGCGTGTGGCCCGGCTGAAACGGGAGGAATCAGTGTGTTTGCGCAGGAGCCGGAAATTCCGACGGTCTCGCCTTCATCGTTGATCCAAAAGGCCACACCGACGGTGTCGCCCTTGAGCGGGCGCAGTTCGCGAATTTCGGGGAGCCGCGGTCCCCAGACGACGGCCTCAAAGTCGAGAACCTGAGGTCCGGTGCCGTTGACGGCAGGTCCCGATGGACACTGCGGATCGCGAGTGCGGTTCTCCGCATATCCAACCACCTGGCCACGATTGTTGAGATCGTCGATGTTGGCGTTGTTGCCGCCGAGGGACGGAAGCGGTATGGTCACACCGTTTTGCCACACATATGGCAGACACTTAAGGCCGGTACCGTAGGCGCAAAAGTTTTCATTGTTCGGATCTGCTTCAGAGGATTCCGCTTGGACTATGGCGGCGCCGAAATCATTGACCGCAAGCGCCAAGCTGTTTGGTCCGCCGAGTCCCGGCTTCGAGAGGTCGATGATCCGATTCTGGGTCCAGACGACGGCATGTTGCGCGGCGTCAGCGGCGGTAGAGACGCCAGCGACTAGGCCGAAGTCGTTGATGTAATATGCCTGACTGAATGTCCCACCCGGGAGCGTGCCGAGGTCGGTGACGGTGTAGTGGGTTTGGGTTGGCCCTTGCACTGACTTCGGGTCCTGCGCTGCGAGTGAACCTGAGCCTACCGCGAGTGACAGGGTAACGCAGGCGATCCAGGATGACTTCGGTTTCAAACTACTCAGTTCCATTGTCGTATCCTCCTTGACGCATCGGTTCATTTTTCACGGCCTTGGCAAAGTCTTTGGATTTCATCCAACGCAAGCATCGAAAAGAAAAGGCACGCAAACCTCGGTTATCCCTTCGGCGGATCGGCAAATGTGGAGCCTGCCGATGCCTAACCACTGCTGGAAGTGAGCCGCGGTGTCTGGTTCGGAGCGCGCGTCGGCGTTGAAGGCGATCGCCTCGACCTCCGCGCCACAAACAGGACACCTGGCAGAAGCCCTCTTCGCCCGCCGAATGACCAGCTGGGTGGTATTTTCAACGGTGATTAGGGTTTTTTTCGTTGCTGAGCTCAGACCCATGTTTGGACCTTGTCGTTGGCTGCCATCCCTCGTCGGATGAGGGCATAGTCGTGGAAGAGCGCACGGGAAGTCCTTAGAGGGGGTCTGAAAATTTCTTACAAAGTATTTACGTCTGTTTTCGCCAGAAATAGAAGGAGTTAGAGGAGCTGGCCAGCGGCATTGGATGGAGGTTGCGGCGGGAATGTAGCCGCTGGCTGGGATGGTTGATCGGGAGAAATAAGCATGTTAGATTCCCGCACATCTTGAGTCGCCCTCCGGTGATTGGTCGCGGACCGGCAGGATGGACTCGGCTTTTTCACGTTCTCCGATTCGCCAATGGCTACCAAGCCCAGAGTTCTTTACGAGTTCGGACCTTTTCGGGTCGATCCCGACAAGCAGGTTCTTCTGCGCGAAAGCCAGCCCGTACCGATCACGCCGAAAGCATTCGAAACCCTTCTGATACTGGTCCAGCACAGCCGGGAAGTGGTTACCAAGGACGAGTTGATGAAGGCTGTCTGGCCGGACGCTTTCGTCGAGGAAGCGAATCTAAGCCAAAACATCTTCCGGCTGCGCAAGGCTTTGGGAGATTCGCCCGAGGATCGGCAATACATCGTCACGCTTCCGGGCAGGGGCTATCGGTTTGCGGCAGAAGTCCGAACGGTAACGCAGGATGGCGAGGACGTGGTGATGGAGAGCCGGTCAAGCGCTCAAGTGATCGTCGATCAGCCAGACGCAGCGCTGGCCGAAACCTTGACTCGGTCCTTACCCGCTGTCGCGATAGGGTGGAAGCGCGAGCCATCCCGGAAACACCTTTCGATAACCGGAGCGCTACTCGCGTTGGCGGCGGTGGCGGTCGCGTTCTATCTTCACAGCCAAAGGCAAATTGCGTTTCGTGAAACCGACACCGTTTTGATTGCCGATTTCGCGAACAACACTGGTGACGCCGTATTCGACGGCACGCTGCGGCAAGGCCTGGCGGTTCAGCTTGAGCAATCGCCATTCTTGAGCCTGGTCTCCGAGGATCGCATTCAGCAGACGCTCCGCATGATGGGGCAGGTGCCCGACGCTCGACTGACTCCACAAGTTGCACGAGAAGTTTGCGAGCGAACCGCGAGCGCCGCAGTTCTGGAAGGTTCGATTGCGAGCCTCGGTAGTCAATACGTACTGGGCTTACGCGCCAAGAATTGCGTAACCGGGGAGGTCCTCGATGAAGAGCAGGTGCAAGCCGCGAAAAAAGAAGACGTGCTTGACGCGCTAAGCAAAATCGCGGGCAAATTCAGAAGCCGGGTGGGCGAATCGCTCGCTGCCGTGGCAAAACACGATACTCCGCTCGCCGAGGCGACCACACCGTCGCTCGAGGCGCTAAAAGTCTACAGTGCCGCTTTGAAGCTTCACGCTTCCAACGGCGACGCCGCCGCACTGCCGCTTTTCAAGCGCGCCACCGAGATCGATCCGCAATTTGCAATCGCATACGCATTTATGGGGTTTGGGTACGAGTCGATTGGCGAATCGGCGCTCACAATGGAGTCCATCAGCAAGGCGTACGAGTTGCGCGATCGCGCGAGCGACGGAGAGAAGTTCTTTATCACCGCTGCCTATGATTTGCAGGTGACGGGAAACTTGGAAAAGGCGGAAAAGACATGTGAGTTATGGGCGGAGACTTATCCTCGGGAATTGACTCCGCACGGGTTTCTGTCAGGAATTATTTACCCGATCCTCGGCAAATACGAACCAGCGATGGAAAACGCACGGAAGACAGTAGAGATCGATCCGGATTTTGGCATCGGGTACAACAATCTGGCCATCGCCTATGAGGCCTTAGATCGCCTGGGAGAGGCCGCAGACACGCTTCGGCAAGCCTCGGAACGCAAATTGGAACTGCCTGATTTTCTGGTTGACCAATATCAAATCGCGTTTCTGAAGGGTGATCACGCTGACATGGAACGAGTAGTGGCTGCAGGAAAGGGGACATCCGGAGAGGAAGCTTTGGCCTCGGAAGTGGATTCGTTTGGTGTTGCATACTACGGTCACCTGCAAGAGGCGCGAAAGAAATCACGACGCGCGGTCGAGCTGGCCCAACAATCGTCTCAGCGCGGAAAGGCGGCGCTGTACGAGGCGGGGGCGGCAGTGCGAGAAGCTGTTTTTGGGAATGCACCCGCGGCAAGACGAAGTGCGGCGGCAGTCCTCGAATTGTCGAACGGTCGCGATGGTGAGTACGGGGCTGCTTTGGCGTGGGCTGTATCGGGAGATTCTGCGGAGGCGCAAAAACTCGCAGATGATCTCGAGAAACGATTCCCGGAGAGTACTGCGCTCAGATTCGGTTATCTGCCCACGCTTCGCGCACAGGTGGCGTTGAACCACGGTGAGACAACCAAGGCGATCGAGACACTGCAAACCGCAGTTCCCTATGAATTGGGCCAACCTCCCTGCAGCTTCTTTGGGTTTTTCGGGCCGCTGTATCCGGTCTACGTGCGCGGAGAGGCGTACCTCGCTGCCCACCAGGGAGCCGAAGCCGTCGCCGAATTTCAGAAGATTCTCGATCACCGAGGGGTTGTGGTGACTGATCCGATCGGCGCGCTGATTCACCTGCAGCTGGGGCGCGCGTTCGCGTTGTCGGGAGAGAGATCCAAAGCGAAGGCTGCCTATTCGGATTTTTTCACGCTGTGGGAAGATGCTGATCCTGATATCCCCGTCTTGAGGCAAGCCAAAGCGGAATACGCGAAGCTGCACTGAAAAGTCAAAAAAGACGGAGTCAAAACACAAACTCGCCGAGGTGTCACTTGTTCAAGCTCGCGATCCCTCTCCTCCATGTGTCGAACTCGACTGCGGCGGAGGACTTCTATTGCAACCAACTCGGCTTCCAGCGAGAATTCGCCCATCACGTGGATGACGCGAAACCAGATCCCTGTTACATGGGCTTGATGCGCGATGGTGTACGGCTGCACGTCTCCTCGTTTTCCGGTGATGGGATTTCGGGTGGTGTGGTCAACCTGATGTTGAGGGCGTGGATGCGGTCCACGCGGAACTCGTCGCAAAGGGCGTCCGAATTGACACGGGACCGGTTGACCAGACCTGGGGTTCCAGAGAAATGTATGTAAAGGATGCCGATGGCAACAGTATTCGCTTCATCGAACAATGAGTACTCTGCTGAATGATTGCGCTGTCAGAGAACGCCAGCGTCCGCGCGCTGCCCACCCTCGATCGTTCCGAAGCAGACCCGCACCATCCTTGAAATTCACTCCTCGGAGCGTGAAGGTCTAGGGCACTGGCATGGTGTCGACGCCGCTTGTATGCCTGGCGAATCCGTCGAAACAAGTGCGTACCTGGTGGGCCCCCAATTGCGTTATCGATTCGGCCTTCCGGCGGTTAACCCCACGGAGCAATCGTGGCAATCGACTCCCCGGTTAACCGCTTCGGAGCAAGGTTCGCGCGAGACTGCGTCCACCGCCCACCAGTCCTAGGCTAGGTTTTCTTTCTCTCACCATCTATGCGAAATACATCGAATTTGCGGCGAAAAGGGCAAATGCGACGCGGATAGGGACAGGCGGCCGGAGGTCGAATTTCTGATTCGCCACTGATCAACCGACGCGCGCTGCTTGGTGAGTGGGAAGACGGCGGTTTTGAAATCGTTGATCGGAGTTTGGTGGAAGCGGATTTAGCGGTCGAACCTTGAACTTAGCAACACTCATCGGACGACAATTATCTTGAGAACTACTTGTTGGTTCATGGTCCAAGTAAATGCTGCGACTATGCTTTGTTCCGCAGAGGACTTGACAGAACAAAGCCAGAGTGTATCGTAGCAGGTACGACCAGCGTGTAGCGTGGACGTGAGGGCAAATATGGAAACTCTGCGGCCGATGGAATCATGTCGTCTCAGCGAACAAAAGCCCGGTCCGTCTCGCTCGTTCTTCGCCGAAGCAATCCGATACTGGGAACCGCGTCGTCTCATTTACAACTTTGCGCTACTAGCCGTGTGTGTGGGTTGGCTCGTTGCGACGTGGCCGCACTTTCGCCCAGCCCTAACCTTATCTTCATTTCTCGTTCTCGCCGTCCTTGCCTTGCTTGGAAATGCTTGCTACTGCACCGCCTATCTCGTGGACATTCCATTGCAGCGGTCATCCCTTGGCAACGCGTGGTGACGACGACGCTGGACATTGTGGTTGATGGGAACGCTCTTTGCGATTGTTTTGGCTAATTATTGGATAGCTGACGAGATATATCCATTTGTTCGCTGATAGCAATCTCCTGCACCAGGATTGATCCAGCGTCATCGTTGCCCACGCGGCTTTCGGCCCAGCGACCGGCTGTCCAGAACGTCGTAATCATCGAGTGGAGGATTCGTTACTCGAACTTTCATCGGAAGTACGCTAGCTGTTTCGAGCGCCGACTTCATCATCACGATCATCACGTTTTGCCGATCGACGACAGAGGAGTTCCAAGCATCCTACTTCGGGTGTAAAGTCGCAAAGGCGATTGGAGGCTTTTATGCGGTTGCTGCTGGTAGAAGACGATTTGGCGATTCAGGGCTTTCTCAAACGAGCATTAACGGAATCCGGTTATCAGGTGGATACAGCTGGCAATGGCAAAACAGCAGAAGCCAAAGCCCTGGAAGGCATACATGATGCATTCATCATTGACCTCGGTCTTCCCGATATCGATGGACTGGACTTGATTGCTAGGTGCCGCGCCCAAGGCATTTCGGCTCCCGTGCTAATCCTGTCGGCACGTCGTTCCGTGAACGAGCGTGTGAGGGGATTAGAGCAGGGCGGAGATGACTATCTCACCAAGCCATTTGCGCTGGCGGAGCTCCTGGCCAGGCTGAGAAGCCTTCTACGCAGATTTTCCGCGTCACAGAATGACTCGGTACACCTACAGGCCGCGGACTTGCAACTGGATCTGGTGCGCCACGAGGCTCGACGCGGGGACCACTTGCTCCAGCTAACCCCCCAGGAATTCTCGCTTCTGGAATATCTTTGCCGGAACGCAGGACGTGTCGTCACTCGCTCTATGATTCTGGATCACGTGTGGCGGATGCGCATTGACCCCGCAACCAACGTTGTGGATGTGCACATTTACCGCCTGCGCAGCAAGGTCGATCAAAACGCTTCCATACCTCTGATCCACACGATTCGCGGCGTCGGATACGTTCTGAAGCATGCGTAGATTGTTGCCAGCAACTGCAGCCTGGCGCATTTCGATTTGGACGGCGCTGGCTTTCGCTTTGGGAACGGCGCTGGCGTTCTCGATTGTCTATTTTTTAGTCGCAACCGCAATCCAAGAACGCAGCGATGCTTGGCTGAACGGTGAAGCCGAGGTTCTAGCCAGAGTCTCGGTCAATACTCCGCGAGATCATCTGTACAACAGAATCGTTGGTGAAGTAGCCGAACTTGCCACGCAGGAGTTACCGGACGAGCGCAATGCAAGTGGACAAAGACTGAACTCCGTTTTCTTCCTGGAGAGCGATCCCAATAACACGGACAGTCCCTTGTGGGTCGGGCCTGGTTCAGACGCTAACTTTCTCAAAGCAATTCAGCGGACGAACCCGGTCCCCGGAATTCCGCAGTCTGTAAAAGTCGAGGGTTGGTCCACAACATTTCGAGTAGTTACGCGGCGAGAGAGCGGCAGAACGATTTACTTGGGTCTCTCGAGCCGCGGCGCCAGGCATCTGCTGCGCACCCTGACAGGTCGTTTCCTGGTGCTGTGGGGCAGTACCGTCTTCATGGGCTTTCTGATCTCCTACTTGAGCGCCCATCGCACCCTCTCACGCGTTCAACGCATTACCGACACTGTGGCCCGAATCGGAAGCCAAGATTTCGCTGAACGATTGCCGGAGCCGGTCAATTCCGATGAGATCTCGCGGTTGGCTAAGACCTTCAATCACATGTTAGATCGGATTCAGGCATCGGTAAATGAGCTCCGTTCGGTCACCGACGCCGTCGCGCATGATCTCAAAAGTCCGGTAACTTCGATTCGTGGAGCATTGGAATCCGCTTTATCGAGTGAGCCCGACCAAAATTGGCGCGACCCGGTCGGCGAAGCAATCGAGGGCCTCGATAGACTTTTGGTCGTGCTGGACACCACCCTTGATGTCGCGGAAGCGCAAGCTGGTGCACTTCGCCTGGAACGCACCCGGGTTGATCTTTCCGCTGCGGTGAGGCAACTCATGGACCTCTACCAGCCAGCTATGGACGAACGGCACCACCTGCTGATCGTCGATATTGAAGACTGCATTGTCATAGATGCTGATCGGAGTTTATTGAACCGCGTTATCAGCAATTTGGTCGAAAACGAAATTGCTCATTTACCTGCAGGCTGTCAGATAGTGATTCGGCTGCGGTCCCGGAGGGGGACGGCAAATTTGGTGATCGAAGACAATGGTCCAGGATTTCCACCTGACATAAGTTGCCGGGTGTTTGAACGCTTCGTTAAGGGGAAACACTCACATGGGCATGGACTCGGCCTCGCTTTCGTGGATGCGGTCATACGCGCTCACGGTGGCACAGCAAGAATTTCCGATAGTCCAACAGGGGGTGCTGTCGTAACTTTGTCGCTGCCTGCGATTATTCCAATCCCGCATAACCAGACCGGCGTTCACACGTGATGAATGGCTCCTCGTCCGATCGGGCCGTTAGGCCTTGGGTGACGTCTTTTCGCAAACGTTTAGGTTTATAGTCACCAAGAGCGGCCATCTTCGAGACTCGGAAAATCATTTTGTGTTGTAAGCAGCTCTCTTCATAGAAATGCTGGAGTGCGTTTAGAACAACTATAGAACCAGGACAAAAAGCCTCCAAGAGGCACCACAACAGCACTAAGCCTTTCGCTGCGACGTGATCTAAAACGTTGTTTGCAAGGCTCACCCTAGTGGTAGCAGCCTGAGTTGCGTACGTATTGCGACATCGCAACCGACCGGCTGCACCGAAATCTTTATGGCATCCGAATTTCAGGTGTGGTTTTTTCAAGGCCATCATCAGGCGTCCGAGTGGTGGTATTTCCTTCGGAAATAACCGTTAGGTTGGCGCAGATTGGATCTACTGTCCGAAAAGCCTTTTGCGCATGTCGGGCCAGAACTCCTTTGCTACGTTGAAAAAAGCATCCAGAGCGATCTGTTGCCCCCACTTGTTTGCTGTGTTTCCGAATGATCGGTCAGCAGCCGGATAGTAGGTGTTGGAAATACCAGCTGCGGCGGCATTTCCGCCGAGTTCCGATGTGTTGAAGTGGTCGCGGCCATCATCGCCACGGGTTATGAATTCTCGACTCATGGCGTATCCAGTTCGCTTCCAGAACCCGCCCTGTCCTCTCACGAAATAGCGAGGATCTTGGTGGAGAGCGCTGGGGAACAGGCCCTCGGTCATAATGTTGCCGATTGCTTGATCGGCGAATGCTCCGCCATAGTACTTACCGAACCCTTGTGCACCTTGACCGAAGCCAGCGTACTGACGCTGCGCCATTCCTAGCCCGGCAAATACGCCTGCCACCAGAAAAGACGAAGGATCAAAAGAATCGTCGAGCGCTACCTTCATCTTCGCGCGCGGCGTCAGCGGCTTGAATTTTGTCGGGTCCTCATCCGACCGATAGTTGGGAATCACCCAGAAGATGTGATTCTTGCTCGGTGTATGTTGACGGGCATTCTGATCAGGATTCGACTGCGGGGATGGGGATTGAGCCGGCTGTGGTGCATCGGGTAGAGAAGATCTGTCTTGCGCTATTGCGGCAATCGTTGCGGTAAGGAAACCGAGGCCGATCAGCAGATGGCAGGCCAGTCTGAAGCAGCAGCGCGAGTCTAGGCTTGGCATTATCGGTCTGATGCATGGTCAGCTGCCGGGAGGAGCAAAATGAACAACTCGTCATGTTCAAGCCGTCGCGAATTCATCTTCGACTGATAGCATTCCATGGAAGATGTCGAAGAAGTGGATTGAGCTTGAGTTTCCTGGGTGACGGTTCGGTTCAATCGTGAATCGTCGTGGCTAAGCTCATTCTCTTCCTGCTCGATGCGCGCTGCTGCAGCTGCACGAGTGGGAGTGATGAAGGTCCGTCCACTACCGCCAACGAAATTCTGGCCGTGAATTCCCGCCTATTGATTACGGCTTCGCCAAAAATCAGGCCTAGATGCAAAGGGGATTATGAGAATTCTACTTTACAACCCGGACAATGGCGTCACCCGCAATTTTATGCCGCATCTCTGGATGTTTTTGCCTCAGTCGCTCACTCCAGCCGAACATGAAGTTCTGCTAATCGACGGAAATGCGCAGCCGATGGATGAAGCGGGCATCGCGCGCTACGTAATCGAAAACAACATCGGACTGGTGGGCATCGGCGCGATGACCCGCATGATTGCCAAGGCTTATCGCATGGCGGACGCTGTCCGCGCGGTAGGCATACCAGTAGTGATGGGCGGACCTCACGTCACCGAACTAGCCGACGAAGCACTCGGCCGTGATGGCGGCCCACGCCACGCTGATGCCGTCGCGCTCGGCGAAGCCGACGATACCTGGCCGCGCATCGTGGAAGACGCGGTGAACGGCACCCTCCATGAGGTCTACGCGCCGGTAGATGACTCCGGGAAAGAGAAAAAGCCGTTGCTACAGGCGTATCCCGCGATTCCCTGGGATTCCATCGACCTCCAACAATTCAATCTGATTCCCAAAGTGCTTACTTCCACGCTGGGCAAGATCGGCGCCGGTTGGGGAACATTCCGAATTATTCCCGTCGAATCAGGACGTGGATGCCCCTATGGCTGCGAGTTCTGCACGGTCACAGGATTTTTCGGCGATTCGATTCGCTTCCGCACCAACGAAAGCGTGGTCAACGAGCTGCTGCTACTGAAAGCTCGCGCCAGAAGCGAAAAGGGCCAAATCGCCGTCTTCTTTATCGACGACAATTTCGCCATCAATCCCCGCCGCACAAAATCCTTGCTGCGCGACATTATTGCCGCCGGAGCCCAGGTTCACTGGGTCGCCCAGATCAGCGCCAATCTCTTGCGCGACGAGGAACTGGTCGACCTGATCGCAGCCTCTGGTGGCAAATGGATTTTCATCGGCATGGAATCCATCGATCCCGCCAACCTCGCCAGCGTCAACAAAGGCTTTAACAAGCCGGGAGAATACGCGGCGGTGCTGGAAAGGCTTGCGGCACGCAACGTATTTGCGATCACCTCCTTCATCTTTGGGATGGATAACGACACGGTCGGAGTGGCGGAACGCACGCTGAAGGAAATCCGCACCTGGCCGGCGGGTCTGCCCATCTTCGGATTGCTCACTCCGCTGCCCGCTACGCCGCTCTACAAAAGGCTCGCAGCCGCAGGACGCCTCACCCGGCCGAAGCATTGGCAGGAGTTCATTCCGTTCGCGATGGCCCACACTCCGGAGAAAATATCGATCGAGGATGCGCAGAAGGAAGTGCGTATCGGCTGGGATCAAGCGTATAGCGCGGAAGCCATAGAGAAGGCCGTGGATTCTTTCGATTACAAGCCGCTCGGCTATCGCATCAATATCTTCATCGCACGAATATGTTTTCGCGGAATCTACTTTCCTCAAATGGGGCGCTTAGCATGGATTGAGGTCATTGCCCACAATCGACGGACCATTTTCAAGCTGGTGAAAGAAGCGTTTCGCGGTTCGCACCGTTCGCGTTCGAGCCCGAGCGAAGGACTTGATCCTGTTCTCTGCAATCGAAAGGAACGCAGCGGAAAGGCAACGTGAAAGCAAGCTGTAGATTTTGGCGCTTAGTGGGAAATATGACTCACTTGCTGGCCAAGCGCCTGGTACGAGGGAAGTGGTAAACCACACCGGCGTATGGCCGGCGACGAGAATCGATCGTGGAACCGCCCAGAGTGGCGCTCGTGGATAAGCCTTGCGGCGCTCTAATTGGCTCTCCCTCCGATAGCTGAGGTCATCAACATGAACAATTTGTCATCCACCGGGCACCAGGAATTCATTCTCAGCTGATACGGTGCTCTATCGAATGGTTTTGACGGCTGCAGTAGGCATTCCGAAAGGATTGGCGCGCGGGTAACCTCAAGCGGCTGATGTATTTTCTAGCCACCGCGAACCTGGATCACCCTTTCCGCTGGCCTGGTCTACGAGGAGAGCTTCCATGAATTGGAGAGCGTGCAGGTTGGTTTGTGGCCTGAGCATTTTGGCTTTCTCTCTTTTGAGTTCGGATCAAGCGGTGGCACAGGTCCCCGTTGCGACGTTGTCTGGCAGCATCACTGACGCATCGGGTGCAGGCCTTCCCAACGCCAAAATATCCGTCAAGAATCTCACCACCGGTGAGTCGGTTGAAACCTACACCACCTCGGCCGGCCTCTACAACGTACCTAATCTAATCGCCGGGCATTACCAGGTTTCCGTCTTAGCCCAAGGGTTCAGCACCAACGTAGCTGCAGTAACGGTCGCTCCAGGAATCAGCCAAGTTCTGAATCTGACTTTGGGTGGCACGCTGGCTCTGGGGGACCTCGGTTTCTCTTCGGGCGAGACCCAAGGAAACGCGCAGGACCAGGCCAGGCTCGACAAGCGATCGCATATGCTGAAGATCCATCAGCGACTTGGTTTGATAGACACGCTTCCTCTGATTGCCACCGTCTTTGCGGGCGCCGGCGCCGGAGGTAAGAGCACCAGCTCAGCCGACCGTTATGCGCATCTTGCGCTTGGCTCGGTAACGGGCGACTTGTATTTCATGAGTGCTTACTATGCCATCCGCGCCCCCAGAATACCGGGGACGGAAACGCGGGGGCCGATCCGCTTGCACAAGGCCCTAGCCTGGATCCATGGCCCAGGGATGATTCTGACGCCCATTTTGGGAGCGATGGCTTTTGATGAAAAGAGCCGTGGGGAAAAGGTCCACGGCATAGCCAGCGCGCATGGAGCGGTGGCCATCGTGACGGCGGCGGCCTATGGAGCGGCTATTTTATCCGTATCGATCAAGTTCTAGGGAGGCCCTGTGCTTAGGAAGTTAAATGTGCTGCTCGCCCTCTTGCTGCTTGGGTTTCCCACCCCAGCACAGACAGACAGCCAGTGGGCTCTCCATCAGTCCACCCTCACCTACCACGTGTCTCACCCGCTGCATCAACTTGATGGCGTCAGCCACGCGGCGCGAGGCAAGGGCGTTTGCCACGCGGGACAATGTGATTTCTTAATCGCGGTGCCCGTCAAATCGTTCGATTCGGGGGACAGTAATCGCGATCTTCATATGCTTCAAGTGACCCGCGGCGGCCAATTTCCAATGGTTACCGTGCGCACTCGTTTGCCCGAAGGTGCATCTGCATCGGCGACGATTCGTGCCGACCTGGAGGTGCAGTTCGCCGGCCAGACCGTCAAGTATCAGCAGGTTCCATTTGAACAAGTGAACCAAGGAGATGAGACCCGAATATCGGGAACAATTCCAGCTACCCTCTCGGATTTCAAGATCGACCCACCATCCCTCTTGTCGATGCCGGTAAAGAACGAAATACCGGTGCGCGTGGAAATGACCTGGCAGAGGCAGAAATGATATGGCAATCGGAGTTGTGATTTCTGCCTTGTTCTTAACATGTGTCGGGGTGACCTCGGTGCAGGCTCAGGAAATCGTTCTGGCGCCCGGAACTACATCTGACTCGACGTCGATTGAAAGGCCGGTTGTCGCGACTAAAGCTTCGACGAATGAATTGATCCCTCTCAGGTTGCCCCAGAGCACAGCCATTCAGGTTGTTCTGGACCGGGAAGTGAGAATTCGGAGAGTCGGCCAGACGGTTCATTGTCGGGTTGCCGAGCCGGTGTACGCTTTTGACAAGCTGGTCATTCCCGTGGGAACCCAAGTTGTGGGCAAGATCACTCAGCTCGATGCCGTTTCTGGCGGCAAGCGGATGCTAGATGCGTTGAATGCCGATTTCACTCCCTCTCGCAAGGTTCACCTCGAATTTTACGATCTGGAATTGATCAATGGCCCGAACATTCCGATCCGCACTACGGTCGTACCCGGCTCCGGGCAAGTGATCCATTTTGTCACCACCGCCGACAGTGAGAAAAAACACGGCGCAAAAGCCGCTGCGTCAGAGAAGGCAGACCAGGCGAAGGCACAAGCAAAGAGGCAGTGGGACAGTGCTATGAACCAGGTCCACGAGCCCGGCAAAATTCACAAGATCGGACGGTACTTGGTCGCCCAACTCCCGGTCCATCCGCAGTACATTGACGCTGGAACCGTCTATTTCGCCGAACTTGAGGAGCCGCTCGACTTTGGGAGCGAGCCTTTGAGTCCGGAAATTGCCGCTTCGATCCGCACGCCACTGCCGCCGGGCACCTCGGTGCACGTACGGCTCACGAAGGAACTGAGCTCAGCCAACTCGCACCAGGGCGACGAAATCGAAACGGTCCTCTCGCAGCCGCTGTATATTGAAAAGCGCTTGGTCCTTCCTCAGGGAAGTAAGCTGACCGGTTCCGTTGTGCAAGTTCGGCCGGCGCGCCGCCTCAGCCGCAATGGGCAACTGCGGATGGCGTTCCGCGAACTCGCCTTACCAGACGGCACCGAGCAAAAAGTGGAGGCAAGTCTGGAGGGCATTCAGACCAGTAAAGGACAGAATGCGAAGCTCGATTCAGAAAGTGGAGCTGAGGCCACCTCTCCGAAGACACGATATTTAACGACCGGAATCTCGGTGGCGTTGGCCTTGGCGTCCTCTCATAGCGACAGTGACGCTCCTGCCGGTGATGTGGGCGGGAACACGAGCAATCGGGCGGCAGGAGGCGCCGGGGGATTCAAACTGGTGGGCATCGTGATGGGCGTCTTCGTTCACTCGCAGTCCCTGGGCATGGCGATGGGCGCATATGGCGCAGCCACGTCAGTCTACTCACATTTTATCGCGCGCGGGCATGAACTCGTGTTCGCGAAAGACATTGCCATGGACATTGGTATTGGGACACACGGAGCCGCTGCTGCTCCAACATCTCGTGAGCCTGCGGATGGCGCGCTCAAGAACTAAGATGAACTCAGCGGCACTCGGTAAATCGCGGCAGTGGGAATCGACGAGAGCCACGCGGAACGGGTCTGCTTTCCGAAATCGAATGTGGGGCTTGAAGGACTGGCTCCTCAATCATCGATCCGCCCCGCTCTGCTCGTGAACCAACCGTCCAGTGACCATGTGCCGCCACCTACTACCAGCAGAAAGATGAGACCGAGCAGCATGCTTACGTCCGTGCGGGCCTCATGCAATGTTGCCCAAAATCCATTCTTGGTGAACGCGAGGAGTTTTGTCGAATACAAAGCAACGGCGATATCAATCAGCAGCGGCACCGTCGCCAGGCGAGTGGCAAGACCAATCAACAGCAGCGAACCACAGACAATTTCGACCACGCCGACGAAGGGAGCCGTGAACTGCGGCCAGGGAATTCCGATTGTTAAAAAGCGTCCGACCCCAAGTGTGTGGGGGAACAGAAACTTCTGTATCCCTTCGGACAGGAAGACCCAACCAACCAGAACGCGGATCAGCAATATCGCCTTCCTCGTACGGTCCACCCAGTTTGACTCGGTGCCGAGCGACATGGTTCGCTGTCCTCGAGATAGCCTGATCCCCATCAATGGGACCGTTTAAAGGTAGTCAAATAGTGTCATAAAGCCAAAGTCATGGGCCGTTGCCGGTAGCAATCAAACAGCGCGAGCCCCGGATTGTCCGCGGCGAGGGGGAAATCAGTCGGTACGAGTCGCGATGCTGCGCTGCGATGATATCGCCAGGGGCCGGTTCACGCGTCAGCCGTGCGCCGGTTCAGGCATATCGAAAAAGCATCATGAATCCGAAGTCCATGTGACTCTGGTTGTGGCAATGGAAAAGAGTCGCACCGGGATTCATCGCCGTGAAATCCACCTCCGCGGTCGTGTCTGCCGGAACCACCAGCACGTCCTTATTCAGCCCGGAAAGTTGCGTTCCATCTATACGGGTGACCTCGAAAGTATGCCGATGCAGATGAAGTGGGTGATCGTCCTTGCTGCGATTGATCATCCGCAGGCGATACCTTCTCCCCTGACGGAGCGTGATTGTGTCCGTATCGGGGTAGGGCTTTCCGTTGATCATCCAGGAATCGAAACTGCCCTGCCCGTGAAACTTTGATTCGAAACGCAAGGGAATCACCTCATCCGGTTCACGGGTGACTCGCTGGGCCGCTGCGAAAGGCCGGTAATCCCACAGCGTTTCCGGCGGCTCGATCCACTTCGGCTTGCCCTGCTGGTTGGCGTACTCGACGACAATTCCCATGCCGGTCTTACGCAATTTTTCGCGCGTTTCCCCAAGAATCCACACTCCCGGCCGATTCATCCTAACCACGGCGTCGATGCGCTCGGCGGGTCCCAAACGGACTGCCTGCACTGGGCCTGGCGTTGGCACCGGATTGCCATCCATGGCGACTACGGTCAGTTGGTGTCCCGCGAGCGCCAGCCAATGGACCAGGCTGGCGCTGGCATTCAGAAGATGCAAGAGCACTCGTTGCCCCTCGCGCACCCTGAGAGGATCGCTAAAGCTGAGCATACGGCCATCGATGGTTCCATATTGGTATGCAGCTTCCATCGATGAGTCGCCGCTGCCTCCCATGTACGCGTTCCAATCGTGCAGCGTCAGGAAGATTTCCTGGTCGTACGCACCCGGATCGTCCCGGGGTTCGATATAGAAGCAGCCGAACTGTCCGGTATAAGTGGCGCGCTTCAGGTCGTGCCCGGCAGAAGCGTGGGTGTGATACCAACGGAATCCCGCCGGCCGCGGCGTGAAGAGATAGCGGAATTGCGCACCAGGCGCGATCATCGCCCCGCCTTCCTCCGCCGAGCCATCCATGGTGGAGGGAATCCAAAGCCCGTGCCAGTGCACGATCTCGGGGATTGCAGTTCGATTGACTACGTCGATGGCGATGGGCTTGCCTTCGGGCCAGCGAATCAGCTGGCCCGGAACCCGCCCATTATAGGCCACGGTGTGAACCACCTTGCCGGGAGCGATCTCGAGCCCCAGAGGCGCGATCTCCAGTTTCACGTCGGGTGCGCTTTGAGCCCATGCCGGCGCGACGGAAGCCAAGGTCGCCCCGGTCAACGCCGCGCCGGCCTGCGCGAGGAATTTGCGCCGGTTCATCACGCTCC
>Ga0182024_10012473_pt1 | contig 16810 bp, 12 predicted proteins | sample P32metaG_FD_120480 | JGI IMG/M metagenome (GOLD analysis project Ga0182024, IMG submission 120480) | Permafrost microbial communities from Stordalen Mire, Sweden - P3-2 metaG (Illumina Assembly) | ecosystem: Environmental > Terrestrial > Soil > Wetlands > Permafrost | place: Sweden: Stordalen... | reverse complement strand
CTCCAGCAATGAACGATGATATCAAGCTCTCATACACGGATTTGATTTCTACGCCGTGAAAACCCTGGGCCAAGCGGGAAACAACGGTGTATGCAACTACGTTGTCCAATTATCTGAGATCATCGTTGAGATCATGCTTCAGCCACTGGCGCATGTCTTGCAAGCAAAAATGAGGACGACGGTTTGATCCGCGCTCGTGTAGCCACCCCTTGTATGAGCTAATTGCTCGCGGCACCTCACGGAATGCGCTACGCTCTGGTCCTATTCGAGTGTATGGTCCGGGGAGCATGCCCCCATTCGGTTCCGTGAAAGGTGCTTCGCTGTTTCTCTTAACGAAAAAGAAGGGCGGAAAGAGGCACTAGCCTCTGCCGTCGGTCGTCTCGGACGATGTTCCGTGGCCTTCTCAAATTTCTTGCCCAGCGAGTCGCACCGGCTGACGTCCGCCGATTGCCTCATGACCCCGGGCCCATAGACTGCCCCGCCGATGCAACTCAGGACGATCAATTTTCGATCTCGGGTGATCGGTCCTGCGCCCGGTACTTTCTGCTCGTCCAATGGGCAGCCCCAAAGGGAATTGGGCGCAAACTTAACAGGCCATGATAGCTGAAGCTATCCGCGCGTGCTCGCTGGCACATTCCTCTTCGATACCAAAGATTTCTTTTCGTCGAGTTGGTACTGCGAAGTGAAGAACGATGCGGGAATGCCGACGTTGCCTGTGGCGGGCTGAGATTATTGGATCGGCTCAAGGGTCAACCTTTGCACACGCCAATTCAGCAATTCAGCAGCATACAGAACATTCTCAGACGGGCAAGCCAGTTCGTGAATCCATCCAAACTGGCCCTGGCCGTGGCCGGAGGTGCCAAGGACACCAAGCACTTTCCCATCCAGAGTGAGTTTATAAATGCGCCCCGGATAACCATCCGACGCATACAGCACCTGGCGAGGTCCCGGCGTGATGCAGATCGCCCACGGAGAACCATTCAACATGGTCTTGTTCAGGGGTGCTGGAGCTTCGGCAGTGGTCGGCACTTCGGTCGGCCTGTTTCCCATCCATGGACGAACGTTGTGATTGTAGGTCACGTTGATGTGGATCTCGCGGAGAAACTTGCCGTCTCCATCGAAAACCTGAATGCGCCCATTGCCGCGATCGGCCACATACACGTTGCCTGCGTCATCCGTGGCGATACTGTGCGGAGTATTGAACTGACCCGGGCCGGTTCCCGGCTCACCCCAGGACTTGACCCAGTTTCCATCTTTATCGATCTTGGCAATCCGGGAATTGATGTAACCGTCGCTGATATACGTATTACTTGCCGCGTCCCAGGCCATATCGGTGACCTGGCGAAACTCCCCGTCGATCGGTGGCAGGGGCGGTTTGGGATGCTTGAGCGGGCCAGTGCCCTCATCGGAGGCTTCTTGCTTTCTGCCGAAGACCATCAATATCCGGCCCTCCGGATTGAACTTGATGACCATATCCGATCCCTTGTCGGCAACCCATATGTTGTCTTCCTTGTCGACCTTCACGGCATGGGCAAAGCTCCATGCATACAGATGACGGCCGATTTCTCGGATGTATCTCCCATCGTCGTCAAACTCGAGCAACTGAGCCGCTGCCGCACCATAGGCCGGACCCGTCGTGCCGCCACGAGAGAAGACGAAAACATGCCCCTTGGAATTGACTGCCACGCCTGCGGCTTCTCCGAAATACATGTCAGGCGGTAGCTTGAAGAAATCGGTCTGGGCTTGAAACCTGATCTCCGGTACAGACTGCTGCGCAATCATCTGAAGGGGCAACAAGAGAACTGTCGCCCATGCGAGACGTTTCATTCATCCCCTCCTAGAGTGATTCGTTAACTCTACCAAAGCCTCAAGGAAGAGCCATGCAGGAAGCATGACGCCCAGGGTGCGAGGAAGGATCCGGACTTCCGAGCACCATGACCAGCCTGAGAGTTGAGATCCAGTCTGCTTTTCTGACAACCGGGAAATTTGGTTTCTCGGTCGTCAGCCGGCCCGATGCCCCGGCGGGCCCATCCTGAGGCGATGTTCCGCGGACCTTCTCGAATGTCCGTCCCAGGAGTGCTCAACACCGACCATCGGCTTCATGGCGCGTCACCTCACGACTGCCGGGAAGAACCATGAGCATGATGTGAGATAGATCACATCGAATCGGCAGGGTTCGTTGTCCCGTGTGTTTCCATCAGGCGCCTAATCGCGCGCGATTTAAAGGACGAGAAGCACGCTTCTGTGGTCCGAAAAATGGCGATGTTCTCTCCAGTGGACTTGGGTAGCCCCACCTTAAGCCGCAAAGAGAGATCTTCCTGTGTACGGAAGACCCACTCGAGAAGAGACTTCTCGAAAGCGCTCGAATTCTTCAGAAGGTTTGCCGATATAAAGGGCCGGGCCGTTCGTCACGCGGCGGTTCTTAGGATATGCACGTGAAGAAGGCGATCGTCATTCTCGCGGTGTTTCTCGGATATGCCGTTACCGGCTTGGCCGGAATCTCTCCAACTACCTCCACTCTGGAAGCGATCGGCCAACTCAACCTTGCAGAAGCCCATCGCCATCCGTCGGTGTCCTTCGAAGCAACCGTAACCTGCTTTCGGTCGTATGAGAATCTCCTGTTTGTGCAGGATGGGGGAGTCGCAATCTATGTGAATGCGACCACCGATCTGAAGCTTCGGCCAGGAGATCGAATCCTGGTCCGAGGAACGGTGCACGAGAGTTTCCGGAACTATGTTCAATCGAATGACATCACTCTCCTCCGCCACGGATCCTTGCCTACGCCCGTCTCGGCGAGCTACAGCGAGATGATTCGGGGATTAGTGGATTGCCGATTGGTGAGAATGCGCGCTGTCGTCCGCTCTGCAGAGATCGTGCCAAGCTCGCGTCTTCTTCTCCCGGCTATTGCGCTTCGGTTGCTGGTGGAGGGAGAGCAAGTGGATGCGGAGGTGGGCGGAAACGACGCCGCAGCGCTGAAGAACCTGCTCGATGCGGATGTGGAGATTACTGGCGTGGCCTCCGGACACTTCGACAACAAGATGCAGCAGACCGGAGTCCTGTTTCACGTTCAGTCGCTCGCCGACATCAGAATTCTCCGGCGTTCAGATGTCGACCCATGGTCGCTTCCGGCAACCGCGATGGACCGTGTGATTACCGGATACAGGATCGTCGATCAGACAGAGCGAATGCGGGTTCATGGCACGATCACTTACTATCATCCGGGAACGGGTTTGGTATTGCAGGACGGCGCAAAGAGTTTGTGGATCACCACGGACAGCTTTCAGCCGTTGCGGATCGGGGACCTGGCAGATGCGATTGGGTTTCCAGACGCGAAAAACGGCTTCCTGAGCCTGACGCGAAGTGAAGTCCGAGATAGGTCGATTCTCGCGCCGGTAGTTGCACCGCTGTATACATGGCGCGATCTGGCCGAGGGCGGGAATAGCAGTCGGGGACATATGTACGACCTGGTCTCCATCCAGGGGCGGGTCGTGGCGGAGGTCCGGCAGGCTACCCAGGATGAATACGTGATGGCCATCGACGGCCATCTCACATCTGCGATCTTTCGTCATCCCGGCTCACTTACCCGGACTCCTCTTGCTCCGATGAAAGCGGTGCCGGTTGGATCTCAGGTACGTGTGACTGGCATTTGCATGCTGGCCGATGCGGACCCTTTTTTGGGAGATGTGCCGTTCAATATCCTGCTCCGTTCTTTTGATGACATTGCAGTGGTTGCACCGCCACCATGGCTCAGCGTACGGCACCTAGTCGTGCTGATTGCCGTAATGGTTGCGGCGATGTTCAGCGTCGTCGCGTGGAGCTTACGCATCGAGCGCAGGGTGCGACGGCAGACGGCAAAAATGGCCTCGATCGAACATAGGCGTGGTCGCATTCTAGAGGCAATGAACACCAACCGATCGCTCGACGGAATTCTCCAGGAGATTACCGAACTTGTCTCCTTCCAATTGGACGGGGCGCCGTGCTGGTGCGAACTAATCAATGAAACAAGAGGAGGCAATCAACCTGATTCCGCGTTGCGTGCCGGGCAGGTCTATCCGATTACCGCAGCATCCGGGACTGTACTAGGCAACCTGGTTTTTCTCCCCGACAAATCAGGGGCCGAAGCCCTGGACGCCCTCTCTAGGGGAGCCGGGCTGATTGCGTTGGCGATCGAAAAGTCGCGGTTGCACTCAGACTTGGTGCATCGTTCCGAATTCGATCTTCTCACTGATATTCACAATAGGTTCTCTATTGAACGGCAGATTGATGCTCTGATTGAGACTGCGGACGCATCGCCCGGAGTTTTCGGGCTGATCTACATCGACTTGGACGAGTTCAAGGCAGTGAATGACAAATACGGCCATCGTACTGGCGATCGGTATTTGCAACAGGTCGCGTCGCGGATGAGACGACAGCTGCGTCCGGATGATTTGTTGGCTCGCCTGGGAGGCGACGAATTCGCCGTGCTGGCGCCTAACGTGGGCAGTCGAACGGATGCGGAACAGATAGCGCTACGGCTAGAACGCTGCTTCGATGATCCGTTTGCTGTCGACGAGACACTCATCCCGGGCGCTGCCAGCATGGGGGTTGCGCTCTATCCGGCCGATGGTACGAGCAGAGACGGATTGCTGAATGCGGCAGATGCCGCGATGTATACGAAGAAGAAAGTGCGTCGAGAATTGTGCCAGGCGCTTGCCACAAACGGAGAACAGCACTTAGAACCTGTCGATTCGAAAACTTAACAAATTGTTGTGGAATCGTATGTCCGGGCAATCAGGTGAAATATCAACGATCCCGCGGAAGCTCTGTGACCCCTGTCACGAACGTATGACTCGTATCAAAGCTTTTGCGGAATACCCGCCGAGCCAGATTGAAACTGGGGATGTTTTCGTCCGATAGATTGAATTTGGGCCAAGGGACGCTCCGTCCAGAAGGAGAACCAGTTGAAACCGGACAGGAGGACCTCGCGGCGCTCTCGCCAGATGGGCGTTTCTGCCTTCCCGGACGCTGCGCACGGATCCGGCAACGGTTGTGCATTTTCCGCGGCGGGATCTTCAGGCATCGCGCATCGAACTCAGGAAAATGAGACGGTATTGCGCCGCGCCGCGCGCCCAGAGAACGACGCATGTGAGGCCGAGTGGAAGTATCGGAGCATATTCGACGAGGCGTTAGAAGGAATATTCCAGACGACGATTGAGGGCCTTCCCGTGTTAGCAAATCCGGCTGCCGCCAGGATGCTCGGTTACAACTCCGCGGACGAATTACTCGGCACCGTGATGAATGTCGGTGTCGATGTATGGGCGCACCTCTCGGAACGCGCGGAACTCTTGAATCGGCTGGAACAGGAAGGCGCGGTTCGGGGGTTCGAGTGCCGTCTGAGGCACAAGGACGGGGGTGAATTCTGGGCATCCCTAAGCGCCAGGTATGCGTGTGACGCGGACGGGAATACGCGGTACATTCAGGGTTTCATCGAAGACATCACCAGCCGCAGGGATGTCGAAAGGCAGCTGCGTATGAGCGAAGCGCGCTTTCGCACGTCGTTCGAGCAGGCTGCCGTTGGCATCGCACACACTTCGGCAGACGGTAAGATACTGCGTTGTAATAGACGTTTCGCGGGAATCGTTGGCTATACGCCGGACGAACTTATTGGCCTGACTTTCCAGCAAATCACGCCGCCGGGAGACCGTCCCGGCGGCGATAAGATGCGGGAAAGGCTGTTGTCGGGAGAAATCAACAACGCCAGCTTCGAAAAGCGTTACATGCGCAAGGATGGAAGCCTGACATGGGTGGCTCTCACGATTGCGCTGCAGCGGGGCGGCGAAAGTGATCCGCAGCACTTCATCACCATGGTTCAAGATATCAATGCCCGCAAGCAGGCAGAAGAAGAGTTGGAGGCTGCGCAGAAAGCATTGCGGGCGAGTGAAGAGCGCTATCGGATTGCTTTCCAGACAACTCTGGATGCAGTCAATATCAACCGATTGAGCGACGGACTGTACATCGAATGCAATAAGTCGTTCTTGGATATAACCGGCCACTCCTATGAAGAGGTTATTGGACGGACCTCGCTTGAACTGAGTATCTGGGCGAATCCGGACGATCGCGAGAGGATGGTGGATTGCATTCGGAAGGAAGGTATCTGCCGAAGCCTGGAGACCCAGTTCCGGAAGAAGAACGGCGACGTCTTCTGGGGGTTGATGTATGCATCGAAGATCGAGCTGGACGGCGTTTCCTGTGTATTGAGTATTACGCGGGATCTCTCTGACGCCAAGTTGGCCGAGGAGAAGATCAATAATTTGGCCTTCTACGATCCTTTGACCGGATTGCCGAATCGTCGTCTGCTCATGGAGCGGTTGCAACAATCGCTGGCCAAAGGGATACGAAATGCGCACTCGCGGGCCGTCCTTTTCATTGATCTGGACAACTTCAAGACCTTGAATGACTCACTCGGACATCAAGTTGGTGATCTTTTGCTTCGAGAGATCGCGCAGCGCATTAAAGCGTGCAAGCGTGAAAACGATGTAGTAGCTCGACTCGGCGGTGACGAGTTCGCTGTGCTTCTTGATGACTTGAGCCCGATACCTGCGGACGCTGTCGCGCAGGCCGAGCTTGTCGCTGAGAGGATCCTGGCCGCGACAAGCCTGCCCATTTTCCTGGCGAACCACGAATGTCTGAGCTCCACCAGCCTCGGAATCGCGTTGATCGGCAAAGGACGGAAAAGCCCCGCAGAGGTATTGAAGCAGGCTGAAATCGCGATGTATCAGGCGAAGGGCGCGGGCCGTGGCACGCTGCGCTTTTTTGCACCTCAACTGCAGACAGCTGTCAACGCGCGTGCCGCCCTTGAGGAAGAACTTCGTCGCGGGATTAAAGCCAATCAGTTTCAGCTCTGGTATCAGCCGCAGGTTGACCGCAGGCGTTTGGTCGGCGCCGAGGCGCTGCTTCGGTGGAGACACCCTAATCGCGGCATTCTCGCTCCGAGCGAGTTCATTTCGCTGGCGGAGGAGTCGGGCCTTATCCTGCCGCTCGGCGACTGGGTGCTGGAAGAAGCCTGCAAACAAATCAACAGGTGGGGGAAGCGAAAGGACCTCGCATCCATTGCGGTGGCGGTCAACATCAGCGCAGTTCAGTTCCGCAAGCCGGAGTTTGTCGAGCGGGTCCTTTCGATCATCGATGCATCTGGCGCCGACCCAACCAAAATTCAGCTCGAAATCACAGAAAGCATGCTGGTCGAAAACCTGGAAGATTTGATTGTTAAGATGAATGTCCTCAAGGCGCGCGGAGTCTCGTTTGCATTGGACGACTTCGGCACCGGATACTCCTCTCTTTCGTATCTGAAGCGCTTGCCGCTGGACCAATTGAAGATCGACAGATCCTTCGTGCGAGACATCGGGTCGGATGTCGCAAGCGGCGCCATCGCCCGTGCCCTCATCACTTTGGGTCAAGTGATGGGCCTGTCCGTGATCGCCGAGGGAATCGAAACTGAAGAACAACGGGAGTTTCTGACACGGCTTGGCTGTCACACGTTTCAGGGTTTTTTGTTTAGTCACCCGGTTCCGGCTGAGGAGTTTGAAACGTTCCGAATGGGCCGGGCAGATCAAAGGGTCAGGAGCAGTTCCAAAGCAAACAGTTTCGAGGGCGTTGTACGTAATTGAAGAAGCCGAATGTGCAGCGTCGGGTGTGACGGAGATCGAGCGGCAACCGGCAGTGCCACAACGATGGAGCTAAGGCTCCATAAAAGGAGTGCGTGTCCGTGGCGGAGCGGTAGTTGCCTCAGTCGGAAACACGGCAAAGTTACCACTCTGAAGCTGCACACGAAGTGCGATCAGGGTTTCCGGCTGATACCTCAGCAAACAGTCAATTTCACACATCCGCTCTTCAGATGGAAAATCGTTGGTCCCTGGGCCAGACGGCATCATTCACCCGAAAAGCGGTTGATGCAGGTCAATTGTCAGTGATGTTTCTTTAATCCTTCCAGTGCGGCTGGAGCGGGCCATTCTGCAGGCAAAGGGCATTCTCCTTTTCACTCTTAGGAAGTTTCTTGGGGCGACTGAACAGGTCCACTCCAATATCACTGACAGTTGAGCCATTAACTCTCCTCATGAACTTTCCTTCGCGAAAGGCTCTTCCGGCTTCTCGATCTCCATTCGCTCTGACCCGCGCGCAAGAATCAGACGTTCTCCGGAATTAGAGATGACATTCCATAGATTCGGCATGAATTCTCCTTGACGAAGCCGCCCACAATTGCACGCTTGCGATAATCCCCGCGACATCCAAGCACCTCACAGTCCTCCTTCCGGCTGCTTGCGTCTCAACACCGGTATGGGCCCTCAGCGACTTGATGCTGCTTACCGATGTGGAAAATAACAGGATGGCCTCCATGTACCGGAACTCGGACAGAAACATTGATGAGATATCTCACTGATTGAATCGTTCACTCGCAGTTGAAGAATTTGCGCTCTGCAAAGATGACCACAAATGTTGAGGTGCGAAATGTCTATTCGAATGGAAAAATCGTTCGTCGGCACAGAATTCAATCAGACTGTGTTGCTTCGGTGAGCACCTTCTCGACGCCCACGTCTTCTAAGGCCTCCACGCGGACTAGGGCACCTGCATCATTGAAGTAAAGATTGAGCCGCCTCTCGTGCAAGAGCAAAGACAAAGTGGCAGGATCGGTTACGCCAAATAATTTTCCGATCTCTTCATGAGGAACAACATCTGTCCCACGGCGCTTCGTGCTCCCGACAAAGCGGAGGTAGTTATAGCTGGACCAGCCTGAAACGATCACGTTGCATATAAGCATGATCGCGAAGATGAGCAATAAGCTTCTTTCATCTGGCGCGCGGACAATATGGATATATGCCGTACGCAGGCCCAGAATCCAGAGAATGGTCGATAGCACCGGCAGCCATAGGAACAGCCAGATTGCCCAGGCAAAGCCACCAATCGTCCTTGAAGTGAGACGCTGCTTCCACGACTGTCGTTCCGGATAAGAAACGATGGGCCTTTCCGCACGCATTACCGTATCCCCCGGTCCGGGCTTTCCCACACCGCCCGGGTACCGATTTTTTTTGAAAATGCCTTGGGTACGCCCACCACAGTTGTCAACATGCCGAGGAGCCAGAACGCGAGCGGGTACCAGATGATCCAGAAGAATAGGCGGCCGATTTGCTCTTCATAGCGACGGTCAATCAACATGCTGATAGAAAACTGAACAATGCAGGTAGCACCCAGCATCGCTCCATACCAGGTGGGAAATGGACCTGGCATGCTCAGCCACGCTGGCAGTGGAACAATAGTGCCGATCAGACCAAAAACCAATACTACGAGCATGACGTAGGACCAGATTGCACTCGAGATGTATTCAACCATGACGGGCCACATGCGCCTGGTGCGCCAAACCAGGAGATTCTTGAAATATCGTCGAGAGACCTCCGCTCCGCCTTGCGCCCAGCGAAGGCGTTGCTTCCACAAACCTCTCAGTGTCTCCGGCATTAGAATCCAGCACAAGGCATTGGGTTCATATCGAATATCCCAATGGTCGATTTGCAGGCGCCAACTGACATCGATGTCTTCTGTCACCATATCTGTGTTCCAATAACCAATCCGATGCAAGGCAGAGCGGCGGAAACCGGCAATTACTCCAGACACAGTGAAAACGCGGCCAGACGTTCGCTGCGCGCGTTTGATGAGACCGATAATGGATGCAAATTCTCCAACCTGCAGACGTCCGAGCAAGGAGGAGCGGTTACGGATGCGCGGATTGCCTGTAACGGCTCCCACGCGGGGCCATGTCACAAGCTGCCACATGAGCCAGCGAGTGGCGTAGCGATCGAGCAGCGCATCGCCGTCAATACAGATCAGGAATTCGCTATTTGATGCCAGTGCGGCCATGCGCAAACCCATGGCCTTCCCCTGATTCTTAGGAAAATGGAGGACGCGCAACTTCGGATAGATAATTGTCAATTCGTCCAGGACACTGCCGGTATTGTCGCGGCTTCCGTCATTGATGGCGATAATCTCGAAGTCAGGATAGTCCTGTTCGGCAAGATACCCTACTGTTTCGCGTACGTTATCTCCTTCGTTGTGACACGGCACAACGAGCGTTGCTTTGGGCCAATTAGGGAGTTCCGGCGGATGGGTACGGGTCGGTCCCCTTCGCTCCCGGCGCAGATAGTAGTTGATTGCGCCGAATATCCAGAACCATGCCATCGCAAGCGGGTAATAAAAGGCAAAGTCCAGGAAGAATTTAAGCATTGATCACCTGCTCGCCCCGAAATCTGCCGGCAAGGAATCAGAGGCGGAAAACTCCGGCCTCAATCCCTTTAGGTTTGGATCGTCCTTCGCAAAGTCATCAGGGTAATAAGCCAAGTGACGCACCCCACGACTTTGCAGCAGACGCATCTGGTGCACGATTTCTTCAGTTGGAATGGCCTGCCCGTGGGCTCTCCAATCCACGGTTTGCAATTCAAACACGGTATGCTCCATTCCGCCGGAAGCGGAAGCCACTTTCGAAGCCAGTTGGAGCAGCCACGCGTTTGGGTTCTTCGCGTTCTCCAAGCGTGGCATGGCCATCAACGCGACCTCGTCATAAGCGGCCAAAAAAGAAGGCAGTGATTGTGCATACCAACTCTCACTCGCCGGATGGAGTACGGGCTCAGTGAAGAGGTTTCTCGACGTCTTGATCGAAGGACGCCACCGCTGGACACGCGTCTTAAGCTCGTTCGTAAACTCAATCAACGCCTGTGTGCGTGCAGGGCCGGGTGCGGGAACCCCGACGGCCAACTCATCGGTATCCCGCAGGATTGCGTCGTCATGAAATAGTACGCCGCTAATGGGCGTAGACCGCGCCATGTCCTCATACAGCGCTCCCACTATAGCGCGGGTTTCCGGCAGAAATGGATTGAGCCGCGCAGGCTTTTCCGGCGGTACTCCCGGCCGGGGTTGTATCTCCAAACGCGCCTGCTGCGCTCGATCCGGCAAACGCCAGCCCAGGACCGGCATCCATGCATAGACCCGCACGGAACAGCGGGTGCGCAGTTGCCAGGCCACGCGGGAGAAAAGGTCGGCTCTCATAGGCAAAACATGATTTGGGAAATACACTTCGCTTGCGGAATCGTCGCCGCCTGGATCGGCAAAAGCCTGCAGCCATACTTCTGTAGGACCCAAAGCCTTGATCCGGTCCAGCAAGAGTCCGAGATTCCGCTCCTGCTGCGCGGGATTCGGATCGTAAATGTAATCAAGGTCGACTTGGACGGCACGCACAATGCGGTTGGTCTGAGGGTGCTGCAACTCCCACGCAAGGTCGCCAACGGAGGAGTTAGACATCATCAAAATACGCGGGATGGCCTGCATGCGTGCCGCAGTGTATGAAGTTTGGTTACCGAGAGTGAATGTTATAGGCATGCCCAGGGATGCCGCGATTGAATCACTTACGTTTGTGTATTCTCCGTAAGGCCACATGATGGCGCGCGGCGCGTGGCCAAGTTTGGTGCGAATCTCATCCGAGTTACGGGCAAGATCCGCACGCAGTCTTTCGATATATTCATCATCGGTTTCATAGTCGTGTGTTCGTGGCCTATATAAATGTGTGATGACGGCAGGAATCTGATTGCCTTGGGGATTGGCGGTGATTCCGAGGTGTTGATTATAAGTATGCGAAGCAATCTCGACCAAACCGCTCTCCTGCATTTCGCGTAATTGTTCCCATGTGGCGAAGTCAGCGCGAAAGAGCGGATGCGAACCATTGTCAACTTTTCCATCCGCAGGCAGGTCGGTCCATGCACCTACGACGGCCATCACGGCCGGATACTTGTAGGCCTTCAAAAGTGGGAATACTGCGGTGTAGGCACTGCGAAGACCATCGTCAAAGGTCAATAGCACGGGTTTGTTGGGTAGCGTTCCATGGCCGGTGCGAGCGTCGATAAGTTGCTGCAGACTGATGACGTGATAGCCATGCGCCATAAGCCAATCAAAATGAGCGGCGAGGTTCCGAGTACTGATAGTATATTGATCCGGGTCAAGAGTAGACCTGACGCTCGGGGCGATAATCCCCCCGCTTTGTGTAAGGCTCTTGACCGCCTCGGCTCCGACATCGTTACGTACGTTGTGATAGCAAAGGACGACAACTGCCGCGGGAGTATCGGCCGCTGAGGCAGAGGAGCATACAAGCAGTGCGCAGAGAAACAGCAGCAAGCATTTCATTGGCTTCCCCAGGTGATACCCGTACTAAGCGCGGTGCGATGTTCGTTACTGCCATCGTATGGTTGAGTGTTCCAGATCAATCCACAGCGCAATTCCAATCCTGAACGCAACTTCCAGAACTGCCCGTACTGCGCGGAAACACTCATTCCTGTCCCGTAATTCTCTTGCCAATACGGAGCAGCGTGGAGTTCAACTCTCTGGTGAAAGCTGCGATCATAGCGCTGCCAGGTAAGCCAGCTCAGCGAAGTGTATGGGCCGAGCAAAAAGTCGTGTTTCGGATTAAAGTAAGGCCGGTCTTCATCCAAGGAATTGCTCGATGCCCACTCCTGGGCTCCGATGTTCGTCTGCCAGCGGGGGGTAGTCTTTACACGTCCATCCCAGTCGCCAGAGATCGCGGCACGTTGGTTGCCGTCGCTGAAGAGCACGCGCTGCAAGCCCGCATTCGCAGAGAGTAGCTCACTGGCGCGCCAGCCAGCGCTCAGATCGAGGCTGCGGCCATGCGTATTGCCAGTCACGGCGCGGACCGGTACGTCGAAGCTGTCGTTGTCTGCCTCTACGCGCAACGTCCAGAAATCGTTCAAGCTCAGCTTTGCACCAGCATTGCCGGCGTTGCGATCGGTGCCTGCGTCATGGCCAAATTCCGCCCAAGCCTCCTGGCGGTCGTAGTTATAGCGTACGCCGATGCTTCCTCGGGTCCGCTCTGCGGACTCGGATCCGAAGTCACCGCTGTCGCTCAGTTCGTGTCCATAAACACGCCAGCGGTTATTGATCAGCGGGCTAGAGAGACGCGCCTCCGAATGCTGGTCGCTACTGCCGATCTCGACGCCACTTCCCCATCCAAAGACGGATTCCGCCTCAAATTGCCAACCCCGTTCAATGCTCATTTCGCTCAGAAACTGCTTGACCACCGGACTGTCAAACTCGCGATCGCGCAGAGCAGGGATCATCGCATCGACTTCATCCCGACGTCCCGCGAGTTCATGTATTTCAGCGCCGGCAAGTGAAGGGACCTCGTCGGACGTTGCGTAAGTATCGGCGATGCCGGACTCTTCCAGCGCGCGCAATGGCCAGCCACGCACAAGATAGGACGTGGCCAGTTGCCAGCGTAGATTCTCGTTGGCGGGAGCCGCTGCCACCAGGCGTTCGAAACGCCTCTGCTGTTCGGCCAGCAAATCAACGTCGCGGCGCATCTGTGCTGCTTGCGATTCCAGACTGAGGCGCATTTGGTTGACTTTTGGCGCACTCAATCCTGGAGACTGCAACCATGGTGCGGCGGAGTTAGCGGCGTGATCGATGGTCGCCAAAGCTTCAGAAGGATGCCAACGCTCCATTCCCGCATAGGCTAAGCCGCTCCACAGGCTTCCATCTGTAGGTGACTTCTCCAGAAGTTTGCGGTAGAGAACTTCAGCCCGTTCCGGTTCGTGCAAGGCCAGATAAGCCCCCGCCACACTCTCTAAGGCATATTCCGGTACATCAAGCCCCTCCCGTTCAAGTTCTTCGAACGATTGGACGGCTTCATGCACCTGTTTCAGATCGTACAGGGCGATGATGCGATCAAACTGCGCCGCTCTCCAGACTGCCCCCTTGGGGTTGGAAGCGGCGATCACGCCGTTCAAACGTGCGAGTGCCATCTCACTATCAGCTCGCTGCTCCTCGCGGGTAGGCGCATAATTTTCGCCCCAATTCACCTCTTCGCCTGCTGCCGCCCCGTTCAGGCTCCGTTCCGTCTCCGTCGCGACAGGCACAACATTTCTTGCATAGAAAGCCGAGGCGTATGTCTCGCTACCAAGGCGGGAAAGCGCCAATGCCAGGTCAGTGCGCACTTGAATGTCATCAGGAGACTTCTCTAGATAGTATTGGTACATGGCGATTGAGCAGCCGAAGTCAACCTGACGGCTGCACAGATAGCCCTCGCCCTGAATCACGTCTCTTTCATTCTTGTGAAGCTTTAGCAATGGCTCCATCAGGCTGGCAGCGGATGCGTAGTCTCCGCGATCAGTCAATGCCATCGCTTCTCCCAGGAAAGGTTGCCACCGAGTGGGCTCCAGCGCCTGGGCACGCCTGTAGAGCTCGGCCGATTCATCATATATGTGAAGATTGCGGGCTGAACGCGCCGCAGCTTCGACAACACCACCATCATCTTTAGGCGTCTGCTGTCGGTTATAGAGATCCAGCACCAGCTCGTCGTTCCCCGCCCAATTGGCCACAATCGTCGCATCTGCGAGAAGTCGAGGATCGTCTGGGTATTTTTGTAACAAAGCCTCTAATGTGACTAAACCTTCCTTAGTGCCACCATTGCGCGCCTGGATTACTGCCGCTTCGCGTTGTGCGCGCGGCGCATCGGAGGTGATCGCAAAGACCGAACGCACGAAGAGAATGGCACAGAGCGAAGCAAGCACCGGATACAGAAACAGGCGTCGAGAAGGATGTAAGTATCGACACAACGGGACCGCTTTTACTTGCGTTGAACTCATGTAAGTTAGGGTTCACTCATATCATTGTATTGCGGAACATGGCGTTTCGAGCTGAGGAGCAGGCAAAACAGAGCGCAATCTACAGCTTCAGCTATTACCTTTGTAATTGGAATAAAGATTCAGAGACCTTCTTCCAATCATCACAGAAGCTTGCAATGGTCCATCTCCCCAAGTCTTGTGCGCGATGGCCATCTGTTGACGGCACGTCCTGGAATTCTGCGAAAAGACTTAAAAGGTCATGGTCTCAAAACAGTTCCAAGCGCACCGAACCACCTAGCACCCTCGTGTTAGCTCGGTAGCACTTCTCTCCCACAGAGTTAGGCGTAAGTGCTATTCCAATACTCCTTTGTCTATCCGATGATTGGGCGTGAAAGTGCTCTGAACGAGCTCAGCCAGGAGATAGAACCATGGGGACTACGGTCTCTGTACTTAGGGGCACGCATACCGATTCCATGTTGCTGTCCTCCGCGTGTGAATCCCGCACTCTTGCCCAAGAAACGCGCCCGGCGCACTTATGCATTCGGCATTACGGCATTTGTTTACAAGGTTTCTTGGTCGGACTCTGCTTGGAAGGCGCACTGGCTCTCTGCCTCTACGGCCTTTATCAGGTCGCATATTCTAGCCGGTGACCAGTCAGCTATCTTAGTGATCGGCGCTCCAGCATGGAGCAGCGAAAGTCTCTCCTGACGTCGGGGATCCTGAGAATGTCAGACTGAGACTGAGACTGACTGGCGTCGCGGCTTCCCATACGTCCATTCCCTTAGGGAAAAATGGCTATCTCTTCATGCAACTTCCGTTGTACTCACGGGCCAGGTGACGCAGGCGGGCTTGTCTTCGCGGAGGCCGGCGGTCTTCCTTCTGCATTTTCAGAACGTAGACCACGAAACCGCCAGTTCATTGGGCGTTCAATGTGCCATGATCAGCCGATGGCGCTACCAACCGTCCGGAGACCATTCTCGGTACCGAAGATGGGGCAAGCCGCCTGCAATAAGAGCATGGGCCTTACCTAGATAATCTTTAGGCGTTACTAGGTGTCTTAAGAGAAGCCCGTTAAGTGGGATTGTCTGTTCTGTTGAAAAGGGAGACTCTCAGTGAAGTAAATACTCTCCATGGGATTTCGCTGGATACAGACGAAAGTAGGTCTGATGATCCGCATTCGCAAGCAGCGCATTCTGGTCGCCCGGGCAACGAAGTTCACACTGGCAGCGTGTGGACTGGCGGCTGGCTACCTCCTGGGGCACGCTCTTGCGCTTCAATTGGCCGAACGCTGGCTGGAACAGTACTCACAGCTCACAACGATGCAAAATGACGCTTCCTTTGTGGAGGGGCGTAGCCTGCTCGGCGTACTTCAAGATTCGCATTATTCCTTCTGCTCAGAGGCCGAGATCGCGTATTTTCGAGAGCTGGTCTTTCGCTCGGAGTACCTGAAAGATGCTGGGCGCATCCATGGCGGAAGGATCGAGTGCTCTGCCACCGCGGGTCATACGATGCGATCTATGGAGCAGTTTAATCCGAAATCTACCCAGCAGGACGGCACGATCGCCTACGGGAATCTTGTCCCGATTCGAGATGCCAACTTGAAAAGGGCTGGTCTGCAACTGGGCACCGCTTACGTTGTGTTTGGTTCCCATCTCCCCGCTAGCGCCGGACCATTTCCCATGCTCGTAAAGCAGCACCATGAAAGACTCTGCTCTCAAGCATTCGGAACGACCAGCTAGCGGAAAACCTCATGGCACGGAGGTGGATCCGACTACTGACGGTACAGAGCGCTTGGGAGACATGCTCTATGCGACGCGGTGTTCCACACTTCACTCCAGCTGTGTGACGGCTTTTACTTCTGTTTCCGAAGCACTGCGTGGCGAAAGCAGCATCATTGCCTGATGTACAGTGGTTGGAGGTCTATCTGGAATTCTCCTCGGAATGGCATTCTCATTCATCTACGATCGTAGCCGCGACCTTTCTCAGCAGCTTCGCTGGGCCATCTCACGCGGCGACCTGCACTTGGTCTATCAGCCTATCGTGAATTTGAATACGAGACGAATCGTCGGGGCAGAGGTGTTGGCACGGTGGAACGATGAGGAAGGCAATCCGGTTTCTCCTGACGTCTTTATCAAGATCGCCGAGGAGCAGGGCTATGTCGG
>Ga0182024_10012472_pt1 | contig 16810 bp, 10 predicted proteins | sample P32metaG_FD_120480 | JGI IMG/M metagenome (GOLD analysis project Ga0182024, IMG submission 120480) | Permafrost microbial communities from Stordalen Mire, Sweden - P3-2 metaG (Illumina Assembly) | ecosystem: Environmental > Terrestrial > Soil > Wetlands > Permafrost | place: Sweden: Stordalen... | reverse complement strand
CGCCTCAGAGTTGGCGCTGGAGCAGGCCGCACGGCGAGGAGCCATGAAGTCTCTGGGAGGGAAGTTGGAGCAGGTGCGTGCGGCGCGATTGCGCATCCCGGTTGGCGATGCGGAGTTGGACCGCACTTTGGTGGTGGTGGAGAGCCAGGAACTACTGCGCGGACAGAAGCGGGGGATCGCGGTGGCGTTGCGCAAGGCCAAGGAGGAACTCCGCAAGCTGGAGCGGGGTGCGGCGAGTGGCCGCATTCAGCGCCAGGCACTGGAGGACCGGGTGCAGAAGGCGCTGCGACGCGAGCACCTGTCGGCGTTCGTGATCGCCACGGTGAAAGAGGGACGCGGGAAAGTATCGCTCCATTGGCACGTGGATGCGGCGCGACGGCGCCTGCTGGAACGTACGCGGCTGGGCCGGCGGGTGTTGTGTACCGATCATCATGCTTGGACCACCGGTCGCATCGTATACGGTTTCCGGGGCCAGTGGAATGTGGAGGAACTGTTCCGCCGGGCCAAGAGAGGCGGGGTCGTATCCTGGGGGCCATCTCATCAATGGGCCGACAGTTCCTTGCGATTGCATACGTTCGCGACGGTGATTGGCTTGATGTTGGTCAGCCTGGCTCGCCTGACGCTGGGCAACCAGAAATCCGCCTCCGGCACGATGAAGACATTATCGGAGATGAAAGCCACATTGGTGCGCGTGAGCACGAAGGGGCTCGGCCGGCGCGCCACGGTATTGCTTGCTCCGGAGCTGACGGCTGAACAACGCAAGGCCGTCAAGGCGGTCGATCTCGGCCGCTGGCTGCCAACACTTCTTTCATCTAGGAGATAGAATCACCAAACCCTTATCTGGGGCCTATGAAACGATCAAAACGCCTTCAATCTTGGGAAACTCCCGCTAGAATCCGGACTAGAGGTCGTAACTCCAGGTATAAACAGAAATGAACGAGTTGGCGTGGTGCGTCCGCGATCGAACTATGATACGCCGGAACCATCTGGAGGCGGTCGGCCGGGCAGAGCTTCCGCACTTCTCGGTGCGGACTGGAGGTCTCGCAGCGACCGATCTCGCTTCCCTCCAACACAACTCCTGCTGCGAAGCCCGCGAAAAACCAGATCGCTGATTGCCGGGACGAGCGGCGCGAAGGAAAGAGATGCCATATCCGTTGATGTTTCGACTAGGGCAAAGGCTGCACGGGCCCGCGGTCAACGATGTTCCGGGCACGGTCGAAGCCGAGCTCTCGAAGCTCGGCCTGCAGACCAAGGTCAGGCCTGGAAATTCCATAGCCGTCACCTGCGGCAGCCGCCGAATCGCCAACTATCCGGTAATCATAAAGGCGGTCGTCAATCACTTGAGGCAGTTAAAGGCAAATCCATTCCTCGTACCTGCTACGGGCAGTGACGGTGCGGGGACCCCCGAGGGCCAACTCAAAGTATTAGAAACGCTGGGCATTCGGGAGGAGGTCATCGGGGCGGAAATCAGGTCGTCGATGGAAACCGAAATCATCGGCCAATTGCCGGAAGGAGTGCCTGTGCATTGCAACAGGCAGGTACTGCACGCCGATTATACGTTGGTTGTGGGTCGGGTGACCCTTCATCCTATGTTTCACGGTGATGTTCAAGGCGGCCTTCTTGAGATAATCGCGGCCGGCCTCGGCAACCTCTCCGGTGCGAAACATTGCTATCAGGCACTGCAAAACTGCCCTTTTGAGGATCTTGCTCGCGGAATTCACAAAATAATGTTGGGCAAGGCCAATCTTCTGGCAGGGCTAATGATCCTTGACAATGGCCGTGAGGTGACAGCCCGTATCCAGGCTGTCTTGCCGGAGGATTTCGTCACCAAGGAGAAGGCGATGCTGCATCAGGCGCGCGGGCTCTTCCCCCGGTTGCCGTTCAAGTTCATAGACATTTTGCTGGTCGACAGAATTGGAACGAACTTCGGCTGCAACGGCGCGGATCCCAACGTGACTGGGCGAAAGTTCAATTACCACGCCGCTGCGGATGGCGAATTCCCGCAGATCCGAACGATAGTCTACCGCGACTTAAGCCCGAATTCCCACGGCAATGCGACCGGTGTGGGACATGCGGAGTTTGTGCGCTCACGGCTTCTCAGAAAAGCTGATGTAAACGCAACCAGGCTGGACTCGTTGACGCTGGGGCGACCGGCGCTGGCGGCATCTCCCATCGATTTCGAAACGGACCGGGAGATTCTTGACGTGGCGCTTACGCTCACTAGCTTGCCCGAAAAGGCGAGAATCGTTTGGATCCGAGACACGTCGTCGGTCATCGAGTTCGAATGTTCAGAGCCGTTTCTCGAAGAGGTTCGGCACTGGCAAGACCTGTCCATACTGAGCGGATTGCATCCTCTCGACTTTGATTCCGACGGCAACTTGCGAGACTCCGCGGTCGAATAGACTCTTAGACTGGACCAAATGGGTGCCTCTTCCACTTCGCCGCGCTTGAAAGACTGCTCGTTTGGGGATCTTAGCCGCAGGCAGTCGATCTTCGCTCTCATGAGCGTTGTGCTAACCCTGTTGACGGCGACAATGAACCAAGCCATCGGCATTGCCGCTATGCCGCGCGCGATTGCCGCCTTGAACGGTTTCGCGCGCTATTCATGGCCCACTACGTCGTTCCTGCTCACGTCTACCATTGCCATGCCCGTGTTCGCAAAGCTTTCGGATTTGTACGGGCGGAAGTGGTTCTATTTGTGGAGCACCGTTGCCCTTGTTGTTTCTCTACTCCTATGCGGAACGGCGGGAAACCTGCCGTTGCCGTTGGATGGCATGAATCAGCTCATCGTTGCATACGGGTTTCTGGGCTTGGGTAACGGCGCGATCACCGCCCTCTCATTCACGCTCGTAGCCGACCTGTTCCCGCCGTCCGAACGGGGCCGATATCAAGGGCTCCTCGCGGGTGTGTATGGCGTCGCCTTTATCGTGGGACCCGGCTTGGGCGGATGGGTCACAGATCACTTATCGTGGCGCTGGGCATATTACGCCGATGCGCCCCTGGGTGCGCTCGCCGTCTTGGTCGTGTACCTTACTCTTCCTGACGTGCGGCCGCATGTCGCGCGCCGAGCGATCGATTGGGCCGGAATCGTCACACTTTGCGGTTGGCTTGTGCCTTTACTGCTTGCGCTGACTTGGGTCGGGCAGACCGGTTGGCCGGCTGGACTCATTCAAACCCTCCTGATCGCGTCCATTGCATTATTGGCCACCTTCCTGCTAATTGAGAAACGTGCCGCCGAACCGCTGCTTGTCCTGGGTCTATTCGGTGACCGGCGCATTGCACTGATGTCTCTAAACTTCTTCCTCCTGGGAATCAGCCTGTTTGGCGTCGCCGTTTATCTCCCCCTGTTCCTGCAGGGAGTACTCGGTGCGTCGGCTGCTCAATCCGGCTTAGTCTTCAGTCAGTACACCTTATCGATACTCGCTGGCAATCTCGTGGGCGGTCAGTTGCTCTCCCGAACTGGCAAGTACCGGCTTCTCGCAATTGTCGGAGCGGGACTCGCGACAGCAGGCCTACTCCTGCTGTATCGCATGGACGGCAGCACCACTCAATTTGAACTCGTTCGCAACGCAGTGATTTGCGGCCTCGGCTTTGGGGCGCTATCTCCCACCTACGAGGTGCTGGTTCAGAACGCGGCGCCCAGGGCGCTGATGGGTGTCGCCACTGGCTCCACGCGATTCTTCAACACGATCGGCGGCGCCATCGGCCTCGCACTGTTTGGGGCCACTCTGCTGAACCTCTATCACCAACACTTCGACATATTGATTCCGGTCGGTACGCCCGCCGCGTTAACACGAGCATTTGATAACCCGTTACAGCTCGTTTTCACCCGGCCGCACCTGGAGCCTGCTTTCCTTCAACTGCCGAATGGGCAGGTTCTACTGGCTACACTCCTCCACGGCGTGCGCTTGGGGCTTTTAGCCGCTCTGCATGCCATATTCTTGTGCGCCACCGGCATCATGGCCGTTTCGCTTTTCCTGAATCTGTTTCTGCGCGATGCACCACCCCAGAAGAATTCCTGAAGGGGCAACGGACTACGGCCCACGGACTCGCCAACACTTTTCCCGATTTCAGACTCTTTGCAGATGTTGATCGTCCCTGCCGAGCCGAAGCGAGGTGTCCTTGTGGGCACAGGAATGGTGTAAGCTGCTGATCGTCGATGATTAACCGGTGTTGAGGCGGGCGCTGCGCGCATTCCTGTCGGCCAGCGATTTCGAGGTGTCGGAAGCGTGGACTGGAGAGGAGGCAATCGCTGCGCTACGCCGCGCGCGCCCCGACATTGTTTTGCTGGACTCAAATACATTTGGCGTTACGGGCCTGGAAGTCTGCCAACGCTTTCGGGCGGTGGCTCTGCAGGTCAGTGTGATCATGACGACGGCACGCAACTCCGAAGAGGATATTGTCCAGGCCCTCGACGCTGGGGCGGACGACTTTGTCGCGAAGCCCTACCGGCAGCGGGAGTTGATTGCCCGATTCGTCTCCCGCGCGGCATGAACTAAGCCTTCCACAAATTCGTCACGCTCAACGGACTCGCGGATACTGCGGCCGCGAGGAGCACGATTTCGCTCGCGATTCAGAACTTGCGGGAGAGCCTGAGAACTATCGATGACTAGCCGTATTCAGCGCTCTCGGGCAGCGACACGCTCTGACCTTCGAGTACTCCCCTGACAGCCTTCGACGACAGGAATGTCGTCCGAAGAGGGTCTTCGGCCGCAAGCGAGTTCGCCAGTTTCATGATTGTCGCGCGGCCGAGTTTGCCCTGTTGTTCTGCCAAATCGGTGTTTCCTGCGCGTGTGTATAGCTTGGCCGCCGCGCCATGAAGCCGCCAGGCAGCGATAGGGACATCGTATCCCTCGACGGTTGACAGGCCCTTCGCGATGCACTCCTCTTCGCGATCCCACTCGTGTTCTGCGATCGCGACCCGCGCGTTCGCTTCCCACGCCAACCCTTGATAGGTGCGCTCGGAAGTGGCCAGAGTAACGTCGAGAAAAAGTTCGGCTTCGCGCCGTGCCTTTGCTAGTTCGCCCTTTCGAAGCCAAAGTTCCACGAGGCCGGCTTGAAGAGGCATACTCTGGTACCAGTCATCCATCATGGGGTTGCGGCTCATCTCATCCCTTACTTTCGTCAGGTGGTCGAGAGCGCCTTCATGGTTTCCTAAACCAGCCTCCGCTGAACCGATCAGGAGATTGCAAGTACGGATTCCCGACGGAGTGAAAACAGAAGAGCGGATGGATTCGCAGATCGCTTTGACGCCGGCGAAATCCGCCGCGAAAAGATGTACCAAACCAGTGTGGAGAAGCAACTCCCGTCCACGGGCATGGTCCCCATTCTTTTCGCAAACTGCGATCTCAGCCCGGACGTCCTTCAAAGCCTGACCCCACTCTCCCCAAATCACAAGATTTCGGAGAAGGACCCAAAGATTTTTCACGTACAGAAGGCCCAGGTACGGATTGAGATCGTCTTGCTTGAGAAGGATGGCGAGACTATCGACTCCACTCCGGTAGGCCTCACCGTGTTGCGACGAGCCTAACAGGATACGGGCGTATTCTAGCCGATGCTCCGCGTTTGCGAAGATATCGCCTTTCCGCTCAATCTCTTCGATCGCCTTCCGGCAGTTTTCCGCATCGTCCGCGCGCCATCGCCCGGCCGCCGCCCGAAGTGCCAGGCAAGAAGCCCGTGTTCTCGCGCGCAGGAATGGATCTTCCAGCCTTGTGCTGAGTTGGAGAGCCCGATCCAGTGTTTCCATGAACAGGTCCGTACTGGTGAACGCCGCCGGGAGTGCCATGTCAAGCAGGGCGCGAGTCTTTACTTCGATCAAGCCATGGTGGCCGGCGGTTTCAATCAGCTTCCGATAGGTTTCGAGTGCGGGGCCAACGTCGAACAGTGCGCTGTAGAGCATCGCCAACTGCTCCAGAACCGCCTTTTCGGAGGTGGCACGGTCCCTCTCGGGCAGCCTGTTCACCAATTGGGCAGCCTGCTTCAGGATTGCGATGGCCTCGCCATGAGCATAGCGCCGCATAGCAGAAACCGCCGCCGAACGCAGATACTTTACCGCCCGCTTCCAGTCGGATGCTTCCTCAAAGTGCTCCGCAAGTTCAGCCGCTACTTCGTTTTCATGCTTCGCATAAAGCTGCTCCAGCCGCTCTCCGACGCGCAGGTGCAACTTCGCTCGCCGCCCCCGCGCCAGCCGGCGGTAGAAGACTTCCCGGTACAAGGCATGCGCAAACTCATAGCGTGGGGAGGTGGTCCCGTCCGGGAACCGATGAGAGCCGGCGAATCGCAGCATGTGTTCCCGCCGCGACATCTCTTCATAAAAGTCTTCAATCTTGTCCTCGTCCAGAATCGCGGCTGTGGCGTTTATGTTCGCCGTAAACGCCACCCCGGCAACGCTCGCCGCCTCCAGCGCCCGCTGCTCCTCCGCGCTCAGTCGCTCAATCTGCGCTTCGATCATCGCCCGCAGATTCTCCGGCGCCTCCAGCTCGATTTGTTCGAGCGGCAAGTTGAGCTTCCAACTTTCATTCTCGTGTGTGATAAGACTCCGCTGGGTCATGTGCTCCAGCGCGGCCACCATGAACAGCGGATTTCCTTCCGAATGCCTGTGAAGCAAGGCGGCGAAACCCTTCGGAAGTTCGGCCTCTGGTGACTCGCCGGCCAGATAGGCTGCCACTTCCGTTTCCGCCAGCGGCGCCAACGCGATCTCACAACATAGCTGATGAACCAGGAGGTCTTGCTTCACCACCTTCAATGGATGTTCGGAAAGCGCCACGTCCACCGGACGGTAAGTACCGGCGAGCAACAGTTTTGCCGATCCGCGGCCGCGCGCGAGGGCGGAAATGAGATTGACGGTGGAGTGATCCGCCCAATGAAGATCTTCCAGGACCAGTATCAGCGGCGTGTCCGAAGTAATCGTCTCCAGCGCCTCCGCAATTTCACGCAGCATCCTCTCGCGGGTAGCACCCAGGATTTCGCGTTGCAGTATCTCGCGCTGTTCGCGTTTTACCAATGATGGAAACTGGACCAGCCAGGTAGGAGCTCTCGCCGCGAGGATTTGGACCACAGAGTCTCCCGCGGGGGCCCGGCATAAACCACCCAGCGCATCCAGCATCGGGTAGTAGGCTTCCTTGCCCCCGTAACCTTCCACGCACTGTCCTCTCGCGATACGGAGGGCTGCGCCACGCCCCGCCTGCCGCTGAAATTCGTCCACCAAAGAAGTCTTCCCGATACCAGCCTCGCCCGTAACGAAAACCATCTGCCGCTGGCCTTCGAACGTCTTCTGAAGGTGAGTTCGCAGCTCGGTGAACGCCTTATCTCTTCCTACGAGCTTGGTTCGTGCCGGGGTATCCCCCGCGGGTTCAGCCAATGGTCCATCACGAACGGTCGCTATGAACTGGTATCCGCGTCGCGGCAGGGTCTCGATGAATTGAGGGCTCTTTGGATCATCCCCCAGCAACTCTCTGAGCAGAAACACGTGTTTCTTCAGCACCTCCGGTTGGACGAAGGTATTGGGCCACACGGCATTGAGGAGATCTTCCTGGGTCACGAGGCGTCCGGCGTGATCCAACAAATACGACAGAACGGCAAACGCCTTAGGCGTTACCAGGATGCGTTCCTGGTCGCCGCTATTCCTGCGCCGCCATAGACACTGATTGACCGCGTCTAGCCGAAATGGAGGGAACTCCCTGAGGCCTCGACCTGACATTTTCCGTCCCAGCTTAGCTTAGCCCTGCTTATCGTGCACAGGCGGGCCGTTACCGTGATTCAACCAAATCGTTACCACAAGAACCACGGCCCATTCCCTGATTCTGGATATAAAAGAACCGGAACGATAAGGATCGGCAGGAATGGTCTCGGGGAAAGATCGGCGCAAAAAAATACATGCCATACCCGTTAATGTTTCGCCTAGCGCAGAACCCGCATGGTCCCACGGTTAACGACATTCCGGCTGCGGTAGAGGCCGAACTGTCGAAGCTCGGCCTTGGGAGCAAGGTAAAGCCTGATGACACGGTAGCTGTCACCTGCGGGAGCCGCCAGATCGCCAACTACGCGGTGATCGTTAAGGCGGTTGTTGATCACTGCAAGCAGCTCAAGGCAAAGCCATTCCTGGTGCCGGCAATGGGATGTCACGGCGGCGGTACCGCGGAGGGTCAACGCGAGGTCTTGCATATGTTAGGCATTACCGAGGCGGCCATGGGTGCCGAGATTCGTTCGTCCATGGATACCGAGATCATCGGCCAACTACCAGAAGGAGTGCCCGTTCATTGCGACAAGCACGCATTGCGCGCAAATCACATAGTCGTTGCGAATCGGGTAAGCCTTCATCCCATGCTCCACGGCGAGGTGCAAAGCGGCCTCCTGAGCCTGATCGCATTCGGCTTGGGAAACCTCGATGGAGCGCCAATCTATCACAGAGCTATTGAAAACGGCTTTCCCGAAGATCTTATTCTCGGCATTCACAAGGTCATGCTGGAGAAGGTCAACCTGCTGGCCGGGCTGATGATCATCGAGAACGGCAACCACGCGACCGCCGGTCTTCACGCCGTATTGCCGGAAGACTTTGTGACGAAAGAGAGAGTCATGCTGCATTATGCCCGCGGGCTCTTCCTCCGGCTGCCGTTCAGGTTCATTGACATATTGCTGGTCGACGAGATCGGAACGACCTTCGGTTGTCTCGGCGCCGACCTAAACGTGCTCGGGCGAAAACATGTCGCTCACGCGGCTGCGGAGGGGGAATTCCCGCAGATCCGAACCATTGTCTACCGCGACTTGAATCTGAAATCCCACGGTAATGCGATCGGAGTCGGTCATGCAGAATTTGTGCGCTCCCGGCTTCTCAGAAAGTTAGACGCGGAATCAACCAGGTTTAGTTCCCTGGCGGTAGGGATACCGGCGGTTGGGGCGGCTCCCATCGACTTCGAAACCGACCGGGAAATTCTTGACGCGGCGCTTACTCTCAACGGCTTCGATCTGCCGGCCAGAGCCCGAATTGTTTGGATTCGGAACACTTCGTCGATTGTCGAATTCGAATGCTCGGAGCCGTACCTTCGGGAGGTCCAACATTGGAAGGATCTATCAGTATTTAGCTGCCTGCGCCCCCTCAAGTTTGACGCCGACGGCAACCTACGAGACTTCGTTATCGATGATCCAGTTACCGATGATCCGTCAGGATCGAGTCAAGGGTGAGCAACTATGAGAATTCTGAAAGCGCTAGCGCTTATGGCCGCCAGCGCGCTGTTTCTTTCCGCACAGGCGCCAAACGGATCCATTGATGGCGTTATCACGGACGAAAGCGGCGCGCTGGTTCCCAAGGCCGGAGTCACGATCACGAACAAGGCCACCGGCGAGACTCGTTCCACTCACGCGAATGCCCAAGGTCTTTACAGCGCACCCGCTCTGCTCGCCGGGCAATACGAGGTCCGCGTGGAGATGCAGGGGTTCGGGATCTTGGTCCGCGACGCCGCCGTGGCAGCAGGCAACACAACCCTGGTCGACATGACGCTTCGCCTTGGTACAAGGACGGAGGCTGCAATCGTAGGCGCGGCTACCTCTCACTTGAATTATGACGCACACAATATCCAGGGGGTCATCGACCGCAGTATGATTGAAGACCTGCCTTTGAACGGCCGCAGTTACATGCAACTTGCATCGCTGGAACCAGGCGTCACTGTTACGCCGTACTCCACGGCCCAGTTAAACGTGCTGTTCATAGTGAATGCCCCGGGGTCTGCTGCGTACAGCACCCAGTTCACGATCGACGGCGGCAATGCCTCCGACAACGTTGATACGGGCAGCGGCGTGGCATCCATGAACTTCTCGCAGGAGATCGTCGAAGAGTTTCAGTTGTCATCCCTGAACTTCGACCCGGCAACGGCCCTCACCAGCGGCGGCGCCATAAACGTGGTTACACGCTCCGGCGGCAACAGCTACCATGGCGCGGGTTACTTCTATTTCCGCGACCATAACACCGCCGCCTATCCGGCGCTGAAACGCAACCCGCTGTTCCCGGATCCGTTCTTCGTTCGCCGTAATCCCGGCTTGTGGTTGAGTGGACCATTTAAGAAGGACAAGCTGTTCTTCTTCTTTAATTACGAGTACGTGAATCAGGTTCAGTCTCTCACTGTTCAACCGAACCTTCCGTCGCTGGCCGGTTTGGCCGCCACCTTCGGCAGTCCTTATGCCGGCAATCAGATCGGACTCCGGCTAGACTATGCTCTATCTCCACAGCAGAATGCTTTTCTGAGATACTCGCACGACGGGAATAACGGATTCGGAGACGCCATATCGAGTGGCTACCCATCGAACTGGGTTCACAACAGGAACTGGGCGGATCAGTCGATCCTCGGTCTGACAAGCAGCCTCACGCCGGCACTCGTGAATGACGTTCGATTCCAGTACATGTACTGGAGCAATCACAACGAACAGGCGACGCCGTCCGATTGCGTATCCCCATGTTTGGGCTCTACCTTGCCGAGCCTGTTCACGATTCTGGGCTCGAACTTCGGGCTTGGCGAGGCAGCAGTCGGCCCGAACTTCGACGCGCCCCAGTCTCGTAATACCCGCCGTTACCAGGTCACGGATACACTCAGTTGGCAAAAGAGCCGGCACCGGTTTAGGTTCGGATTGGATATGAACCGCGCGGTCACCACGGCTCTGTGGGGATTCTGCACTCCGCTCTGCACCGCGGCGTACGCACCGGAGACTGTCCGCGGCGCGCTGGGCGCTGCCACAAGCACATACTTCCCGAATCTGCCCACGGTCATCACCTCCGACGCAGATATTCTTAAACTGCCGGTTTTGAATATCCCGACGCAGATCTTTAGCGGGCTCGGGGTTGGCAGTAATTCAGATCCTGCCCCTTATGATCAGAACGAAAACAAGCCCCAGACCATGTGGCGTCTGTTCGTGCAGGACATCTGGAAGGTTCGCTCGAATTTCACCATCAACTACAGCCTCGGCTGGAATGCCCAGCTCGGCGCCTTCAATTCGGATCTGTCCAAACCGGCATTTCTAGCGCCGCTCCTGGGCGCCAACAACCTCGGACCGACAAAGAACAACCTCGCCGAGTTTTCGCCGACCTTTGGGTTCGCCTGGAGTCTGTCAAAAAACAATAAAACGGTGATCCGGGGTGGCGCGGGTCTTTATTGGGACTCCACCCCGTTCTATCAAAAATTCCGCGAGGCAGCTGCGATTGGACCGCCTAGCGACGGCCGCAGTACTCTTCCGGCCAGTGTGCTGACGAATACAATAGCCGGCATCGTCAACATCGGAACCGGTCAGCTGCTCAATGTCGGCGAACCGCTTCCCCTCAACGCCCTGACGACGATGACCCTTGGCCAGTTTCTCCAGATTTACAATCAGGAGATCCCCGCGATAGAAGCCAAACTAGCTCCAGCACCTCCCCTGAGCGGGCCCTACGCCACGACCGGGATCGACCTTGCTAAGTCCGGAGTCGAAATTTATCCGTCGGGGAAATTCCCCCAGCCTCGCAGTTACCAGATGTCGATCGGTGTGCAGCGCGAATTACCGTGGGGAATTGTGCTGGCGGCCGACTATGCGCGCAAGGTCAGCGTCAACACCAATATCGGCGAGCACGACTTGAATCACGCGGCGTACTACGTGAGCGGCGCGCCGCGGCCCGTCATTCCGGCTTGTTCTCCCTCACAACTCTTCGTGCCAGGACAGGAATGCTCAAGCGGACCCATCACGTTCTGGGAAGATCAGGGACGCGCCGTTTACAACGGTCTGCTGATAAAAGCGCAGAGGCGGTTCGTGCACGGATTTCAGTTGCTCGTCTCCTACGCCTATCAGGACAACAAGGCCGACACGGCGAACTCCATCTACAACGATTTAGATTGGGCCAGCGGCTTTGCCAAGGTATTGGCCCGGCAGAATCTGAATGTCGCCGGGATCGTCCATCTACCCTGGCAACTGGAGCTCGGGTTCAACTCATCTATCATCAGCCGGTCGCCGGCGATTCCGGTGATCCCGAACATCGCTTTGAACGGCGTTGATCTTGCGTCCGGAATGAGTCAGCCGTTGCCCGGACTTCCATCGTTCGGCTGCCTTGGAGTTTCCTGCGGCAAACAGGCCCTCGAACAGGCCGTTGCCGCCTGGAATACCAATTACGCTGGCAAGACGGACTCAAAAGGCGACACCATTCCCACCCTCGCTCTGCCGCCGAACTACAGCCTGGGCCGGCCGATTCTGTCACAGGACTTCCGTCTTACCAAGAGCATCCAACTTCATGAGGGATTCAAGCTCAATGTGTTTGGAGAGGTATTCAACGCTCTTAACATTGCCAACCTGACGGGATATTCATTCAACCTCGACACAAAGGCGCCCGACCCTTCGCAGCAGGTGTTCGCCTTTGGCCAGCCAACACAACGTTCGTTCCAAGGTTTCGGCTCCGCGGGACCGCGAGCATTTCAATTCGGTGCGCGCATGACTTTCTGAGTATCCGTCGTTTCCGTCTGGGATCTAAGCTTACGTGTCGATTTGCCGCGCGCAATCAAGGACCCTCCGGACGGGCGGGGCAGAGAGGAATGCGGTGCGCAGAGGCTCCTCCGATCCGAGGCTGTCCGCAAGTTTCATAATCGTTGAGCGGCTGAGCTCCCAGTAATGTCCGGCTGAATCGTGGTTCCCTGCGCGTGCGTGAACCTCGGCCGCAGTCGCATGAACCCGCCAGGCCGCCAGAGGGACTTCATAACCCTCAATCGTTGACAAGCCCTTCGCGATGCATTCTTCCGCGCGCGTCCACTCCTTTTCCGCGAACGCTACTCGCGCACTCGCTTCCCACGCCAACCCCTGATAGGTCCGCTCGGAAGTCGCCAGAGCGACATCAAGAAAACGCGCAGCTTCCTCGTGCGCCTGGTATAGGTCTCCCTTTCGAAGCCAGAGTTCCACGAGGCCAGCTTGAAGGGGCATGCTCTTGTCCCAGTCGTCCATCAACGGCTGGCGGTCCATCTCTGCCCTCACCATCATCAGGTGATCCAGAGCGCAACTATGGTTTCCCAAAGCAGCTTCCGCCGAACCCATCAGAATATGCCAGAGGCGAACCCCCCCGGGAATGCGAACGGAAGCGAAGATCGACTCGCAGATCGCGGTGACGCCGGAGAAATCCATGGTGTGGAGATGTACCCAGGCCCGCATGAGGAGCATTTCCTGACCACGGGCATTGTCCCCATTCTTTTCACAGAGTGCAGTTATGGCTTGGGTCTCTGCCAAAGCCTGACCCCACTCGCCCCAAAACAGAAGGTTCCGGCAAGCCAAATAGTTATGGATCTGATAGAGAACACCCAGGTATGGATTAAGGTCGTCTTGCTCAAGCAGGACGGCAAGACTGTCAATCCCGCTTCGGTGCGCGTCGCCATATTGCGACGAGAACGATTGCAGCAGAGCGAATTGCATCCGATGCTCCGCAACAATGAAGCGTTCTCCTTCGCGTTCGATCTCCGCCATTTCTTTTCGAGCGCTTTCTGCATCTTCAGGGCGCCAGCGCCCAGCCATTGCCCTGCTTTGAAAACATACGGCTCGCGTTCTCATCCGTGTCAGCGGATCTTTTTGTTTGGCACTAAGTTCCAAGGCCAACTCGTTCGTTTCGAGAAATAGTTTCGTACTGGTCCACGCCGCCGGCAGCGTCATGTTTAGCAAGGTACGGACCTGTACATCGATCAAGCCATGGCGAGTGGCGAGTGCAAGTAGCGACTGGTAGGTCTCGATAGCAGCCCGGATGTCGGTGAGCGCAACGTAGAACATTCCCAGTTGCTCCAATACTTCGATTTCAAGGATGACTCTGTCCAACTCCGGTAGCCTGCTTATCAATCCGGCAGCGCGCTGCAGAACTGCGACCGCTTCCCGATGCGCATAACGCCGCCTGGCCGACTCAGCCAAAAGGCGCAAGTACCTTATAGCACGCGGCCAATCGGATGCTTCCTCAAAATGTTCCGCGAGTTCAGCCGCCACTTCGTTTTCATGCCCAGCGTAAAGCGCCTCCAGCCATTCTCCGATCCGCAGGTGCAGCTTCGCCCGGCGCCCCGGCGACTGGTTGCGATAGAAGACTTCCCGGTACAATGCGTGCGAAAACTCGTAGCGCGGCGAGACGGCCCCGTCCGGGAACTGACGCGAGCCCGCCCAACTCACCATTTGCCGTCGGCGCGACAGTTCTTCGCAAAGCTCCTCAAAGTTCTCTTCTTCCAGCGCCGCGGGGATGGCGGTGACTCTCGTGGAAAACGAAACACCGGTAACGCTAGCGACTTCCAGCGCCCGCTGTTCCTCCGGGCTCAGTCGCTCAATCTGCGCCTCGACCATCGCTCGTAAATTCTCCGGCACCTCCAGATCGATTTCGGCGATCGGAACTCCGAGCTTCCAACTCCCGTTTTCCTGCGAGATGAAACCCCGTTGGGTCATGTGCTCCAGTGCTGCCACCATGAACAACGGATTCCCCTCCGAGTGGCGGTGGACTAGTGCGGGCAACCCCGCGGGAAGGCCGGTTCCTGCCGCATTGATACCCATAAACTCGGCGATCTCCGTCTCCCCAAGCGGATCCAAAGCGATCTCATGGCACATCTGATGAACCGCCAGGTCTTGCTTGACGAGTATTAATGGATGTTTTGAAGCGGACGCCTCCATTGGACGGTACGTGCCGATCAACATCAACTTGGCCGGTGCCCGGCCCCTCGCCAATGCCGAAATGAGATCCACGGTGGAGGGATCCACCCAATGCAGATCTTCCAGAATCAGCACGAGCGGCGTAGCCGTCGCGATCGTCTCCAACGCCTCGCCGATCTCACGCAGCATGCGTTCGCGAGTCGCGCCCAGAAGCTCGCGGCGCAGTGTTTCCCGCTGCTCCCGTGTCACAAAGGCTGGAAACTGTACCAGCCAGGTCGGAGCGTGCGACCCCAAGACCTGGACTACCGAGCCTCCTCCTGGCCGACGGCAAAGCGTTCCCAAGGCTTCGAGCATCGGGTAATAGGCTTCCTTGCCTCCGTAGCCTTCGACGCATTGCCCGCGGGCATAGCGTACGGCCGCTTCGGCTCCCGCCAGACGTCGGAATTCGTCGACCAAACTAGTCTTGCCTATACCCGGTTCCCCGGTAACAAAAACAATTTGCCGCTGCCCCTGAGTGGCTTTGCGAAGATAGTCCCGCAACTCGCCGAGCGCGCGTTGTCGCCCAACAAGTCGGCCTTCTCCAGGCGTGACTGGCTCGGAGACTTCGCCAGAGGCGTCTTCGCGAACACCAGCGACAAACTGGTACCCCCGGCGCGGGAGCGTCTCGATGAGTGTAGGATGCCTCGGGTCGTCACCGAGAGCGTTTCGAATGTCAAGGATGTGGCGCTTCAGAACCTCGGGCTGAACGTGCGTGTCGGGCCAGACTGCATTGAGAAGTTCGTCCTGCGTCACCAGGCGGCCCGCGTTTTCCACAAGGTATCGCAGAATGGCGTATGGCGTCGGTCTTAGGGGCAGCCGGCCGTCTGTTCCGCCATCCCCTCGGCGCAAGAGGCACTGGTTGATCGTGTCCAGCCGGAATGGAGGAAACTCCTTCATCGCGCGCCTACAATACTACCGCGGTCACGTTGTTGAAGGCGATGGCTCTGGGGAGTCAGAAGCCCAGTTTCAGGACAAAACTGTAAAATACGGGCGACGTAGCCGTGTTATAACCGATGCCGAATCCCGGGTCCCCGACGTTCGAATCAGGAGCGCCGAAGTTGACCCAGTTGAATAGGTTGAACGCCACGCCGCGAAATTCCCGAGTCAACTTCTCCCGAATCGGCACCCGTATTGGAGAGCGTGAGGTTGATCGACTTCTGCCCGGGCGCACGAGTCGCCAGACCGCGTCCCAGATTCCCGAAATCCGCGGCTTGGGGATTATGACGTTTTCATGTACTCGGAATTCCTTTCTTAGCGACGTGCCGCGCAAAAGCCCTGAACGTGTCTCAGGCGCTTCCCTTACATCAGGATCCGAGGATCAACCGGCTGCGATGGGCTAAATTCGCCAGAGTAAGCACGGTGATGGATTTCAGCGGGCGAGGCGCCGGCTGCCCATGCCGCCAGCAGCTTCTCGGGGTCGACATAGGAACCCATGGGCCGGGCAGCAAACTCCGGCGAGGTTCTCATGAAATGCCCGGACTTCTCCCAGTCGCCAAAATTGTCGGCCACGAGTTCCACGCTATTGCCATCTGGGTCCGAGTAGTACATGGAAAGCGTGGGGCCGTGGTCGGCCGTAAGAAGCGGGAGAATTCCTTCCCCTTTCAACCGTACGAAAGTGTTGAGAAGATCGTCAAGAGAAGCGTATTCATACGCAGTATGTTGCAGCCGGGTGTGAGCGCTCCTTTGTGGATCCTTCGTGAGCTGCGGAATCGCAATGAGCCCGACACGATGGTTAGCAGTATCGTTGGTTACCCAGGCAGCCCCTACCTTGATCGGTGCGTCTTTTCCAAGGGCGCTGGACGTCTCAAAGACAACGGACATCCCCAGGACAGTAGCGTACCACTTGGACATGGTCTCGAGGTTAGCCGTCGTGAGGCCGTAGTGGTGCAGCCTCGGGTAAATTACTCTATTAGGTTCTGACATGGATGTCTCCTTGACAATTCAATCCGCGGAGCGAATCGCCGCGGCTAGAAGCCCAGCTTCAGGGCAAATTACAAAATGCGGGGCGAGGTAGTCGTGCTGGAAATGATGCCGAATCCCGGGTCTCCGACGTTCGAGTCTGGAGCGCCGAAATTGACCCAATTGAAAAGGTTGAACGCCTCGCCGCGACACTCCAGATTCAACTTCTCCCGAATCGCGATCCGTTTGGAGAGCATGAAGTCGATCG
>Ga0182024_10012471_pt1 | contig 16811 bp, 12 predicted proteins | sample P32metaG_FD_120480 | JGI IMG/M metagenome (GOLD analysis project Ga0182024, IMG submission 120480) | Permafrost microbial communities from Stordalen Mire, Sweden - P3-2 metaG (Illumina Assembly) | ecosystem: Environmental > Terrestrial > Soil > Wetlands > Permafrost | place: Sweden: Stordalen... | reverse complement strand
CGGCGACGGCCTTTTCCCATTGATCGCCGTGCGACCACGTAAAGGACGTATGGGAATGCGTATTCCCGGCGTAGATGCGATACGCCGGCTGCGTCGCCGGGGCGGCAAAGGCCCAGCGCGGAACGCATAGGGCGACAACGATCCAACACCATTTGATATGTGACATCGGTGACCTCACTTTATCAGATATGTTAAGAATCCGCGCTGCCGCGCATTATCTGCAGATGATTACCGCGTCCTTCGTGACGCCTCGGCATAGCGCAAAAAGCATATACCGCATTACGCGGATTTCCGTTGATTCCAGATTTTGCGATGCTAGGGTGGATGAGCCGCGCACATATGCCATGGATACGGTCAATCCCATTGTGTCGGTAATTACCCCGGTCTACCGGTCCGAAGACATTCTCGCCCGGGCGGTCGGCAGCATGCTCGCCCAGAACCTGCGGGACTGGGAGATGATCCTCGTCGATGACGGCTCGCCCGATCAGTCGTGGCGCGTCGTGCAAGCATACTCCTGGATCGATCCGCGGATCCGTGCCGTTCAACAGTCGCACCGCGGGGCCTGCATTGCCCGCAATACCGGTATTGCAGAAGCCCGAGGCAAATATCTCTTATTCCTCGACGCCGACGATTGGCTTGAGCCCGATGCGCTCGCACGGCTGAGCGGCGCGTGCGAATCCAACGCGTGGGATGCCGTTCACGGGCCGTTGCGGTATGTCACTCCCGAAGGACATCTCACAAGCTGGGAAGGCGGATTTTCTGGGCAGTCAGATCTGTTCGATGCCATCTGCTGCTCCAACGTGCTCTCGGTTCCGTCTTCCGTTCTGCTGAAGCGATCGCTGATCGCGGACATCGGCGATTTTGATCCGACGCTTGTTCACTGTGGCGATTGGGATCTTTGGGCCCGGCTGGCCCGCCACGACGGGGCGATCGGACGGGTCGATGGCACGATCACCCATTACCGCATGCGCCCCGGCAGCCTGAGTCGAAGCCCCAAGACGCTGCTTCGCGACGCGATGATGGTCCTCGGCCGGAGTCACGCCGCCGACCCGCGCGTGCTGCGCCCACGGCGGCAATGGGCGCAAGGGGCCGATCCCAATCTGCTGGCGTCGCGGATCTGCCATTTCGCTACCTACACCGCCGGCTTGGCGATCTGCGGGCGCGACGGTTTCGACGCGGCCGCGGCGCTCCTTGATGCGGTGCCGCAATGGGTTCCGCTTTCCCCGCGCCGGGCGGCGGAGTTTAGTTTTTACGCCATGTGTTTCGCCCATTGCTGCGGCCCGGAAGCTGTCGCCGCCTTCTGGCCCAACGTCGTCGAACCATTGCGCCTGCTCCTGGCGGAATTGGAGCGCCGCACGGGGGCACCCGGCTTGGGCGAAAGAATCCTCAATGAGATGAATGCATTCTCCCCGGTGGAAATCGCTTCCCTTCCGCTCCCGCTTCCTCCGCCCGAACCGATCGAGCCGAAGCGTCGGCCGATGGAAGTGCTTCCCGCGACGTGCGACACGCTTCCTCATAGTTTGCTGTGGTCGTTGGCGGCCCAAGGTGCATAAAGAGTTTCATCGCGCATCCGATCCGGGGCGGCGCCGCGTTTAGTCTTCTCAAGCCGCGGCAGCTCGGCGCGGCTTTGCCCCGGCGTGGGGGGCGCTACGAGGTGATGATGGTGATGATCCTTTGCGGCTCGCTGTAAATGTTCATTCGCGGGCCGCGGATGAACCCGACGAGCGTCTGGCCGCTGTCTTTTGCAAACTCCACTGCGAGCGACGACGGCGCCGATATGGCCGCGACGATCGGCACGCGCCCGGCCAGCGCCTTCTGCATGATCTCGAAGGACGAGCGCCCGCTGACCATCAGCACGTGATGGTTGAACGGCAGCAGGCCGTGCATCAGCCCATATCCCAAGACCTTGTCCACCGCGTTGTGACGTCCGACGTCTTCGCGGACGACGACCGCCTCACCCTCTAATGTAAAGATCCCGGCGGCATGGAGGCCGCCGGTGCGGTCAAACGTTTGTTGCGCCTGGCGCAGCCGGTCCGGAAGCGCGAGCAGGACATCGGGGCCGATGCGAAGATCGTCTTCGATCGGATCGAGCCGCTGATGGACGGCATCAATCGTGGCCTTGCCACACAGGCCGCAACTGGACGAGGCGAAGACGTGGCGAGTCAATCGCTCGAAGTCCACCGCGATTCGATCGGAAAGGATCGCGTTCAAAATATTTCCCCCTCGATCGTGCGCGCACGGCTCAAGCCGCAGGATATCGTTTTGGCCCGAAACGACTCCCTCGGTGAGCAAAAACCCCGCGGCCAGCTCCTCGTCGTGCCCAGGCGTTCGCATCGTGACGCTCACCGCCCGGTTCCTCACGCGGATCTCCAGCGGCTCTTCCTCGGCCAGCTCATCGGAAATTCCCTGGACTGATCCGCCTGCTTCGTAGCGCCAGATATTCATCGCGCAATGAGCATAGCACCGGAGCCGAGGAAACGGAGTCGCACTTGCAGAGGGAGTGCCAGTGGTGTCCGGGCCAAAGGTCTGTACCAAATTTGGGAGGGCGAGGCTCCTGCCGAGCCGAAGCTCACTCGAAAACCGCGGCTCGGCAGGAGCCTCGCCCTCCCTTAACCCCAACATGCGCTAACCTCAGGGGCGAAGTCTTACGTTGACCAGATCGTCCCACATAAGCCATAACAGGGGCATCGGGAAAAGGAGATTGCAGATGAGAGGCCATCAAATCGTGTCGTTGGTTCTTCTCGGCGTCGGCGCCGCGGGTTGTTCGACGACAGACAGTTGCGTGATCGGCAGTCCCCAATCGACGGCGTGGAACGTGGATGCGCAGATTCCCGCCGCCGTGCGCGCGCCCGCCGGACACGTGCTGCTCGGGCATGTGATCGGACGCGGCGTCGAGACCTTTACGCTGCGACCGGCGGACAACGATGCCGATCGGCTCGTCTGGCGTCCCACCAAAGACGAGGGCGGCGATCTGCTCGACGAGGAGGGGAACGTCATCGGCCACCACGAAGGCAATTCCTGGGCGATCCGCGACGGCGGCCAGGTGTCCGCCGACCCGATCGCAACCGTGCCGCAGCCCAACGGCTCGTCGTGGGTGTTGCTCCAGGCCGACTCGCACGAAGGCGGCGGCTTGATGGGAAGCGCCGAATTCGTCGAACAGCTCCACACCGTCGGCGGCCCTCCGCCCGCCACGCTCTCGCGCGGCGCCGCCGGCACGCAATTCCGCGCCGAATACTCGGCGGACTACTACTTCTACGGCGCCGTCGCGCCGCAAACCCGTTCCATGATCGTCGGGGGATAGAACCAAACCGAGAGGCGCTTCAGCATTCGTTGCGAAACGCTCTCGCGAACGCTATCGCAAGCACCCCGCCGGTTGGACCGCTTCAGCGGTCTTTGGATGCTGCTACTTTAAGATGGGTTGCTGCTGCTCCACCGGCGCGCGAGCCTTTTGCGGAAACGATTCCTGCACCGGTTGAGTCGATGCGCCCGGTGCCGCCGCGGCATCAGCCGCGTTCTGCTGGACCATGATGACCACATTCATCGGTTCATCGGCCGGCGCGGTCGTCGTCGCGAGAGCGCCGGCCGAGGGCTGCGTCGCACCCGGTGCGACTGCCAGCGCACCAGCCGGAGCAAGCGCCGGTTGTGTGGTCGCCGCATCCATCGCGGCCTTACCCGAGACAATCGCGGCGTTCGGCGCATCGGCCCCGGCTCCCGCAGGCCTCGTCGGCGGCGTCAGCTCCGCCTTCTGCAGTGTTGAATCGACCGGTTGTCCAAATCCCGACCCAGATTGAGACTGCAACTCGCCCCGGCTCATCCGTTCGCGCTCGACGGCCCCGCCCCGCGCGCCGGCCTGCGCCGGTGGCTGTCCGCCGCCGATGCTGTTCTGTGTCGCGTTGCGCTCGGCGAGATTGTTGTTGAACGCCAGCCCATAGACATTTTGCACCTGCGTGCGTTGCAGCGTGTCGCTGCTGATGGTGGTGCTGAGTTCCTCGGCCTGCCGGCGCGACATTTGACAGACGTAGAGGCCGTTCGATTGAGCGCTATTGCCGAGCGCGCCTCCGCCTGCCACTTGCTGCTGAACATTGCCAAATTGCGGATCGTTGAGCGTCCCAGCTTGGGTCAGTTGGGTCGTCGCGGGAACGGCGGCGGGCGTGGGCCGTGCGGCGAGCCCGGAACTGTATCCACCCTTCGCGGCCACATCGGAATTCTTTGCCGAGTCCGCGAGGTAGCGCGCGTCCGAACGATTCTGGCCCGCATCCCGGTCTTGATCTGATAGCTTCAGCCCGTTGTCCTTCGACGCCATCCCAAGCTTTTCCTGCTGGAGGTTCTGCTGCACCGCCAGGTTGTCCGGCTGCGGCGCCGCCGGCCGACGCCACTGAATCTGCTGCTGATTGAGATAGCTGGTCAATTGCTTTTCAGTCTGCTCCGGCGCGTTCGAGCGGACCAGCAACACCATTGCGTTCGACGCGGCGGGCGCCGCATTCTGGGCGACAACATTGCTCGCCGTGTTGGCGTTCTCGGCCGAAGCCAGAAATGCCGCCGGGTTCTGGCCCACCTGTTCGGCCAGTTGATCGAGGTCCATCGCGCTGTTGTTGCTCGTGTTGTTTGCGATGGTGCCGGCCAATTGCTTGGATTGATCGGACATCTTCGATGCCAGCGCCGGGCCATCCTTCTTCAGGTCTTCGGGCCCGCCGGGCTTCATCTTGTCCATCTCGCGATAGACGCCGTGGCCGGTTTCGGAGGAGTCGATCGAGTCGCTTCGCGCCTCGGACGTGGCCGGGGCGGGGACGACATCTCCCGTGTTGTCGGTGGTGGCCGAGTGAAGGGCCAACTGCGCCGGCTTCTGCGAGCGCGGCAGCGCGTAATACACCGCCGCGCCCAGGCCCGCGGTCAGCAGGATGATTGCCGCCGCCGCGAAGATCCGCGGCCAGGGGCTGGTGCGGAGTGAATCGCCTTCATAATTCAGCAACACCGAACGTTCGAGCTGGCCGCTGAGCGTCTCAGCCACCTCTGGCGGGGCCGGCTCGCGCGGCAGCCAGCGGATCAGGTCGCGCGTGGCGCGCAGCGACTCGAGCAGCCGCCGGTGCTGCGGGTTGGCTTCCAGGTGCTTTTCGATCTCGGCGCGACCCTCGGGATCAAGCTCGCCGTCGATATAAGCGCAAAGCTTGGACTCGATGATTTCCTGATTCTGAGACATTTAAATCAATTCCGAATGCCAAATGCCGACTGCCGAATGTCCGGAACCGCGGAGTTGGACTCGGGGATATGACCGAATGGCCGACGCATTTTCATTCGGCATTCGGCACTCGCAATTCGGCATTCTCCATCACTTCCTATCCGACAGATACGTCCTCAGCTCGTCCCGCAGCGCGAGCCGCGCGCGAAACAGACGGCTCTTGAGGGTTCCCAGCGGCAGGCTCAGTACATCCGCCATCTGCTGGTAATCGAATCCCTCGATATCGCGCATCACCAGGACCGCGCGGTATTCCGCGTCGAGCCGGCCGAGCGCGGCTAAAACGGCCTCATCGCGTTCCTTCCGCTCGGCCCGCTGTGGCGGCAATTCCGAGCGATCGCGTGCGAAGCGATCGACCAGGTTGGCCGCCTGGCTGCTGTCGCGGCCGTTTCCGTTCGACGCGGCGGGCCGGTCCAGCGAGAAAACCCGCACCCGCTGTTCCTTTCGCAACTGGCTGATGGCCAGGTTCACCGCGATGCGGAACAGCCAGGTGTAAGGCGAAGCGTCGCCGCGATAGCTCTCGAGCTTGCTCAGGCCGCGGGTGAACGCTTCCTGCGTCAACTCGCGGGCCTCTTCGCGGTCGCCGACCAGGCGGAGCATCGCGTTGAACAGGCGGTCCTGATACAGCACGATGATCTGCCCGTACGCGCCGCGATCGCCGCGCTGGGCTTTTTGCAACAGCGCCACATCCGGGCGCACGCCGCGAGGCACGGCCTCGCCGGCTGCATCCGGCTCGGGGGGCGACAGCCCGTCGGCGTCATGATTCGCTTGGCTCAGGCTCGACATGGGTTTGGACGTAGATTGGGTGAGGAAGTTCCCAAAGGATCCCCGCCGGGCGAAAAAAAATCCGCTCCCGGAAGACTGCTGGTCTGCGCCGGTCATCCATGACCTGACGAAAGCGCTACTATGCCAACGGGATTCGTGAAAAGCAATGTTATCGGACGTCGATTGTAGGGGCACACGGCCGTGTGCTCTTGGTATGTAAATCGATGTGGACATGCGAAGGGCACACGCCGTGTGCCCCTACATGCCTAACCGTTTCTTCCACGCTTCGAGTTGATCGAGGAACGGTTGCCCCCCTGCCGCGCCGGCGCTGCGGTAGCGCTGGACGACGTTGTGAGCGCCGAGGGCATTGTAGACGTCGTCCGTCAAGCCCACGGCTGAGCCGTGGGCTTTGAGCGCCTGGTTCATCTCCTCCACCGACAGTTGCGCCAGCGCGTGCTTCCCCTGCTTCTCGCACTGTGCGACCAGCGTCCCCACGATGTGATGCGCAGTGCGGAATGGAACGCCCTTGGTCACCAAATATTCCGCAAGTGAAGTCGCATCGAGGAACCCGCGATCGAGCGTGGGCTCGATCCGTTCCTTGTCATAACTCGCCGAGTTGACGATGGCTGCCGCCATCGTCAGGCAACTGCTCACCGTGTCGTAGGCGCGGAAGACGATCCGCTTGTCCTCCTGCAAATCGCGGTTGTAGCCGATCGGCAGGCCCTTGAGGATCGTCATCAGGGCAAACAGGTCGCCGTAGACGTTGCCGCACCGGCCGCGGATCAGCTCCAGCATGTCCGGGTTCCGCTTCTGCGGCATCATCGAGCTGCTGGTCGTGTACCGATCCGCAATCTTGATAAACCCGAACTCCGTCGTCATGTAAATGATCCACTGCTCGGCCCAGCGGGAGAGGTGCTGGGAGATCATGGCGCAGGCGTACACAAAGTCGACCGCCGCATCGCGCGATGCGGTTGCTTCGATGCTGCTCGGAGATTCGTGCCAATACCAGTCTTCACCGGCTTCTTTGTCGTACTGTCGCAGCATGCGTCCCGTGATTTCACGATCAATGGGTAGGCTAGAACCAGCGATCGCGCCACTGCCGAGTGGGTTGTAGTTGCATGTTGCAAACCCGAGTGTGCGCGTACGCATCTTGTCTCGCTTAAACATTTCGACCCATGCGAGCGCTTCCGCACCTGCAATGATCGGTTGCGCGCGTTGTAGGTGCGTGAACGACGGCATGACAACGTCGCGCGACCGATCAGCCAGCGAGACGAAGGCGCGGATTAGGTCCTGGATCTTCTCCTCCAAGTGACACGGCCCGGCTTCGTTAATCCATAAGCGGAGATCCAGCGCCACCTGATCATTCCGGCTCCTCCCCGTATGCAGCTTCCGTCCCGGCTCGCCGGTGCGTTTGATCAGTTCGGCTTCGACGACCATGTGGATGTCTTCGAGGCTCTCATCAAAGTGGAAGTTGCCGGACTCGATGTCGCGTTCGATGGACCGCAGGCCGTCGATGATCTGATCGCGCTCGGCGTCGGTGATCAGCCCCACCTTGGCCAGCATGGTGGCGTGGGCGATCGAGCCGGCGATGTCGTGCTTGTAGAGCCGCCGGTCGTAGCTGATCGATTCGACGAAGGATTGCGCCAGCGCATCGGTGGCTTCCCCGATGCGGGCCTGCCAGGATTTGTCTTGGGCCATGGGCGGATTGTAGAGAGGTTCACTCTGCTTTGTAGGGGAAGTGAAGCGCAAAACCGCGCTCGATGCGGCTCGAGCGATAACCCCCCACGCCGGGGCAGAGCGCAAGGGTATTTGATGCTTTCGGGAACGCCGCGGCGCCGCCCCGGATCGGGTGCGCGGCCATTGGGCGCGCGGATGAGGGAGTGCGCCGCGGAAAAGCCGGGGCGGCGCGGCGGATGCGTAACTCAAATACGGAAGCAACTCGCGCCGCTGTGCCCCGGCGTGGGGATGGAATTGCAATCGCTCGCAGGGAGCGATCACCAGGCGTGATCCACGTTCAGCGACTTGCAGATCTGCACCGTCGCCTTGCTCTTGTTCAGCGTGTAGAAATGCAGGCCGTCGACGCCGTTCTTCAGCAGGTCGTCGCATTGCCTGATCGCATATTCCACGCCCTCGGCGTAAACCGCCTCCGGATCCTGTTCCATGCGTTCAACCTTCGTCAGCAACGGATGCGGGATCTTCGCGCCGCACATCGACACGAACCGCTTGATCTGGGCCACGTTCAGGATCGGCATGATGCCCGCCACCAGCGGCACCTTGATTCCCATCGCGCGGGCCTGGTCGCGGAAGCGATAGAATTCTTCGTTGTCGAAGAAAAGCTGCGTGATGACAAAGCAGCCGCCGTTATCCACCTTGCGCTTCAGGTGCTCGAGGTCGCGGGTGCGATTCAGGCACTGCGGGTGGCCTTCGGGGTAACCCGCAACGCCGATGCAAAAATCGTGTCGCGAGCGGATGTATTCCACCAATGCATCGGCGTTGGCGAACCCGCCCTCGGTGGCAACGAACTGGCTTTGCCCGACCGGCGGATCGCCGCGGAGGGCGAGTACGTTGCGGATGCCTGCCGTCCAAAGGTCATCGAGGATCTTGCCGATTTCGTCCGCCGTGTGACCCACACAGGTGAGATGCGCCATCGCGCGGATCTTCAGCTCGCGCTGGATGCGCTCGACCAGTTGCACGGTCTTCTCGCGCGTGCTGCCGCCCGCCCCATAGGTCACCGAGACGTAGGTGGGATGAAGCGGATGCAGCTCGTCGATGGTTTTGAAAAGGGAAGCGAACCCCGCCTCGGTCTTCGGCGGGAAGAACTCGAAGGACACGCCCGGCTTGCCCAGTCCCAGGATCTGATCAATCCGCATAGGTCTACTCTATTCCCCAATTGGGCCGATATTCCCGTGCGCCAACGGCTTAGCGGACATTCCTGTCTTTTTAATTTGGTGGGGCAGACATTCCTGTCTGTCCATCTGCCGCTGGGACATTTCTGTCCCTTCATCATTTCTCTTCTGGGTCCGCTCGGAGGGACAGGAATGTCCCTCACTCACAAACCCAAGGCAGACAAGAATGTCTACCCCACCATTCATTTGCATGTCCCAACGATCAATCATTCGTTGGCGCGGCTGGCGCTGGCTTCTTCGCACCCGGCGCCGGCGAATCGCTCGGCTGGGTGGAAAGCTCGGCTGCCGACGCCACGCGCAGGAGCGTGATCCGGTGGGCCAGGTATTCGCAAACGTAAAGATTGCCGGTGCGAAGATCCTCGGTCAGCGCCAGCGGCGTGGAAAGCTCCGTCAGCCCCGCGGCGGTGCGCTCGCCGACAACATTCCCGGAGGCATCGAGATCGACGCAGAGGATGTCCTGCCCCGCGTTATAGCGGCAGATCAGCAGCGACCCGTCGAGCTTTCCGCCGAAGAAATTGCCGCGGTATTCGATGATGCCATCGGCCGAGCAGTGCTGGCCAATGTCGAGAACCGCCGGCTCGTAGTCGATATCGGGCCGCGTGCCGACGGGGTATTGCGGGATTTCGTTAAAGCGGTGCTTGCCGTCGGGGTTGCCGCCGTTCAGCACGAAGTGGTGCTGCTGGGGGTTGGGGTGGCCGTAATACTTGCCGGGGTTGATGTCGAAGAGCCAATCGTCCTCGGCGTCGGGGAGGTCCATCCGCGCCGGGATGCCATCCCCCGCGGGCGTGTTGCCGCCGTTGGACGCGCCGTTCACCGGGACATACAAGTGGCCATTGTGGTGCCAGACCAGCGAGAAGGGATTTCGCAAGCCGCCGGCATAAATTGTCAGCGCCGCGCCACGGGCATAGGGATCGTAGCTCCCGCCGCCGTCTGGCGTCTTTACGTCGATCGCTTGGCCGGGCGTCACCTTCTTCACGTCCAATCGCAGGATGGATGCGCTGAGCAGGTGTTCCGGCCGGTTGCCCCAGACCGAATCCGGGCCGCCGGAAGACGATTCGCTTCCCTGCGGGATATACAGCTTCTCGTCCGGCCCAAAGGCCGGCTGATTCGTCGAGTGATCCTTGAACGATCGCGGCAGATCAAACACCACATCCTCGACGGTCTCCAGATCCTTTCCGCGCAGCCGGCTGACTTTCCCGGTCCAGTCGGGAACATCGAGAACCGCGAAATAGCTGTGCGTGGCCCAGATTATCGGATTGTCCGCGGTGGCGACCGGATCAAAACAGAATCCGAGCAAGAGGCGCTTGCCGCCTTCGGCCTTCGGAAGCGAGTCGATGATCGTCGGCTTGTCGAGCGTGCCATCGTCCAGGATGTGGAATCGGAAGATCCGCCCGTCATCCACGGCGGCATAGAGCAAGCCGTCCGGACCGATCTTCACACAGGTGAAGCCGGCGCCCGTCGCGGTGGGGAGCGAGACATGTTTGAAATGGATCGCCGGGTCGAGCTTGCCCTCAACGGGCGGCTGGCCCATCGTCGGGACCGCAGGAGAAGGCGGCCGGATGTGAATCAGAATCCAATGCTTCCAGCCGTGGACTTTTGCCCACCACGCCAGCCCAACCAGCAGGACCAGTATCACCAAGGCCCGTTTTACGGAGAGCCGACTACGGCCGCCGCGATCCCCGGGCTGAAGCGATTGTGAAGGTGTCGCCGGCAACATCAGCCCAACATTATTCGGATTCCCGTCCCCAATGCGAGCCGACCCGCCATCCGGCGGCGCGCCCGTTCCGGTGAGATCCGTCCGGCTTTGCGAATTTGCGATCTCTGGGGTCATGAAATCTCCGTCCGTCCGATAAGCATACGCCCGGCATTCGGCCCAAACCTGTGCCGAGACCGCCGCACCTTCTTTCAAATCGACCGGCCGCGCGCAGCACTCCACTGAATCTGTTTCCCCTCCGCCGAGCGGACCCGAATCGGCTCGGGGGGCAGGAATGCCCGCGCTCGCCGATTCGCGGCAGGCAGGAATGCCCGCCCCACCACTCTGGAGGTGCCGCCCGGTATTTCGGACACACGTCCGCAAACCGCCTCGGCAGATGACGCCGAGCTCATCGAAGCTCCTGAATTTCCAGTCGAACCGCCTCCACGAGCCGTTTCAGGTCATCTAGTCCCATCGCCAGCGGCGGCATCAGGACGATCACGTCGCCCAGAGGCCGGAGAATGACGCCATGGGACCGCAGGCGCGTGCAGATCTCGGCGCCGAGGCGACGCTTGGGATCGAACGGGCGTTTGGTGCGTTTGTCTTCGACCAGTTCGATGCCGACCATGAAGCCCCGTTGGCGAACATCAGCGACGTGCGGGAGCGGGCGCAGGTCGTCGAGCATGCGCGAGAGCGATTGGGCCTTGGTCGCGACCGACGCGACGAGCCGATTGCGCTCGAACAAATCGAGCGACGCCAGGGCGGCGGCGCAGGCCAATGGATTCCCGGTGTAGGTGTGGCCGTGATAAAACGTCTTGCCTTCGGACGGATCGGCCAGAAACGCATCGAAGATCTGCTGCGTGGCAAACGTCGCCGCCAGCGGCAGGTAGCCGCCGGTGATTCCCTTGGCGACGCACATCAGATCCGGTGAGATGCCCTCGTGTTCGCAGCCGAACATCTTGCCCGTGCGCCCGAATCCCGTTGCCACCTCGTCGGCGATCAGCAGCACGTCGTACTGACTGGCCAGCTCGCGCACGGCGCGAAGGAATCCGCTCGGCTGAACGATCATCCCGCCAGCACCCTGAACGATAGGCTCGATGCAGATGGCCGCGATCTGTCGCGCGTTCGATTTGAGAATCGTCTCCAAGTCAGCCAGGCAACTCGACATCACGGCAGCCGAGTCCGGGGACTTGGGATGCCGGTAAACGTAAGGCGTCGGCGCGAAATGCACCTTGAAAAGCATCGGAAAATACGGCTTGTGAAACATCGGGATGCGGCCAATCGACATGGCCCCCACCGTGTCGCCGTGATACGCCTCGGCGAAGCCGACGAACTGGTTTTTCTCCGGGCGGCCGATGTTGTGCCAGTATTGCGCCGCGAGCTTGAATGCGATCTCCGTCGCGGTCGCACCGGCGTCGCTGTAGAAAACTTTGGTCAGGCCCTGCGGGACGATCTTCATCAGACGTTCCGCGAGGAGGATCGCGGGCTCGCTCGCGAGGCCGAGCATCGTGGTATGCGCGACTTTTCCGAGTTGGTCTCGGATTGCATCATCGATTTCGGGCACTCGATGCCCATGAACGTTGCACCAGAGGCTGGAGACGCCGTCGAGATAGCGGTTGCCGTCGCTGTCGATCAGGTGCATCCCCTCGGCCGCGACGATTACCAGCGGATCCGATTCGTTCCACAGCTTCATCGGTGTAAAGGGATGCCAGAGGTGCTGGTGGTCGAGGCGGCGCAGATCGTCGGTGGAGATCTTCATCCACCACCTCGCCCGCTGAGGACTCGGATCCTCCGCCCCACGTGCAACCCCCTCACGCCGGGGCAGAGCGGTGCAAGTTGGGTCGCCCAATTCCATTGATGTCCCCGCCGCGCCGCCCCGGATCCGGGAGCGCTCCTCGTCGTGGAGAAACAGCACCGCTCCCGAATCCGGGGCGGCGCGGCGGACGCGCATACCTGGTCACGCAGCGTTTCTCGCGCCGCTCTGCCCCGGCGTGGGGGGCGAGCGAGTAATGTTCCGGAGTTCGCAGGATGCATCTTCATTCGACCGTCACTTCGTCCCCCACCCCGAGCTTGAGCTCCTGCGCGGCTGACCCATCCCGTACCGCGACTTCAAGCAATCCGCTGCTCCCGATCAGCGCCAATGGCTCGCCCGGTGCCGCGTCCCAATACGTTCGGCGAAGATGACCCAGCATGCGTCCGCCCGCGCGAAAGGCCCGTTGGCCCAGCTCGCGGACCGTTTCATAATCCATGTTGGTTGTCGCGTTGCCGAAGGCATCCACGTGGATAATGCGGGCAGAGACGCTCTCACGATCCGCGGGGGCGACGTCGAGGAGGATCGGATCGTCGATTGGCCGTGCAAGATCAGAGATCGCGGCTCCCGCAGCGAGCATACCCGCCGCCGGTGCCATGATGTCGCGGCCGTGGAACGTGCTGCTGGCGACACCGGGCCGCCAAATCAATTCGTGCGCCCGCCCTGGCCCAAGGCGTCGCCAGGCCCAGGTGATCAGGCCGTTGTCGGGGCAGACGATCGTCTGGCGATTGAGTTCGACAACCAAAATGCGGCGTGCGGTGCCGACGCCAGGATCGACCACGGCCAGATGAACCGTGCCCGGCAGGAAGCCGTCCACCGCGCGCTCCAGGGTAATGGAACCGCACAGAATATCGTGGCGGGGAACCTCGTGCGTCACGTCGATCAGACGAACATCCGGCGCATGGCGAAGCAGTGCCCCCTTCATCGCCGCGACGTAGAAGTCGCGCGTCCCGAAATCGGTGGTGAGCGTCACGATCGTGCGAGGTGCGGCGGCCACGGCCGCCCCAAATTAGGCTGGCATCCATCAACATTCAACGCCATGCAGCGATTGATGCAGGAACGGCCCCCACGCCGGGGCAGAGCTTTAGCGCCGCCCCGGATCACGTTGCAACGCCTACGGGCCGCGCGAGCAAGCTTTCCCCGCGGGATTGGCGTACAATATCGGCGTGAAGCAGTTAACCGAATTAAGTCCGCTGGAACGAATGATCCAGCAGCAGGTGATCGAACGCGGCATTCGAGATCCCCGTGTGCTGGACGCGCTGCGCGCCACCCCGCGCGAGCGATTTTTCCCGGAGTCGGCGCGCCGCCAGGCGTATGCCGATACGACCGCGCCAATCGGCCACGGGCAGACCATTAGCACGCCTCACATCGTCGCGCTCATGAGCGAACGGCTGAATGTTCGCCCCGCGCACAAGGTGCTGGAAATTGGCACAGGCAGTGGATACCAGACCGCCGTGCTGGCCAAACTTGCCGGGGAGATTTATTCAGTCGAACGGGTGAAGCCGCTGCTGGATGAGGCGTTCGAGCGGCTGATGGATTTGGGGCTGCGGAACGTTCACCTGCGGCACGGCGATGGAACGTTGGGGTGGCCGCAGGAAGCGCCGTTCGATCGAATCCTGATCGCGGCCGGCGCGCCGGCGCTCCCGCGGGAGTTGCTGCTCGGACAATTGAAAGACGACGGCCTCGCGGTGCTGCCGGTCGGGCCGGCGGACGATCAAATGCTTGTCGAAGTGACGCGCGCGGGCAAGGAGTTAAAAGTTGCCGAGATCTGCCCCTGCCGGTTCGTGAAGTTGATCGGACAGGAAGGCTGGACCGAAGGGAAGGAATAGCCAATGCCCGCCGACGCACGGGCGCACGGCGGTGCGCCCCCCGGTGGCGTCTCGCAAGATCCCCCGAATACCGGGACGATTCGCGCATTCGATCGCCCCATCGACACCCTGCCCGGCGTTGGCCCCACTCGCGCCAAAGCCTTCAACCATCTCGGCGTCAAAACCCTTGGCGACCTGCTCGAATATTTCCCCCGCGACTACCAGCTCGAAACCTCCGAACTTGCCATCGATCAGCTCACCGAAGGACCGATCCAGACAGTTCGCGGCACGGTCTGCGCCGTCGACTATATTGCCTCGCGCCCGCGACCGCGATTCGAGGCGACGATCGAGGACGGCCACGGGAAGCTCGGCCTCGTCTGGTTCAACGGCGCCTACCTTCGATCGCGAATCCATCCCGGCATGGCGATCCGCGTGCAGGGCAAGATCCGCTTCTATCACCAGCTTCCGCAGATGGCCAACCCGCGGTGGGAAGTAGTGGATTCGGACACCGCCGCGATCACCGAATCGAAGTTCCGAGCGATCTATCCGGCCACGCTAAGGCTGCCGACGGAAGCAATCGAGCGGATCGTGCGGGAGAACATCGAGCGGGTGTTGCCAGAGGTTCACGAGTGGTTTGACGGCGCGTTGGTCGCAAAGCGCGGCCTCGTGGGCCGGCGCGACGCGTATCGGCAAATTCACTGTCCCGCCGACATCCGGCAGGCCATGCAGGGCCGTCGGCGAATTATTTACGACGAGCTGATGCTAATGCAGCTGGGTCTGGGCATCAGCAAGAGGCTGCGGGACGGCCGGCTCACCGCGCCGGTCATGCGGCTCGATAAGCTGCTGGACGAGCGGATCCGAAAGCGCTTTCCCTTCGAGCTGACCGACGCCCAGCAGAACGCCGTCTGGCAGATCGCCAGAGATTTGCAGGGCGGGCGCCCGATGAACCGGCTCTTGCAGGGGGACGTGGGCAGCGGGAAAACGGTCGTCGCGGTCTATGCGATGCTGGTGGGCGTGGCCAACCGATTGCAGTCGGCCCTGCTGGCGCCGACGGAGGTGCTCGCCGAGCAGCATTATCTCACGCTCAGCAACATTCTGCGCGATTCCAGTGTTTGCATCGATCTGTTCACCCACCGGACCAAGAAGCAGGACCGCCGATCGCGCTTGAAAGCACTGGCGGATGGGAAACTGCACATCGCCGTGGGAACGCAGGCGCTGATCCAGGAGGACGTGGAATTTGCCAACCTCGGGCTGGTCGTCGTCGACGAGCAGCACAAGCTCGGCGTGCGACAGCGCGCGGTGCTCAAGAGCAAAGGCCTCTCGCCCCACTATCTGGTAATGACCGCGACGCCGATCCCGCGAACCTTGGCGTTGTCGTATTTTGCCGATTTCGACGTGACGACGATCGACCAGCTTCCTCCGGGCCGGCAACCGATCAAGACCAAATGGCTCCGCTCGAAACAGTCGGGTGAAGCGTACGAGTTTATCAAGAAGCAGGTCGCCGCCGGGCGGCAGGCGTACATCGTGCTGCCGCAGATTGATGACGATGGACTCGGGGAAGCCAAAAGCGTGCTGAAGGAGGGCGAGCGCCTGTCCAAAGGCCCGCTGGTCGGCTTGCGATTGGCGGTGCTGCACGGGCAGATGCCGACCGACGAGAAGCACGCGACGATGACCGCCTTCCGCGACCGGCAGACCGACGTGCTGATTGCCACCACGGTGATCGAGGTCGGCATCGACGTCCCCAACGCGACGGTGATCGTGATCGACAACGCCGAGCGATTCGGCCTGTCGCAACTCCACCAGCTCCGCGGCCGCGTCGGGCGCGGCAGCGAAACGTCCTACTGCATCCTCATCTCCGACGGCGGAAACGAAATCACCGAATCGCGCCTCCGCGCCATGACGCGGACGACCAACGGCTTTGAGATCGCCGAGATGGATCTGTCCCTCCGCGGCCCCGGCGAATTCTTCGGCACCCGCCAGCATGGCCTGCCCGAGTTCAAGCTGGCCGACGTGACCAATGAGATGGAATTGCTCCAGCAGGCCAAGGACGACGCGATTGCCCTGCTCGCCGACGACCCCCGCCTGGCCAAGCCCACTCACCAGCACCTTCGCGCCGCGCTGAGAACCCAACTCGGCGAAACACTTGCGCTGGCGCAGATTGGTTGAGAGCATCGATTAACCACAGAGGGGAAAAGAAAGAGATAGAACCGCAGATTGCGCAGATCTCGCAGATTAATGCATTGAAATCTGCGCAAATCTGCGCAATCTGCGGTTCTATCTCTTTAGCTCTTCCCTCTGTGCTCTCCGTGTTCTCTGTGGTTCATCCCCGCCGTTTCATCCGTGGAAAAGCTTCGCCCATAGCGGCGGCCCCAGGATTAGCGACCCCACTGCCACCGAGGCGATCGCGCCAATCAGAACCATGCCGGCCGCGAGATCCTTGGCGGCCTTGGCGAGCGGATGAAATTTGGGAGAGGCCAGATCGATCGCGGCTTCCACGGCAGTATTAAGGCCCTCAAGGATCAGCACCAGCGCGATCGTGAAGATGATCACCGCCCACTCAAGCCGGCTGATTCTCAGCCAAGCCCCCAGCCCGCAT
>Ga0182024_10012470_pt1 | contig 16812 bp, 20 predicted proteins | sample P32metaG_FD_120480 | JGI IMG/M metagenome (GOLD analysis project Ga0182024, IMG submission 120480) | Permafrost microbial communities from Stordalen Mire, Sweden - P3-2 metaG (Illumina Assembly) | ecosystem: Environmental > Terrestrial > Soil > Wetlands > Permafrost | place: Sweden: Stordalen... | reverse complement strand
AGCCGGGGGCGCCGCAGGTTACCGGCGGCCGGTGCCAAAGCCAGAAAAACGGGGCGAAAGGTCAGCCGTCCCGCTGGCGCCAAAAACAAGGCCGGACAGCGCAAACTGCGTAGCCGGCGGAGGTTGACGAAGGCGCGATGAATCCCTTAATAAGCTGCTCATTCAGGAGTTTGACGCGATGCCGGGCCCCAGAAAACCGGGGATAGGCGTCGTGTTAGGCTTTGGGCTATCCCCTTCCAGGGGCACAAGAATTCGGCGCGTCCAGCGCTGCCGGCCGATAACAGGAGAGACCATCCGTGGCTCGTATCGCGGGCGTTAATCTGCCCACCAACAAGCGCGTCGTCATCGCCTTGCAGTATATCCATGGCATTGGGCCCAAAATCGCCCATGAAATCATGGAGAAGGTTAACCTGCCGCAGGAGCGGCGGGTGTCGCAGTTGACCGATGCCGAAGTGCTGCAGATTCGCGAAATGATCGACCGCGACTACATGGTCGAGGGCGACCTGCGCCGCGAAGTGTCGATGAATATCAAGCGATTGATGGATCTCGGCTGCTACCGGGGCCTGCGCCATCGCAAGGGCCTGCCCGTGCGCGGCCAGCGCACCCACACCAACGCGCGTACCCGCAAGGGTCCGGCCAAGACCATCGCCGGCAAGAAAAAGACACCGACTGCGCAGTAACGACAGGAATTGCCCGCGCCTGACGGCGGCGGGCTGCAAAGGGATCGAGAATGGGTAAGGAAGCCACCCGCGTCCGTCGGCGCGAACGCAAGAACATCGCGTCGGGCGTCGCGCACGTCGCTGCGTCGTTCAACAACACGATGATCACGATCACCGACGCGCAGGGTAACACCATTGCCTGGTCGTCGTCGGGAACGATGGGTTTCAAAGGCTCTCGCAAATCGACGCCTTACGCCGCGCAAGTCGCCGCCGAAGACGCCGCCAAGAAGGCGCAGGAGCACGGCATGCGCACCCTCGAAGTCGAGGTATCGGGCCCCGGTTCCGGCCGTGAATCGGCGCTGCGCGCTTTGCAGGCGCAGGGCTTCACAATTACTTCGATCCGTGACGTGACCACGATCCCGCATAACGGTTGCCGGCCGCGTAAGCGTCGTCGCGTTTGATTTTCGTTTCTGGCGGACGCTGCCAGCGTCCGCTGCCGCCGAACTTTTCCCCACACGGCGGGTGGGATGCGCGGGGAAAGCCTCGCGCCGCTCAATAGGTGAAGACGTGATCCAGAAAAATTGGCAGGAATTGATCAGGCCGAACAAGCTGCAAGTGACCGCCGGCAACGATGCCGCGCGGGTCGCCACCGTCGTCGCCGAGCCGCTCGAACGCGGCTTCGGCGTGACGCTGGGCAATGCGCTGCGCCGCATTCTGCTTTCCTCGCTGCAGGGCGCCGCGGTGCAATCGGTGCATATCGACGGCGTGCTGCACGAGTTCTCCTCGATCGCCGGCGTGCGCGAGGACGTCACCGACATCGTGCTCAACATCAAGGACATCGCCATCAAGATGCAGGGCGAAGGCCCCAAGCGCATGGTGGTGAAGAAGCAGGGTCCGGGCACCGTGACCGCCGGCGAGATTCAGACCGTCGGCGACGTGGTGGTGCTCAATCCCGACCTCGTGCTGTGCACGTTGGACGAGGGCGCCGAGATCCGCATGGAGTTCACGGTCAATACCGGCAAGGGCTACGTGCCGGCCGAGCGCAACCGTCCCGAGGACGCGCCGATCGGCCTGATCCCGGTGGACAGCCTGTATTCGCCGGTACGCAAGGTCTCCTACAAGGTCGAGAACACCCGCGAGGGCCAGATCCTCGACTACGACAAGCTCACCATGACGATCGAGACCAACGGCGCGGTGACGCCTGAGGATTCGCTCGCTTACGCGGCGCGCATCCTGCAGGATCAGCTCAACGTGTTCGTGAATTTCGAAGAGCCGCGCAAGGAGCAGGCCGCCGAGAGCATTCCCGATCTCGCGTTCAACCCGGCCTTCCTCAAGAAGGTGGACGAGCTCGAACTGTCGGTGCGTTCGGCCAACTGTCTCAAGAACGACAACATTGTCTACATCGGCGACCTGGTGCAGAAGAGCGAAGCGGAGATGCTGCGCACGCCGAACTTCGGCCGGAAGTCGCTCAACGAGATCAAGGAAGTGCTGGCGCAGATGGGCCTGCATCTCGGCATGGAAGTGCCGGGTTGGCCGCCGGAAAATATCGAAGAGCTCGCCAAGCGCTTCGAGGATCATTACTAAGCCGCAAGCGGGATGCCCGGCACAAGGCCGGGCATGACAATGAGAGGATTGAGGAGTTAGCGATGCGCCACGGAAAAGTTCACCGCAAGCTCGGCAGGCATTCTGCGCATCGCACCGCCATGTTCGCCAACATGGCCGCAGCCCTGATCAAGCACGAGCAGGTCGTCACCACGCTGCCGAAGGCGAAGGAACTTCGCCCGATCGTTGAAAAGCTGGTGACGCTGGCCAAGAAGGGCGGGCTGGCCGCGCGCCGCCAGGCGATCTCGGAAATGCGCGACATCGGCATGGTCAAGAAATTGTTCGAGGTGATCGGCCCGCGCTACAAGGACCGCAAGGGTGGCTATACCCGCGTGCTCAAGGCCGGCTTCCGCTACGGCGACAGCGCTGCGCAGGCGGTGATCGAGTTCGTCGACCGCGACCTCGAGGCCAAGGGCAAGGATTCCGGGCCAGTGAAGGCCAAGAAGGCCGACGAAGAGGCGACCGCCGCGGCCTGATCCGCCTTCGGCGACACGTAATTCACAAGGGCGGCTTTCGGGCCGCCCTTTTATTTTGCTTCCCGCTCGCGGCCGGACGCGGCCTATGTATAATCGGCGGCGAGAGACCGGGGAGGAACACAATGATCCGCTTTGTAACGACGCTGCTCGCTGCTTTCGCCGTGACGCTCGGCGTGGCCAACGCGCAATCGGATTTGATCAAGCGCGGCGATTATCTGGTCAACGGCATTTTGACCTGCGGCAATTGCCATTCGCCGAAAGGTCCGACCGGCGATATCCCCGGCAAGCTGTTTTCCGGCGGCCTGTCCTGGGACGAGCCGCCGTTCAAGGTGACCGCGTCCAACATCACGCAGGACAAGGACACCGGCATCGGGGGCTGGACCGATGCGCAGATTAAGACGCTGATGCGCACCGGCATCCTGCCGAACGGGGTGCACATCGCGATGATCATGCCGACCGGCTTCTATCACATCATGACCGACCGCGACCTGAACGCGGTCGTCGCCTATCTGCACACCATCAAGCCGATCAGCAACAAGGTCGCCGATCCGGTCTACAAGATGCCGCAAGCCGAGCATGTCCTGCCGGGCGGCGAGCAGCCCTACACCGAAGCGATGATGAGCGACAAAGTGAATAAAGGCTTCTACCTCGCGACCATCGCGCATTGCATGGAATGCCATACGCCGATGGAGAAGGGCATGCGGCAGTGGGACACGCGCCTGGGCGCCGGCGGGTTCGATTTCCCCGGCCCGTGGGGCGTCTCGACCTCGCGCAATATCACCTCGAACAAGACCAAGGGCCTCGGGGGCTGGACCGACGCCGAGATCAAGCGCGCGATAACCACAGGCGTGTCCAAGGACGGTAGCCATCTCAAGCCGCCGATGGGATTCCATTACTACGCCACGCTGATGCCCGAAGACCTCGATGCCATGGTGGCCTATCTGCGCACGGTGCCGGCGAAGGAGTAGCTCTTTGTCATCACCGGGCCGCGCCGAAGGCGCGGGGCCGGGTGATCCCGCTTAGGCGGGCAGAGGGGCTCGATGGCCTTCATTTAGTCCCGGCGGTGGCCTATATCTCGGCGTCTCGCCGGGAATCGACACCATGCGCCTGAAACGACCCTTGACCGTCGCCGTGCTCGCCGCTATCGCCTTGGCCGCCATCGCCGTAGCCTCCGCCCAGCAGCGCCAGGTGCCGACTGCCGCCGACCTGCGGTTGTCCTATGCGCCGGTGGTGCAGCGGGTGGCCCCGGCGGTGGTCAATGTCTATGCCGCCAAGGTCATCCAGAACCGCAACCCGCTGTTCGACGATCCGATCTTCCGTCAGTTCTTCGGCATGCAGGGCGGCGGCCGGCAGGTGCAGCGCTCGCTTGGCTCCGGCGTGATCGTCGACCCCTCCGGCCTCATCGTCACCAATGTGCACGTGATCGAGGGCGCCGACGAGGTCAAGGTGGCGCTCGCCGACAAGCGCGAGTTCGAGGCCGAGATCGTGCTCAAGGACAAGCGCAGCGATCTCGCCGTGCTGCGTATCAAGGATGCGCACGAGCGGTTTCCGGTCCTGGAATTCGCCAATTCCGACGCGCTCGAAGTGGGCGACGTGGTGCTCGCCATTGGCGATCCGTTTGGCGTCGGGCAGACCGTGACGCACGGCATCGTCTCGGCGCTGGCGCGCACGCAAGTCGGCATCACCGACTACCAGTTCTTCATCCAGACCGATGCCGCCATCAATCCGGGCAATTCCGGCGGCGCGCTGGTCGATCTCACCGGCCGGCTGGTCGGCATCAACACCGCGATCTTCTCGCGCTCGGGCGGCTCGCAGGGCATCGGCTTCGCCATCCCCGCCAACATGGTGCGGGTGGTGGTGGCCTCCGCCAAAAGCGGCGGGGCCGAAGTGAAACGGCCCTGGCTCGGTGCCAAACTGCAGCAGGTCACCGCCGACATCGCCGATAGCATGGGGCTCAAGCGCCCGGCCGGCGCCTTGGTCGCCAGCGTCACGCCCGGCGGCCCGGCCGAACACGCGGGGATCAAAGCCGGCGACGTCATCATGTCGGTGGATACCCAGGCGGTCGACGACGTCAACGCCTTCGACTATCGCTTCGCCACCAAGCCGCTCGGCGGCACCGCGACGCTCGGCCTGCTGCGCGGCGGTCACGACCTGAGCGTGAAGGTCGCGCTGCAAATCGCGCCGGCGACGCCACGCGACGAAATCACCATCCGCTCGCGCTCGCCGTTTTCCGGCGCCAAGGTCGCCAATCTGTCGCCGGCGCTTGCCGACGAACTGCAATTGCAGAACGCCGACGAGGGCGTCGTGGTCGTGGACGTGGACAATGGCTCCTATGCCAGCAATCTCGGCTTCCGCCGCGGCGACATCATAGTGTCGGTAAACGGCGAACATATCGCCAAGACCCACGATCTGGCGCGCGCCACCAGTTCGCCGAACCGCTCCTGGCAAATCGTCATCCGGCGCGGCGGGCAGCAGATATCCGCGGTATTCAACGGATGACCCAGCGTGCCAAAGCCGCCGGACCGACGTTGTTCGCGGCTGCTGGCCTCGACAAGGACGCGCCGCGCCCGCTCGCCGACCGCTTGCGGCCGACCAAGCTCGACGAGGTGGTGGGGCAGGACCATCTACTCGGCCCCGATGGCGCGCTCAGCCGCATGCTGGCGACCCGCTCGCTCGGTAGCCTGGTGTTCTGGGGCCCGCCCGGCACCGGCAAGACCACGGTGGCGCGGTTGCTGGCGCAGGAAACCGACCTGCATTTCGAGCAGATTTCGGCGATCTTCACCGGCGTCGCCGATCTCAAGAAGGTGTTCGAGGAAGCGCGCCGCCGCCGCGAATTGGGGCAGGGCATGCTGCTGTTCGTGGACGAAATCCATCGCTTCAACCGCGCGCAGCAGGATAGTTTCCTGCCGGTGATGGAAGACGGCACCATTATTCTAATCGGCGCCACCACCGAGAACCCGTCCTTCGAATTGAACGCGCCGCTGCTGTCGCGCGCGCGCGTGCTCGTTTTCAAATCTCTCGAAGCGGAAGCGATCGGGAAGCTGCTCGCGCGCGCGGAGCAGATCGAGGGCCGCAAGCTGCCGCTCAATGACGACGCCCGCACGGCGCTCATCGGCATGGCCGACGGCGATGGCCGCGCCGCGCTCACCTTGACCGAAGAGATCTGGCGCGCCGCCCGTACCGATGAAATCTTTGATTCCGCCAAGCTGCAGGAGATCGTGCAGCGCCGCGCCCCGATCTACGACAAGGCGCAGGACGGCCACTACAATCTGATCAGCGCGCTGCACAAGTCGGTGCGCGGCTCCGATCCCGACGCCGCGCTCTATTACCTCTGCCGCATGCTCGTTGCCGGCGAGCCGCCGCTCTATATCGCGCGCCGCGTCGTGCGCATGGCGATCGAGGACATCGGTCTCGCCGATCCGCAGGCGCTGGTGATCGCCAATGCCGCCAAGGAGGCCTACGATTTCCTTGGGAGCCCGGAGGGTGAGCTGGCGATCGCGGAGGCCGTGATCTACATGGCGACCGCGCCGAAATCGAACGCCTCTTACGCGGCCTTCGGCGCCGCCATGCGCGCGGCCAAGCAGGGCGGCTCGCTGCTGCCGCCCAAGCACATCCTCAACGCGCCGACCAAGCTGATGCAGTCGGAGGGCTACGGCCGCGGCTACACTTACGACCACGATCAGGAAGAGGCATTTTCCGGGCAGAACTATTTTCCCGACGCGCTGCCGCGCCAGCAGTTCTATAATCCGCCCGAGCGGGGCTTCGAGCGCGAAGTCCACAAGCGGCTGGATTATTGGGCGAAGTTGAGGAAGGAGAGGGGCGGGGGATGAGCATCGATCTGGACGGTTATTTCAAGCGCATCGGCTATGACGGCCCACGCCAGCCGACGCTCGCGGTGCTGCGCGAGCTGCACCGTATCCAGCCACAGGTTATCGCCTTTGAAAATCTAGACCCGCTGCTCAAGCGCCCGGTCAAGCTCGATGCGGCCGCGCTTGACGCCAAGCTCGTCAAAGGCGGACGCGGCGGATACTGCTTCGAGCAGAACCTGCTGTTCGGCCATGTGCTGCGCGCGCTTGGTTTCAAGGTGCAGGAGGCGACCGCCCGCGTACGCTGGAGCGTGCCGCCCGGCGTGCACACGCCGCGCGTCCATGCGCTCCTGATTGTCGAGGCGGAAGGCGAAAGCTATCTCGTCGATGTCGGCTTCGGCGGCAATGTGGCGACGAGCCCGCTCATGCTCAAATCGCGCGACGAGCAGGCGACGCCGCACGAGCCGTTCCGTCTCGTTGAGGAAGACCATCGCCTTGTCGTCGAGGCGAAGATTGCCGGTGAATGGACAAGTCTCTACGCCACCGATCTCGCCGAGAGCATCCCGGCCGATTTCGAGATGGGCAATTGGTTCACGTCGGCGCATCCGGAATCGATCTTCGTCAACGGGCTGTTGGCGGCGCGCGCCGAGCCCGACCGTCGTTACGCCCTCTTCAACAACGGCTTGTCGACGCACAAGCTCAATGGCGGCACCGAAAAGCGCAAGCTCGATGCCCGCGAGCTGCGCGACGCGCTTGGCGACCTGTTCAAGATACGCCTCAAGGGTCTCGACGGGCTCGACGCGGCGTTGGGGCGACTTGCGGCGAACGGGTCATGAGCCGCGGCCGCAACGGACCGCGTCAGCCGGGCGGCGGCAAGCAGATGGCTGGCCCGCGCGGCCGCGGTCATGGTCGCGACCGCGACGAGCGAATCAAAGAGCGATCCAAAAATCGTTCGAAATCGCGGTTCGATGAGCGCGCCAATCCCCGCCAATCCGACCTGCGCGTGAAGCATTCCCCGAAGCGGGGCTCTCCCTCTCCCCGCGCGCGGGGAGAGGGTCGGGGTGAGGGGGCGTTTCGAAACGCTCAGAATCGCAGTGATGCCCCCTCACCCGACCGCCTTCGCTCCGCTCCGGCAGTCGACCTCTCCCCGCAAGCGGGGAGAGGTACAGCAGTCGCGCCGAAGCCCGTTCAATTTGCGGCCGGCGTGCAAACCGTCGCCGTCACCCCGGACGAGAACGGCATGCGGGTCGACCGCTTCTTTGAGGGGCGCTTTCCCGGTCTGTCGTTCAGCCACATCCAGCGCATCATCCGCAAAGGCGAGGTGCGCGTGAACGGCAAGCGCACCGAGCCGAAATCACGGCTCGAAGCCGGCCAATCGGTGCGCATCCCGCCGCTCAAGCTCGACGCGCCCAAGCCGCGCGACGACGCGCCGGCGGCGCAGAAGGACCGCTTCTTCCTCAAGTCGATCACGCTTTACGAGGACGACGACGTGCTGGTGCTCAACAAGCCGATGGGGCTAGCCGTGCAGGGCGGCTCCGGCACCACGCGGCATCTCGACGGCCTGCTGGAGGCCTTGCGCGGGCCCGGCGTCGACGCCCAGCGTCCGCGCCTGGTGCATCGGCTCGACAAGGACACCGCCGGCTGCCTGCTGGTGGCCAAGACCCGCTTTGCCGCCTCCGCGCTCGCCAAGACCTTTCGCACCCGCGCCGCGCGCAAGATTTATTGGGCGCTGGTCGCCGGCGTGCCGAAGCCGCAACAGGGCCGCATCTCGACCTTCCTCGCCAAGCATGAGGTGGAGGAGGATTCCTACATGCGCATCGCCAGGCATGGCGAGAAGGATGCGGTCCACGCCGTCACCTATTACGCGGTGGTGGAGACCGCGGCGCAGAAGCTCGCCTGGATCTCGCTCAAGCCGGTCACCGGCCGCACCCATCAATTGCGCGCCCATATGGGCCATGTCGGTAACCCGATTATTGGCGATCCGAAATATTTCAACATCGAGAATTGGGAATTGCCCGGCGGCATGCAGGACAAGCTGCATCTTTTGGCTCGCCGCGTCGTGGTGCCGCATCCGCGCGGCGGCGTGATCGATGTGACCGCGCCGCTGCCGCCACACATGGAACAGTCCTGGAACCTGCTCGGCTTCGACGCCAAGCGCTACGACCCCATCGCCGACGCGCCGGAGGAGGAGTAGCCGCGCTCGCTTGGGGTTCCTATCTAATGGAAATGGTGCGCCGGTTTCCCCTCATAGTTTTGATTGCGCTGACCGCGCTGGTGTCTGCGGTGCCGGTGCGCGCCCAATCCGACGACGAGCGCTACAACATCATGACGCCGGAGCCGTGGCTGCCGCCGAAATATAAATCGCCGCGCGGCTCGACCGAGCATGTGGTGATTCCGCGGCCGGCGCCGGCCTTGTCGCCACCCGCTGCCGTGCCGCCGCCGCTCTACGTGCCGCAGACCGGCCGGCTGCTACCGAACGTGCCCGCCTTGGCGCCGTCCGGTCCGAACGGGAGCGAGACCTCCCAGGACCGCGCCGCGCGCTGCGCGAACCAAGCCGGCGTCTACGGTCAGGCGGCGGGCGACCGCGGCGCCTATATCGGCAGCTGCATCAACCAGTAGCGCGGTCTTGCGCTAAATTTCCTTCATCACCTGCGCGTAGGAAATCAACGCGAACAGCGCGGTGCCGCCGACGATATTGCCGAGCAGCACCGGCACGAAGAATTGACCGAGCATGCGCCACCATTCCCAGTCACCATGCAGCACCAGCATATTGGCTTCCATGCTGCCGGCGACGATGTGGGTGAAGCCGCCGATCGCGATCAGATAAGTCATCAGCGCGATCACGGCGAATTTCGCGCTCTCCGCGCTTGGGATCATCCAGACCATGGCGGCGATCAGGAAGCCCGATGAAACGCCGCGGAAGAACATTGTCCACCAACCGAGGCCGAGCAAGTCGGTGCTGATGGCCTGCATTCCCTGCAGCAGATCGGCTGGCAGGACCGGCGTGAAGGTGCAGAAAATAGCCGCGACCAGCGTGCCGGTAAAATTCGCTACCAGCACGATCGCCCACAGCCGGCCCATGCGCCCAAGGTTTTTCCAGGTGAGTTTCTTGAACACCGGAAGCACCACGGTGATCGTGCTTTCGGTGAACAGTTGCTGATTGCCGAGCACCACCATCAGGAAGCCGACGCAGTATCCCAGACTTGAGACCAGCGGCCGCCAGGCGGTGTCGGGCAAATGGGATTGCAGGATGGCCTGCGCCAGCAGCGAAAAGCTGATCGACAGCCCGGCGGCGACGCCCGACCACCAGAGCGATATGGCAGGCCGCTCCATTTCTTCGTCGCCGAGCCGGCGCACCACCTCGTAGATGACGGGCGTGCGCGGCGACGACATCTCTTCGACGTCGGCGACCTCCTGCTCGCTGATGCCTTTGGGCGTTTGTTTGCCGTGGCCCGAACCCTTGCTGCGGGCAGCCGTCATGGCGCAAACCTCGTCGGGATTTGCGCATTGCGATTATCCATTCCGGTTCAACGTGCCGGCGCGGCGCGAGTTCCATGCCTGGAACCGGCGATTTTGGCGCTTGACAGGCAACCAAAAGGTTGCATAATGTCATTATGGATTTGGTCTTCAAAGCGCTGGCCGACCCGAGCCGCAGGGATCTTCTGGATCGCCTGCGCGCCAATAACGGCCAGACTTTGGGCCAGCTCTGTGAGCGCCTGGACATGACGCGCCAGGCGGTCAGCAAGCACCTGGGCCTTCTGGAGGAGGCCAATCTGGTCGCCACCGTCAAGCGGGGCCGCGAGAAGCTGCACTACCTCAATCCGGTGCCGATCCATGAGATCGCCGAACGCTGGATCGGGAGATTCGAGCGCCACCGCATGCAGGCGTTGAGCGACATGAAAACAATGCTGGAGAAGCGTGATGAGTAAGCCGAACGACATACCTGAGTTCATCGTCCACAGCGTTCCCGGCAGCCCTTACGGCCGCAGCGTGTTCGTATTGCTGATGGAAAAGGGCGCCCGCTACCGGCTCGCGCCGGTCGCGCCGGTCACGCCGCAAGCCCGCAAAAGCGAGCCGCATATTTCACGGCACCCGTTTGGGCGCGTCCCGGTGCTCGATATAGCGATTTTCTACTTTACGAGACGCAAGCCATCCTGCGTTACCTCGATCGCACCCTGCCGCAGCCCGCGCTGACGCCGGCCGAACCGCGCGCCGCCGCGCGGATGGACCAGGTCATGAACATCTGCGACTGGTATCTCTTCAACGGCGTCTGCAACGTCATCTCCTTTCAGCGATTCATCCGCCCGCGCGTGCTCGGCGAGCCGTGCGACGAGGCGGCCGTCGCCAGCGCCATGCCGCAGGCGCGCGCGGTCTTCAAGGACTGTCGCGGCTGCTCGGTGGCGGATCATATCTTGCCGGGGAGAGCGTGACGCTGGCCGACATCATGGTCGCGCCGCAACTCGATTTCCTGGTCGCCACGCCGGAGTGGCAGCCGTTGGCCGCGCCGGTGCCAAATCTCGTTTCCTGGCTCGGCCGCATGAATGCGGGAGAAAGCTTCACGGCAACCACGATGGAGCGCATCGCGGAATCGGCCAACGCAGCCTGATCTTCGTTTAGCAACCTCAAGACAGGGTAGGAGAAATGCGATGAGTAAGCCCATGTTCGTCTATGTGACCTATATTGCTTCGACGCCTGAAAAAGTCTTCAAGGCTTTGACAGACACCGACGCCACCGCGAAATACTGGTTTGGCCACGCCGTCACGTGCGACTGGAAAGTCGGCTCGCCGGTCAAATTCCACCGCGAGGGCAAACTGACCCTAAGCGGGCAGGTATTGGAAAACGATCCGCCGCGGCGTCTGTCCTACACGTTTACGCCTCAGGACGAGCCGCACAATGGCACCGAAACATCGCGCGTGGTGATGGACCTTGAGCAGCAGCGTGATCAGGTCAAGCTCACCGTCACACACGACGATTTCGCGCCGGACAGCAAGGTGTTCGCCAGCATCAGCAATGGCTGGCCGCTCGTGCTCTCAAGCCTCAAAAGCTACCTGGAGACAAACCGCGTGTTGCGCGCGCCCTGGTACGACAAAGAGAAAGAGGCCTCCGCGTCATGATCGACACTGGCAGGCCGCGCTCGGTCAAAATGCGGCCGCCCCCGGAAATGCTCGGGGCGGCCAGAGCGCTCAAGCGCTAGCCTATTGAGAAACCTAAGTGATTTGGCTGGGACTATCGGCCTACCTGCTAGGAGTTTGTCAACCGCTCGGGCCTATACCGATATCCTCCGGATCCGGACCGACCGTCGATGGATATGCGAACGAGCGCCTTGCCCGCGACCCTTAGCGAGGCGACGCCGGACCTAAAGCCGGTCGCGGTGACGCGCTGGAGCGCGCGCCTGGCCGACCCGCAATGCGAGCGCGACTATCGCTTGCATCGCTTTGCCGACGACCGCCGCCGCGCCTTGCTGATGATGGGGCTGGGAGCGGTGGCTGGCGGCCTAAATTTTCTGGTTGAGCTTCACGCCTACCTGCACAACGCCAGCGGCTTCTACGCGTTGGTGCCGCCGTTCGCCACGATCTGGCTGCCGCTCGCCGGCCTGCTGCTCGTCCGCCGCATGCGCACGCCAGGCGCGTTGGAAGTCCTGCTGGTCGCGGGCGTCGTGGTCAGCATGACCATGCGCCTCATCATGGTGACGCTGCACCCCGACATGCCCAGCATGGGGCCCACCGTGATGGTGGGTGTCGTGTTCGTCATTTATCTTTATCTGCCGATCAGTTTCATGGCTTCCGTCGCGCTCGCCGCCGCCTTTTCTGTCGTGGCGCCGTTCTGGTGGTCGCTGTCGCAGGGCCCGCCGCTGCCGCCCGATCAGCTCTACCGCACGCTGGTCTGGCTGCTGCTCGCCAACGCGTTCGGCTGCATCGCGGCGAACTCGCTGCACCGCAGCCTGCGCATGCAATTCTCGCAAAGCCTGCTGCTGCAGCAGTTGCTGTCGACCGATGCGCTGACCGGCATCGCCAATCGCCGCCGCTTCGACAGCGCGCTGGAGCGCGAATGGCGGCGCTGCCGCCGTACCGGCGCGCCGCTTTCGCTGCTGATGATCGATGTCGATCATTTCAAGCCCTACAACGATCAGTTCGGCCATCAGCAGGGCGACGAATGCCTGCGCCAAGTGGCGCGGCTGCTGCTCGACGCCGTGGGGCGGCCCGCCGACCTGGTCGCGCGCTACGGCGGCGAGGAGTTTCTCTGCATGCTGCCAGACAGCGGCATGGCCGGCGCGCTGGCAGTCGCCAACAAGCTGGCGGCGGCGCTGCGGCAGGCCGATATCTACCATCCGCGCTCGCCGGCCGGGGCGCGGCTCACCATCAGCATCGGCGCCGCCACCGCCAAGGATCTGGCCGGCGAGCCGACCGCGCTGGTCGCCTTCGCCGACAAATTGCTCTACGCCGCCAAGGCCGCCGGCCGCAATCAGGTCAAAGTGGGCCAACTCAGTATTGGCAACAGGACAGCCCGCGCCGCCTAGGCGCTGGCTTTATCCAACGCTTGCAGGTCCTCGCGCGACAGCTTGAGCCGCGGCGCCTGCATGGTTTCATGAAGCTGGTTGAGGCTGGTAGCGCTGGCGATCGGCGCGGTCACGCACGGTTGCGCGATCAGCCAGGCCAGCGCGATTTGGGCCGGCGTGGCGGAATGGCGCGCGGCGACGTCATCGAGGGTCTGCAGAATGCGTTGGCCGCGGGCGTCGAAATAGCCCTTCACCTTGCCGCCGCGCGACGGGTTTTTCGCAGCGTCGGCCGCGGAGCGGTATTTGCCGGTGAGGAAACCGCCGGCCAGCGAGTAATAGGTGATGACGCCGAGGCCTTCCGCCTTGCAGACCGGCAAATACTGGCTCTCGAAATCGACGCGGTCGTAGAGATTGTAGTTCGGCTGCAGGCTCTGGTAGCGCGGGATGCCGAGCGCTTGGCTCGCGGCAAGCGAGGCCTTGAGCCGCGCCACGCTCATGTTCGATGCGCCGATAACACGCACTTTGCCTTGCGCGATCAGTTGCGCGTAGGCCTGCATGGTCTCCTCGGGCGGCGTCACCTCGTCGTCGAAATGGGTCTGCAACAGATCGATGCAATCGACCTGCAGACGCTTGAGACAAGCCTCCGCCGCGCGCAGCACGTAGTCCTTCTTCAGGCTCTTGCCTTCACCCATATCGTTGCCGATTTTGGTGGCGATCACGACTTGGCCGCGCTTGCCGCTGCGTTTGAGCCAGTTGCCGATGACGGTTTCCGATTCGCCGCCCTGGTGGCCCTTGACCCAGCGCGAATAGGTGTCGGCGGTGTCGATGGCGTTGAAGCCGGCGTCGATGAAAGCATCGAGCAGAGCGAACGAGGTCGCCTGGTCGACGTTCCAGCCGAACACATTGCCGCCCAGCATCAGCGGCGCGATGCGCAGATCGGATTGGCCGAGGCGGCGAAGGTCCATTGGCTGGCTTTACAGCCTAGCGCAGCGATGCGTTGAACTTGTGCAGCGCCGCCTGGCCGGGGCAAAGCTCATTCTCGCCGAGCGCATTGAGCGGCCCGTCGACCGTATGCAGGTGGGCGTGCAGGTCTTCCGAGTCCTTCTCGACATAGAGCAGGCCGGTGACGATCTGGCCCTTGGTGGCGTGATGCTGCAGGAAGCCCAACGCGGCCGTGCGGTCATTGATCTCGTAGTCGGCGGCGAGCTTGCGCAAGGTGAGCCTGGAGCCGTCGTGCTGCTCCACCACCTCGACGGTGCCGGGCTCGTATTGCACCTCGATCGGCATGCGGCTCGACATGAAGTCGAGCCGGTTCACCGCCTCGTTGTGTTCGCGCACGAAATCGAAGCTCTTGGTCGAGCCGGCGTGGTTGTTGAACGCCACGCAGGGACTGATCACGTCGATGAAGGCCGCGCCCTTGTGCGCGATCGCCGCCGAGATGATCGGCACCAGCTGCTGCTTGTCGCCGGAGAACGAGCGGGCGACGAAGCTGGCGCCGAGCTGCAGCGCCAAGGCCGCGAGGTCGATCGAGTTGTCGGTATTGATGAAGCCGCGCTTGGACTTCGAGCCGCGGTCGGCGGTGGCGGAGAACTGGCCTTTGGTGAGGCCGTACACGCCGTTGTTCTCGACGATGTAGACCATGTTCACGCCGCGCCGCAGGCAATGCGCGAACTGGCCGAGCCCGATCGAGGCACTGTCGCCGTCGCCGGAAACGCCGAGATAGATCAGGTCGCGGTTGGCGAGATTGGCGCCCGTGAGCACCGACGGCATGCGGCCGTGCACCGAATTAAAGCCGTGCGAATTGCCGAGAAAATAGGTCGGCGTCTTCGACGAGCAACCGATGCCGGAAATCTTGGCGACGCGATGCGGCTCGATCGATAATTCGAAGCAGGACTGGATGATCGCCGCGGTGATCGAGTCGTGGCCGCAACCCGCGCACAAAGTCGAGACCGTGCCCTCGTAGTCGCGGTGGGTGTAGCCGAGCTCGTTCTTCGGCAACTCGGGGTGATGGAATTTCGGCTTGGTGAGGTACGTCATGATCGGACCAGTCTGTTGTCTAAAGGAGAATTCGGCCGGGTAGCGGCGGTGAGCCTTCGCAGTGCACGGGTAACCGGCCGCTCGAAAGCAAGATGAAGAACGATCGCAACCGCAATCGCCGCCAGCACGCTGGCGGCCAGCAAACCCCAGGACGCCGCAGCCAGCGCAATGCCGGCGTGGCGCGCCACGAACAGCACCGCGACGATCGGCAGCAGGTGACTCAGATAGAGGCTGTAGGACGCATCGCCAACCATCGCGATCGCTGGCCACGGCTGCGACCGCAGGGAAAAGCCGCCAAGCGTCGCGCCCATCACCATCAGCGCAGCGGGCACGCCATATTGCAAGAACCTTGCTTCGCCGGCAGGGGTGCCGATCACAAACAGCACAACGCCCAGGACGATGGTGCCGAGCGCCAGCCAAGCCGGCATCCGCAGGCCTTCGCGATAGGCAACGGCCAAAATCATGCCGAATACAAATTCGATCATGATCGAATTGGTCCAGAACGCGAAAGGCTGTTGCGTCGGGGCCAAGGTCGCGCCGGCCAGCGTCAGGCCGCCGAGGACAATCGCCGCAGCGGCGACCGCGGTGCGCCGGCTGAACAGCACGGCGGCGCTGAAGATCACGTAGAACAGGATCTCATAGTTCAGCGTCCAGCCCTGCGAAACCAGCGGCGCCACTTCGCCGTCGGGCCGGGCCATCGGGAAGAACAGATAGGATGACGCGCTGTAGCCCGGGGAATAGACTTTGCCGATGCTCGGCAACGCCAAACCGATGGCGAGATAGAGCGTTGTGATCAGCCAGTACAGCGGCACAATGCGGACCAGCCTGTAGGTGATAAACGCCGCGGGGCCGCCGGCTTTGGCAAACAGGGGTTCGGAGGCATAGACGATCACAAACCCGGAGATCACGAAGAACAGATCGACGCCCGCCACGCCGCGGCTCAGGTCGGGCAGGCCGCTGGCGCGGCCGGTTGCCTGGGTAAGGATAATCTGGAAATGGTCGAACACCACGGCCGTCGCCGCCACCGCGCGCAGCAACTGAAGCGCCACGATGCGCTCGCTGCGCACGTGCTGCGCCGGCGCCACAGACGCAGCCACAGACGCAGCCACAGGGGCCGCCGAAACGGCGGATTCGGAGTCTGGCTCGACGATCGAAACGGTCACGGGACGTCCTCGCGCCGGGCCCGGCGCCCGCAGGCAACGCGCACCGGTCCGGCGTCAATCACGATGTAACCTTCATGGATTTCATCGTCAGCTGATCGACATGATCGCCGATCGCCTTGGCGATGAAGCGCGCGGTGATCGGCGTGCCGTCGTAGTGCAGGATCGGCACCAGCCGCACCGGATCGATGCCGCATTCGTTGACGATCAGCGAGCGCAACTGCGCGTCGCGGTTCTGCTCGACCACGAAGGTGAAATCGTGGTCGGCGACGAAGCTGTTGACGCTCGAATGGAACGGGAAGGCGCGCACCCGCATGCGGTCAAGCGAATGCCCGCGCGCCTCGATCATGCCGATCGCCTCGTCCATCGCCGGCGAGGTCGAGCCGTAATAGATCACACCGTATTTCGTCGGCTTGCTGGCGTTGGCCTGCAGCGGGCGTGGTACCAAATCCTTGGCGGTCTCAAACTTGCGCAATAGCCGCTGCATGTTGTCGGCGTAAGGTCCGCCTTCTTCGGTGTACCGCGCATAGCGGTCGCGCGAGGTGCCGCGGGTGAAGAACGAGCCCTTGGTCGGGT
>Ga0182024_10012469_pt1 | contig 16814 bp, 18 predicted proteins | sample P32metaG_FD_120480 | JGI IMG/M metagenome (GOLD analysis project Ga0182024, IMG submission 120480) | Permafrost microbial communities from Stordalen Mire, Sweden - P3-2 metaG (Illumina Assembly) | ecosystem: Environmental > Terrestrial > Soil > Wetlands > Permafrost | place: Sweden: Stordalen... | reverse complement strand
GGGCGTGAAGAAGCTGAACATCAAGCCACAGGTGGACAAGTACACGTTCGAGGGCGGCAACAGCATCTTCGTGCTGGCAGAGGGCCGGCTGGTGAACCTGGGTTGCGCGACGGGCCATCCGAGCTTCGTGATGTCGAACAGCTTCGCGAACCAGACGCTGGCGCAGCTTGACCTGTGGAAGAACAAGGACACGTACAAGGTCGGGATCTACATTCTGCCGAAGAAGCTGGATGAAGAAGTTGCACGGCTGCACCTGGAGAAGATCGGCGTGAAACTGACGACGCTCTCCAAGAAGCAGGCAGATTATTTGAGCGTTCCGGTGGATGGGCCTTACAAGGCGGACCACTACCGATACTAAGGATTTCCTGAGACAAAGGAATGGGCCATCGAGAAATACTTCGGTGGCCCATTTATTTTGCTGCGTTGAGAGATCGAGGCAGACCATTTGTCTTCAGTGTTCAGTTGGAAATGTTGTCAAGATGACAAGACTTAGCGGACCTGCCATTGTGCTTGTCTCGGTAGATGCGGCGAGACTCCTGGTTCTGCTGTTTGTGCAGGGTGCCCGATCCTTTTGGGGCCGCGACTTTCATAGTGATTTTGGGTACGCGCGAGCGCGATCTCGCAATGCGGGCGCAATTGCAAACTGACGAAAGATCAGCTGTGTGTGGGGGAGTCGAAGTCGCCGGCGGTGATGACCACGGTTGAGGCGAGAGTCAGTTGGTGGCCGCTGGGGAGTCAAAGTCGTCAGCGGTGATGACCTGGAGGCTGGACGTGGTGACGAGTTGCTGTTCGATGAGGATGATGGTGCGGGCAGCACCCGTCGGGTAATTGACTTGAGCTCCGGCGTAGGTGGCGGCGTTGGTGCTGATGGGAACAGTTCCGGCAGGCAATATGACGAGGCTGTAAGTGCCGCTGGGAATGTTGAGGTAGCCGGTGTTGGCACCGAAGACGAAGCTGGTGACGACCGGGGTTACAGCGGCGAGCTTTTGGCCAGCGGGGATAAGATAGATGTCGACGGCGTTGACTCGCGTGGCCTGGTCGATGAAGCGGAGAGAGATTTGGCCGGCCGGAGCAGGCTGGCTCTGATCAGTAAGTGTTAACTGCTGCAGGTTGGCTGCAGCGTTGCCTATCAGGACAGTGTATTGGGCGGAGGGGGCAAAGGTTGCTTTGGCGGTGGAGAGGACCTGCCTAGATCCTGAGGCTTCGGCATTGATAGTGTATGTTCCGCGGGCGATTGGGATGTACGAAGTGATCGTGCCGGAGCCCAGATTGAAAGTTAGGGCGGTGTCGCCCTGGTAGATGTCAAGAGCGCGAGCATCGGGTGAGGCCGTAACGATGCGCACCTGCGAGAGTGGAGCTGTGCTGACAATGGCTTGGCAGCCGGAAAGGATGGTGAGAAAAGCGGCAATGGAGGCAATGCTAGCGGACCGGCGGACGAAATGAAGATGTCTGAAGTACATTGGCCGCCGCTAGAAAGAAGAATGTCGCGTTAAGACGCTGTAAAGATCACTCTAACCGATTTCCCTGCGGTTAGCGACGCCGTACTGCATTATGAAGATGGCGAATTTGTGGGAGTAGGCGGGAACGCTGGAAGCTAAGAGGGCCAGCGGTGTGAGTCGCCAACCCTTGATATCAAGAGGGTCTCAGGTAAAGGCGATGGTTATTTTTTGGGCGGGTGCGCGGCGACGATCATGTTCTTGATGCCGTCGTACGTCTTCTGGGGGAGGATGCCGCGGGTGGTGAGTTGGTTTTTCGCGGTGTAGGGGCGGCCGTCGATGATGCGCTTGGTGTAGGCTTCGCCGATTCCGGGAAGGGCCTTGATCTGGTCAGGAGTGGCTGTATTGATGTCGAGCGGGGCCGCTGCCGATGCCGCAGATTTGCTTGGCTGAGCAACGGCGTGTGACGGCATGGTAAAGGCGGGAGCGACAGCGATCAGTAGGGCGAAGGTGAGAAGCTTGTGGTGAAGATTCAGCATGAAATGAGGTCTCCTTAAACAGGCATGGATGCTTTCATGCGGAAGGGTACGAGAGCCGAGAGAGCGCGTCAATACGCAATATTTTACCGTGATATCCGTGATTTTCAGAGATCTTGTCCAGGCTTCGGGTTGACTTCTGAAAGATCGAACGCTACCCTTGATTCGAGATGAGTTTTCTGCGCCTCCATCACGGACATCACCATCATCACGCGGCGAGCGTGTTGGCGGCTGGGTCCGGTATGGCGAAGTAATAGACGCTTACCAAGGATTTCGAAAGGCCCGCTGACGCGCATACCGCGAGCGGGCCTTTTCTTGTTTGTCGAGGAGCTATAGGGGGAGATGGGGGATGACGGATATGCTGAAGATCGATTTTGCAAAGATGAATGGAATGGTCCCGGGTATCGTGCAGGATGCGAAGACGGGTGAGATGTTGATGCTCGGCTTTTTGAACGAAGTGAGCTATGCGAAGACGCTGGAGACGGGGTTTGTCACATTCTGGAGCCGGACGCGGCAGAAGCTCTGGATGAAGGGCGAGACCAGTGGAAATCGGCTGCGTGTGATTGAGGCTTCGACCGACTGCGACAACGATGCGTTGCTGTTCAAGGTCGAGGTGGAAGGGGATGGCCTGGTGTGCCACGAAGGTACGGTGAGTTGCTTCACAAAAAATATCATTATGGAGGCGAAGTGAGCGAGACGAAGAAGTTAAAGCTGGGGATTCCGAAGGGTAGTCTGCAGGATGCGACGATTGCGCTGTTTGAGCGGGCGGGCTGGCGGATATTCGCGAATGGCCGGAGCTACTTCCCTACGATCGACGACGTGGAGATTGAGTGCATGCTGGTGCGAGCGCAGGAGATGGCGCGGTATGTCGAGCATGGCGCGCTGGATGCTGGATTGACGGGCAACGACTGGGTGCTGGAGAACGAGACGGATGTGGAGTATGTCACGAGTTTGACGTACTCAAAGCAAAGCCGGCAGAAGGTGAAGTGGGTGCTCGCGGTGCCGGAAGACTCACCGTTTCAGAGCCCGGAGGATTTGGCGGGAAAGATTATTGCTACGGAATTAGTCGAGTTTACGAAGCGATATTTTGCGGGGAAGAATATTCCGGTCACGGTTGAGTTCAGTTGGGGAGCGACTGAAGTGAAGCCACCCACGCTGGCCGATGCGATCGTCGAAGTGACGGAGACAGGGTCGAGTCTGCGGGCGAATCGGCTGCGGATTATCGAAACGCTGATGGAGAGCGAGACCCAGTTGATTGCAAACAAAACTGCTTACCAAGACGCGTGGAAGCGGCAGAAGATCGACAATGTTTCGCTGATGCTGAATGCGGCGATTGCGGCGCAGGGGCGAGTGGGATTGATGTTGAATGTTCGCAGAGACGCGCTGGATGCTGTGATTGGCGTACTGCCGGCGCTGAACTCACCGACGGTGTCGCAGTTGAGCGATGTGGCTTGGGTTGCGCTGAATACGATTTTGGATGAGGCGCTGGTGCGCGAGGTGATCCCGAAGCTGAAGGCCGCAGGAGCCACTGGGATTGTCGAATATCCGCTGAGTAAGGTTGTGCTTTAGTGCAGCTTTAGCTTAGAGCTGATTTTGGAGTGAATTGATGAAGCTGGTGAGAACTTTTGGCCGCAGCAAGGCTGCTGCATACGCGCTGATCGAGACGCTGGAGCAGCGCGGCGCCGTGAGTACGGCCCGCGTGGAGCCGGTGGTGCGGCGGATTCTTGCGGAGGTGCGTAAGAGTGGTGATCGAGCTCTGCTGAAGTACGCTGCTGAATTTGACGGGCTGACGAAGGGGCAGGTGCTGCTGGTTTCGCGAGATGAGATGAAGGCGGCGTGGGAGAATACAGCGCCGACACTACAGGCCGCGATGATGGTGGCGAGGGGAAATATTCTTGCGTTCGCCGAGGCGCAGTTGCCACAGGAGTGGAAGATTTCTACGGTCGATGGCGTAAAGGTGGGGCAGATCGTGCGACCGCTGGAGAGTGTCGGCTGCTATGTGCCGGGAGGACGGTATCCGCTGCCCTCAACGCTGCTGATGACGGTAACGCCTGCGCAGGTAGCGGGAGTGGAGCGGATTGTGGTGTGTTCGCCGAAGCCTGCAAGAGAGACGATGGCTGCGGCGTGGCTGGCAGGAGTGAAGGAATTTTATCGGGTAGGTGGGGCTCAGGCGATTGCAGCGATGGCTTATGGGACGGCTACGGTTGGGCGCGTCGATAAGATCGTCGGCCCGGGAAATTTGTTTGTCACCGCCGCGAAGATGATGGTATCGAGCGAGTGCGGGATCGATATGCCAGCAGGGCCGACCGAAATTGTGATCACCAGCGAAATCGGAAGCGCGGCAGGGATTGCGGCGGATTTGGTCGCGCAGGCCGAGCATGATCCTGAGACGCTGGCTGTGTTGATTACAAGTAACGAGGTGCTGGCGAAGAATGTCGCCGCTGCGGCGAAGATACAGGCGCGAGGGAATGTGATTGCAAAACGGTCTCTGGCGACGCAGGGTTGCATATTTGTAACGGCTACGGTTCGCGAGGCGCGGAACCTTACAAATCGTCTTGCACCGGAGCATTTGACGGTGGATGCGGCGAAGGACTTGAAGTGGATTCGTAATGCGGGTTCGGTCTTCGTCGGTGAGCATACGCCGCAATCAATGGGAGATTACGTCTCTGGGCCTAACCATGTGCTGCCAACTGGACGAGTTGGGCGGGTGCGGGGCGGGTTAAGTGTAATGGATTTTTTGAAGGTGATTACGGTACAGCATTACACGCGCAAGGGGCTGCGGCAGATGGGTCCGCACGCGATTGCGATGGCTGAAGCTGAAGGTTTGGCAGGGCACGCAGTGAGTGTGCGGATGAGGATGCGATGAATGTAACGATGGAAGTGGCAAATCAATTGAAGAGTGTGAGGCCGCGCAAAGCCGTGCTGGAGATGCCGGAGTATCATCCTCCCCTAGCGGGACGCGAGGCGCTGCGGCTGGACTTCAATGAGAATACGTTTGAGCCTTCGCCGCGAGTGATGGAGCGGTTGCTCGCGATAACAGCGGAAGGCCTGACAAAGTATCCGGAGAGAGAACCGGTCGAACGAATTGTTGCTGCTCACTTTGGGCTGCAGGCGGAGCAGGTGCTGCTGACGAACGGGGTGGACGAAGCGATTCACCTACTATGCGCAACGTTTCTGGAGGCGGAGGATGAGGCGCTGGTGTGGACGCCATCGTTTTTTATGTACGACGTGAGTGTGCAGATGATGACGCCGCATTTGCGCAAGGTGCAGTCGGATGCGACGCTGGCGTTTCCGGTTGAGCGCTTTATGGCGGGGATTACAGAACGGACGAAGTTGATTATTGTAGCTTCGCCGAATAATCCGACGGGCGCGGTGGTCAGCCGGGAACATCTGTTGGCGATTGCCGCGGCGGCTCCGCAGGCAGTGTTAATGGTGGATGAAGCTTACTACCATTTTCATGGTGAGTCGACGATAGGCGATGTGTCGACGGTGCCGAATCTGATTGTGGCACGTACGTTTTCAAAGGCGTATGGATTAGCTAGCCTGCGGATAGGGCTGTTGGCCGGCAATGCGAAGCTGCTGAAGTATGTGCGGAAGGTGAGTTCGCCGTACAACGTGAACGGAGTGGCGCTAGATTGTCTGCCGGTGGCAATTGCGGATGAAGAGTACGTTGCGTGGTATGCAGATCAGGTGCGGGTCGGGCGTGAGCGGATGATGGAGGGCCTGCGCGGACTGGGAGTCCCCTTTTTCCCGAGCCAGGCGAACTTCGTGCTGATGAATATCGGGTCAAAGCATAAAGAATTGGTAGCGGCGATGCGGGCGCATGGCGTCCTGTTGAGGGGTCGGTCGGCCGATCCCGGGTGCGCTGGATTTGTGCGCATTACGATTGGAGTGGAGGAGCATGTGACACGCGGGCTTGCGGCTTTGAAGGCGACGCTGAGTGAGATTGGATGGAGCAAACAGCAGGTTAGCGAGCTGGCTGGGCAGCAGGTCAGCGATGGCGAGAGGGAGTTTGAGTAATGGCTAAAGGTGCAAGCGGGGTTCGGACGGCAACGATCAAGCGGGATACGACAGAGACGCAGATTGCATTGAAGCTGGTTGTGGATGGGCAGGGTATTTACAAAGTGTCGACGGGGATTCGTTTTTTCGATCACATGCTGGAGTTGTTTACGCGGCATGGGGGATTCGATCTGACGTTGAAGTGTACCGGGGACCTGGATGTCGATCAGCACCATACGGTCGAGGATGTGGGAATTGCGTTGGGAGAGGCGTTTGGCAAAGCGCTGGGCGATAAGAAAGGCATCATGCGTGCCGGATATTTTATGATGGCCATGGATGAGACTCTGGCTGTGGCAGCGGTGGATTTAAGTGGGCGCGTGGCTTATGTCGTCGATGACAAGGTGAAGGTGCGGCTGGTGGGAGACTTTCAGAGTGAGTTGCTGGCTGACTTCTTCGATGGATTTGCTCGCGGGGCCAAGGCGAATGTGCATGTGAAGACGATGTATGGGCGCAGCAATCATCACAAGATTGAGGCTATTTTTAAGGCGTTTGCCCGGGCGCTGCGAGGGGCTTGCTCGCGGGATGAGCGGATGCGGGAGATGCTGCCTTCGACGAAGGGATTGCTGTGATACAACTCCCGTCTGTCCATATGGAACTAGCTGAACCCAAGCACTGGATGTGGCACATACGGCTCTTCCAGCGACGCAATCTCCTCTGATGTTAGCTTCACCGAAAGCGCAGCCACAGCGTCGTCGAGATGGTTCGGCTTGGTAGCCCCGACGATCGGCGAAACCACCGCTGACTTGCTCAGCATCCACGCCAGCGCCAGCGTCGCCCGCGGAATACCTCGCTTCTCGGCCAACTCGCCCAGCCGATCCACCACTTTCTTATCCGCCTCATCGGTCTTCGAGTAGATCACTTTGCTGAACTGGTCGGCCTCCGACCGCTTCGTTGTCGAAGACCGCCACGCCCGCGTCAATCGCCCGCGCGCCAACGGGCTCCACGGAATCACCCCAATCCCTTCGGCCTGGCACAGCCCCATCATCTCCCGCTCCTCTTCGCGATAGAGCAGGTTGTAGTGGTTCTGCATCGAAACAAACCGCGTCCACCCATGCAGATCCGCGACATAAAGCGCCTTGGCAAACTGCCACGCATACATCGACGAGGCCCCGATATACCGCACCTTACCCGCCTTCACTACATCATGGAGCGCCTCCATCGTCTCTTCGATCGGCGTCTCATCGTCCCACCGATGAATCTGATAGAGGTCGATATAGTCGGTCCCCAGGCGCCTCAAACTCTCATCCAGCTCGAAAAAAATCTCTTTCCGCGACAGTCCCTTTCCATTCGGCCCATCGCGCATCACGCCGTTCAGCTTGGTCGCAATCACGGTATCTTCACGCTTGGTATTCGCCTTCAGAAACCGCCCCAGCAGCTCCTCACTCGACCCAGTCGAATACACATTCGCGGTATCGAAGAAGTTGATGCCAAGTTCCAGCGCCTGTCGGAAGAACGGCTGACTCTGCTCCTCGTTCAACGCCCACGCATGACTCCCCGGCCGCAGCGGCCCTGCAGGAGGAACCCCATATGTCATGCATCCCAGACAAATGCGAGACACCTTCAAGCCGGTCTTCCCCAGATTCGCATACTCCATGCAGTCTCCTTCAGCTCCGCGGCGTCATTGCGCAACGAACAACTACCCATAAGATGCTGTCGTCGGCCAAAAGCTGCAAAGAGACTAAGGTGCTAAGCCTCCATCGCCCCCGAATAAACCGCCATTCCCGCCACCGCATCCACGCCCATTGCGTCGAGAGCATCCACCTCCGCACGCTCCTTGATCCCACCCGCAACAATCAACTGCTTCGCCGTACATGCCCGCAGCACCGCCGCCACATCCATCGGAAAGCCCTGCATGGTTCCCTCGGTATCGACGTGCGTATAAAGAAACGCCGCACAGCAATCCTCCAGCCACGTCACCGCCTCCTCCGGCGTCAAGTCCACCGAATCCTTCCATCCCTTCACCGCGACCCTGCCGCCCTTCGTATCCACGCTGAACACCAGCGCCTCCTCACCCAGCGACTTCTTCAGCTCCTCCGCAAACTCCAGCCGAATCACCTTGTGCCGCCGCGTCTCTCCAGCCTCTGCCGGCCCAAACAAGCTCGACCCATAGATCACCCGCTTCGCCCCCGCCTCCAGCAGCAACTTACCATCCTCCACCGTCTTCAACCCACCACCCACCTGGCAAGGCAGCCGCTTACAAATCATCTCTATCAGCCTGCGATTCTCCCCCTGCCGCATCGCCGCATCGAGGTCAATCAACTGCACGGCGGAGTACTTAGAAAACCGCTCAATCCAATACTCAAAATCATCAAACGCCAGCTTCAACGTCTCACCCTGCACCAATTGCACAATCCGTCCGCCCATCAAATCAATCGAAGGTATCAACATGGACTGTATTGTCGCAGTCGATCCACCGACTTGACTAATCCCTCAGGCTGCATGCGTGAAAGTGTAGAATCTGCGTTTACTCAACAGTCGAAGACAGTCTCCCGTCGGAATGCCATGGCCCTCGATCAGGACAAAATACGGAAAACAATCCGCAGGCTCGGGCAGTCGCTGGATTCCAAATCCCATTGGAGGTCCCCGGAGAAGGTCCACGATCTGCGCACTCAAAGCCGCCGCCTTGAGGCTGTGATGCGAGCATTGATGCTCGATCAAAAGCAGTCTGGACATCGTCTCCTTGAAACAGTGACTCGCCTATTCGGGCAGGCGGGCAAAGTACGCGATATGGACGTACTCGCCACATTTGCCTCTAGTCTCGCCATCGAAGGTAACGACCCAGATCTCGCCCTGTTGTTAGAGCACCTTCACCAGAAGAGGCAAACGTCCGCTCTCAAACTTCGTGCATGCATCGCGAAACACGGAAAAGCAGTCCGTCAAGGACTGAAGCAATGCGCCGCCCGTCTGCCAAGCGAAGCCGCGGATGTAGAGCAATTGCAGTCGAGCGCGACCGCCTTCGCCTCGCATCTATGTGGCGAGCTGGCAGCGTGGCCGCGCCTCACGTCGGCCAATATGCACTCCTATCGTCTCAAGATCAAGGAGTTGCGCTACACCCTTCAGATGGCGGAAGGCCGCGATACGCCATTCATCAGCATGTTGCAGGAGATAACGGACGCCATAGGTGAATGGCATGACTGGAGCAGGCTGCTGACGATCGCAACCGGAGTGCTCAAGCGATCACCCGACTGCGCCGTATCGAAAGCTATCCGTTCTACCGCATTGGCAAAGCGCCATCATGCTCTGCTCCTCGCGAACACCATGCGCAAGAAATACCTGGGTGTCGGATCTCACACAAACCACGAACTGCGGAAGACCACGCCCAGCGAACCAGTTCTCGCCGCCATCGCAACATTGGCAAGCCCACCATCATCCGATCCTGGCATAAAGCTAACAGGGCAGCCGCACGCTCACCCCAGCCCGCCGCAACTCCGCCTTCAACTCCCGCGAATCCGTAATACCAAAATGAAAGATACTAGCCGCTAGCGCCGCATCCGCTTTGCCCCGTCCAAACACCTCAACAAAATGCGCCGTCGTCCCCGCGCCACCAGAAGCAATCACCGGAATCTGCACTGCCGCACTCACCATCGCGGTCAACTCACAATCGAACCCGTTCCGCATCCCATCCGTATCCATGCTGGTCAACAGAATCTCCCCAGCCCCGCGCGCCTCCGCCTCGCGAGCCCACTCCGCTACCCGCAACCCAGTCGCCTTCCTTCCTCCACTGACATAGACCTCAGCGTCTTGAACGGAATCAACGCCCGAGCCACGCCGGGCATCGATCGCCACAATCACCGCCTGCGCACCAAAACTTCCGCCAATCTCGCCAATCAACTCCGGCCGCGCAATCGCACTCGAATTGATACTCACCTTATCTGCCCCTGCATCGAACACCCCCGCAGCATCCTCAGCCGAACGAATCCCTCCGCCTACCGTAAGAGGAACAAACAGTGCAGCCGCTGTCCTTTTCACCGTATCGAGAAGCGTACCGCGCCCCTCATGCGTCGCCGTAATATCCAGCAACACAATCTCATCCGCCCCTGCTGCTGCATGACGATGCGCCAACTCCGCCGGATCGCCAGCGTCAACGATGTCCACAAACTGAACACCCTTCACGACCCGCCCACCCCGCACATCGAGGCAGGCAATAATTCGTTTCGTCAGCATCTATCCGAGCCTCATCGGAACGGTCGCCGGCACCGCAACCCCTGCGCCCTCGCAGACAATCCGGGCCAGCGAATCACCGTTCTCGATCACCGCACCATGCTCTACGAACCACTCCACAAGCAAACCCTGCTTCGGCGCAGGCACATGAAACTCCATCGCACCGTCGGTCAGCGTACAAACCGCTTGCCCCGTGCCTACAAGCGAGCCCGCCGGCACCAGCTGCTGCACAAAGGTATAGGAGGGCTCTTCGGCAGCAATCTTCAACTCATACATAAAAGGCATCTCTATAACTCCACAAAGTTCTTCAAAACCTGTAAGCCCACGGCGCTCGACTTCTCCGGATGAAACTGCACCCCCATCACATTGTTCCGCTCCACCACCGCGGTAAATGCTCCTCCATATTCTGTAACTGCCGCAGTTGCATTTACCACCGGAGCCCGCCACGAATGCGTGTAATAAACAAACTCGCCCTCTTGAACTCCGCGCAGCAGCCGAGAATCCGCCCGCACGTTCTCCAGCGAATTCCACCCAACATGCGGCGACTTCAACTCCGCCTCTTCAAACAGCGCGGGGAACCGCTCACACATTCCCGCAAAGTGCCCCAGCCCAGCAGTCCCCGGAGCCTCCGTAGACCCCTGAAACAGCCACTGCAAACCCACGCAAATCCCGAGAAACCACGCACCCCGAGCGACACTCTCACACACCGCTTCCGTCAACCCAAGGTCTGCAAGCAACTGCGTAGACTGAAAATGCCCCACCCCCGGCAGCACAACCTTGGCTGCCGAGCGCACTACCTCAGAGTCCTGCGTAACCACCGGCTCGGCGCCAAGATACTTGAGCGCCTTCACCACGCTGGTCAAATTCCCCGCCTTGTAGTCGATTACTGCAATCATGGTTTTCTTACCAAATAGCAGGCTTGTGTCCTTCTGTGTGGTTTTACGGGTTAGGGGATCCTCCCCCCGGAGGGTACCTATTGTCTAAACTTACCTAAATTGAATAGTTGCGACCGTTTCGAATTCGCAAATCATTCATTTCAAACGGACTATAGATAAAATACTCATTCCAAATGAGTTATGTTTATTCCTCCAAAGAGAGAACCCCGGTGTGTGCCGGGGCTCTCGATCTTTATTGCTCCCTATCCAGTATAGCGAATGAGGTGCCTAAGGCCTGGGGCTTGGCCGGAGTCTGCGTAACGACACAGTACGGTGGCTAATCGTCTTTGCCGAGGGCGTCCGCCATGGCGTAGTAGCCCTTGCGGGCCTGGATCTTCTGGCCGGGCTGGCAGGTGAGGTTGAGGGTGCGGAAGGTGCCGTCGTTGATCTTGGGGTTGGTGGAGGTGTAGCTGGCGAGGTACTGGGTGCGGAGCTCGTCCTGAATCTGGTCGAAGGCCTCTTCGAGCTTTTTGCCGTTGTTGCCCACGTTGATGACGCGGCCTCCGGTATCTTTCGCGAGGCGCTCCATATCGGCGTCGCCGGTGTAGAGGCCGAAGCCGCCGCCGCTATAGAAACCGCGATCGGCGATGAGGATGACGTAGATGATGGCGTTGGCCTTCTGGGCAGCTTCGGTTGCTGTCTTGAGGTTCTCCTGCGAGCCCTGGTCGCCGCCGTCGGTGAGGAGGACGAGGATCTTGCGGCCGGCCTCCTGGCGGAGCTTGTCGTGGGCGGCGAGGTAGACGGCGTCGTAGAGGAGGGTTCCGCGCGCGGTGCCGTTGCCGGTGACCGAGCCGGTACCCGCGCCGGTGTTGATCTCGGCTGAGTCGATGGAACTCTTGATTTCGCGGGGGCTGTTGGTGTAGTCGGCGAGGAGGTTGACGTTGATGTCAAAGGAGATGAGGAAGGCCTCGTCTTTGGGGGTGAGGACGTCCTTGAGGAACTCGGCGCCGGACTGCTGCTCGAGGGGGAGGACGCGCTGCTGGCTGCCGCTGGTGTCGAGGAGGATGCCGATGGTGAGGGGGAGGTTCTTTTCCTGGGTGAAGTTCTTAGTCTTCTGCAGGGACTTGTCCTCGTAAATGCTGCAGTCGTCCTTGTGGAGGCTGGTGATGAAGCCGTTTTTGTCGCGGACGGAGAAGTAGACGTTGACGAGGTTGACGTTGACCTTGAGGGTCTGGACGTCGCCAATGTCGACTGGCTGGGGGGCTGCGGTGCTGGCCGGTGGCGGGCCTTCGGGGGAGGGAGCCTCCTGCGCGTGGAGGGCGGAGGCGAGACCAAAGAATAGGGCAGCGGCAAACAAAAGGGAGCGCATAGTTCATTAGACGACAAAGTTGGGGGCGAGTTTGCTGAAAATTGCGGGGGGGAAGTTTTGGAGAGGCTAAAGACCGATCTTCACCGATGAAATCGATCAGGAACAGGCAACAGCAACGGCAAATACGGTAGTGTCCTAATTTGAAATCCGTCCTTCATACATTGGCCTCTAACGTGCCTCGAATCCAATCAGATAGGGTCAATCCCTTAGCCTTTGCGGCCTGCTCCACCCGCTTACGCGCATCGGGGCTTAGTCGTACCTGAATCGGGGCGGCTTTGGCTTGTCCTTTAGGCAGGGTGGGGCGTCCAACCGGACGCGTCTTAGGCTGTTTGGGCATTTCTGTACTCCTGAACAATGAAGGCTCTTACAGCGGTAATGGGAGATATAGCTGGTGGAATATGTAGGACTGTGACGTGTTGCTTTGGCTTGTCTGGATCGCCCGTATCGTGCAACCAGGCATAGACCTTATCGGTCTTCGGATGACCACGCAGGTCGAAGACTTCCACAATCCCATCCCACACTGTTTGCCCTGCGAACACTTCTGTTACGGGCACGCTTTCACGGTGCGTAGCTTCCGCACCGTGGAGCTTGTGAATAACGGCCTTGAGGTCGTCTATATGGGTCATCCCGCCGCCTCCACTAAGTCTCCCACGCTCCACGTGGAGGCAGTGACACCCGCAGCCATCGCAGGGGTGCAGTGCAGCGTGTTGTGACGCTTTACGAAGTTGTAATAGGCGAAGTGCAGACCGACCGCCGCGACAAAGTTCTCACGCTTCTTGCTAAAGGCCAGCGTTAGACGGGTGAGACGGCGCATGTGAAGGCGGGTCGTCGCATTCAGCCGCTCGATGTAGCTGGTAGAGATGAGGTCTTCGTTCGGATTTCCCGTATAGATGAGCTTGTGAGAGGAAATGACACCCGAAGGGCTGTAACGGCGATCATCGGTTTGTTCCTTGCCGTAGATTTTGATGATCTGCGCGTAGTCCACTTCAGTACCAAAAGCCTTATCCATCGCCGCGACATAGTGCCTAAGGCCGTCGGTGGAAACTTGCACCCGGTAGGCCATCCGCTCCGCTACATCCTTCACAAAGGCTTTTGTCGTAGCGGGGTCACGGTGTCCAACCATGAACGCCGGAACCAGCTTTGTGTCGGCGTCGATAGCGCAGAACGTCCAAACGCTGCCAACTTCAGGCGAATCTCCCGTCCTTACACTGCGCTCTTTCTTGCCGATGAAGCCCCAAATCTCGTCCATTTCCAGCCGCTGGCAGGACAAGTTCCGCATCTTGGTATCCATCAACGCGGTGCAACCCTGTCCAACCTTCACGCCAAGACGCATGATCGTATCGCGGTGGACTCCCGTAATCCGTTCGATGGAACGAATGCTGGAACCCTCTGCCAGTGCTCCGATTACCGCGATTTTCTTGTCCGTGCTGAGTATGTTTGCCATGACTTCCTCACTACAATTACTGTAGTGCAATAATTAGTAGATGTCAAGTAGTCATTTCAGGTTATCCCCTCCATGTAGAGGGGCTCACGTTTGGGAAATTAGGAAAGTCACCCTTCCGTCCATCCGACCAGTAATGAAATTTATTGTCGTTGTCCCTCCATACCCCTCCAACCACAAAGAATAGGGATAGAGTTCCCGCCCTCATCCCGTGAATCTGCTCATCGGTGAGCGGTTCGGCCAAGACCGCGTAGTTGAAGCTTTCACCGCCCGCACCGAGCGTTGACCCGTGGTTCGGGAACTTGTCGCGACCTTGAATTGCTGAGTCACGCATTACCCGTTTTAAGTGGTCCATAGAGTTCAGTTCGGGAGAGAGGATATTCAATATTCCCCAAGACTGAACGTCATAGACAGGTAGACCTCCCCGGTTCTCACAGAAATATTTGAGTGAGAATGTCTGTCCGGCTTGCAGTGGATTCGAGGGAATCTGGAGTTCAAGCCTCTTATCGTCAATCTGAACAAACCCGTCGCCGGGATTGAGTATTTCCTGCCTCACCCGTTTAGCTACTGCTTCGGCTAACTCATCCACGGGAACTTGAAAAGTATTCGTTATATGGACGCTTCCGCCAGTAGCCGTAGCAGTGTTGGTGTTTGTAATGGGTGGCGCGTGCGGAGACTCTGGAGAAGTACCGTGTTGCTTTCCCTTTTCGTGTTTGTAGTCAAACCAACCAATCACGGCAACTACGAGCCCAGCAATCATCGTAAGAATAAGGACTTTGTCCGTAATCACGCTTGCCATCCGTTCTGGCATAAACTTGTCAAGGACATCAAATATATGGCCGACGCCGAGCAAAGCGGCCACGGTGAACACAATACCGCCAACCCCGATTTCAAATACTTGACGACGCATGCTCCCAATCCTCCCACCGGACTAGGGCAAAGTCTATTATTTTCCGTAGTGCATGATTTACGAGCATCATTTCCACAGAAATCGAAATTAGGACACCACCGCAAATACAAGGAACTCGCCACTTCGCTGCTCACTATAGGGCCGCGAGCCGCTTCTGTCGAGATGACATGTCTTTTGGGAGCTTAGAGAGAAGAAACCGCAATTTGCGGCCGTCACAACGCCGGGTGGGCGGGGTGCGTCCAAAGGAATGAGCGCCAAATCGTGCGGAGGCGCTGGCCTGCGTGGGTGAGGTTTCGAGGGGGATGGCGGCGGTCGTGGCGCGCTGTTAGTCTGTTAATTGGTACAGCTTTGGGCTGGAAAAGCCCGGGCTGGAAGGTATGGGGGTTCGTGTGGTCAGGAATAGCTTATTGGCAGCAGCTTTGGGATGCATGATGCTCGGACAGCCGGCACAGCAGACGGCAGCGCAGAGTGCAGCACCGCAGCAGGCAATTCCTGATGCGCCGAAGCCGCAGGGGCTGCCCGCGGTGGGACCGGTCGCACCGGGGATCGGGACGACGCGCGACTCGAATGGGGATTCTTCGACCGCTGAGACCGATGGGCAGACGAACGCTCCGGGAACCACGCTGCCGGAGACGGCGGCACAGAAGGCGGACGAGGGTACAGCGCCTGACGTTCCTTCTGCCGGGCAGGGTGTGAACGCGTTTACGCTGAGAGTGCAGACGAATTTTGTCGAACTGCCGTTTACCGTGAAAGACAGCAAGGGCAGGCTGGTGCCGGGGCTGACCTGGCGCGATGTTCGTGTCTACGAAAACGGATTGCGGCAACAGATGGCATTATTTACCGTGGACCCATTTCCTTTGTCCGTGGCGCTGGTGATCGACCAGAGCGTGACCTTTGATACGATGACCCGGGTGAACAACTCTCTGGAGGCGGTGCAGGGTGCGTTTACGCCGTATGACGAGGTGGCGGTTTTTACTTACAACAATGGGCCGCGGATGATGACTAATTTTACAGCTGGACCGAGCGCTCGGTTAACCCAGGCGCTGGTGCTATCAAAGGGAACGGGGCGGGAGTCGCTGCAACCGCTTGGCGGACCGATGTCCCAGACGAACTCGATCAATGGGTATAACGTCGATCCCAATACGGCGCCCATACGCAACCAGGCGGGGTTCGAGTTGAACCCGCCAAAAGAGCCGCATACGCTGAACGATGCGATCCTGGCAGCGGCGACCGCATTGGCGAAGACGCGGCCCGGGAGACGGCGGTTCATCTACGTGATCAGCGATGGAAAAGAGTATGGCAGCACGGCCAAATACAGAGAAGTATTGAAGTATCTGCAGACCAACCAGATTGCCGTGTATGGGACACTGGTGGGAGACTCTTCGTTGCCAGTGGTTGGCTTCCTGGATAAGGCCCACCTGCCGTTGATGATGCGGGACAATGTTTTGCATGCCTATGTGAGTGATACGGGTGGCGACTATGACGCGGAGTTCCGGCAGAAGGGCATAGAAAGCAGCTTTGCGAAGATTGCGGAGGAAGTGCGGGCGCAATACACCGTCGGATACTACACGCATGAGCCGTTTATCGATGGAAAGTTTCGGACGACGGAGGTTAGGGTGCTACGGCCAAACCTGCAGGTCTCCGCGAAGAAAGGGTACTTTCCGACGGCAAGCGACGTGAGGCCTTCGGTGCTCCCCGCACAGTAGGGGTTGCAGGCTGGCCTGACAGCTTGACGGGCCTCTGGATCTCCGATGGGAACGCGATGAATATGTTGTTGCACGGGAATGCGCTGCTGGCGCTGATGGCGGCGGCCCTGTGGGGCGGTGGGGACTTTTCGGGTGGGATGAGCGTAAAACACGCCGGGGGCACCATGGGCTCTGCTCTGCGCGTGGTGCTGCTGAGCCATGCGATGAGCTTCAGCGTGCTGCTGGCGGTGGCGCTGCTGCGTGGAGATGCGTTTCCTCATGAGGCTCCGCTGATCTGGGGGGTTGGGGCTGGGATAACTGGGGGGCTTTCGCTGGTGCTGT
>Ga0182024_10012468_pt1 | contig 16815 bp, 13 predicted proteins | sample P32metaG_FD_120480 | JGI IMG/M metagenome (GOLD analysis project Ga0182024, IMG submission 120480) | Permafrost microbial communities from Stordalen Mire, Sweden - P3-2 metaG (Illumina Assembly) | ecosystem: Environmental > Terrestrial > Soil > Wetlands > Permafrost | place: Sweden: Stordalen... | reverse complement strand
CCCGATCCCGGTGATATTATCAATGGGTGCCGGGTCCTACGCGACGCAACCCCGCCAACCCCGCCAGGTCCGGAAGGAAGCAACGGTAACGGGTCAGTGCGTGCGCAGTAGGTTGCCCGGTACAGACGACCCACCCGTGATCCTTCCAACTCCTCCACCCCTCCTCAATTGTGGCTCGTCGACCCCCCGCTTCCCTTCGCGAATACCGAATTACGGAGAAGAATATTGAGCATCGAACTGCGTCCGCGTGCGCCACGCCGCGCCAAGATCAGCGCTCTGGGAACTTATGTGCCGCCGCGCATCCTCAATAATGCCGATCTGGCAAAACTGGTAGACACCTCCGATGAGTGGATCATGCAGCGTCTTGGCATTCGCGAGCGCCACCTGGTGGAACCGGGCATGGCTACCAGCGACATGGCGGTCGAAGCCGCACGCCGCTGCCTTGCCCAACGGGGGATCCAGCCCAGCGAGGTAGAGGTGGTGATTGTCGCCACCGTTACTCCCGACATGTTCTTCCCCGCCACCGCTTGCCTGGTTCAAGACAAGCTTGGCGCCCACGGTGCGTGGGGCTTCGACCTTTCGGCGGCGTGCTCCGGTTTTCTTTACGCCCTTCAGGTCGGAGCCAAGCTGGTCGAGTCCGGGGTTCACTCCAAGGTTCTGGTCATCGGTGCGGACACCATGTCGTCGATCATCGACTATACCGATCGCACCACCTGCGTCATTTTTGGCGATGGCGCCGGTGCGGTCCTGGTCGAGCCGACCGAAGAGGGCGAGGTCGGGTTGATCGACTTCCGCCATGAGATTGACGGTGCCGGTGCGGCGGCACTGAATATGCCGGCCGGAGGCAGCCGATGCCCAACTTCCCCCAAAACCATCGCGGAGAGGATGCACTACGTCCACCAGGACGGCCAGGCGGTCTACAAGTACGCCGTGCGCAAGATGGTAGAGACCTCGAGCAAGCTGCTGGAGGCCAACCACATCAGCGCCAGTGACCTTGGCTGTTTCATCCCCCATCAGGCGAACAAGCGCATCATTTTATCTACTGCGGAGCGCCTGGGCCTGCCGCTGGACCGGGTGATCATCAATATCGATCGCTTCGGAAACACCACCGCAGCTACCATTCCCCTGGCCATGCAGACCGCCCTCGATGAGCATCGGTTGGAGCGCGGAAGCCTGGTACTTTTGGCGTCGGTGGGCGCAGGCTTCACCGTGGGCGCCTGCCTGCTGCGCTGGGAGATGTAAGAAGGCGAACCGCGGGCTGGGAAGAAGTCCCTAGACGAAGGGCACGGCTTCAGCTTCAGCCGTGCCACACCGCACCGAAGCTGATGAGGGCTTTTAGCCACTGAGGTACGCTTTTCGAGACATGTAGGTCGGAAGCACAGGCTTGATACAAGACCAAAACACCGCATCCGGAGCAGCGTCTCTTTTCCCAGCCGGGGAGGCCGCCCGCCAGAGCCATCCATCCTCTCCCTATTTAGCGCTGAGAGCGGCACCGTGGGGTACGCCTGTCTGCCGGCGCTGGTGGCGGAACTTCCACAGTCCGTACAAGATCCCAGCCACCACTAAGCCCAGGTAAATCCACATGATGGTCGTGCTCCAACCGGACAGATAGTGGCGAAACGCACGCACCACTGCTCCGCCGTAGATAGCGGCAAGCCACGCTATCAGCGAATAACGAAAGGCTCTCGCCAGGCTAAAAGAAATCAAGAACCTCTTCCGCGAAACCCCCAAGGCGCCGGCAGCCAGCAACAAGGGCATGAGCGGGAACGGCGGCGGAAGCAACGCCGAAACGGTCACGGCCAGCGTACCGCTCTTTTCCACCCACGCGGAGAGGCGTGGCCCAAACCGTCTGGGTAAATAACGATGGAGTGCTGCTTCTCCCCCCTTGGCCCCACTCGCCCAGGTCAGATACCCGCCTAAGATTGACCCTACCGTGGCGGCGACGGCCGCAAACACGGGACTTCCGCGATGGGCTACCAACAGGATCAGCAAAAGATCAGTGCTGCCCGGCACTGGGAGGGGAATGATCGACGAATCGATCACCGACACACCGAATAGCCCCAGGGTGCCAAACCCCATAAGCCAGTACAAGCCATGTGCAGAGTGGCCGGTCTTGGCCGCCTTCGCCCCCTGCCTGACGGCCTCATGCTTTGCAGATAGCTGAATCACTGCCCCATTGGACGCAAAAACAGGCTACGGCGACGCAATCCCGCTTGGATATAGCTAAAGGATACTCAAAGCGTCCGCGGGTGGCAGAGCGCCGCACTCGGCAGCCAGCCGGTAGAACGCATCGAGTCCGCGCATACAGGCCTCATCCAATATGTAGTGGATATTGTTGGTCAGGTAAAAGCGGATGGTCTCCCGCGGGACTGCGATGCGCTCCGACCACTCCTCCGCCAAGTCGTCCAGGTGCGCGAGCCCATGGTCCCGGGAAGCCTGCAGATCCGCGATCAACTCCGCGGCGCAGGCCCCGGTCTCCTCCAGGGCCCCCGGCCGCACCGCCCAAAAGGCCGAAACCCAGGGCAGCCCGGTAAAGCCATGCCACTCGTGAGCCAGGTCCAGGTAGAGCAGCCGCTCCCCTGTCCGGGCCTCGCGGGCTTGTTTGTCTTCCAGAGCCAGTAGGGCGGGGTCGCCAATCAGCAAGGCCGCATCCGCAACCGCGAGCATCGATTCAAGAACCGGCGGGTGGGGAATAAACACTACCGAAACTTTCCAAAAGATGTTGAACAGGATGCGGGTGTAAGCATAGGAGGTGCGCGAGGAAGTGTCTGCCGCGACGGTTCGCACCGCGTTTACCCCCTGCTCGGGACGCACCACCAAAATAATGGAGCGCACCCGATCGAGCGCGGCGATGGCGCAGCCGGGTACGACGAGCAACGAGGGAGTGGTGGCATGGGCTGCGACCGGTACCAAGCCAATGTCCGCCTCACCCGCAGCCAGTTCTCGCGCGCATCTTGAAGGTGTCGTGTAGCCGATCTGGTAGCGTTCACGCAAATCACTGCGCAGGGGCTCGTGCTCGAAGTCCCACATCAAAGGCGCAGGATTAAGGAAGTGGATCGCCGCCATGCGAATGCGGCGTTTCAGTTGGCGGGTCACTCATTAGTGTACCTTGGCACTCAACGATGAATTCGCCTGAACAAAACCGGCTGGCCTGGGTGGCGCTCACTCTCACACCCGGCCTGGGACCCAAGCGGATCATCAAGGCCGCGAGGACCTTACCCGATCTCTCCTGCCTGTTTCGCCTTTCCTTGACGGAACTCGAGTCGCTTAATTTTCCTGCGCCCGCCGCCCAGTTCCTTTTCACCGGCAAAGCGCGCACCGAGGCAGAACGGGAACTGGTGCGGGTGGGAGAACAGAAAGGCAAGATCCTCACCTTTGAAGACGAGGATTACCCCGAGCAGCTCCGGGAGATTTTCGATCCGCCGCCGGTGCTTTGGGTGCTGGGCGACGTGAAGATGTTGGCTCGGCCGGCAATCGCCATTGTGGGCACACGGCATCCGACGCCTTATGGAACAGGGATGGCAGAGATCCTGGCCCGCGACCTGGCCGGCCATCGGATGGTGATTCTCAGCGGCATGGCGAGGGGCATCGACACTGCCGCTCATCACGGCGCACTCGCGGCTGGCGGCAGCACCGTTGCCGTGTGGGGTACCGGCGTCGATGTAATTTACCCTAAAGAAAATAAATCTCTGGCCGAAAACATCCTCGTTGCGGGAGGGGCCATCGTTTCTGAGTACCGGTTGGGCACCTTCCCGGCGCCGCAGAACTTTCCCAAGCGCAACCGAATCATCAGCGGCATGAGCATCGGCGTGCTGGTCGTGGAAGCCGGAGAGAACAGCGGCACCCGGGTGACCGCACGCTGCGCGCTGGAGCAGGATCGCGACGTCTATGCGGTGCCGGGTAACGTGACCACCAAGAACGCCTGGGGCCCCAACACGTTGATAAAACAGGGCGCTAAGCTGGTGGCGACGTGGGAGGATGTGTGGCAGGAGCTGCCCACGCAGGTACGGTTGCAATTGGAAGGCGAACTAGGTTTTGCATCGCAACCGGAGCAAGCTGCATCGATTGTTGAGGAACTTCCGCTGCAGGAGCCGGAGAAGGTAGTGCTCAACGCGCTGCGCCATGATGAAGCGGTGCAACTGGATGAGCTGATGGAAGCGCTGGAGTCGAAACTGACTTCTTCTGAAATCTTCACCGCCTTGTTCGAGCTCGAGCTTGCCAACCGGATTAAACAGCTTCCGGGCAAGAACTACGTCAGACGAATGTAAAGTTCTCGTCTCTCTGCACCATAAGTTGCAGACGCGGAAGTTGCAGACAGGGCAGGAGAAAGCACATCCTGACCTACGCTGGTGGAAGTTGCCGCGAACACGCGGATCACGATAAGTAAATAACTGTGAACCTTCCAGGTGGTACAGTCAGTCCCATTGGAAGAGGTTTTGTTGTCCCTGGTTGTCATCGGGTTTAAGGAATGCAATGAGTAAATCACTAGTGATCGTCGAATCGCCGGCAAAGGCAAAGACGATCAGCAAATATCTCGGAAAAGACTTCACCGTCGAAGCATCCGTCGGCCACATTAAAGATCTGCCTAAGAACAAGATCGGCGTGGACCTGAGCGACGGCAGTTTTACGCCTGAGCTCATCGTCATTCCGGGAAAAGAAAAGGTCGTCGACCGGCTCAAGAAGCTGGCCAAGTCTGCCACTACTATTTATCTGGCGCCTGACCCTGATCGCGAAGGAGAAGCGATCGCGGCGCATCTTGAAGATGAGCTGCGCGGTCTTTCCAAAGGCAACTCGATCCGTCGCGTCACCTTCAATGAAATCACGGCGAAGGCGGTGCATGACGCCTTTGAACACACCCGCGAAGTGGATCGCAACCTGGTGGACGCGCAACAGACGCGGCGGGTGCTCGATCGCATTGTGGGCTATCAGATTTCGCCTTTGCTGTGGGACAAGGTACGCCGCGGCCTCTCCGCAGGCCGGGTGCAGACTGTTGCTCTGCGGCTCATCGTGGAGCGCGAGCGTGAGATCAAAGCGTTCGTTCCTGTCGAGTATTGGACCCTCGACGCCCAGCTCACTCCGGCCAACGAAAAGACAGAGTTTACTGCGCGCTTCACCGGGATCGATGGGGAAAAAGCCGTCGTCGAGACCGTGGATGCTCCTTCGCTGCCCAACAAGCAACAGATGGATGCCGTGGTCGCCGCGCTTGAAAAGGCCAAGTGGTCGGTACAGAACGTAGAAAAGAAGGAGCGCCGGCGCAATCCTACCGCACCCTTCACCACCAGCAAGTTGCAACAGGATGCCTCGCGCCAGTTGGGGTTTAGCGTGCGGCGCACCATGGGTGTGGCGCAGCGCTTATACGAAGGCATTGAGCTGGGCAGCGAGGGAGCGGTAGGCCTCATCACCTACATGCGTACCGATTCCACACGCGTCTCGCCTGATGCGATTGCCGAAGCACGCAACTGGATTGAACAGACACACGGCAAAGACTATCTGCCCTCCGCGCCCAATGCATTCAAGAGCAAGAAAGACGCGCAGGACGCACACGAGGCTATTCGCCCCAGCAGCGTTGCTCATCATCCGGAAGAAATTAAGCGCTATCTCAGTGACGAACAGTTCCGCCTGTACCGGCTCATCTGGCAGCGCTTCGTCGCCTCGCAGATGGTCCCTGCCGTCTTCGACCAGACGACCGTCGATATCGCAGCCAAAGCGGACCGGAGCTATAACTTCCGGGTTACTGGTTCGGTGATGAAGTTTGACGGTTTCCTCAAGGTCTACGAGGAAGCGAAAGAAAAGAAGGACGATGAGGACGAGGAGCTCAAGAACCGGCTCCCCGCGCTCGAGAACGGACAAGCGCTGGCCTTGAACGCTCTGCTGCCCGAAGAGCATGCGACCGAGCCTCGCCCGCGCTTCAATGAAGCGTCGCTGGTGAAAGAGCTCGAAGAGCGCGGCATTGGACGGCCTTCCACATATGCCACCATCATTAATACGATTCAGGAACGCGAATACGTGCAGAAGGTAGGCATGGGCAGGGGCGCGAAATTCGTCCCCACCGAAATTGGGTTTGTGGTCACCGATCTGCTGGTAGCCAACTTCCCCTATATCTTCGACCCGCAATACACCGCAAAGCTCGAAGAAGAGCTGGACGATATCGAAGATGGCAAGGAGGTGTGGACCACCTTGTTGGGTGCTTTCTATGGGCATTTTGAAAAAGAGCTCGAACATGCCGGCAAGCACATGGAAAACATTAAGCGGATGGAAAAGCCGACAGACGAGAAGTGCGACGTTTGCGGTTCCCCCTTGGTGCTGAAGTGGGGTAAGTTCGGCAGCTTCTTCGCTTGCAGTACCTATAACAAGAAAGATCCTAATAGCTGCACCTTCACCAAAGAGAACTTTGCCGCCAAACCTGAGATGAATACCCAGGAAGGTCCGGAAGGGGAGCAGACTGAGGAATACTGCGAGGCCTGCGGCCGGGTGATGGTGCTGAAGCGGGGGCGCTTCGGCGCGTTCATGGCTTGTCCCGGCTACAACGAAGATCCGCCCTGCAAGACCACCCGCAAACTGACCCAGAAACAGCAGCAAAAGGCGCCGCAACCGCTGGACGAGAACTGTCCCAAATGCGGACAACAGCTGGTGCTGCGCAATGGTCAGTATGGAGAGTTCGTCTCCTGCAGCGGCTATCCAAAATGTAAGTACATCAAGCAGAACATCATCGAGGGCATGAAGTGCCCTAAGTGCGGGGATGGGGACATCGCGGAGCGGAAGGCAAGGCGCGGCAACCTCTTCTATGGCTGCACCAATTACCCCAAATGTGACTTTACTTCGAATGCCAAGCCGGTGCCGGAGAAGTGCCCGGAATGCGGCAGTCCTTATTTGCTGGAGAAGACGCGAACCACTGGGACCTACCTGGTATGTCCTAACAATCGCAAGTCAGCGGCGGAGGACGAGGCGCCCAAAAAACGGGCTAAGAAGGGCGCGGCGGAGGAGCCGGCAGAGCAGGTGGCCTGCACCTATTCCAGGAAGATTGCAGAGCCCCAGATGGAATCTGTTGAGGCAATGCGCTACCAGACCAAGGCAGAGGCGCTTCCAGTCGCTTGAATAGGGTCAAATCGCTTTCCACCCTGGGACTTGCCAGGATGCGGGCCGGAGCGTACAAATCCATTGGCGGTTGTTTCACCTTATTCGATCGCATGGAGCCAACATGAAATTATTTCTGGTAGTTCTAGCACTCTCGACCATCCCGGCAATGGCTGCGGATATGAGCGCCGCGAAGGTCTCTGGATATATCAGTGATTCAATGTGCGGAGCCAAGCACAACGTCAGTGCCCCGGACGCGGCCTGCGTGAAAAAGTGCATCGGCAACGGCGCAAAGCCGGTTTTTGTGGATGATGCAAATAAGGGAGTCTATACCATCGACGATCCTGACTCAGTCAAGGGTCACGAGGGTCACCATGTTAGCGTAGTCGCCAAAATGGATGATTCCGCGAAGACGATCCACATCACCAAGCTATCGATGCTGGCCGACCAGGGCAAGCCGAGCAGCACCTCGGAAATGCACTAGGAATCAGTTAAGCGCTTCAACAACCCGCGGCAGTGCATTCAGCTTGGCTGACCACTGCCGCGTTTTCGTGTGTTCAATCGTCTAATGAGTACAGATGCCACAGCGGGCATCCATCTGCTAAGGTGGGAGAGGGTAGGAAGGAATGCAGGATTTAACCCCAGTTATGGCAAAGGCAACCTGGAACGGCAAAGTAATCGCGGAAAGCGATACGACAGAGATGGTTGAGGGCAATATCTACTTCCCGGAGAGCTCCCTTAAACGGGAATACTTTCGCCCCAGCTCGACAATTTCGACCTGTCCCTGGAAGGGACAAGCGAGGTACTACAGTCTTTTGGTCGACGGACAAGAAAATCAGGATGCCGCCTGGTATTATCCGGATCCCAAGCCGGCAGCCCGCAATGTCAAGAATCATGTAGCCTTCTGGCGCGGAGTTGAAGTCGAAAAATAGCATCAAAAGCACCGGTCGGAGCATGGCTGCCCTGCTCCTGAGCCTGATGATTCTTGCTCCCGGCGGGCTCTTACCTGCCCAGCCACCAGCTAACTCCCCCCAGAGAGACCTTGAGGTCTTACGGCGGTTGGAAGAGGAGTATCTGCGGGCTGAGATAGAAGACGATACAGCGATTGCGGGCACGATTCTTGCCGACGACTACGTCGGACTTAAGCCCGATGGCTCAACTTCCACTAAGGCGGATGTTCTGAGCCGTCTTGACCGGCACGAACGCCGTCGCGAGCCTTACCTGATTACCGCAACTAATATGCGGCAACACCTGTTTGGCGATACGGCCTGCGTGACTTATACCAAGGTCTATACCAAGCCCGGCACCCACGCCGCGTACAGTGAAAATGTCCTGCACGTTCTTATCCGGCGTAACGGCGTCTGGCGCCTTCAGCTCAGCAGCCCACTGCCGGCCCCCAAACCCTGATCTTCGATCTCGTGGGTGGGGTCCGCCGTTACCCTTTGGGGAGTCACGGAATCGGTTCCCCGCCCTGAGCCGCGGCGCTGTTTTTGTTTTTCCCCTGCTTATCTCTGGGATAATGAACCCACTCTGGCGTTCGAATTGGCGGCCGCACCTGGCAATCCTTCGCAGGCGGCAAGCACCGCAAAGTATCCCCGATGAAGCCACTCAAACTGGCATTGACGCCGACGCGCAACCGCCGCCTGAATGAAGTGACAGGCATGGTGCTGCTGGTAGCCGCGAGCCTCCTCTTGCTCGCCCTGTCCTCTTATCGTCCCACCGATCCATCCTTCAATACCATAGGCGCCACTGGCCGGCCCGCTCACAACTGGATTGGGCTCATCGGCGCTTTCCTCAGCGACATCTTGCTGCAATTGGAAGGGGTTGCTGCCTTTTTGGTCCCATTGATGTTGGCTGCCCTGGGGTGGACGTGGCTGCGATCGCGCCCAGCGGGGTCTCTCGGTGCGAAAGTGTCCGGCGTTCTTCTTTACCTGGTGTTTGCACCCGCCATCTTCGGCCTCATGCCCGGCCACCTCCGCTGGATGCATGCTCTGCCCGTGGAAGGTCTGACCGGCCGCCTGATGGTGGATTCCCTGGTCCACTACCTCAACTTTCCGGGCGCGGCCATCGTGATCGTGAGCATGGTCGTGATTGCGCTCTACCTATCCACCACGTTCAGTTTCAACACCGCTCAACAGTGGCTGGCCGTTCACTTCGCCTTTGCGCTGGCGTGGCGCGACCGGGTGCGCAACTGGCGTTCAGCCTGGGCCCAGAGTCGAGCGACCGCCCGCGCGGAAAAGAATGCCGCGAAACGCGTGGCCGTCAGAGAGGCCACCGGCAAGCAAGCACAGCGGACCGATGACGAGGAGAGGATTCCCACCTCACGACGCTCCGCCTTTGCCGACGTGAGCGCTAGCGAGCCCGCAGGGAAATCTGAGAGCGCAGCTCAGCCGCACACCCCGTCGCTCTGGAACCAGATGCCGCGCACCAGTATTCCCGATCGGGAGCCGGAGCCGCTCGCTGCGGATCTAGCTTACGAAGCGGAGGATGTCCCCCCACCCGTTGCCGCGCCTGCCGCAAAACCGCTTCCCGTCAACCAGGCAGCCCAGGCCATTTCCGTCAAGAACCGCGCCGATGCAGATGCCAGACCGGTCACCCTGGCTCCCCGCGCGGTCAGCGGCTTCCGGTTGCCGCCAAGTACGCTGCTGCATCGCAGCGACGAATCGCAGATTGTGCGCGAAGACGATCTTCGGAGCCAGGCCCGCATCCTGGTAGAGAAATGCGCCGAGTTCGACGTACGCGGCCAGGTGGTGCAAATCAATCCCGGCCCGGTGGTCACCACCTTCGAGTTCAGGCCCGAAGCCGGAGTCAAGTACAGCCGAGTGACCGGCCTGGCGGAGGATCTATGCCTGGCGATGCGCGCGGAGAGCATCCTGATCGAGCGCATGGCGGGAAAGAGTACCGTGGGCATCCAGGTGCCGAATCACGACCGTGAAACCATCTGGCTGCGGGATGTAATCGAAGCGGAGAACTTCACCCAAACCAAGTCCAAGCTGACGTTGGCCATGGGCAAAGACATCAACGGACGCATAGTGACCGCCGACCTGGCGACCATGCCCCACGTCCTGATCGCCGGTTCCACGGGCAGCGGCAAGTCGGTCGCCATCAACGCGATGATTATGTCCGTGCTCTACAAGGCGACGCCGCAGCAGGTGAGGCTGATCCTGGTCGATCCCAAGCGGGTGGAACTCGGAATGTATGAAGGCATTCCCCACCTGTTCACACCGATCATCACCGAACCGAAGCTGGCCGCCAACGCCTTGCGTAATGCGGTGCGGGAGATGGAGCGGCGGCTGAAGCTATTGGCCTCGCGCAGTGTCAGGAATATCGATCAATACAACAAGCTCTTCGACAACCAGACGCCGAGCCTGTTCGAAGAGGGGGAAGAAGAGCAGCCGCTGCCGCACATGATCATCATCATCGACGAGCTTGCCGATCTGATGATGCTGGATAAGGCCAATGTTGAAGAGGCGATCACCCGTCTGGCGCAGATGGCTCGCGCCGTTGGCATTCACCTGGTGCTGGCCACGCAGCGGCCGTCGGTGGACGTGATTACTGGTCTGATCAAGGCCAATGTGCCTACGCGGGTTTCCTTCCGTCTGGCGACCAAGGTGGATTCGCGAACCATTCTGGATTCAAACGGAGCCGAGGCGCTGCTGGGACGCGGCGATATGCTGTTCCTCCCCCCGGGAACTTCGCGCCTGCAACGTCTGCACGCTCCGTTTGTCACCGAAAAAGAAATCGCAGCCGTGGTTGCTTTCTGGAAGAACCAGGGAGAAGCGGAATACGTGCAAGGCTTCCTCGAGTCTCCTCGGGATGAAAAGGGCCGCGACCTGGATGCGGAGCCGGAGGATGGTGACACCAACGACGAGCTGTTCGAGGATGCGGTACGGCTGGTGCTGGAATTCGGTAAGGCCTCCACTTCCCTACTGCAGCGGCGGTTGCGCATAGGGTATGGCCGGGCAGCGCACCTGATCGACATGATGGAGCGGGACGGCATCGTCGGTCCTGCGGACGGCTCGAAGCCACGCGAGATCCTCAAGCCCCCCGACTGGCTCAACCAGATCGAGCCCGCCCTGCGCTAGCCACTTTGTAACAACGTCCAAAGGGGCTCTTATGACACTACCCGCGCAGCCGAAGCCAATTTCTTTGGTAAGCGAAGCTGATGGCCAGCAGGAGCACGCCCAGCGCGAGAAAACTAAGCACACGATAGCCCTGGCTCTGTTGGCTGACGCCATTCAAGAAAACCTTGGCGATACTGAAGGCGAGAACAACCAGGGCCTGCCAGCGCAGAAAAGCACTGCGGCGGAGAAATCCCGCGGCCATGAGAACAGCCCCGTACAGCATGCACCAGGCACTGTACCCCCAGCCGGCGGCAATGGTGCGGCGCTCCAGCTGGCCATAGCCGCCGCAGAAATCGCGAAAGAAGCCCGCTCCGCAGAACCAGTAATGGTGAATTTCCAGGCTGACAGCTACCAGGAGGGTGAGGCTGAAGGCAATGGTCGAAAAGGCCGCCAGGTAGGTCCAACTACCAAAGGAGCGCCCAGGTCCAACACCCAGGCTAAGACTGGTAATGGTGGCAAATACCGCCGCCCCGACCAGGTTGGTGGCGAAGTGCATATTGGCCACCACCGCCAATGGCTGCGGCGTCCCGGCGATCCAATCCACAAGAAGAGAAAGGCTAGCCACGGTCAGCACGCAGGTGGCAAAAATCCGCAACGCCGTATTTGCACCGGCTTTGGCTAAGGCAACCAAGGCCAGCGATTCACCCAACCAGCACAGGGTCACCGTCGTGCCATCGAACTCGAGCGGCACGGCCACGGTCACAAAAAAGATGGCCAAACCAACGTTGGTGGAGGAGAGGACCGCGGGCCGGCGCCTCGCGGCTGCCATCAGCAGACATCCGCCTGCTAGGGCAAGCGTGACCCAGGGGCGGCCGGCATGCTGGCCGACGGCGCCAAAAAGCACCATCAGCGCAACCCACGTCGCTGCCGCATTAGCGATTGGGAAGGCGATGAAAAATGAGTCCGGCGGTGATGACCTGTCCCCGCGCAGAATCAGCAAAGGCGCCACAGCAAAACCGGCGAAGAACACCGCCAGAAAGAAAACCGTCAGTGGCAAGCGAGAAACATCGTCCTCGACGAGGCTCCAGCCGATGTAATAAGCCGCCGTTCCCAGCAACGCGGCCCAGGCCACCCGTTTCCATTGGTGGATCGCCATCAGAAACAGCGCGCCCGCGTTCAGCAAGGCAAGGTAGGAGAAGAGAAAGACCTCGTTGCTGTGCCCCAGCGACAGCAACCCGGGCGTGGCCAGGCCGCCGGCCAGCGCGTAAAGGCCCAGTATTTCCGAATCCTGGCGACGGGCAAGCACAGCGTTCGCGATCGTCACCGCGGTCATGGCGAGAAAAATAAGCCAGGCCGGACCCAGATGAAAGATGCTCGAAGCCGCCCAGAGCGAGAGATACGCGATGCTCGTGCCCAGGGCCTTCAGGCTGAAGGAAAAGGCGGGGAACCCCTGGCGGCGAAATCGCTCTGACCATGCCGCCAACCCGGCAGCAGCGGCCAAGCCGATCCAGACGCGGACCGGGGGCCCAATCCAGTCGCGATCAAAGGCCAGCTTCAGAAACCAGGCCACGCCAATGAGCACGGCGAGGATACCGATCCGGTTCAGGAGCTGGCCCCCGATCCGGCTCTCCAGCGAAGCAGTTTCCCCCGCCTTCGCTTCCCTGCTGTGAGATTCCCCGGCTTTCGCTTCCCTGACTTTTAAAAGATGCGTGGGGACGGCCTCCCCTACCGTAGAAGGAGCAGGCTGTGCCGCGCGCAGATCCCGCATCGCAGCTTCCAGAGACGCAATCCTGTCCGACAATTCCGCCAGTTGCTGCCGGACGTCGTCGTCAGAAGCCATAGCAAAGACTCTAGAGCATTTCTCTGTCAGCCGTTACTTGCGTGTCGTCGGGTAACACTTTAGAGTGCCATTTGCTGCAGAATGCCTTAAGCTGCAAAAGTAACCTCTCAGGAGGCACCCCCCTTTAATGACCCGGTCGAGTGGAATCGAGGCCCGGCACAAGGTTCTTCTAGTCGATGACGACGCCGTGAGCCTCGAACTAATGGCTCTGCTGCTCGCTCACGAGGGGCACCAGGTGATTCGCGCGAACGACGCCGGGACCGCCCTGGAACTGCTCTCCAGCGATAAGTCGGGACGTCCCGATGTGCTGCTCGTAGACCTCCAGATGCCGGGAGTCTCGGGTGGACAATTGGCCGAAAAGGTTCGTGCCCTGGGCAGTCCCGGACCGCTGCTATTGGCCATGAGCGCGTCAGAAGTCCAACGGCAGCAGTTACTTGCGTTTGACGGTTTCTTGCTGAAACCGCTCGCTGTGGATGACTTGCGCCAGGCCCTCACGCCCAAAAAACGGGGCCGCAAACCCGGTGTTCGCGTCGCTCATCCCGGAAGGCCGGCGTCGGGACCCCCCGCTGGGCAAGCTATTGACATGACCGTGATCAAGAAGCTGCTGGTCATGATGCCGAAGGAAGCGTTGGCTGAACTTTTCGCCGCCTGCATTGCGGATACGCGGTCCTGTATCCGTGATCTCCAGAACCACATTCACCGGGGCCGAGGGGAAGACGACAGCGTGCGCCCGCTGGCACACCGGATTAAAGGAGCGGCATCGATGGTCGGGGCGGTGCGCCTCGCCCGGCTCGCCGCCGGCCTGGAAGCAGGGGGTAGCAAACAAGCGGCCACCCCCGGCGTTTTGGATGATTTACTGAGTGCATGCAGCGAGTTGGAGCGTATGCTTTTGGCAGGAAATCTAACGAAAACCTAGGGCCCCCCATGACCACAACGACAATCTCTTCTACGCCTAAGACCAGCAACGACCGCCTGCATCAGATCCGTATTGTTATTGCCGACGACCACCCGGTAGTGCGTATCGGCGTAAAAAACATGCTTCAAAGTGATTCTGGCCTCGAAGTGCTGGGCGAGGCATCGGATGGCGATGAGGCCATCACGGCAACACTGGAACTGCTGCCAGACATCCTCCTGCTGGATTTGCAGATGCCCCGTCTGCCCGGTCTGGAGGCGATGCGAGCCATCATGAGTGGTTCGCCTACGGTAAAGATTCTGCTCCTGACCAGCACCATCACTACCCAGCAAATCATCGAAGCGTTACAGATCGGTGCCCGTGGCATTGTGCTCAAGGATGCCCTGGCCGACCACCTCACCACCGCTATCCGGGCCGTCTCCTCGGGCGACTATTGGATTGGCGGCAAGCGCGTGGTTAACCTGGTTGGCGCTCTGCATGAGTTGATGCAACAGGCTGCAGTGCCCGAACGCAAAACCTATGGGCTGACGCCACGTGAATTGGAAGTGGTGGGCTGCATCGTTGAAGGGTGCAGCAATCGTGATATCGCCAAGCAGTTCAGCATCAGTGAAGAAACGGTGAAGCGCCACCTGTCGAACATTTTCGACAAAACCGGAGTTTCCACGCGTTTGGAACTGGCGCTGTTTGCAATCGCGCACCAGTTGGTTGCTCTGCAAACCTAGAATCCCTTAATTAACCAAGGAAATCGGCGTTTCCGATCCGGACACCGGTGCGATTTCGCTCAACGCAGTCCTCTATGCCTGCATCTATATAGTTGCGTCTCATGCATTTATGCGACTAAGGGCCTAGGGGACGATGCGACCTTGCGTCTAGATAACTAGCGGCCCAGTTGCGAGCGTCATCAATCGCACCTGGGCCATCGCAGTTGAACGAGCCTGAACCTTTGGAATCGGAGTGGGATAAATGACCGCTGGAAGACTGTTCCTCGTTACTCTGCTTTGCGCTGCTTCAAGTGCGGTTTACGCGCAGGAGCCGAGCCCTACCGCGCAGCCACAACAGCAGCAACCGATCATGCCGGCAGAGAACGGCAATGGCAATAACGTTCCTCTCTACCGCATCCAGGTTGTGGGCCGGGACATCCCGGCTATTAATTACTGGCACCGCAGCGGCAGCACAAAGATTGGTTTCGCAGGGACCAGCCTCCTACCTCTGGGAAAAGGAGAGGCCAATGTCACCAGCAAGGGGCAGACCCTCATCAATGCCAAGTTGCAGGGTTTCGTGCCCGCGAACAGCTTCGGCGTCGAATACCTGACTTACGTGCTATGGGCAATCACCCCGCAAGGGCGGCCAGTAAATCTGGGTGAGGTGATGCCCGGTGGTTCCAAGGCGGAAATGAATGTCACCACCAATCTGCAGCAATTTGCACTGATCGTTACCGCCGAACCTTATTTCGCCGTGACTACACCAAGCGATTTGGTAGTGATGCAGAATACGGTCAACAAGGACAAGACCACTGGCATCATCGATACCGTCAATGTGCACTTCAATCTGCTACCTCGCGGAGCGTATGTGCAGACCGCCGGTCAGCACGCAGTGCTGAACCCGGTCAAGCCCAGCGACAAATCTCCTCTCCAGCTTTACGAGGCCATCAACGCGGTTCAAATCGCTGAGGCCACCGGCGCGGCTCAATATGCACCGGACATTCTCGCCAAGGCGAAACAGGAACTCGAGAATGCGCAGGCGTTGGATGGGAAGAAAAGCCAGCGCAAGGTCATGATCACCTATGCTCGCGGCGCGGTGCAGGACGCGGAAGATGCGCGCGTGAGCACCTTGCGCAGAATGCAGCAGGAGAAGGAACACCAGCAGCAATTGGCCATGCAGCAAGCGCAGTCTGCAGCTCAGCAGGCCCAGATCGAGGCGCAACAGCAAGCGTTGAAGAGGGCCCAGTCCGATGCACAGGCAGCCCAGGCGGAAGCAGCCGCGGCAAATGCCAGGGCGGCGCAAGTGGCAGCGGAACATAGCGCCCAACAGGCGACCGACCAGACCGAGCAGATGCGCGAGCGACTGCGCGCGCAGTTGGGCCAGGTTCTGCAGACCCAGGAGACGGCGCGCGGACTGATCGTGAATATGTCCGACGTCCTGTTCGACTTCAATAAGTTCACTCTCAAACCAGAAGCCCGGGAAAAACTGGCGAAGGTATCCGGAATTCTTCTCGCGTATCCGAATTTGAAAGTGCAGGTTGAGGGCTACACCGACAATGTGGGCACCCAGGAATACAACCAGACGCTTTCCCAACAGCGAGGCAATGCGGTGCTCGACTACCTGGTTTCCCAAGGTGTTAGCGCCGGCAACATCTCTGCGACCGGTTACGGGATGAGCAATCCTATTGCAGACAATTCGACGAATGCCGGACGGGCGCAAAACCGCCGGGTTCAGATGGTGGTCTCAGGCAGCGCAATCGGCGTTCAGCAAACCCAGCCCTCAGCGACGAATCAGCCGCAGGCGGCTCCCCAGGGAGGCATGGTCCCTGCGCAGGGTACCAGCAACCCGCCTCAATAGCCTTTGCAGCGGCAGGGAGTGGTAGCCCCAGGCTCAGGAGAGCAGAGCAAGGCGGGATTCGATATCAGCCAGAGCCGCTTCCAGCGCGGCCCGGCGCACTGGGCTCGATGTACGTTCGGAAAGAATGCGTTCGCGCTGCAAGTCAAGCTCCTGCCGTTGCCGCTCGACCCTTGCTCGCTCCAGCACGTTTCGCTTTGCCGCATCGACTGCAGCTCCCGAAGCGGTTAGATCCCCACTCGACTGCTGCTCTTCTACAGACTTGCTCTCCCACCCTCGCGCCATGTCTGTATGGTACGACAAGCGGAAGGCATCTTACCCTGTTATATGGGGAAGAGGCGTTTTGTTATATGGGGAAGAGGCGTTTT
>Ga0182024_10012467_pt1 | contig 16815 bp, 13 predicted proteins | sample P32metaG_FD_120480 | JGI IMG/M metagenome (GOLD analysis project Ga0182024, IMG submission 120480) | Permafrost microbial communities from Stordalen Mire, Sweden - P3-2 metaG (Illumina Assembly) | ecosystem: Environmental > Terrestrial > Soil > Wetlands > Permafrost | place: Sweden: Stordalen... | reverse complement strand
GCGTCGCGAAAACTTCGCCGAATGTGACCGGGCGCTTGATGGCATATTCGCCGAAGCGATTCGTCGCTCCGATCACCTGGCCGGTTCTCATGCCGCCGCCGGCCATCAAACCGCAACTCACCTGCGGCCAGTGATCGCGGCCGGCGGCTTTATTGATCTTCGGCGTGCGGCCGAATTCGCCCCAGACGATCACGGTTACGTCTTTATCCAGCCCGCGCTGGTAGAGGTCTTCCACCAATGCGCTGACGCCCTGATCCAACAGCGGCATGTCTTGCCGCGCCGCTTTGAAATTCTGGCCGTGCCAATCCCAGCGGCTAAAGGCGCAGGTGACCACGCGCGCGCCGGCTTCCACCAGTCGGCGAGCGAGCAGGAAGTGCGACATCAATTTCGGTCCGCCATCATCTCGGTTATGCGGGTCGCCCTGGCCGTAGCGCTCGACGACCCGGGGATCCTCTTTCGAGAGGTCCAAGGCGTCGACCAATTTGCTGGACGTAAGCACTCCGAAGGCTTGTTGCTCGAACGCATCCATTCCCGACATCGTGCCGCTTACGTCGACATCGCGGCGGAAGCGGTCCAAGCCAGTGAGCAGAGCGCGGCGGTCGTGAAGCCGATCGAGCGAAACGCCCTTGAGCACGAGATCGTCCATGCCGGCTCCCTGATCGGGTTTGAACGCTGCATTGGCAATCCCCAAAAAGCCCGGCTGGCCTGGATCGGCCCACGGCATGTGTCCCATTGCGGGCGCAAGCCCGACGAACGGCGGGACCGACGGTTCGGCCGGCCCTTGCAGTTTCGCCACCACGGAGCCGATCGATGGCCATCCGCCCGCCGGCTGCTGACGATGGCTGCGGCCCGTCTGGCATTGAAACGCATAATGATCGCCGGTCGCTCCGACGATCGATCGGAGCACCGCGAATTTGTCCATCATTCCGGCAAGCCGCGGCAGGAGTTCGCAAATCTCGATGCCCGGCACGTTGGTCTTGATCGGCGACAGATCGCCGCGGATTTCAGCCGGCGCCTGTGGTTTCATGTCGAGGAAATCGAGATGCGGTGGACCGCCCGGCAGGAAGATCATGATGACGGCTTTGTGCGACCGGCTCGCCCCGGAAGCGGCTTCGGCCCGGAGCACCTGCGGCAACGTCAGCCCGCCCATTGCCAGTCCGCCGATTTTCAAGAAGCTGCGTCGCGTCAGACCGTCGCAAAATTTGTGGCGTTGAGGCTGACCCAAGATCGTCAACATGGCAGTGGCCCTCGAGCGGTTGGCTGGGAGAGACAGGAAGCCGGCAAGCGGAACAGGTGGGGACGCACGGGTGGGAACGCCGAACTCGGCAGCTTTAGCATAGCAAAACCGAACGGCATTTCCAAGCGAATACCGATTACGCTTTCGGCAGTTTAGCTGGTCCGCACGGCGAACGAAAGAAAAAAGCCCCGAGAGAACCGATGTCCTCTTGGGGCCTTGTCGTAGCTGCGTGGTGAAAAAGGGGCAGGCGCCTCGCGGCAACGCAAAAAGCACTGCAAAACCGGCCGGTCGCTCGGAGCCAGTCCCCTGTTTCAACAGCCTACTTGTCGTTCGCGTTGGGCTGTTTGTTGCCGACTATCCGGCGGCGTTTGCCGATTCGCTGGCCATGAACGCGCTGAGCAGGCTTTCGATGGCGTCGTGCGAATGCATCGCGGTTGGCGACGATTCAACGTCGATTGCGAATTGCGAAGCGAAGTTGGCGCCTGGCAAGTCGCCGAGCATGTCGTGTTCGCCGAGACCGGCCAAGCCCCCGATCGAGTCTTGTTGATTGGCGTCAGCGGCCGGCGCGTCGCTGCCGATCGCCGACTTCGAGACAACGGCATCGGCCGTTGAAAAACTGGTATTTGCCGCGACGACGCTCATGCCGGAATTCGATGACACGTTTGCGGAGTTCGACGCCATGTTGCTGCTCGACGTGGCGGCCGCCACTGCGACCGAATTCCCGCCGCCATCGGATCCGCCGGTTCCGGTTCCGCCGGCGGTATGGCTGTTAACGGTTACCCCACCGGCGGTCGTGGTGGCGCTCGAAGCGGTCGTCGCCGGGTTCGTTGCCGCGATCAGGCCATTGACCACGAGATTCGCGATCGGCGTCCCGCGACCGGTGACCACGTCGTAACCCACGGTTGCCTTGTAGGCGCCATCGCTGCCGGAGGTGATGTCGTGGAAATCGCCGCTAGCGAGACTGAAGATCGATTGATCGGCGTTGGAGAGGGCAGCCTTGCCGGTGGCCGCGCGTCCCTGATTGGCTAAGGCGATCAATGCCGACCATTGCGGGGCGCCGGCGCTGGTGCCGCCGACGGCGTACCAATTGCCGGCGTCGCGCACATAGAAGCCCGTGTTCGGGTCGGCATCGTACGAAACATCCGCATCGCTTTGCTTGCCGGTGGTTTGCACGGTTTTCAGGTAACTCTCTTCCGGTTCGTTGGAGCTATATCCGCCGCCACTGCCGCTCCAAGCGACTTCGCCGCTGTAGCCATTGGAAGCGGTGAGTTTCAACGTGGTGCCGCCGACCGCAAGCACGTTGTTCGCGATGGCCGGCCAACTGGCGCCCGCCCCGCTATCGCCCGACGACGCGACGAAGGTCACCGGAGCGTGTCCGGCGGGCGTGGTGAAATAAGAGTTGTAAGCTGCTTCGCCGGAAAAATCGCTGGTGCCCCAGCTCATCGAAACGACGCTTACTCCGGAAGCATTGCGGGCATAGTTTACCGCGGTAAGCAGATCGCTCAGGCTGGCACTATTGGCTTCCACCAGCATGATGTTGGCCCCCGGCGCGATCGCGTGAGCCCATTCGACATCGAGCGAGATTTCCATATCCCATCCGGAATTGTTCCCCGGCAGCTTCGTGCCGCCCGATTCGTTCACCACGCTCAGTTTTGGATCGGCCAGGCCGAACTGTTGATCGAAGGAGTGCAAATCCGCGGAGATCGTCGAATCGCCGTAGGCGTCGACGATGGCAATCGTCTGGCCGGCCCCGGTCTCGGATAGCCCCGTGAATCCATAGGCGGCGCGGATCTGCGCCGGCGTGTAAACCGAGAAACTGCTTTGCGTGGTGAACGGGACAAAAGTCCCTTGAAGGTTCGGTTGCACCACGACTGAATTCGCGCCGAGCGAAGCCGAAAGCATCGACCGCGGCTCGAGCGACTCCATGAGAAGCCTGTTTTTGGCGCGGGCCTTCTTCGCCTTCCTGGGATCGGAATGTTTCTTCGCTCGCCGCGGATCGGAACCGAACAGCATGATGCGTTCCCCAGATGAGAGTCAGAGTTGTGGCGCGATCGAATCCACAATTCGTCGGTCGCACCCAGAAAGCGCACGACGGGAAATGGCCCGAGGCGCGGCAGGTGAAAACGCGAATGCGGAAGTGAAGTGGCTGAAAAGACCAGGACGGGCGGCAGAGGAGAGGGAACCACCCGCAGACAGGCAAATGAACCGTAGTTCACGATCGTGGGCAAAGCAAATCGTCGGAAGGGCCGCAGCGGCTCGTGCGACCGCGTGTTGCGATCACGCCACACGCAAATCAAAAAGAGGCCGCCGGGTCACGATATTGCCACCGTCGAGCGCAAAGCCCCGCCGGTTCGGCGCATCCGCCGAAGACCAATGACGTTTGCTTCGCTACGGCAAGTGCCAGAGCGGGAAACAAGGCGATTCAGCGGATTCGGCGTAGTCGCCGGTGTTGCAAAGCAGCAACGGCAATCGAAATCCGGAACAATCTTCGAATGCCGACGCCCCAAACTGGAACCGACGGTTTCGTCGCCCCGCGCGGAAGTCCGTAAGAACCCCTCACAAAACCGCTTGGCGGAAGGGGACGGTCCCCGTTTTGCTCCGCGGACTGCGCAAAATGGGGACAGTCCCCGTCGGTTTTGTGTGGGGCTCTAAGTCGATTGGAATCCCCGGGCGCAACAGGAGCGGTCAAGCGGCGAGCGGCGTGGGGCGCGGTTGTTGCAAGGGCGGCTTTGCCGAATCGTGCGGCCGTCGGTCGCACCATTGCTGCAGCCAGCCGTTTCGGCTCAGCGTCGCCGCCAATAATCCAGGCACGAGAACCAATGTGTTCCAGACGGGGAATGAATAGCGGAACTCACAGTGAATCAAAGGAGACGCGCAAATGAGCAGGAGCGCGAAGAGATAGAGCACCTCCGGAATCCTGCGGCGATTCCGATATTGGACCACGCAGAACGCCGCCAGCGATCCATAGAAACCGAGACACCAAATCGGAACCAGCCCGAATTCGAAATTCGGCAACGGAGACCTCGAGCCCAGCCAGAGCATGGGCGACCGCGCCAATCGAAACGTCACTGCATCGACGGGCCGTCTGCAAACCGCCCCGAGCAATTGCGAGAATGAATAAAGCTCCGGTAGCAGCTTTTTATCGACGTAGTATTGTTCGACGCGCTTCGCGGCATCCGGATCGAGGTATTGCCCAAAGCCGATTCCGGAAGTCGCAAACCAATCGCAGGAATCGTGCGGCAGCCACAAGCCATAGCGCCAAATGCAACCGGCACTGCTGGTGCATACGACCGCATTGCCGATCCGCCTCTGATTCCAGCGCTCGACCGGAAACCGCACGGCGAACGTGCCGGCGACCAATAGTGCCGCGGCAACGGCCGCCGACGCGAACCGAGATCGATCCATGATAAGCGCTCTGCCAAGCAAGAATATGGCCGTGAATGTTGCAAACACCGCGCCTGCATCGCGCACCAAGGAATACAGGCCGATCAGCACTCCGCCCAATGCGAACCAGATTCCCGCGCGCCGCATCCAGGCCAAGCTCCAGACCTTTCCCGCGATCTCGCGATAAGCGGCGAAGCCCTTGGCTAACGCAAAGAAAACCGCCGATAGCGACACCAGCGCCACGATTTCCGAAGAGGTTAGATTCGAGCCGTAGAGCCAATCTTGCAAGGGAGGGCAGAAACCGGTGCAGAGAGCCACCGTGGAGAGCGCGAGCGAACTGCGAGTCCAAAAAGCCGCGGTTGCAATCGCCATCACGCCAAATGCCAATTGTGCCGCGACGCTGAACCAGAAAAACGTCCACATCGTGTGGCCACCGATTAGTCGGAGCCACGCTCCAAACACCACCGGCGCGCCGGGAGCCCAATAATAAAACGGCACGTCGCGTGGCACTCCCGAACTGGTGTCTCGTATCGTGACGCCTTTGCGCGCGGCGAAATTCTCGGCGACGCGTAAGTAGGACGACGAGTCCATGCCTTCCGTGGCTTTGGACCAGTCGGCGAACGTCATGTCGAGCGTCAGCACTTTCGAACCTGCGCCAACTTCGCCGCGTTCATACCGAGCAGCGTAGTACCATGCGATTAGCGCATGAGTCGCGAACAGCACCGCTGCCACGATTTGCACGGTGCGCCATCTGCACGAAGTGACAGCTTCCTTCGCGAATCGGAAATTCACCAAGTGCATTGTTCGCGCTGACCTTTCCACGATTGAACTGTCAAAATGCGCTTACGCGGCTAGCGACGTGCCATACGTAGCCGTGGAAGGCGCGATGTCGACGGTCCGCTGATCGCGTCGTCGGAGCCGCCAGCCATCGCGGATCAAAGTTGCCGCCAGGAGCCCTGGGGTAAGCACCAGCGTGTTCCAAACGGGAAACGTGTAGCGAAACTCAAAATGCATCACCGGCGACGCACACATCAGCAGAAGCATGTACAAATAAAGCACCTCTGGAATGGCTCGCCGCCGCCGAATTTGCACGGCGATAAAAACCGCCAAAACCGCATACATCGCCACGCACCAAACCGAAACCAACCGCGCTTCCATACGTGGCCACCGATCGGTTCCGAGCCATAGCACCGGCAGCCGAGCCGCTTTGAACGCCAGCGCATCGACGGGTCGCTTCCAGACCGCTTGCGCGAGTTGGGCCATCGAATAGAAATCAGCCGCCGGCGCGCCCGACTTGTAATAGGCGCCCACCCGCGTCGCGGCATCCGGGTCCAGGTATTCGCCAAACCCGATCCCGGCCGATTCATACCAGTCGAATTCGTCGTGCTTGAACCACAAGCCATAGCGCCAAACGCAGCCTTCGCTGCTTTGACAAATCGTGCTTCGCCCCGAGCGATGCCTGTTCCAAGCCTGGACCGGATACCGGATGGCATACTCGCCGGCCAACAGCACGGCCGAAACGACAAGCGCGGCCTTCAGGCGACGACGATCGAACGCCACGGCCCTTGCGATCACGAAAACCGCGATGAACCAGGCGAACACTCGCACGCAATCCCGAGTGAGCGACGTGCATCCAATCAGCACGCCCGTCAGGCCAAACCATAGCCAGGCCTGTCGACTTAGGCCGTCGGGCACGTACCGCCGCCAAAATGCAGTCGAACGCGCGACGATGCCGCTGGGTTTCGATCGGCCGCCGGATTCCGATCGGCCGCCGGATTCCGATCGGCCGCCGGTTCCACCGTCTGCCCAAGCAGAAAAAGCCTTGCTCAACACGAAAAACAGCAGGGCCAACATCGGCAAGGCCACGATCTCCGAGGAGGTCAGATGGATTCCGTAAAACCATTCCTGTAGGGGAGGACAGCAGCCGGAGCCGAAGGCCACGAGCGATAGCGCGATCGTGCTGCGAGTCCATTGTGCGGCGGTGGCCACCGCCAACGCCCCGGCCACGAGTTGAGCCACGACCGCAAACATGAAAAAAGTGAACATCGTCTGGCCACCGACGAGCTTCAGCCACCACCCCAGCACGACCGGTGCTCCGGGGCCCCAAAAAATGAAGGGCTCCTCGCGCGGTGGAGTGCCATTGGCGACTTTCCAAACGACTCCCTTGCCGCTGGCCACGTTTCCCGCGACCTCCAGATACGCCGTCGAATCGGCGCCATGTGCAGCTTGCGCCCACTGTTCCGGCGTCAAATCGAGCGTCATCGGGCGCGAGGGTGTTTGAACGACGCCGCTCGCATAGCGATGGGCGTAGTAGACGGCGCTCGCGGCATGGGTTGCCACCAGCACTACTCCGACGATCATCGCTCTGCGCCAAGTTCCAATCATCGGGGTCTGGCTCATTTTTCGGCCTCTGGCGGCAGGAACTTCGATTGACGGTCACGCCGAAAAATGTGCCTGACCCCCTGAACGTCCGCTTACGCTGCCTGGCGCGAGCCGACCTGCTGCACCGGCGGCGCACAACCGGCGCGTTCCAAGAACCGTTCGACTTGCATCCGCACCGACGGCGCGTCGATTCCATGTTCGCGCGTCAAATAGGCATAGCTGCCGCATCGCTCGGAAAAGCGATCCGCGATGCCGATTCGGCAAATCCAAGTCGGCGCCGTGGCCGCGGCGATTTCGGCCACTGCCGACCCAAGGCCGCCGTAGACCGAATGCTCTTCCAAGACGATCACCGCCGTGTGCTGTCGGCAGATAGCGGCAACTTGTTTCGCGTCCAACGGTTTGATGCATGGCGCGCTCCACACCGCGCTGTCGGGCCAATCGCCAGCCACGGTCAGCGCGGTTGTCACCATCGAACCGGTCGCGATCCAGGCCACGGGACCGGCGCCGGCGCGAACCTGACACAGCCCTCCCCAATCGAACAACGGCGGCGCGGTATGGATGGTCCCCAGGTCGGCCTTTCCCATTCGCAGATAAACGGGGCCCGTCGGCTCAAAGGCCAATTTCAAACATGTGGTCATTTCGTAAGCGTCGGCCGGCGAGAGGATCGCCATGTTCGGCAATGCTCGCAGCGCGGCAATGTCTTCGGTGCTTTGATGGCTGCTCCCCAATTGCCCGTAAACGACGCCAGCCCCATCGCCGACAAATACCACGGGCAATTGCTCGTAACAGACGTCGAGCTTGATTTGCTCCAAGACCCGGATCGGCACGAACGCACTGAGACCATACACAACCGGCCGAAAGCCGCCTTTCGCCAATCCGGCGGCGACACCGACCATGTTCTGTTCGGCCACACCCCCGTTGATATATTGACCCGGACAGACGCGGCGAAACTCGTCGAACAGCGCATAGCCATGATCGCCGGTGAGCAATAGCAGCCGCGGATCGGCCACTGCGGCTTGTACCAAATTATGGGAAAAGGCGTCGCGCATTGGAGGGGAGTGTTGGGGGGGAAGGAAATCCTATTCGTTCATTCGGCCAAAGCGGCCGGCATTTCGCCTGCGGTTTCGCGAGTCACGCCGCGGCCGCTTCGCGCGGCGTCAACTCGGCCATCGCCGCCGCATACGTCTCCGCGTTCAGCCGCGTATAGTGCCAGGTGTTGTTGTGTTCCATGAAGGAAATGCCTTTGCCTTTGACGGTGCGCGCGACGATTCCCTTTGGCCGCGGATCGGGGCTTGCCAGAAGCTCGTCGAGCGTTCGGCACAGGGCCGATTCATCGTGTCCGTCGACTTCGCGCGATTCGAATCCGAATGCGGTAAGTTTCTCGATCAGCGGTTCCATATCCATCACTTCGGTGGTGCTGCCCATCGCCTGCAGGCCGTTGGCATCGAGAATAACGACCAGATTGTTCAGCCAAGCGTGCGAGGCGAACATCAGCGCCTCCCAGACGGCGCCCTCATTGGCCTCGCCATCGCCGACCACGGCAAACACGCGCTGCGAGGTTCCGCGGCGCTTCGCCGCCAGCGCCAATCCAACGCCGACCGATAGGCCATGTCCGAGCGAACCCGAGGAGACCTCCAAGCCCGGCACATGGGCGTCGGAAAGGCCCTTCATTCGCGTTCCGTCGCTGAAGTACGTTTGCATTTCGCCATCGCTCAGCCAGCCCAATTCATGCAGGCAAGCATATTGAGCCATCACTCCATGTCCTTTGCTCAACACCAGATAATCGCGAGTCGGGCTGCGCGGATCGCGCGCATCCAGTCGCAGGTAGGAGCGATATAGCACGGCCAAAATCTCGACGATCGACAGCGCGCAAGGAATATGCACCGTCGAGCCGGCATACGCCATGTCGAGGATGGTCCGGCGAATTCGCGTTGAATCGAAGCGTTGTGTCATAGAAAAAACCAATCCAATCGACACGCCGGGTGTCAGGCCGCGCGCCGCCCAGGTATGTTGTGCTGTTCGACGGGCTCGCCCATCTCCTGTTCCTCCGCGGTCACGTTGATCGTGCGCTCGACCAGATACAGCGGGCGATGCTTCGTCTCGATATAAATGCGACCGACGTATTCGCCCACGGTTCCAAAGCCAACCAGCATCACGCCCAGATTCGCCAGCAGCAAAAGATAAATCGTCGTCAACCCCGGCACCGCCATGCCAAGGCAAAAGCATGTCAGGTAGATCAACGCGGCGGCGATCGTCGCGCCGAGCGTCAGGAATCCGAATAGCGAAAACAACTGCAAAGGCTTGATCGAGAAGCAAGTGATCGCATTGGCGGCCAGGTTCAGCATGTAAAAAAACGGCGCCTTGCTCTTGCCGGCCAGACGCGGACGGCGGTCGTAAACGATGGGACACTGTCGAAAACCGATCCAATGCGAAAAGCCGCGGATATAACGGTTCCTCTCGTCGAGTCGATTGAGAGCGTCGATGGCCCGGCGGGAGAGGAGTCGGAAATCGGTGGCGTTATTCGGAATTTTCACGTCCGCCAAATAGTTCACGGCTCGGTACAGCAGCCGCGCCGACCAGGCTTTCCAAATCGGATCTCCCTCGCGTCGGCGGACGATGCCGTAGACCACTTCATGGCCTTCCTCCCACTTTCGCAGAAACTCGGCGATCAACTCCGGCGGGTCTTGCAAATCGCCGAAGAGCACGATGGCCGCGTCGCCCCGTGCAAACCGATAACCGGCCGCCAGCGACGCCTCGACCGTGAAATTGCGGCTGAATTTGATGTACCGCCAGCGAGCATCGCGCTGGCAAAGCTCGGCGGAAAGCTCGCCGGTGCGGTCGATGCTGTCGTTGTCGATGAGCAAGACTTCGTAGTCGTACGGCAACGAGGCCATCAGCGCCGTAACTTCGTCGTAAGCCCGCGGCAGATTCCCCTCCTCGTTGCGCACCGGCATGATGATGCTCACCAACTTCCGCGCGGCGGCGGTGCGGGCGACGGGCATCAGCGATGGATCAATGTTGGTCATGACGCCCAATGGCTAAGCTTCATCACAATAAGTTTTTATGCGGCCAATTCGTCGGAGCATTCGGCCTGCCACGCGGCCCGGGGAAGATGCATCGTCACGAAATACCGCTCGACTGGCTTGCGGTAGCTGCCGTCGACTTCGATCCAGTGAACCACTCCGTTCTCCTCGACTCGCCGCATCGGCATCCGCATCGTCTCGCGGAAGCCGCAGTGTTCGTAGAGTTGAATCGCCCGAATGTTGTCGGAAAACACTCGCAGAAAAACATCTTCCATGCGCAGCGTGCCGAACACCCAACTCAAAATCGCCTGGACGCTGGAATACATCGCCCCGCGCATTACGCGAGGCACGCCGCGCACGACATTGTCCAACTCGAGATTCCGCGCCGCAAAATCGATCCGATAGATGCCCGCGTGACCGATCTTTTCCCCCTCGGAGCTTTTCACCCAAAACAACAGCCGATCGGGCAATTCCAACACCTGCTTGATCAGCCAGCGGCGGGTTCCTTCCAGCGTGACGGGAAAAATGGCAGGAAACGAATTCTGAGCCGCTTCGCGCCAGCGCGCCAGCCGTTCGATCGAATCGGGATCGTCGACATCTTGCCAGGTGACTGGATCGAGGCCGGCCATGCATTCGTCGCGATCGAAGATCGCAAACCAATTGCCGCTCTGCCGCGAAGCAATCTTCACATTGCGAATCGTTTCCAACACGAATTGCTGATCGTCGGCTTCCATGCTTTATCGCTCCAGTTGGGTCACGGCTGAAACAGATTCGTAGCACTCTCTGTTCAAGCCGCGATTCGGTCGTTCCGTCTTGTTTCGCCGATCACTTCGAGCAAGGCGTTGCAAACTCGATCGATGTCGGCTTCCGTCAGATTGTGGCCGCTCGGCAAATTGATGCCGCGAGACGCTAGTTTATGGGCAGCCGGATTCTCCGCCTGACGGTTCGCAAACATCGGAAAACTGCTCAGCGCCGGGAAAAACGGCCGGGAATCGATCTGCTGTTCTTTCAGACCGGCCATCACTTCGTCGCGGGTAACGGCAAAACGGTCGCCCAACACGATCGACGTCATCCAGTAGATATTCCGGGCCCAATACCGTTCGACATTGAGCGCGAGATCGGCCACGTCGTGCAGTCGCCGCCGATACCATTGGAAAATCAGCCGCCGCTTGGCGATCATTTCCTCGATCCGTTCGAGCTGCGCCAGCCCGAGCGCCGCCTGAAGGTTCGACATTTTGTATTTGTAGCCGAATTCCGAGATCACGAACGGACGGTGCGGATCGCGGCCATGGTCGTTGAGATGTTTGGCCCGTTCGTAGCGCGATTCGTCGTCAGTGACCATCATGCCCCCTTCGCCGCAGGTCATGATCTTCGCGCCTTGGAAGCTGAAGCAGGCGACGTCGCCGAAGCTGCCGACCTTTCGGCCTTCGATCTCCGCTCCCAACGCCGGCGCGGCATCTTCGAGCACTTTCAGGCCATGCTCGTCGGCCAGTTTGCGAACCGCTCGCATGTCGGTCGGATGGCCGTAGAGATGGACCGGAATGATCGCCTTGGTTTGCGGAGAGATTGCCCGTTCGGCGCTCGTGGGGTCCATACACCAGGTGACCGGATCGACATCGACCGGCACGGCCGTCGCGCCGGTGTAGCTGACGGCGCTCGCGGTGGCGACCCAAGTAACCTCGGGCACGATCACTTCGTCGCCGGGCCCGACGTCGAGCGCCATGAGCGCCAGATGCAGCGCCCCGGTGCAGCTCGACGTGGCCAGTGCAAATCTCGTCCCGACATATTGGGCGAACGCCTGCTCGAAGCGGGTGAGATAGCCCGACCAGTTTTCGTTCCAGCCGTTTTGAACGGCGTCGAGGACGTAGTCGATTTCGCGTTGGGAAATCGTCGGTCCGGCCGTGAGAATACGCTTTTGCTCGCCGAGTTTCATCGCTCGCCCTCCCTGGCAATAGACCAACGGGCAAAACGGCGCCGTTGGTCTTAGCAATGCATGATCAAGATGTCTGGCCGACGCGGTGCGGGCCGCGATTCAGCCAAAACGCCGGGGCAACTTTTCCCAAACTTCGCCGACTGCGTCAAGGTCAACGACCGAGATGATCGAGCCAGCAATGCTAGCGTACTTCTTTACACAGAACGTGAATTTAGGGCTTCAGCAAGGGCTAACCACCGAGTCACAGAGAGCACCGAGTGTAGCGGGGACATCCGAGCCGTTAAGATGCTGGCGAACGAACACGCTGCCCTTCAACTCGGTTTTGTCTCCTCGGCGTTCTCTGTGGCTCAGTGGTTAGAAAAAGAAGCCGGCGAGACGGGCTTCAAGGCAGACTGCGCTTGCCAGTGCCACACTCATCATCCATCCAACCGCCGGACGACCGCGAACCAAGCCTTCGGTCCACCCGGTGAAAATGAGATGTCGGGATGCGGAGCGGTTTCGAAAACCGCCGGTTCGATTGATTCCACCTTCCAACCGGCAGCAAACGCCGCGTGCAATTCGCGCTGCGAAATCCGCCGCGGGCCCTGCGTTCCCGGCTCTTCATCGCTGAAGCAGAGCAGAAACAAGCGGCCGCCCGACTTGATGACGGTCGCGAGCCCGGCGACGTACCGCTGCTGATTCTCATCGGAGAACGTGTGAAACAGCCCGCTATCGATGACGTTGTCGAATCGCTCCGGCATTTCGTTGAGCGAGAGCGCGTCGCGCACCAGGAATTTCACGTTCACGCCGCGCTCGTTCGCTTTCAACCGAGCCCGGCGGATCGGCTCGTCGAGAAAGTCGATGCCGATCACTTGCCGCCCGTGGGCCGCGAAATAGAGCGCGTTCTCGCCGGTGCCGCAACCGCAATCCAAGACGGCCCCGGTGATACGCTTCGCCGCGGCGACGAACACGCCCTGCGCCCGGCCGACATCCCAGGGGGGCGGCTGACCGGCGTACAGAGCTTCGAAATCAGATTTTTTTGGAGTGGCCATTTCACTGTGCAACAAAAAATCGAAAGCGACGGGTGCATAAGGGGTGTCATGGCTTGCGGGCTGACCATCAGAATAAATCTTCTATCCTGTTTTGGCTACCGTTTTTGTGTGCCACTGGCCAATCTGATTGCACGTCAGTCCGGCTGCGGGATGTTGTCTGCATCTCATTTGCCCGCTTCTTCGTTCCCTTTCCCCTGACCCCTGACCCCTGACCCCCGGCCCCTTGCTATTATCACCTGCCGCGCCACCAGCGGCACCGTGGCCAGCAGCACGAACACGGCGACATTCACTGGCGTCAACAGCCTGGAAATGCCTCCCTTGTCGGCCAGATCATGTTGCAGCGATTTATATTGCTGGCCCATGTAGACATAAAAAATCGTCGCCGGCAAAGTCCCGAGTTGCGTTGCCCACCAAAACGTCCCCATGCGGATCGTCGTCCAGCCCATCAAGAGGTTAATCAACCACGATGGGATGATGTGTACCAGTCGCAATGACAACAGATAGTACGCCCCATCGCGATCCACAAGCTCGTCGACCGATGTCATCAGATGGGCGAAGTGGCCATAAACCGCATCGCGTAGCAAATAGCGGCTGATCAAGAAACCCACGGTCGCGCCGGTCGTTGCCGCGAAGCTCACCAGCACGGTCCCTTCCCATTGACCAAACAGCCAGCCGCAACCGATCGACAGAATGATTCCCACCGGCAGCGAAATCCCGGTGCCGACGACGTAAATCGCAAACAGAATCAACGGCAGTCGCACCGGATGTGCCGCCTGATATTCACGCAATTGATCCTCGCGATGGGCCAAGGCGTGCAGCGTCAGTTCTTGGTGGAAATAGGCGTAGGCCATCACGATCGCGATCGCCGCCACTCCAAACAGCAACGGCTTCCAACCGATCGGCGATTTGCCTCCGGGCAGAATTTCCGGCGCCGGTGGTTGCGAATCGGAGGTGTCCATCGTCGGATCGCTATTGATCGAGCACGAGTTTGCCCGCGGTCGTTTCGCCGCGCAGTTGATCGATCATGTCGCGCGTCGCGGCGGCAACGGCATCTTGCCACTTGTCTGGGGAAAAGCGGCCGGCATATTCTCGCCGCGAATGGGCGAAGATGATACCGCGCGAATTGTTGACGATCGCGCCCAGGCCGCGGGAATCGAACCCCGCCGCGACATCGCGGGCCGTCGCTCCCTGACTGCCGAAACCGGGAATCAAAATCCAAGCGTGCGGCATGGCCGAACGAAGTTCGGCCAACTGCTCCGGATACGTCGCCCCAACAACGGCGCCGATCGATCCATAGCCGCTTTCGCCGACGTCGGCCGCGTTCAATTTTTCGATATGCTCGGCGACATGGCGGTACAGCGGTCGTCCGTCGGCCTTGAGGTCTTGAAACTGCCCGCCGCCGGGATTCGAGGTCTTCGCCAGAATAAACAAACCGGCGCCGCGCTCGCGGGCCACATCGACAAACGGCGTCAGGCTGTCGTCGCCGAGATAGGGGCTGACGGTCAACGCATCGGCGCCCCACGGGCTCGCCGCGCCGAGATAGCCGCGGGCGTAGGCCTCGGCCGTCGTGCCGATATCGTTCCGCTTGCCGTCGAGGATCACCAGCAATTGCAGCCGCCGGGCGTAGGCGATCACCTCGGCCAGCGCCGCCATTCCATGCGGGCCAAGCTCCTCAAAGAACGCAGCCTGCGGTTTCACCGCCGGCACGAGCGACGCAACCACGTCGATCACTCCACAGCAGAATTCCTGATACGCCGCCGCCTGCTGCTGAAGATCGCCATTCCGCGCCGATTTCGAAATCGGCTCGGGAAGCTGCGCCAGCCGCGGATCCAAACCGACAATCGCCGGCGTCCGTCGAAGTCTGACCGCTGAGGCCAACCGTTCAGCAAATGATTGCACCGCGATTTTCACGTCAGAACCGTATCCCTTCTTTCGTAGCGGAATTCGCCAGAATTCCGACCGTTCGCGCGCGGCCACTGAGTTCTGGCGAACCCAGCTACGACTCAACCCTTGTAACTTGTGGCCCGAAATCTGGCAAGCCGCGGCGCGATCATGCTTTTCTGAACCGGCCTTGCTAGAATCAAATCCATATTCCTCGGACTGCCGCGATCGTTTCCACCGTGAGAGGCTCATTATGACCAGGTTCCACCGCGCCGCGTTGGCAATCGCGCTAATCTGCCTATCGTCGTTGGCGGCGAATCCGTCCCGCGCCGACGATTGGCCCCAATGGCGCGGGCCGAATCGCGACGGCGTCTGGCACGAAACCGGCATCGTCGACAAATTCAAAGACAAGCAACTCAAGCTCGACTGGCATGTTGAAATCGGCTCCGGTTACAGCGGGCCGACGATCGCCGATGGCCGCGTGTTTGTCACCGATCGGCTGGTCGAACCGACGCAAGTCGAGCGAGTCCATTGCTTCGATTGGAAGACGGGCCACGAGCTGTGGACCCACGTTTACGACTGTCGCTACAGCGGCGTCGGCTACGAAGCCGGCCCGCGCGCGGCGGTCACGATCGACGACGGCCGAGCCTACGCCCTCGGTTCGATGGGCAATCTGCATTGCCTCGACGTCGCGAAAGGCCGCGTCCTGTGGAAAAAAGATTTGCTGAAAGAATATCAGATTCAAATGCCGATCTGGGGCATCGCCGCGGCGCCGCTCGTCGATGGCCAACTGGTGATCGTGCAGGTCGGCGGCGAGAAGGCGTGCATCGTCGCGTTCGACAAAGTGACCGGCGATGAAAAATGGAAATCGCTCGACGATCGTGCTTCCTATTCCGCGCCGATCATCGTTCAGCAGGCCGGCCATCGTGTGCTGGTCTGCTGGACCGGCGACAGCATCGCGGGCCTCGATCCGGAAAGCGGCAAGGTTTTCTGGCGGCATCCGTTCAAGCCGTCGCGCATGGTGCTGAACGTCGCCACGCCCGTGGCTCACGACGACCGGCTGTTTCTCACCGCATTTTACGACGGCTCGATGATGCTGCGATTGGACCAGAAAAAGCTGGAGGTCGAAGAACTGTGGCACAAAGTCGGCCGCGACGAGCAATCGACGAAAGCTCTGCAATCGATCATCGGCACTCCCTATTTCGACGGCCCGAATGTTTACGGCGTCGATAGCTACGGCCAACTGCGCTGCCTCGACGCCGCGACGGGCGAGCGCATCTGGGAAAGCCAGGCGGCGGTTCCGAAAGCCCGCTGGGCGACGATTCAGATGGTGAAAAACGGCGATCGGATGTTCCTATTCAACGAGCGCGGCCAACTGATCATCGCCACTCTCTCGCCCGACGGCTACCACGAAATCAGCCGCACCCAAGTGATCGAGCCGACAACCGGCCAACTCCCCCAACGCGGCGGCGTCTGCTGGTCGCACCCGGGGTTCGCGTACAAACATATTTTCGCGCGGAACGACCATGAACTGGTCTGCGGCAATCTGGCGGCGGGAGAATGAAGGGATTCTCACGGGGACATTAAAAAGAACGCCACGCGGATGCGCGGATGCGCGGATCGATCACCAGCCTGACGCGCTGGCGAAGGAGCACTGCTGGCGGGCGTCTCGCGGCGCGCTCCTTCGCTGGCGCTTCAGGCTGGAATAACATCGTCCGGAGTCGCCCTCTGCCCCAAAGGGGCTTCGCCATTAGCCCAGCGTTGGCCGCGACCAGCGGCCTACGCTGGGTTGCCGAATCCGCGCGAACCATTTTACCCCAAGGGCAACGCCGTTAAGGACTTTTTCACGATAAACTCTGGGATTTACAGAGATTGGAGGATTTGAAAAAAGCCAGACTCCCTGGTCACCAACCGAGTACGCCTCAGCTAGAAAGGAGTCTGGCT